>JAEAMF010002029.1_pt1 | contig 12479 bp, 19 predicted proteins | sample 8958721 | NCBI WGS metagenome assembly JAEAMF01 (sample SAMN16933255, study PRJNA681124) | bioreactor sludge metagenome | isolation source: anaerobic bioreactor treating anionic surfactant - SDBS | place: India: Bengaluru | collected 2019-02-28
TCATGGAGCCGCGGACCGAGTCCCAGAGCCATTGCGGGATCCCCTTGGCCTCGTCCAGGATGAATAGGATCGCCGGCGCATGCCAGCCCTCGGCCCGGGCCGGCTTGTCGGTCGAGAAACCGATGGCATAGTGGTCCGGGTCGTCGGTCTTGATCTCCGTCATCAGGCACTCGCCCTCGAGGGCCAGCCGGCCCCTTGTGTAGATCGCCCGGATCTCCGCCCAGAGGAGCTTCGCCATCTGCGTCCAGGTCGGGGCCGTTGTGATGACCTTCGAGTTCGGAAAGCAGTTCAGGAACCAGACTGCGACCTCGGCCGCCGAGTAGGTCTTGCTGACGCTGTGGGAAGCCCGGACTGCGGTCCTTTCGTTCTCGACGACGGAGCGCAGGACCTCGCGCTGCTTCGACCAGGTGAGGTGGCCCAGGGCGTGCTCGACGAAGAAGACGGGATCCCGCCGGTAGGCGAGTATCAACTCGGCCATGACCTCGTGTGTCTCCTTGTCAATTTCCTGCGATTGCATCCTGCATTCCCTTGATGGACTTCCTGAGGTCGGCCATTGACATCTTGGACGTGATGCTCACGTTCCCGTCGATCCGCTGACTGTCACGGTACATGTCGGGCCGGCGGTTCTTGAGCCAGAAGATGATGGCCGTCGTGTCGGGGTCGACCTGGACGACCTGCTCGACCGGCCCTTTCACGGTCTGCTTGACGACGACCCGCCTGCCGATCGCCTTGTTGTAGAGCGCCTGGATGACCTTGACATCGGCCTTGAGCTTCCCCCTTTTTAGGGTGTCCTGAAATTGCCCGTCCTTCTTCCACCTGCTGAGCGTGCTCCTCGCGACGCCCAGGGTCCCGGCGATCTCAACGTCGGTATAGCCGAGGCTCGCGACAGCCTCGACCTGGCTGAGGTCCACTTTTTCCCGCTCGCTCGGCCGCCCGGCATGCTTCTTCCCCGCGACGGCAGGGGCCTTGCCGGCCATGCACTTCTTGTTGGGGGCCGTCGCGCTCACTGTTTGACTCCCCCGGCCCTCTTTCTCGCCGGACCCTTCTTGCCACCAGGGCTCCCCTGGCTTCGCTTGACCTGGCTCGTCCTGGCCCCGTTCTGGCCTAATCCGGCCCCCTTCGGCGCAAGGCATCTGTGCCGTGGGATGGCACCGATCCCCCTGATAGGGGGCAAGCTGGCCTTCTCGAGGATTCCCTCCCGGATCGCCCTGGCGATGTGGTACATGAACCTGGGCATGACGGCGTTCCCGATCCGCTCACAGCCGAGGCGCCGATCGGTGAACTTGAAGTCATCCGGGAAGGTCGACAGGCGCTTGAGCTCGGCCAGGGTCAGGAACCGGTCTTCCTCGGGATGAAGTAGCCCCGAGCCGAACTCGGACGAGACGAGCGTCGAGGCGGGCTTCGCCCAGGCCTGCCGCCTGGTGGCGATACACCCCGCCGGGGAATTCTTGGCCTCTAGGAAGACGCTGGCGACGTGCTTGAAGTTCATCCCGGCCTTGATGCGCTTTGCCGCCTGGCGGAGCCAGTCGGGCATGGGCCGGTCTTCGACCTGGGGAGGCAGGCCGGCAAAGGCCTTGCGGACGGTCGCGATGGACTTCTCGGGCTCGGGGAACACGGGCTCGAGCCCCAGGTCCTTGCGGACACCGATGAAGATCAGGCGCTCCCGGGACTGGGGGACCCCGTAGTACTTGGTGTTCATCTTCCGGCACCGGACCCGGTAGTCGAGGGCCTTGAGGGTCTTGACGATCTCGATGAAGCGGCCCTTCATGCGTCCGGACGCCATCCCGGCGACGTTCTCCATGACGAAGACCCTGGGCCGGAGGCCCCGGATGAGCCGCACATATTCGCGGAAGAGGTCGTTCCTCTTGTCCCGAACCTGGCGGCGGCCGGCGTGGGAGAAGCCCTGGCAGGGCGGGGACCCATCGAGGACGTCGAGCTCCCCGGCCTTGATACCGGTCACGTCCAGGACCTGCTTGACCGAAACCTGGCTGATATCGGCCTGGAGGACAGGTACGTCCGGGAAGTTGTCGGCGAAGACCTTGACGGCGTCGGGATTGAAATCGACCGCCAGGAGCTCCTTGAACCCGGCCCACTTGTAGCCGAGGGACGAGCCCCCGCAGCCGGCGAACGTGGAGACGACCGTGGGACCTACCATCGGTACCCACACTCCTGGCACTTGTGGGGGGTCTTGATGTTCTCATCGAGCTCGACCTGCTTGACGTCCATCGAGCGCCCGTACTTGGAGAGAAGCTCGGGAAGGCCGAGCTGGTCGCCGACGGTGATCCGGTAGTCCTCGAGGTCGATGTCCTTCATGACCGGGACGATCAGCTTGGCCAGGCTGGGCTCGTCGTACTTGCCGATCCGATCGTTGTCCGACATGGCGTACTCGATGGCCTCTGCCTCGTCCTTCGGATAGACGACCGAGATCCAGACCTCGTCGACGGCGAGCTTTTCGGCGACGAGCTGCCGGAGCGCTTCATAGCGCATGTTCCCGCCCAGGATCTCGTACTTCTTCCCCGCGGGTCGGCAGACCAGGGGCTTGTACTGCTTGTGACGGAGGAGCTGACGCTTGAGGCGCTCGATGCCCTTGACGTCAATCGACCTGGGGTTATCGGCCCAGGGGATGAGCTGAGCGAGCGTGACCTCTGTCAGCTCCATCGGCTTATTCATCGACGTCCTCCACGACGGCGCCGCAATTTGGGCAGATCAGCGGGCCAGGCTCGTGCGGCCCGGACCCATAGACGTCGGTCTGATCGACGGGCCGGCCCAGAGTATCCGCCAACCGGCCGATCCCTTCGTCGATCCCGGTGTCGACCTTGAACATGCTCATGTCGAGACTGGCCTTATACCGGTCGACCAGCTCCGCGAGCTCGTCCTCGTCGTAATAGCCGGCCCGGTCGTTATCGGAGATGGACAAGGCGATCTTCTCGGCTTCCGTCTTGACGTCGACGACGGAGACCTCGACCACCTTGTCCCCCCGCTCCCGGTAGATCGTGAGGCGCATGTTCCCGCCGATGACGACGTACAGCTCGCCTTCCTTGTAGGCGACGAGGGGCTTATAGACCCCGAGCTTCTCGACCTGCGCCCTGAGTCTGGCCAGGTCCTCGGGCTCCGCGGTTCTGGGATTCTTGTCCCACGGGACGACCTTGGAGATCGGGACCTTTCGAATATCCATGACCGTCTACTTTTCCCCCACGTGCGCGTCAATCTTCTTCTCGATGGCCTTGACCGTCGCCTCGATGCCTGCGACTTGGGCAGGGAGAGGACGAAGTGACAGGACGCACTCCTCGAGACGGGCAATCTGCTGAGCCTGAGCGTTGACCTTTTCCTCGAGCTTGGCCGAGCCGCCGCTTCCGCTGAGGAGCCCCTGGGCGATGATCGTGAGAAGCGCAATGATGAGCCCGATCGTCTTTAGGGCTTCGATGTTGAACCTGGAGTTGCCGTTGGCCATGCACCGCCTCCTACCTGTGGAATAGGCCCTTGACCTTCCCGGCCAGCTTCTCGGCCGCATAGATAACGAGCGGCAGCGGGTCCTTGTGCCGGATGGCGGAATAGATCCCGACGCCAAGGCCTTCGACGTCCTGGGCAGTGCGCTCGAACTTCACGGACTGGACGGCCTCGAGGGCGGCCTGGCCGAGCTCTTCGGCAGCGCTCCGAAGGGTGCGCTCGTTCTCGTACTGCCTGCGGCAGGCGTCGGATATGTCAACCTGGGCGTCGAACTTCACCTGCCATGCCTTGTTCAAGGCGCTGAGGGATTCCTGGTGCATCCGGACTGCGAGGTCAAACTTCTCGGCCCAGGCTGAGTTCTCGGCTTTGGCCGCGGCGAGGGCGCCGGCGATGTCGCCCTGAGCCTCGTAGGCGGCGACCTTCGCCTCGAGCTCGTCGATCTTCTTGCTTTGCGAGATCTCGGCGGGAGAAGGCTTGCCGGCCGCATCGAGGAGGCCCGAGATCAGCCGCGTCTGCGCGGCGATCGCTTCGTCCCTTGCCGAGATCAGGGCCTGGTCCTCGGTGCGGCGCGCCTCGGCGACCTGGGCGGCTTGGTCGTAGTCGGCCTTGGAGACCCAGGCGTCCGGATCCGGCTTTCGGTGCCAGAAGTAGAACGCGAGGCCGAAGGCGGCGATTGTGATGAGCCAAGGCAAGAGCTTCTTCATGTGAACCACTTGACCTCGAGGAGCGGCCGGGGGTGGAGCGGAGAGTTGTCGGCATGGAGGTGCTTGTTCGAGACCTCGAAGCGCCGGATCCCCCGCTTCTGGAGGGCCTCAAGGAGCCGGCCGCGAGTTACGGGATGAAGGACTTTGACGTCCACGGCGTGGCAGAGGCCGTCCGGCTGGACCATGTGGGCCGAGTTTGGCGCTCCGCTGACGGCCTCGTTGTGAGCTTCACAACGACAGCCGCAGTTGACGATGAGAGGGATGTCGAGCTCCTCGCGGACCGCGTTGAGGATCTGGCGCATCGTCGGGTCGAAAGCGTCCAGACCGCACCCACATCGGCAGGCGAAGGGCTCCTCGGGAAAATGGTCCCGCATCGAGGGAGAGGCTACTGGCCGCTGTCAAGCGGCCGGGGTGCTGGGCGTCTTCGTGATCTTCTTGATCAGGTGGAAGGCACCGGTCGCCTCGCCCACGACGCATAGGCCGTAGACAGCGAAGGTCGGCCAGAGCCAGGGACGCATCGGGTGCAGGCCGAGGAACCAGGCCGCCGTCACTCCGTACGACAGGACCGCGGTGAACAGGAACGCGCCGACGCCCTGGTTGATAAACGCGATTTTCTTCTTCACGAACTGGACGATGACGCTGACGATGCCGCCGCCGACGATGGCGACGATCGCCAGGATCATGACGGGATCGACCTGGACGCCGAGGATCGTCTCGGACTCGGGGGCCGGATCCTGGGCCAGGGCAGGCATGGCGATGAACGAGCCGCCGACCAGGGCGAGCATACAGACGAACATTAGGCGAGCGCACGACTTTTTCATGGAGACCTCCTTGCGGTAATCCGCTGACATGTCGCCATGATGATATCCGCCTCGATTTCTACATTGCCTAGGATTCCGTCGCCAAAGGACAAGAAACCCGGTCCCGAGACTACAGAAACCTAGGGGAATCCCCCTCTTGACAACTCATTCGGCCAGAGAGTTGAACCACGCAAATCGATATAAAGAACGTCCCCAACTCCGCTTTCGCGGAGTTATCTATTCTCTCGGCATCTTTTCTATACTACTTATTGAAGCCAAGAGGGTCTGCATTAACAATCTTGATATAGCTACGCTCCTGAAGAGTTTTCAGATACGTTTCCTGTTTGATTGCGACTTTTTGGTTATAGATTTTCTCTTCAACTTCTTTGCGGGCATCATCAAAGGGCCGCAGGAAACTCTCTTTTTTTTCTATAAGCTGCAAGAGATACCATCCACCCTTGTTGCTAATCCAGCCTGTCCTTTCACCAGGCTTGAGGCGCTCTATCGGTGATTCGAGTGGGGATTCGAGTTCGCCTGCTTTGAAAGTGCCAAGGTCGCCCTTTGCCTCCTTCATCGGGGAATCCGATAGCTCAACTGCAGTATCGGCAAACGACGCTCCCGAGTTTAATTTGCTATCGATCGAGGCTTTAATCTTCCCTATCTCATCCGCAGAGCGTTTCTCTGTTCCGACATATATGGCGTTGAGCCTATATTCTGTGGGCATCGTGAACTCAGCCGGATTTTTTTTATAATATTGAACAATCTCCGAATCCTCGAGGACAATTGACCTCTCGACTTCAGTATAGAGGACGCCTCTGCGCATCGTTCCTTCCTCGGCCTGCCTAAGCCATGTCTCATAGGATAACCCTTGCTGCTCAATGGCCCGCCGAAGGTCAGCGTCAGAGGAGATGTTATTTTCTTGCTTTATCTTTTCGATCATTCCTTTGACTTGCTCTTGGACGTTAAAGCCGAGCTCCTTAGCTTTTTGGAGAAGAAGTCTGTCAACTATCATCTGGTTCAGCAGATCCTTCTTTAGAGCAGCATACCGCCGGCCAAATTCTTCTTGGGGGAACTGCTGAGCTCTAAGCCCTGCTTCTTGCGCCTCGAATTCAGCCCTGTACTCGGAGAGAGTGATGATGTCATCATTAACAATGGCAACAATAGCCTCTATCACCTCTTGCCCAAGTAAAAATGGGCGACTTGCAGCGATTACGAATAAGATGCACAAAGAAGATAATATCGCTCTCTTCACCGATTTGTTCCTTCCATTTAAGAGTCGAGATTTCGATGAACCTCACACGCTAATCAACTGAAAAATAAGTTATTTCGCGCATACGCTTAATAATCTGCTCTTAACTCCTGCTAATTCTATCGTTTTTATATAACTCTATCAACCTTCCTTCTGTTTCGTGCTGTAAACGATATGTTTGAAATAGGATGGCCTAGACGAGTTGCTTCTTGACAATCCTGCCGGCAACGTGATAAACGTTCCGGACAGGGGAAACATGAAGGGTAAGAAGATACGAATAGATGCCTTCTTTGCTTTATTTGCGTTGGGGCAATTATCCCTATTGTTCTTGGTATCAAACTGGTCTAGCTTTTCGTCTGGCAAGCTGAGGATAGGGAGAGAAAGCGATCTCCTTGTGGGAAACATCTTCTTATCTGGAAACACATTTGGTGTCATGCGGTATTCCCAATGCGGCAGGACTTCTGAGGTCTTGGCCAAGAAGGTCGGGCTCCTTGATAGATTTCAGGACTATTTGTTCATAGACACAGGAAACCTGACCTCGGGGGACCCTCGCGTTGATGCTAACCTATTTTCGCCTCTTACTGAATGCCTAAAACTTGCTAGATTGAGAGCCATCAACGCTACCAAGAATGATCTTGTAAGCATAGCGTTTTCTCATCCTGCCCTTGACGGCGTTCCATTTATCTCTGCAAATCTGGGCTCAGATAGCATACCTGTGAACAAAGTGTCACGCTTGCCTTTTAGAATGAATGGAAGTGGACAAATTACTGAGACTATTGACATAAGCATAACAGGAATTGCAGATAATCCTCGAATAACGAATGGCGGACTGCCGTCGGGCTTTTTTTACGTTGATCCGGACATTTCCTTGAAGAGTATCGGCTCCGTAATGGGAGAAGCTGATCTGAAGATTCTCTTGGTCAACTACCCACTGTACAAGACGAAAAGCGTCCTTGAGGGCGTTGGATTCAGATTCGACCTAATCGTCTGCCAATCCTCTAGGTACGAACGCCCTAGGACCACGACCAAGATAAATGGCACGCCAGTAATCATTCTAGATGAATCAGGAAGAGAATTGACAAGAGTTAAGGTTGTCAAACGAGGGTCCAAATACGATTTCGCTGTGAGCACTCTAGACCTAATGAAGAACTGGCCAACTGACAAACGGGCTGAGGAGATAGTGAAGGCGTATTTTTCTCGGATGGAGGAATAGTTTATGAAAAGGAGGATTTATTTTGTCATCCTCTTACTCCTCAGTTTTGAAACCATTTTCCTCGCCATAAAAAACAGACAGCTATATTCAAAGCTCGATGAATATGAAACCTATCTAACTACAGGCACCGATACGAACGACTATTTGGGCAGAAATATCGCGAACATTGAAATAACTAGCCTCGAAAACGGAACTCCTTTTAGGCTCGGGAACTTGATATCAGAAAACGGGGGCGTATTATTCGTATTCTCAACTGACTGCTTTTCTTGCGATGAAGCTGCCGAGCCCTGGAACAAGATCGCGGAGGAGAACAGTTCTGGCAGGAGGATACTGGGATTATCCAAGAACGATGCAACCGAAACTAACCTATATATGCAACGGAATCATGTGAGATTTCCCGTTTTTCTTCTGGCAAAGGACAAGAAAATCGATGAATTTCAGGTAACGCCAGGCACGTTCTTGCTCGACGGGTCGGGCGTTATTCTAGAGACCATAAAGGGTTTGCCAAGTAGTGGCAAACTCCATTTCTGAAAGGAGGTTTTATGTTAAAAAAGGTTGTGGGCACCGTACTGATCGTGGCCGCTTTGATTCTGGGGGCATTGCAGATCGCCCTCCCCGCGAAAGCAAACGGAGGCATTCCTTTCCCTTGTCCAAGTGGATTCCATTACTGCCTCCATGCGGGGGACACCTGTGACGCAGTGCTAAACTGCATCTGTTACGGAATCGACCCGTACGCGGTATGCTCAATCATGAGAGGCGGCGGCAACTAGCAGCGAGCCTCATTTCGGCCTAGATTCATCCCTGAGGATATCTAGGTGTTTTTCTGCCGTATTTAGATCAGGGTAATTTTTAGCCTTTTTCATCTATATGATAGGGATGGAGTATGCCTATGTTCAGACCGAAGCGAGTACTTCCCGCTTTCGTGGCCCTTGGGATCCTGAATTGTCTCGTATGCAGCAACCGGGCTGCCGCGCCAAAAACGTGCGACCCAGCATTCAGCCTGAGTGCCTCCTTAATCATCGGCGAGTATGAACAGCGTCCTGCAGCCAAAGCCTACAGGTCGATTCAAGCCTATTACGTTGACAATATTGGCAATATCTATATTTCGGACCTAAGCGAATTCTTGGTAGACAAGTATGATCCAAATGGAAGGTATGTCCGTAGCTTCGGACATAAGGGGCAAGGCCCTGGGGAGTTTTCGAGTCGAATCGAGAATTTCGTAGTAGATGCAGATGGCAACCTGATCGCATATAACTGGCCAAAGAATTCGCTAACCACATTTTCGAGCGAGGGCAATTTACTCAGAGAATCTCCGCTGCCTGATGCGTATCGTCAGAACTATATTCGTACAATCAAGATTAGCCCCCAAGGCGACCTCGTCTTCATGACATGGTCCAAAGATAACGGCTACGGCCTATGCAAATTTGATGCAAGTCACGGTGTATCCACTCAGTTCTATTCAGATAAGAAAAGGGCCCGCCCGACTTTTGGCGATATCCTGCCTGATTTTGATTTCGGCGACAATGGCGACATTTTCGTTACTGACTCGTTTGAATACCGCATTTATAGATACTCAAAGAACCTAGAACCTATCGGATCGATAGAAAAACAGATGGGAAAGCACAAGATAATCGAGGAGGATTTTACTTTTCTATTTGAGAACCAAGTAATCAAAATCCCGGGCTATGAGAATTATTGGAAAAGTCTGAGCGGGGGATCACGCTTTCTGCCTAATATATTTGGAATTAACGTTGATAACGATCGAATCTATGTCTGGACATCAGATCAGGATAAGCAGAAGAGATACATAGTGGATGTCTATGACAGGGAGTTCCGCCAACTATGCAGTTTCAGTTGGTATAACTTTCTGCCGAAGAATTATGTAGTAATAAAGAATCGAGTGCTGTATACGCCGAATATCGGCTCTAACGACAAAGAGCTCTTACGGCTTATCGGACGCTTTGGCCTATTCGTACTGCCCTATCGTATCGAGGTTTATAGGCAGCTTTCCGAGAAGGCTCAAACCCAGTGAGGCGGGCACCAGATAATGATCTCATTTCTCGGTAACTCTTATCTAGGCCGCCCGTTATCGGATTTCTTTTATTAGGAACCGGGACCTATTAAAGCTCTTACACCATATCTCCTTAGTACAGACGGCGGGCAGACGCAGCGCTTTAACCTTACGCTCATCATCTTGCCTAATTGAATCAAGGACCACTCGGATTTTCCGAATCTCCCTTTCACGAAGCGCCTCGAGGTTGAATACCTGGCTCTGTAGGAAGGTGACGCTGTAGTTGCTGTGGGCGAGCACTTCGGCCGCGCGTCTAACCGCTCGCGCAAGTCTCTTCTTCTCGTTCTGCTCAGCCATTTTTACACCTCAGTTTGTTCATTGCGGATCTCGCCCGACTCCTCAGCTGCCGGCCATCCATGAAGAGGCGCATGAAATAGATAGATGTTGAGGCGCAGCCGCACTGCGCCAGCGAGCGGCAGGAAGCCTGTGTACTTGGCCGCGAATAGCTCCCGGATGAAAGTCTCATAGTTTTTCGTCTTCTCGGGGGTCTTGGAGACGACGCGGCCGACGCGCCGATCGTAGAAGGTTCGGGCCCGCAGCTTCCCGCAGGGTTCGCCAGGGATCACGAGGTAGATCATGTGAATAGTCCTTTCGGCACGCATGGAGAGATCCAGATTGACTCGACACGGGCCTTCGCACCGTCGGCACGAGCATCCCTATCCCGCCTCTCCCAGCCTCGATAGAGCTCGTCATAGAGCGGACAGCGATATCCGCTGATGATCACGAGGCCGCGGACTGGATGAAGGAGGGAGGCAAGGCGGGCATGATCGTCGTCTGTCATCTCGTGCATGTAGCGGTGCCGGCCGTTGCTGCAGGCAGAGCGGGTCGAGATGGGATAGGGCGGATCGCAGTAGAAAAGCGTCTCAAGGCGGTCATACCTTGCGATAACCTCAATAGCAGGCATATGCTCGACGACGACGCCCCTGAGCCGTGATATCGTGAAGGCAAGCGACTCGGGATAGTTCATCCAATCGGCCGCTGGAGTCGTACGGCCTGAACGGCAGAAGCGACCTCGGAATCCGCTCACCCTCTCGGCGCGGAACGAATCCGAGCCGAACCCCATGAAGGACCGAACGACGAGTCGCCTGGCCCGCTCGAGGGGTTCCTTGACCGGCTTGATAGACTTCAGGTACTCGGCCCGGGAGAACGGTGTGAGCTCTAGTTGCCTGGCCAGCTGGGGGCCTCGAGTCCTCAGCACGCAGAACAGGTTATAGACCTCGTCGTCCAAGTCATTCAGGACTTCCCCTCGGCTTCGCGGCTTATGCAGCAGCACAGAGGCCGCGCCTGCAAAGGGCTCCACATAGGTAACATGCGAAGGGAAATGGGAGATCACCCAAGGGGCAATCCTGCACTTGCCTCCGTGATACCTGAGGAGCGGACGACGAGGGGTCAAGATGTCTGCCTACTTCTTCGTGGCTTTCTCGAACCCGGATGCCTTCGGTGTCGCGGGCGCCGGCCTCTCTTCTTTGGCCTTCTTGCGGACGATCCTCACGGAATCATCCAGGTGCCGGGTCTCGAGGGTCCCGATCTCGGACTTGTTCCTCTCGATCGCCTTCTCGCAGCGCCTGATCTCCCCCTTCACCCAGGTCATCTCGCACTCGAGGGTATTGACAACCTGATCGACTGGACCGAAAAGCGGCTTGTCTTCCATCACGTTTCTCCTTTGCTGCTAGATCCCCAGGCTCTGCTGCTTCATCGTCGGCAGCGCCAGCCCTGGGTAGTAAGCGAAGATGATCTTGACTCGACGATCGGCAAGGATCGGGCCCCAGCCTTTCGTGAGGAACTCTTTGAACTCCTGGACCTCTTCGGGGGTCTTCGGCAGGAACATACCGTCCGGGCTCGTACAGACCGGGAGGTCGGCATAGAGCGCCCGGAACCGGCGATCGTCAAGCCTGGGTTCGAAGCTCAGGAGCTCGAAGAGGAGCTTCTCCCGGGGAATCGCGTGGAGGCGTCCGCGGTGCCGTTGGAGGATCTCCATGAGACGGGTCCGGAGGAAGGCCGTGTTCATCTCCGGACCTCGGCGGCGGCTTCCCGGGCCGCGAGTCGTTGGTCGGCCTGCTCCACCTTCACGCCGAGGATGAGGCCCAGTGTGAAAGCCAGGATCAGGGCAAGCGCGGCGAGGACCGCAATCATGTCCCCGCTCCTCTCGTCACCGAGGATCCTCTCCGGCTCGTGGTCGGGGCGCTTCTGTCCGTTCTCGTTCCACCGGCCGCATTCATCGCAGCGCCAGACGCCGGCGCAGTCGGGATGGTAGAATTTCCTGCCGTCCTTGAAAGCATCGTCCCGCATGACAGGTTCTTCACAGGTCTCGCACTGCTCGCTTTCATAGACCTCGTCGGGATAGAAGTCTTCGCGAATATCGGACATCTCGCACATCTCCTAGAGTTGCGCTTCGTACTTGAAGCCGACGAACTCCGACCACCGGCCGTTGAGAAAGGTCTTCGCGTACATGGGGCGCTGCTCGAATCGGTTCTTGACCTTCTGGTGCTTCAGGTAGTCCGTGTAGCCGTGAAAGCCCTTGATCAGGTCCGCGAGCTCGCCGCGCTTGACGATGGCGCCGAACCTCAGCCGGCTTTCCTTCCTGGCCAGCCTGCCTTCCCGGGGATAGGCCTCCCAGAACTCTTTGAATTTTTCGTCTATATCGGGTTCAGAGAGAGGGCCGGAACGGCCATCACTCTTTTCTTTCTTCTCTTTCTTATCTCTATCTCTATCTCTATCTCTATCTAGGCCGCACTGTTCTGTTGAACTTCGTTCTTGAACTTTCTTCTTGAACTCCTCGGCTTCCCTCTCCCTCTCGGGGCCCTTGGTAGGATGCGACGCCTTCTTCAACAGCCTCGAATGGCAGGTCATGCAGAGAGTTATTAGGTTATCGTCGGCATTGTTGTCCGTGTCGTTGTCGATGTGATGGACGCACAGGGGAACTCTGAGTTCCGATTCGTGCTTGAGGCATTTCTGGCAGATATACCCGTCGAGCCTCTTAATCTCGTCCCGCCTC
>JAEAMF010002019.1_pt1 | contig 12455 bp, 10 predicted proteins | sample 8958721 | NCBI WGS metagenome assembly JAEAMF01 (sample SAMN16933255, study PRJNA681124) | bioreactor sludge metagenome | isolation source: anaerobic bioreactor treating anionic surfactant - SDBS | place: India: Bengaluru | collected 2019-02-28
CGCCCCCGTGCTTCGGGCAAATCTCCGCCGGCTCGGTCCCCGAGAGAAAAAATTCCTCCCGCTTCGACGGACAGCCCTCGGCCGCCGGATAGCCCGTTTCGGGATCGATCCGGATGGATACAACGCCCTCGGGCTGCGGGAAATCGGCAACGGGCCTGTCTTTCAGGGCCGCCGTCATGAACCGTCCCCACACGGGCGCGCAGGCGGCGCCCCCGGTAAATCTTTTACCCAGGGACTTAGGCTTGTCGTAACCCATCCAGATGCCCGTGATGAGGTCCGGGGTGTAGCCGATGAACCAGGCATCCCGGTAGTCGTCGGTCGTGCCGGTTTTCCCGGCGGCCGGCCGGTTCCGACTGAAGCCGGCAAGCGATTTGGCCGTTCCGTAAACGAGCACGTCCTTGAGCATCTGGGTCGTGATGAAGCCGACCGCCGGCGAGAGGACCGGGGTCACGACGGGGGGATTTTCAATCCAGGTATCCTGGGGCCGGTTATAAATCCGGATGATCGTCCGCGGCTCGGCCCGCGACCCGCCGTTCACCAGCGGGATGTAGGCCGCCATCAGTTCGCTCAGCGTGACCTCGTCGGTGCCCAGCGCCAGCGAAAGGTCGTTGGGCGAGCGCAGCGATAGCCCGAGCGTCCCGGCGTACTGAACGAAGTAGGGAACGCCGATCGCATCGAGCAGCTTGACCGTGATGATGTTGTCCGAATAGGCCAGGGCCTGCCTAAGCGAAATCTCCCCGTGGCGCTCCCTCGCATAGTTCTGCGGCCTCCAGGATCGATTCTCGCCCCAGGCATAGGAAACCGGATCGTCGTTCCAGATGCCGGCGGCCGGAAACCCCTTCTCCAGGGCTGCCGCATAAATCAGGGGCTTGATGGCCGAACCGGGCTGTCGCTTGGCAAAAAAGGCACGGTTGTATGGATTCAGCCTGAAATCGATTCCGCCGACGGCCGCCAGCACGTCGCCGGTCCCGGGGTCAAGGCACAACAGGGCGCCCTGCAACTGCGGAGAGATCTTGCGGACGCCTTCGCGCAGGACCCGCTCGGCCAGCCGCTGCAGGCCGAGATCCATGGCCGTGGTGACCTCCAGGCCGCCCTGTTCAATGACCGATTCTCCGTAGCGTTCGATCAGCTTGTGGCGGACATGGGCCAGGTAATACGGGGCCGCCGGGGGTTGGACGACCTCAATCCGCTGAACCCTCAACTTTTTTTCCTGCGCGGCGGTGATCATCTTGAGGGCCGTCATCCGTTTGAGGATCAGATTCTTGCGATCGCGGATGATTTCAGGCTTTCCCAACGGGTTGTAGCGGGAGGGGGCCTTGGGAACGCCGGCCAGCAACGCGCATTCGGCGTCGGTCAATTCATGCGGATATTTGTCGAAGTAGAGCCGCGCGGCCTGAACGATTCCCCAGGCGCCGTTTCCGAAAAAGACCTCGTTGAAATACATCTCGAGGATCTGCTTCTTGGTGTATTTGCGTTCGTATTCCAGGGCCAGCAGCCCTTCCTTGACCTTCCGGCCGATCGTCTTCTCCCCGGAAAGGTATTTGTTCTTGATGAGCTGCTGGGTGATGGTCGAGCCGCCCTCGACCATTTTTCCCTTGGCGACATCCTTCACGAGCGCGCGCGTGATTCCGCGGATGTCGATCCCCTTGTGCTCGTAAAACCGGGCGTCTTCGACGGCCACAAGCGCGTTTTGCAGAAAGACGGGAATCCGGTCGATCGGGGCCCAGTATCTCTTTTGCGGCAGGATCCGCCCCACAAACCGGCTCTGGTTGTCGAACACCCGGATGGAAACATACCCGGGCGGAAAGGGCGGGTAGGCGGCCGGCTTTTCCTGGGCCGAAGACAACGAAACCAGCAGCAGGACCCACAGGAGTCCCGAGGCTGACAGGATGGTTTTTTGACCGGTCATCTGATTACAGAAAATCCTGGCGAATCGGCGTAAAGGTGTCGATCAGCCGTGCGGTCGGCGTCAGCAGTTGGATCCGGTGCGGCTGATCGGCGGGAACGGCAACCATGTCCCCGGGAACGAGCCGGGTGGACTCCTCGCCGATGAAAAACATCACCTCCCCCTGGGCGACATAGGTGACCTGCTCGTGGGGGTGGCTGTGGGGCGGATCGGGATTCGCCGACGGACCGTCCGCGAAATCGAAGGCGACCATCATCAGGTGGTCCGTATGGAGGATCCGGCGCTTGCGCGTCGGCGTGATCTCGACGGGTTTGACCTCTTTGATTTTGCTGACTTTCATTTCTTCTCCTTGTCGTACTCATGATTGGCCGGCCATGAAACGGCGCGGGCCGGCACGTTGTTGTTCCGAAACCTTCAGAATTTGTAAGCCTCCTTCGCCAGCCGATACGCCAGATCCACCGCCAGATCGGCCGCCTCGTCCTCGTCCAGTTGGTGCCGGCCGACCAGCTCGGCCAGGAACGCGCAGTCGATCCGTCTGGCCATGTCGTGCCGGGCCGGAATGGAGAGGAAGGCACGCGTGTCGTCGTTGAAGCCGACCGTGTTGTAGAATCCCGCGGTCTCCACGACCATCCTCCTGAACCGCATCATCCCCTCGGGGCTGTCGAAGAACCACCAGGGAGGGCCAAGCCGGAGGATCGGGTAGTGGCCGGCCAGCGGCGCCAGCTCGCGGCCGTATGCGGCCTCGTCCAGCGTGAAGAGGACCACCGTCAGGCCGGGCTCGTTCCCGAAGCGGTCCAGCATGGGCTTGAGGGCCCGGGTGTACTCGGTTCGCACGGGGATGTCGGCGCCCTTGTCGCGGCCGAATTTCCGTAAGATCGCCTCGTTGTGGTTCCGGAAGGATCCCGGATGGATCTGGATGACGAGGCCGTCGTCGAGACTCATCCGGACCATCTCCGTCAGCATCTGCCCCCGGAAAAGTTCGGCCTCCCGGGCATCGAGTTTTCCCTGCAGGGCCTTTGCAAAGAGGGTCCGGCACGAGGAGATTCCGAGGTCGGCCGTCACGGCGCTGGGGTGGCCGTGGTCGGTGGAGGTGCAGCCCAGCCCCTTGAAAAAAGCCCGCCGCGCCGCCAGCGCCTTGAGGTATCCCTCCCAGACACAGGTGTCTTCCCCCGTGATCTTTCCCAGCAGGGCGACGTTTTCCAAAAAGCCCGGGAAGTCGGGATCGACCGCCGGGTCGGGCCGGAACGCGGGAACCACCCTGCCCTTCCATCCGGAAGAGGCGATCTTCCGGTGGTGTTCGAGGGTGCTCAGCGGAGAGTCCGTCGTCGCAAGGGCTTCGATGTGGAAACGGTCAAAGAGCGCCCGGGGCCGGAACTCCGGTTTCAGAAGCACCGCCGCCAGCCGGTCGTAGATCTCGTCGGCGTTGGCCGGATCGAGTCGCTGATCCACGCCGAAGAGAAAATAGAAAACGTGTTCCAGCCACATCCGGGACGGGGTCCCCCGGAAAAGGTGATAATGTTCCGCGAAGAGGCGCCAGATTTTCCGGGGATCGGTTTCGACCGGCCCCCCGTCCTCTCGGGGAATGCCCAGTTTTTCCATCGGGACGCCCCGGCTGTAAAGCATCCGGAAGATATAGTGATCCGGGATCAGGAACAGCTCGGTCGGATTGGAAAAGGGGGGATCGTCCGCAAACCAGCGCGGATCGGTGTGGCCGTGGGGGCTGATGATGGGAAGATCCTTGACCTTGCCGTACAACCGGTGGGCGATCTGCCGCCGGACAGGATCGCTCGAAAAGAGTCGATCATCGTCCATGATGATGGTCCGTCCCATGGCATTCTCCTTTGTTTGTCCTGATCTTTGAGAATCACATAGCACAAACCGGGGCCGAAGGGAACCCGGCCTTTTTACAGCCGTTTTTTTACAAAGTGCTTTTCCAATCGCGCATACTCGGGCAGAGGACCGCCGATCAGCGGGGTCACATACTCCAGAAACGCACCGGTCACCCCGGTTCCCTCCGCATTGATAAACTCTCGCGGCACTTTCTTTTCCCGGTTGGCGACCTCTTCCAGCGAAACGATCCCGGTTTTGCACGCATACTCCGCACCCGGCTCCCGCTCGAGCGTCACCATCCATCCGGATTTCCCCTCGACCGCATGTCTCACCGCCTGCGCGCCGGTGGCATACGCCTCCTCCACATCGACCGGAGAGGCGAGCAGCGCGGAAACCCGCTGAATCGTCCCGGGCTTGTCCGCCCTCGCCTTGATCTTCAGACCCTCCGCGATGATGCCGCAGAGCGTCTCTCCGACCCCGCCGAGCTGCCGGTGTCCGAATCGGTCGGTATCGAGCGACCGCTGCGACGCGGTCAGGTAATCGCCGTTTTCATCCCTCAACCCTTCGCAACAGGTGATCAGCGCATAGCCGAGTTTGCGGTAAACCCGCTCCACATCGGAGAGGAATTTGTCCCTGCTGAACGGGATTTCCGGAAGAAGGATGATATGGGGGGCATCGTTCGGCCGCTGCCTGGCCAGCGCCGTGGCGGCCGTGATCCAGCCTGCATTGCGTCCCATGGTCTCGACGACCTTGATCGTGTCGCTCGTGTAGATCGCCTCGGTATCGAGGCCGGCGTCCCGCACCGAAAGGGCGAGCCATCTTGCGACGCTGCCGTAGCCCGGACAGTGGTCGGTGATCGGGAGGTCGTTGTCCACCGTTTTCGGCAGTCCCATGACGGAGAGTTCGTAGCCCTTCTCGCGGGCCATCTTGAAAACCCGGTTCGCGGTGTCCATCGAATCGTTTCCGCCCGCGATAAAGAAGTAGCGGATGTCGTGCGCGGCGAGAACCTTCAGGATCCGGTCATAGTCCTCCTCCTTGAGCTTGTACCGGCTCGAACCGAGTGACGACGACGGCGTTTGTCGGAGCAGCGAGATGGTCTTTGGGCTTTCCCGATTCAGGTCGATCATGTTTTCGTGGAGCACCCCGAGAATGCCGTGGATCGAACCATACATCGCAACGATTTCCTTGTGCTTTCTCGCCTCCTCGATCGCGCCGCATATGCTGCTGTTGATCACCGCCGTCGGTCCGCCCGACTGCGCGAAAATGGCTTTCCCCGCTGCGCCCATTTCTCTCTCCTTACCGGATATATCTTGTCAGCGCGTCCATATGGATGTCCCGGTTCTTGATCAAAAAATCGACCGCTTCTTCCGTGGAAACGCCGGCATGCACCACCCGATTCACGGCAAGGGCCGTCGCCAGCGGATCGTCCTTTCCCGGAAAAAGAATGTTCCGTCCCACCAGCGCTCCCCGCACATTGGAACCCGCCCGCATGCCCTCGACGAATTCCCGGATCGTGCCGGTCGGGTCGCCCTTCGATTCCCCACCCAGCATCAACAACGGCAGCGTCGTCGCCCTGACGACGCGGGAGTAGTCTTCGCAAAACGGGATCTTCAACCAGAGGTTCCGCGAGGAATCGCCCATCGCCGAGGCGACTCCGATGGCCTTCATCATCTCGACCGGCGTCTTTTGAACCTTGTACCCCTCGGGTGAAACATACAGGATTTCGAGGAAACAGGGGATCTCGTACCGGTTCAATTCGCTGATGATGTCGGCGTTGTAGCGCATCGTTTTCGCGGAATCCCGGCTGGTCGTCTCCAGACGGAACATCGTCTTGGCGGCATCCAGGCGGAGCCGACGGAGGCTTTCCACGGAAAAACTGGTGAACGTGTCGTCCATTTCAAACGCCGTCCCGGAAAGCCCGCCCCGGTTCATCGAGCCGAGCATCACCTTTTCATCCAGGAAGGACGGTCCTCCGCCCTCCTTGACGAGATGGTTGACGATGAAAAGGTCCTCGATGACATCCGTCGTCGCCATGACCCCGTCCACATCCGGATGGGTGACGACCCGGAGCACCCGTCCGAGGTACTCTTGCCGGTCGCACATGCCTACGGGATCGTCACCGGAGCGAGTCACCATCCGAGCCGGATGATCCGCGGCGAGGATCGTGAGCTTGCCGTCGCGGGTGAGACCTTTCCGTCTCTTCCTCGCCTCGGCCTCACGGAGAATGACCTCGGGGCTGTTGACCCGTATCTCGGTAATCTTTTTGAAAATCGCGTCCGGGAAGGTTCTCTTCAGGTCAAAGCAATAATCGCCTACAGTGTATTTCATCATCCCTTTCCTCCTGCTTACTTTATGGTTGTAACACCTTTGGCAGCGGAATTGTAACGCGATCGAATGTTTTTTACCCCTATTGAGAATCGGATCCCGGACGCATGCATCGGATAAAATCCCGCGGAAGCGCCTCAGGGCATCAGCCAGTTCGGCAGGGCGGTGGTCAGCCAGGGGATATAGGTGGTCAGCAGCAGCACGATCAGCATCGCCGGCCACAACAGCAGCATCGACCGCGTGCATTTCTCCATCGTGGTCTTTCCGACCGTGCAGCCGACAAAGAGCCCGGCGCCGACCGGGGGAGTGGTCAACCCGATCGCCATGTTCACCATCAGCACGATCCCGAACGTCACCGGATTCATCCCCACGGTCTGGACCACCGGCAACAGGACCGGTGTGACGATCACGATCAGCGGCGCGACATCCATGATCGCCCCCAAAAAGATCAGCAGAATGTTGATCAGAAGCAAAATGACGAACGGATTGTCGCTGATCGACAAAAAGAACTGGGTCACCAGCGTGGGGATGCGCAGGAAGGTCATCATCCAGGCAAATCCGGACGCGCAACCGATCAGCAGCATCACGATCGCCGTGGTCTTGACCGAATCGACGAAGATCGGCCACAGATCGACGACTTTCATCTCGCGGTAGACGACCAGCCCCAGAAAAGCCGCATAGAACACGGCGACCGCGGAGGCCTCCGTGGCGGTGAAGATGCCGAAGGCGATCCCGCCGACGATGATTACCGCCGCAAAGATGCTCAGCAGACCGTCCCTGGCGATGACCAGCGACCTCCTGAGCGGCGGCCGCTTTTCGCGGGGATAACCGCGCCTCAAGGCCAGCAGGTAACAGGTGATCGCCAGCAGCGTTCCCATCAGCATTCCGGGAAGGTAGCCGGCCAGAAAGAGCTTTCCGATGGAGACCCCTCCGGCCACCATCGCGTAGATGACCATGTTGTGGCTCGGCGGGATAATAATCCCCTGGACGGAGGAGGCCACGGTGAGAGCGGTGGCAAACTCACGGTCGTACCCCTTCTGGACCATCATCGGGATCATGATCGGGCCGGTCGAGGAGATGTCGGCCACGGCGGAGCCCGACACGCCTCCGAAAAACATCGAGTCGATGCAGTTGACCATCGCCAGCCCCCCCGGAAACGGGCCGACGATGATGTAGGCGAAATCGACGATCCGCCGGGCGATCCCGCCCTTGGCCATGATGGCGCCCGCCAGGATGAACAGCGGAATGGCCAGCAGCGGAAAGGACTGCATGCCGGACCCGACACGCTGGACGATCATTGCCGTCCCCAGGCCGGTGTACTGGGCCGTGAGCAGCGCGGCAATCCCCAGGCTGAATGCGATCGGAACGCCCAGCAGGATCAGCACAAGAAAGGAGCCCAGCAGCAGGATGCTTTCAACCATTCCGGGCTCCTCCCCCGGCGGCATAATAACGGGCCACGCCGCCGATCGCCCTGATCAGCGCAAAAACGACCATCAGCCCCCCGGCGATGGGAAGGACCAGATAGGTGTACCCCACGGCGAGCGGCAGCGAAGAGAGGGTCCCGCTCATCGTCTTCTGGACCAGAAAAATGCCGCGCTCCAGCAAAAAAAGGGCAAACACCGCAATGAGGAGATCCGTCGCCGCCTTCAGCCAGATCCGGATCCCTTCGGGCAGTCGCGACACCACGAGCTCCAGACTCATGTGGGACTCGGTCCAGACGCAGGCGGCGGCGCCCAGCAATCCGATCCACATCATGGGCCGCCGCGTCCAGGATCGCCGTCTGGATATTTTTCGGAACCGAATCGAACACCTGCTTGCTCATCACCAGGATATCCGGAATGGAGGTGTGGCGCGTATAGGTGAAGTATTTGCAAACCTCCTGCATGTTGAAGGTCAGGACCGTCGGCTCGTTGTTCTCCCAGCCGTCGATGACCTTCTGCTGCAGGGCGACATAGACTTCCGATTGTCCCATCGGCACCGCCGTGGCGCCGAACGCGTTGATCGTGTCGATCAGCGGTTTGCTCTGCATGACCCGGATCTTCTGGCCCTTCAGATCCGCCGGAACCTTCACCGGTCCCGCCTGCGTGGTCACGTTGCGGAACCCGGCGTCAAAGAAGGCGAGCCCCTTGAATCCGTTTTTCTCGAGATCCTTCATCAGCCTCGCCCCGACAGGGCCGTCGAGTACCGCGTGCTGGTGGGCGTCGTTGCGCCAGATGAACGGAAGACTGACCACCTGCAGGCTTGGGGCGAACTGTCCGAGCGGCGCGGAGGAAACCTTCGTGATCTCAATGGCCCCCACCTTGACCCCTTCGATATAATCTTTTTCCTGCCCCAACTGACCCGCCGGAAAGACCGTGATCTTGACCTCGCCCTTGGTCTTTTCACCAACCTGCTCGGCAAAGTAGACGAGGGCCTTATGGACCGGGTGCGAATCGGGCAGAACCGAGGCCAGTTTCCAGTTGTATTTCGCCGTGGCGGCGAATCCCGTTGCCGAAAAACAGATGAAGACCCCCAATATCACCAAACAAGAGATCAACCACAAACGCTTTTTCATTTTCCCCCTCCTTTCGTTGATAGGTTTAGGCTGTCCCGCTGCCGATTGACGCTGAATTTTACGACGGCTGCTTGCCGATATAGGCCAGAATGCCGCCGTCGACATAGAGGATGTGTCCGTTCACGAAATTCGACGCGTCCGAGGCCAGGAAGACGGCGGGGCCCATGAGATCCTCCGTCGTTCCCCAGCGACCCGCCGGCGTCTTGGAAATGATGAAGCTGTTGAAAGGATGTCCATCCACGCGCAGCGGGGCGGTCTGGGGCGTGGCGATATACCCCGGCCCGATCCCGTTGCACTGGATGTTCTGCGCGCCGTATTCGGAGCAGATGTTCCGCGTGAGCATCTTGAGTCCGCCTTTCGCGGCGGCATAGGCCGAAACGGTTTCCCGCCCGAGTTCGCTCATCATCGAACAGAGGTTGATGATCTTTCCATGACCCTTTTTGATCATGGAGGGGATCACCGCCTTGGATACGATGAAAGGCGCATTGAGGTCCACGTCGATCACCTGTCTGAACTCGGCGGCGGTCATCTCCAGCATCGGAATCCGTTTGATGATGCCGGCGTTGTTCACGAGAATGTCGATCACGCCAACTTCCCTTTCGATCCTCCTTACAGTCTCATGGACGGCGTTTTCATCGGTGACATCGCAAACGTAGCCGCGGGTTTGAATGCCCGCCTCCCGATAGGCGGCCAGCCCCTTGTCGACCAGCTCCTGCGTGAGATCGTTGAAGACGATTTGCGCGCCGGCCTCCACATACGCCTTTGCGATCGCGAAGCCGATGCCGTAGGACGCGCCGGTAACGAAAGCCACCTTGCCTTTCAGGCTGAAAAGATCCAGGATCATGATCATCTCCTTTATGAAATGGGTGTTCTACCTCAATACGGACATGGGCACGTCGTCCATGTCGGTGAAGGTCTGATTTTCCCCCACCATCCCCCAGATGAAGGTGTAGCTGCCGCTCCCCACCCCCGAATGGATGGACCAGCTCGGCGCGATGACGGCCTGTTCGTTCCGAACAACCACGTGCCTCGTCTCCCGCGGCTCCCCGATGAGGTGGAAAACCACGGTGTCGTCCGGCATGTCGAAATAGAGATAGACCTCCATCCGCCGGTCATGGGTGTGGCAGGGCATCGTATTCCAGTTGCTGCCCGGCGCCAGAATGGTCAGCCCCATCACGAGCTGGCAGCTTTGGAGCACCTTGGGATGGATGAACTGGTAGATGGTCCGGACATTCGCCTTGAGCGGATCCCCCAGATCCAGCCGCTGGGCGTCCTTCAGCGAGAGCTTCACGACGGGGTAGGCGGCATGGGCCGGGGCGCTGTTGAAGTAAAATTTCGCCGGACTATTCCGGTCCGCGCTCGCGAAGGAGACCTTCTTTGCCCCCATGCCGATGTAGAGGCACTCCCGGTTTCCCAGTTTGTATCTCTTTCCGTCGATGGACACGACGCCGGCGCCGCCGATGTTGATGATTCCCATCTCCCTGCGCTGCAGGAAGAAATCGACGCCCAGCTCCTTGGTCACCTTAAGATCCACGGCTCCCTTTACCGGCGAGATCCCTCCGACGATGATCCGATCGATATGGCTGTAGACCATGTTCAGACGGTCTCGGGCAAAGAGATTCTCCACCAGAAACTGCTCCCGCATCTTTTGGGTGTCCAGCGTTTTCATCTGTTCCGGATGAACGGCATAACGGATGTCCATGAGTTTCTCCTTTCTCTTTTTATCTCTGAACCCTTCCCGAACCGGATCCTCCGACCAGGGATTGGACCTCCTCCCGGGAGAGCAGCGGAAAATCCCCGGGAAACGAATGCTTCAGACAGGAGGCGGCCACGGCAAACTCCAGCGCTTCCCGATCCGATTTCAGCGCATGGAGGCCGTAGATCAGGCCGGCGGCGAACGCGTCCCCGGACCCCACCCGGTCAACGATGTCCCGAATCTCGTATTTCCGCGAAACCAGGAATTCCTGCCGGTTGTTCAGCACCGCCGACCATCCGTTGTGGTCCGCCGAATGGCTCTCCCGCAAGGTCACCGCAATTTTTTTCAGATCCGGAAACTGTTGGAGCACCCGGTCCGTGAGCCTCCGGTAGTGGTCCGCCTCCACATTCCCGGATTCGACGTCCACATCGGCCGACACGCCCAGCGCCTTCTGGCAGTCCTCCTCGTTGGCCATGACCATATCCGTATGCTTGACGATCTCGGTCATGACCTCCTGCGCCGTCCGGCCGTATTTCCAGAGATTCTTCCGGTAGTTCAGATCACAGGAGACGGTCAGGCCCTTCTCCTTCGCCTTCAGAACCGCCTCCAGAGAGACGAGGGCCGCGGACTGGGAAATTGCCGGCGTGATTCCGGTGATGTGAAACCATCCGCCCCCCGCAAAAACATCATCCCACGGGATCTCCCCGCGGATCACCTCCGCGATCGCGGAGTGTGCCCGGTCGTAAATGACGACGGAAGGCCTCTGGTTGGCCCCGGCCTCCAGGAAATAGATCCCCAGCCGCTTACCCTTCCGGATGACGCGGGAAACATCCACCCCCTGCCTGCGGAGCTCCGCGACGCAGCCGTCCCCGATCCGGTTCGGGGGGATCAGGCTCACGAAGGCAACGTCCATTCCGAAATGGGCCAGCCCCACGGCCACATTCGCCTCTCCCCCGCCGAAGGTCGCCTCCAGCGACGGGCTCTGGAAAAGCCTTTCACTGCCCGGGGCCTTCAGTCTCAACATGATTTCGCCGAAGGCAATGATTTTTTTCATAGCCTTTACCCTTTCTTTACAAGATGGATCGCGAATCCCGAAATCTCCCGATCCAAGTAGGCGATGGTCAACTTGCCGTCCTTGACCTTTTCCGTTCCCGCGACGGGCCCGATGCCCTGCCGGCCGAGATAGAAAAGCGCCCTTTCGACATCGTTCACACCCAGCGCAATGTGCCCTTTTTGTCCGCGGCCGGGGCTCTTCATGATCTCAAATTCCTTTTGCCCGAGGAAATAGGAGCTCTGCCCCTCGGCGACCGGAAAACGGAACAGTCGTGAAAACAGATCCACGCTCTTGCTTGCGTCTTCCGCTTTTTCCTCGTTGATCCCCACGTGGGCGAGCGTGAACCCGAGAAGCACCCGGACCGCCTCCGCCGTCAGTCTCGTGATTTCCTCGAATTTTCCCGCCGAGATGAGATCGCCCTTCACCATCCAGCTCCCGCCGCAGGCGGCCACGTTTTTCAACGAAAGATACGAAACGAGGTTCGTCGCGTTCACCCCGCCGGTCGGGATGAATTTGATCCCCTCGTAGGGTGCCGAAACGGCCGTCAGAAAGGCCCTCCCGCCGGATTCCTCCGCCGGGAAGAATTTCACGATGCCGAGGCCGCATTCCATCGCCGCTTCGATCTGCGTCGGCGAATTGACCCCCGGGATCACGGGGACCCCCCGTTCCCGGCAGAAAGAGACGACCTTCGGGTTGAATCCCGGCGAAACGATGAATTTCGCGCCCGCTCCGATCGCCTTTTTTGCCTGTTCGGTCGAAAGGACCGTCCCGGCGCCCACGACCATCTCCGGCATCCCCTCCGCCAGGGTCCGGATCGCATCCTCCGCCGCAGCCGTCCGGAAGGTGATCTCCGCGAGCGGCAAACCTCCCGCCAGAAGCGCCTTCCCAAGAGACGGGGCATCCGCGGCCTTTTCGATCTTGACCACCGGAACGATTCCATAGCCTTCTATGGTTTTCAGAATTTCATCCATCATGCATCTCCTTCTCTCGGCTTTCCGATCCGGATGACCTCGACGACGATATTCCGGATCGAATAGATCAACATGATCGCCCCCGCAACCGGCATGCAGGAATACAGAATCCTCTTGGG
>JAEAMF010002033.1_pt1 | contig 12452 bp, 7 predicted proteins | sample 8958721 | NCBI WGS metagenome assembly JAEAMF01 (sample SAMN16933255, study PRJNA681124) | bioreactor sludge metagenome | isolation source: anaerobic bioreactor treating anionic surfactant - SDBS | place: India: Bengaluru | collected 2019-02-28
CATCGCAGCCAGCATCAGTGCGTTGCATCCGTGGTTGTTTCGTGCCTCGATGTTGGCTTTGCTTGAGAGCAGCAGCGACACATCAATACCATGACTGTGCTTGGTCGCGAGCAACAGTGGTGTGTTACCCTTCGAATCAGTGCATTCGAGACTGCCTTTGCTGTTGACAAGGTCACGAATGGTGCAAGCGAGCGTCTCGAGCAAAGACGGAATCAGGAGCGAATCAGGGCCTTGTTGCACGTTATGGATTACTGTTCTACCCTGCCTCACTTGGCGCAATGAATTCACAATGTCCTGATGGCCTTTTGCTGCGGCGATCGACAGCGCTGTGTGTCCATCTTTTCGCTTCACATTTACGTCTGCCTTGGCATGGAGTAAGAGATGTAGGCACGCATACTTGCCGTTACTCGCCGCCAGGAACAAAGCCGTGGTTCCGTCGTCTCTCACAGCATCGACATCTGCCTTCGCATCGAGCAACAGCTGCAAGCAAGCAGGCTGGCCACGTACCGCTGCCAACATCAACGCGGTGCTGCCCCGCTTGTTCACCGCACGAATATCTGCTTTGGCATCGAGTAGAAGCTGCAAGCACGCACTCTGCCCAAAGAACGCTGCCTCGATCAATGGAGTGCTTCCCTTCTCATTCGCAGCGCCCATGTCTGCCTTGGCGTTAATTAGCGAGTGCGAGCATTCAGTGTGGCCTTCGCTCGCTGCCACATGCAACGCGGTGCAACCGTCCGCTCCCACAGCATTCGTATCAGCCTTCGCATCCAGTAGCAGCTGCAAGCATGCAGATTGGCCGTGCAGCGTCGCCACGATCGTTGCATTATTGCCGTCCTCGTTCGTGGTACGGATATCTGCCTTCGCATCGAGGAGTGGTCGCAAGCACGCAGTCTGACCCCACCTCGCCGCCCCAATCAATGCAGAGTATCCGTGCTTGTCTACTGCGCTGATATCTGCTTTTGCATTCAGCAGCAGCTGCAAACATCCAGTGTGGCCCTGGCTCGCCGCCACAATTAATGCAGTGTTGCCTTGCTTGTTCGCGGCGTGAATTTCTGCCTTGGCGTCAAGCAGCAATCGCAAGCATTCATAGCGGCCTTTGCAGCCCGCCGTAATCACTGCTGTGTTTCCGCTCTTGTCCACAGCATTGACGTCTGCCTTCGCATTAACCAAACGCTGCAAGCACGCAGTCTGATCAAAGTTCACTGCCACAATCAATGGAGTGCTTCCCTTATCGTTACTGGCGTTGATATCTGCCTGGGCGTTAATTAGCAACTCTACGCATTCAGAGCTACCTGTGCTCACCGCAACCAGCAAAGCGGTGCAGCCATACTGCCCCACGGCATTCACATCAGCCTTCGCATCAAGGAGCAGATGCAAGCATGGAGTGTGGCCATCGAGTGCCGCCAGGATCAACGCCGTGTTGCCCTTCTTCTCCACGGCATTCACGTCTGCCTTGAGAGAAAGAAGATGTTGAAGGCATTCAGTGTGGCCCCCTCTCGCCGCTGCGATCGTTACCGTGAAACCACTCTTTCCCGCCGCGGCCAAATCCACCTTCGCATCAAGAAGCAGCTTAACGCATCTAGTGCGACCCTTAGCCGCCGCCAAGATCGCTACAGTGTGTCCCTCGGCATCCGTGGCGTCGATATCTGCCTTGGCATCCAGCAGCAACTGCAAGCACGCAGTCTGGCCCTCCGTAGCCGCCACCATACACGCAGTGATCGCGGCATAGTTCGAAGCATTGACATACGCCTTCGCATCAAGGAGAACTTGAACGCATTCCGTGCGGTCACTACGTGCTGCCAGAATCAATGCAGTGTTTTTGTGCTGGTCCGCATCATTAACGTCTGCCTTGGCTGCTAGCAGCAGCTGCAAGCACGTAACGTGGCCCTCATATGCAGCAATTGTTAATGTAGTGAAGCCCTGTTCATCCGTGATATTAATGTCCGCTTTGCCGTCCAGCAATGTCGCGACACGCTCACTGTCGCCTTCATTGAGTGCCTCGATCAATGCCATGGAATGATTCTGGTATGTGATATCATTATCGCCATATACCGGGATTTTAGCTAGAGAAACGTCGCCTCCACACGATGCGGCAGTCGATGAGGTGGTGCTTTTTGTATCTTCGAGCTTACCGGTGTCAGCATTGGCGTCGACACACGCATTCCTCTTTTCTACACGAGTTGCATCGATAACTGAGAGTCTGTTGTCAATGTTTTCTTTTTCGGCTTGAGTAGGGAGCTTCATCTTAGACCAAGAAACCGATGATTGGATTTGTGCGAACCTGCGACGATAAAAACGTGAATTTTGAATGAAATCAATACATTAGCTCATAAGAAGATATTGAGAAACAACACAAAAACTGTGAATTCGAAATAGATAGCGGCATTTCGTTGCAAGATCTCATGATTCGAATTTGGATTTCTTTTTCGGTTCATAAAAAGCGGATATGAATGCAACCCAAGCAACTTACCAACATGACGAGTAAAAAGCCAATGAACTTAGTGATGTCCTGCTTTCTTCCTGGGATTTATGAGTTTGAGCTGCGGAAGAAGAGAGATCGGCACGCCGGGAATTACGCTCGCCGAGAGGATGCGTGGCGCATCAGGCGCTGCGGATTTGCGTCTGCCAGTGCTGCGCGATCCCTTAGAGCAACCCGGCCTTGCCAGTGCAGAGACGCGCCGCCCCGACCACAAGATGCCGCATTCACGTGCGGGACACGCGACACGAAGAAGAGGTCAACACGTGTTCGCTGAGTCGCTGAGCGGCGCCGGTCTCGGACCACAGCATTTGGGATTCGGGTATATATCACGCGCAGAGAGAAGGAAGTCAAGAAGTGATACCAGGACGTTGGCATGGCTGTCGACGCTTCTGCGAATTCGAGTCTCCACGAAGCGAGAATATGATTCGAGTGTCGCCCAGAAATGATGGAACAACAGCACAACGAGAAAGAGCAACGAGAGAACAATAGTAGAGGTATTCTAGAGTGTCGGAAGGACACTGCTGAGGCTGTGGGTGAGGTTGTCAAAGGAGCTGTCAACGAGACCAAAGAAGCAGTCGGTATCGCCACCGATGACGCCAAAGCTGACGTTACCGCAAACAAGCACTCGCCTGCGAGCGCAGCAATGATAGTGCGTCATGCCGACGAGCCTGGCGATGTTAAACTGGGTCGTGCACTCGCAGCGTTGACGTCGACGGAGGAATGACTCAACGGCAAGGAGTATGCGCTGCGGGAAGAAATACCCGCAACGCAGAGAAGTTGCGCGGCCACGCAACGCGACTGACAGATGATCAAGTCGCGCGATCTATCGAGACCGCGTCTCAAGCGTGCGCTAATGGCGCTGGTTGCACAGACGGGCGGCATTGTCCACGAGGTCCCATGGATCAATCATGTAACCGCAGCACAGCAAGGATTCTGGAGCGCGCCTCGCCTCGCGTGCAGCGCCGACGAGGATATTTAGTCGGCGCAGCGGTGTCTCCCCGACCAAACACTGTCGACGTGCCGACGACGAACTGGACTATAACTGCATCTTTATTATTTTACGTCGCACTTGTATCCGGCGAAGCGACCGCGAAGACCACTGAAAAGCACATAACGGATAATGCAGTCGCATGCTCTGCTGAGCGATTGCTTCAGTGCGCTCCTATGCGTGATGTTCGTGTCCACATGCGCTGGAACGGCTCGCATTCAAGTGGTTGCTGGTAATGGTACAGTGTATGCTCGTCTGCCACAGAACGTCAGGGTCTGCTGCTTCATTTGTTTTCCCTAACGAATGAACTGACACGGATAGTCACCGGTATTATCATCAATTTTATTCGATCGTCTTTAAACAAGAAAACAAGAGCCTTCTCTCACTCAGCACCAGCACGACACGTGAAGAAGCGCTCGCATCAAAGGTGACCATACTACCGGTACCCAAGGGCATTGTGTTCATGCTCTCAGGGGAGCACACACAGAAGTCGAAAAAAGAAGTTTCGGTAGGACAACTGTGGGGCCAAGACGAGACGCGATCGTGTAGTATACGTTGCACACAATGGTCTTATTCTGTCGCACCAGCAGCACGCAACATCTTCACACATGACTCAGCACCAAACTGCAGCGCCCAAAAAAGCACAGACATGCCTTCCTTGTCCCTCGCCTTCACGTTCGCCTTCGCTGACAACAACAGCTTGACAACAGACACAGAGCCGTGTTTCGCTGCCAGAATCAGTGCTGTATTGCCTTGTTCATCACACGAGTTCACATTCGCCTTCGCTGACAACAGCTTCTTGACGACACCATGATTGCTGTGATATGCAGCGACCATAAGTGGCGTCTTGCCTTGTTCGTTCTTCTTGTCGACGGCTGCCTTGGCACCAATGAGTCGGTCGATCACTGATCCGTTGCGTGCAGTGGCATGCATCGCAGCCAGCATCAGTGCGTTGCACCCGTGGTTGTTTCGTGCTTCGAGGTTGGCTTTACTCGAGAGCAACAACTTGAGATCGGAGTCATGACTGTGCTTGGTCGCAAGTAACAGTGGTGTGTTACCGTTGGAATCAATGCAATCGAGACTGACTTTGCTGTTGACCAACTCACGAATGGTGCGAGCTTGCATCTCAAGTATTGATTGAAATGGGAGCGAATGAGGGCATTGTTGCACAGCCGGTGTTGCTGCCCTGTTTTTCTTCGCTTTGAGCAGGAGATCTACAACGTCACGGTGAGCCTTCGCTGCGGCGACCCTCATGGCAGTGGCACCGTCTTTTCGCTTGGCGTCCATATCTGCCTTGGCGTCGAGAAGCAGCTGCACGCATCTGGTGTGGCCCTGCATCGCTGACGCAATCAGTGCGGTGAACCCAACATTGTCTGCCGCATCGATATCCCCCTTTGCATTAATCAGCAGCTGCAAACATTCAGCGTGGCCATCACCCGCTGCCATCAGTAATGCGGTGTGTCCTTCCCTGTCCGCCATGTTGACGTTCGCCTTCGCGTCGAGCAGCAGCTGTAGGCACATAGCCTGTCCTTTTATCGCCGCCAGAATTAACGCTGTATCTCCGCTCTTCTCTGCAGCGTTAACGTCTGCTTTCGCATCCAGCAGCAGCTGCAAACACGCGACGTGGCCTTCTCTCGCCGCCAGCATCACCGCGGTGCTACCACAATTGTTCCTAGCGCCGACATCTGCCTTAGCATCAAGCAGCAGCTGCAAGCACGCGGTCCGGCCCTTCAACGCTGCCTCAATAACTGCAGTATCGCCAGCCTTCGTCCTGGTACGGATATCTGCCTTTGCATCCAATAACAGCTGCATGCATGCCGGCTGACCATAATTCGCCGCCACCGTTAATGCTGTGTTGCCGTCAATATCTGCCGCACCGGGATTCGCCTTCGCGTCGAGTAGCAGCTGCAAACAATCGGGGTGACCCTGGCCCACCGCTGTAATAGATGCAGTGGTACCAAATTTGTTGCAAGCGCCAAGATCTGCCTTCGCATCAATAAGCAGACGTAGATGTCCGGTTCGGCCCTTCCTCGCCGCGACAATTGACGCTGTGGCTCCGTCCTTGTCTGCGACGTTGACATCTGCCTTCGCATCCAGTAGAAGTTGTAGGCATTCAGTGTGGCCCAGCGTCACTGCCATCATTGTTGCCGTGTTGCCGAGCTTGGCCGCGGCGTTGATGTCTGCCTTCGCGTCAAGCAGCAGCTGCAAGCATGAAGCGTGGCCGTAGCCCGCTGCCACAATCGCTGCAGTGTATCCCTCATTGTCCGCGGCTTCGATTTCTGCTCTCGCGTCGAGTAGCAGCTGTAAACATTCAACGTGGCCACGCGTCGCCGCCCCAATCAACGCAGTGTTCCCGAGCTTGTCCGCGACTTCGATATCTGCCTTCGCGCCAAGCAGTAGCTGCAAGCATTCAGCGTGGCCCCTGTAAGCCGCAATAATCAATGCAGTGCATCCTTCCTTGTTTACGGCGCCGATGTCAGCCTTGGTCTCGAGCAACATCTGCAAGCATCCGGCGTGACCACGGTTTGCCGCCAGAATCGATGCAGTGTTTCCTTTTTTGTCTACAGTACCGATGTCCGCCTTCGCGTCAAGTAACAACTGCAGGCAATCAGTATGACCATAGAAAGCTGCCGCAAGCAATGCAGTCGCTCCATTTTTGTCCACGGCACTCATGTCCGCCTTGGCATCAAGAAGCAGCTGCAAACACACAGTACGGCATGTACCTGCCGCCATCATCAACGCAGCGTCCGCGATATTAACGTCCACTCCGGCTGCCAGAAGCATTTTGACACGTTCGACGTGGCCCTCACGAACCGCTTCCATCAATGCGGTGGCACAGCTCTCGCTATCTTGGATGTCTATCCCGATTGGGGTCAATAGTTCAGCTGACGAGGGTATTTCTTTGCATGTTGTTGCAGTCGATGGAGTGGTGTGGCTCATCCCAGCATCGGCATCCACAGGGACACTGATCGAAAAAGAAACGTCTGCGACGTCATTCACAGAAGATGCATTGATAACTGAACTGCTGTCGATGTGGTTGGTTGTGGTTTTAGTCGGAAGCTCCATTAGAAAAACGCTAATTCGTAAAGTTGCGCGAAAACCTACAGAAACGGAAATTTCGAGCGAATCATGAGAATCCCGAAGAATTATGGCATATTAGTATCCGAATTTCGCAAAACATAAGCCTATTTCTCAGAATGCATCACTGCTTTAGCAAGAATTGAGACACTATGTTCGTTCTCGGGGTCCGTGAAAGAACTTAGTGTGGGACTCAGAAAACCCATGTTACTTAATGTGGGAAGGGCAAGAAATGTGATATTTTGTTAAGTCTTTTACTTTAGGTGCGGGAGTGCTCATAGTCACAAGGTCAGCCCCATCAGTTTGACGCCGCACCTGCATCGTGGGTACGGGAACAGCACCATTCCAGTAAATCGACCGTTCCTTGTCGCTCCACGGAGCGCTCGTGTCCTCGTTGACCCGAATTCAGTTTGGTCATGTTCACCATCCGAGCGTCGATACTAGTAGCTGTCGTCGGCGTGGATCATGTGATGATCGTGACTTTGCTCGGCCTCAAGCACGGGCAGCTGTATCCATGCTTCTCTATCGGCGCTTATATCAACGACACTGTCTTGATTTTCCGGTTGCAGCTGTGGACTTCCGTGGGCTCAGGCTCGGGCGTCGCGTTCTGCTCAGCCAGCGCAAACATGCATAGGCGCTCACTGTGTGGTGTGCGAACAGCGCTGTATCATATGCGAACTGGTATGCTGATCAATCGGTTGAGCGATGTCACTCTCGTGCACACGCCGGAGAACGCGGCCGCAGGTGACATCATCAAATACGCCTCAAACTATCGATACGGCGAGCTCTCACGCCTAATTGACATGTCCCAGTGCGCCCCATCGACGTAAAGTCAGATGACATCTCAATGAGTCCCACCAGCGACAACGCGTGTGCGTGCCCATTACAACATCTATCAGCATCATCATCGAATTTATTTTGTATTCACCAAGCAAGAACATCCTCTCATTCATCATGGCGCGAAAAACACGCTCGCGGAGGGCATCATACAACTCAAGGGCATCGTGTCCATGACACCATAAAATAACAGAAATAAAGAGACAAAACATGTTCCAGAAAATGCCGGAAAAGTCAGAACGAAGTGTGTTCGCATAATCCACGACTTGAGTCGCGCCTACTACTTCACGAGAAAATGTCCGGAACACGCATCAGCTTTCAGCTTCAATACTATTAGGAGCACTGTTATCATTCTTTTGCACCAGCAGCACGCAGCACACCCACACAAGATTCAGCACCAAACTGCAACGCCCAATACAACGCTGTCTTGCCTTGCTTGTCTTTCACCTTCACGTTCGCCTTCGCTGACAACAACAGCTTCACAACACACGTCGAACCATGACGAGCTGACAAGGACAGCGCCGTGTTGCCTTGTTCATCACACGAGTTCACGTTCGCCTTCGCAGACAACAGCTTCTTGACAACACTATGGCTGTTGTGATATGCAGCGACCATGAGTGGTGTTTTACCTTGTTTGTTCTTCTTGTCCACAGCTGCCTTGGCACCAGATCCGTTGCGTGCAGTGGCATACATCGCAGCCAGCATCAGTGCGTTGCATCCGTGGTTGTTTCGTGCCTCGATGTTGGCTTTGCTTGAGAGCAGCAGCGACACATCAATACCATGACTGTGCTTGGTCGCGAGCAACAGTGGTGTGTTACCCTTCGAATCAGTGCATTCGAGACTGCCTTTGCTGTTGACAAGGTCACGAATGGTGCAAGCGAGCGTCTCGAGCAAAGACGGAATCAGGAGCGAATCAGGGCCTTGTTGCACGTTATGGATTACTGTTCTACCCTGCCTCACTTGGCGCAATGAATTCACAATGTCCTGATGGCCTTTTGCTGCGGCGATCGACAGCGCTGTGTGTCCATCTTTTCGCTTCACATTTACGTCTGCCTTGGCATGGAGTAAGAGATGTAGGCACGCATACTTGCCGTTACTCGCCGCCAGGAACAAAGCCGTGGTTCCGTCGTCTCTCACAGCATCGACATCTGCCTTCGCATCGAGCAACAGCTGCAAGCAAGCAGGCTGGCCACGTACCGCTGCCAACATCAACGCGGTGCTGCCCCGCTTGTTCACCGCACGAATATCTGCTTTGGCATCGAGTAGAAGCTGCAAGCACGCACTCTGCCCAAAGAACGCTGCCTCGATCAATGGAGTGCTTCCCTTCTCATTCGCAGCGCCCATGTCTGCCTTGGCGTTAATTAGCGAGTGCGAGCATTCAGTGTGGCCTTCGCTCGCTGCCACATGCAACGCGGTGCAACCGTCCGCTCCCACAGCATTCGTATCAGCCTTCGCATCCAGTAGCAGCTGCAAGCATGCAGATTGGCCGTGCAGCGTCGCCACGATCGTTGCATTATTGCCGTCCTCGTTCGTGGTACGGATATCTGCCTTCGCATCGAGGAGTGGTCGCAAGCACGCAGTCTGACCCCACCTCGCCGCCCCAATCAATGCAGAGTATCCGTGCTTGTCTACTGCGCTGATATCTGCTTTTGCATTCAGCAGCAGCTGCAAACATCCAGTGTGGCCCTGGCTCGCCGCCACAATTAATGCAGTGTTGCCTTGCTTGTTCGCGGCGTGAATTTCTGCCTTGGCGTCAAGCAGCAATCGCAAGCATTCATAGCGGCCTTTGCAGCCCGCCGTAATCACTGCTGTGTTTCCGCTCTTGTCCACAGCATTGACGTCTGCCTTCGCATTAACCAAACGCTGCAAGCACGCAGTCTGATCAAAGTTCACTGCCACAATCAATGGAGTGCTTCCCTTATCGTTACTGGCGTTGATATCTGCCTGGGCGTTAATTAGCAACTCTACGCATTCAGAGCTACCTGTGCTCACCGCAACCAGCAAAGCGGTGCAGCCATACTGCCCCACGGCATTCACATCAGCCTTCGCATCAAGGAGCAGATGCAAGCATGGAGTGTGGCCATCGAGTGCCGCCAGGATCAACGCCGTGTTGCCCTTCTTCTCCACGGCATTCACGTCTGCCTTGAGAGAAAGAAGATGTTGAAGGCATTCAGTGTGGCCCCCTCTCGCCGCTGCGATCGTTACCGTGAAACCACTCTTTCCCGCCGCGGCCAAATCCACCTTCGCATCAAGAAGCAGCTTAACGCATCTAGTGCGACCCTTAGCCGCCGCCAAGATCGCTACAGTGTGTCCCTCGGCATCCGTGGCGTCGATATCTGCCTTGGCATCCAGCAGCAACTGCAAGCACGCAGTCTGGCCCTCCGTAGCCGCCACCATACACGCAGTGATCGCGGCATAGTTCGAAGCATTGACATACGCCTTCGCATCAAGGAGAACTTGAACGCATTCCGTGCGGTCACTACGTGCTGCCAGAATCAATGCAGTGTTTTTGTGCTGGTCCGCATCATTAACGTCTGCCTTGGCTGCTAGCAGCAGCTGCAAGCACGTAACGTGGCCCTCATATGCAGCAATTGTTAATGTAGTGAAGCCCTGTTCATCCGTGATATTAATGTCCGCTTTGCCGTCCAGCAATGTCGCGACACGCTCACTGTCGCCTTCATTGAGTGCCTCGATCAATGCCATGGAATGATTCTGGTATGTGATATCATTATCGCCATATACCGGGATTTTAGCTAGAGAAACGTCGCCTCCACACGATGCGGCAGTCGATGAGGTGGTGCTTTTTGTATCTTCGAGCTTACCGGTGTCAGCATTGGCGTCGACACACGCATTCCTCTTTTCTACACGAGTTGCATCGATAACTGAGAGTCTGTTGTCAATGTTTTCTTTTTCGGCTTGAGTAGGGAGCTTCATCTTAGACCAAGAAACCGATGATTGGATTTGTGCGAACCTGCGACGATAAAAACGTGAATTTTGAATGAAATCAATACATTAGCTCATAAGAAGATATTGAGAAACAACACAAAAACTGTGAATTCGAAATAGATAGCGGCATTTCGTTGCAAGATCTCATGATTCGAATTTGGATTTCTTTTTCGGTTCATAAAAAGCGGATATGAATGCAACCCAAGCAACTTACCAACATGACGAGTAAAAAGCCAATGAACTTAGTGATGTCCTGCTTTCTTCCTGGGATTTATGAGTTTGAGCTGCGGAAGAAGAGAGATCGGCACGCCGGGAATTACGCTCGCCGAGAGGATGCGTGGCGCATCAGGCGCTGCGGATTTGCGTCTGCCAGTGCTGCGCGATCCCTTAGAGCAACCCGGCCTTGCCAGTGCAGAGACGCGCCGCCCCGACCACAAGATGCCGCATTCACGTGCGGGACACGCGACACGAAGAAGAGGTCAACACGTGTTCGCTGAGTCGCTGAGCGGCGCCGGTCTCGGACCACAGCATTTGGGATTCGGGTATATATCACGCGCAGAGAGAAGGAAGTCAAGAAGTGATACCAGGACGTTGGCATGGCTGTCGACGCTTCTGCGAATTCGAGTCTCCACGAAGCGAGAATATGATTCGAGTGTCGCCCAGAAATGATGGAACAACAGCACAACGAGAAAGAGCAACGAGAGAACAATAGTAGAGGTATTCTAGAGTGTCGGAAGGACACTGCTGAGGCTGTGGGTGAGGTTGTCAAAGGAGCTGTCAACGAGACCAAAGAAGCAGTCGGTATCGCCACCGATGACGCCAAAGCTGACGTTACCGCAAACAAGCACTCGCCTGCGAGCGCAGCAATGATAGTGCGTCATGCCGACGAGCCTGGCGATGTTAAACTGGGTCGTGCACTCGCAGCGTTGACGTCGACGGAGGAATGACTCAACGGCAAGGAGTATGCGCTGCGGGAAGAAATACCCGCAACGCAGAGAAGTTGCGCGGCCACGCAACGCGACTGACAGATGATCAAGTCGCGCGATCTATCGAGACCGCGTCTCAAGCGTGCGCTAATGGCGCTGGTTGCACAGACGGGCGGCATTGTCCACGAGGTCCCATGGATCAATCATGTAACCGCAGCACAGCAAGGATTCTGGAGCGCGCCTCGCCTCGCGTGCAGCGCCGACGAGGATATTTAGTCGGCGCAGCGGTGTCTCCCCGACCAAACACTGTCGACGTGCCGACGACGAACTGGACTATAACTGCATCTTTATTATTTTACGTCGCACTTGTATCCGGCGAAGCGACCGCGAAGACCACTGAAAAGCACATAACGGATAATGCAGTCGCATGCTCTGCTGAGCGATTGCTTCAGTGCGCTCCTATGCGTGATGTTCGTGTCCACATGCGCTGGAACGGCTCGCATTCAAGTGGTTGCTGGTAATGGTACAGTGTATGCTCGTCTGCCACAGAACGTCAGGGTCTGCTGCTTCATTTGTTTTCCCTAACGAATGAACTGACACGGATAGTCACCGGTATTATCATCAATTTTATTCGATCGTCTTTAAACAAGAAAACAAGAGCCTTCTCTCACTCAGCACCAGCACGACACGTGAAGAAGCGCTCGCATCAAAGGTGACCATACTACCGGTACCCAAGGGCATTGTGTTCATGCTCTCAGGGGAGCACACACAGAAGTCGAAAAAAGAAGTTTCGGTAGGACAACTGTGGGGCCAAGACGAGACGCGATCGTGTAGTATACGTTGCACACAATGGTCTTATTCTGTCGCACCAGCAGCACGCAACATCTTCACACATGACTCAGCACCAAACTGCAGCGCCCAAAAAAGCACAGACATGCCTTCCTTGTCCCTCGCCTTCACGTTCGCCTTCGCTGACAACAACAGCTTGACAACAGACACAGAGCCGTGTTTCGCTGCCAGAATCAGTGCTGTATTGCCTTGTTCATCACACGAGTTCACATTCGCCTTCGCTGACAACAGCTTCTTGACGACACCATGATTGCTGTGATATGCAGCGACCATAAGTGGCGTCTTGCCTTGTTCGTTCTTCTTGTCGACGGCTGCCTTGGCACCAATGAGTCGGTCGATCACTGATCCG
>JAEAMF010002007.1_pt1 | contig 12450 bp, 13 predicted proteins | sample 8958721 | NCBI WGS metagenome assembly JAEAMF01 (sample SAMN16933255, study PRJNA681124) | bioreactor sludge metagenome | isolation source: anaerobic bioreactor treating anionic surfactant - SDBS | place: India: Bengaluru | collected 2019-02-28
CGCCAATGCCTCCCACGCCAATGATCCACTACCCGACCGTGATCAATGAGAGGGGGTCTCCACGGATAACCTCCCCATACGTGATCCCGGTAACGAATTCTCCAATCCCCGGGGACTTTTCCATACCAGGGAGGAACCCCTCGATAATAACCCCATCCGCGGTCATAGAAGTGTGAACGGTACCAATGCCCGCCATGATATCTCCACCACCATCCCCCCTGAAAAAAGAAGTCGTCACCGATATCGGGAACGACATACACATCCGTCCCGGGCAGGACGATCACATGCGGAGGTGCGACAAATGGAATCGGAGGAGGCAGCGGTGGAACAGGAATCTGAACTTGAATGTTGATCTGTGCCGCCGTCATGACGGGAAAAACAAACAGTCCCACCATAAAAACAATCCCAAAGAAGCATTTCTTCATCGTCTCACCCTCTTTCCGGATTGGGTTGCAGAAATTGGATCCACCCTATATCAGGCATTCACCCCTCTGTTTCACGCTGCGTTAAAAGCAGAAACCCCGATCTCATCTCGAGACTCGGGGTCTGTGATCGATGCCGCCATACATCACCTCGCCAAAACAGCGGTGCATTTACGAGTCCCTCCTTTTTTACGCATAGCCTGGGCTGGTCGCGGCCCCCTAAAGAGGCACTGTTTTACCCGGCAGCCCTACTTCCCTTTCCTGCAACACCAGGCCTTAGGATAGTGGCTTTGCGTCCCACACTTTCGTGGTGGTTTGCCCTTTTCGGATGCTCTTGGCTATAAAAGAGCGACCGTTTCGGAGATCATCCCTTCTATTTCTTGCAGTTAAGGGAATGAGAACAAGAAAACATTGATTTGTCAACATCAATCTACGCTTATCGATGAACTTCCTCACATATCCCGTCGGATATGATCCCACAAATCCGGTACGGGCCTTTCTCATCCCTCAGCGCATAACCGTTTTTGATTCCGTTCAACACACCGGCCAGGCACTACAGGTTTTGTGGAAATCATGACCCCGGATTGCCGCCAAAACGGTTTCAAGCAGCGCCTTGATCGCGTTGCAACGGTTCAATTGCTCCGTTGTGCGATCCCGCATAGAATTTCGCGCATCGATGATTCGACCTTCAGACGTCGACGGTGGGAAGGCCCTGTTGCGGTTCGCCCAGCAGGAAGTCCCCCCGCTCGATCCACTCCTTGAGGATGTTGGCGATCTCCCGGGCCTTGAAGTAACTCGACAGCGGCGCCGTGGAGATCTTCTGACCGTTGAGCGTGATCGTGCCGCTCCGAAGATCCCGGTAGTTCACCTCTCCGAGAGACTTGGGTACGCCTTTGGGGTAGTCCATGCTGTAGTCATAGACCTGTGTGAAGATGTCCTCGTCCTTCACCGCCGTGAAGCGGGCCATCTCCTCGTTCAGGACGGGAATCGGGATGCCGATTCCGACATAGAGGGAAACGCCGTACCCGAGGATGCTCGCGCCGGCCAGCCACTCCGGGCTCATCTCCTTGAGGTTGCCGATCGTGGCGATCGTCCCGGCCCCCTCCCGCGGAACCCCGTTCTTCCCCCGCCGGACATCGGGGTTGTGCTGTGTCCCCGGCCAGGCGACAAATCCCTGGGCGCCGCCAAGGAAGATCCGCGTCCCGATGCCGATGGTCCTGTAGTAGGGATCGTTGAACAGCGGGCTCAGTTGTCCCGACGTCGCGAAATTGGCGTTGGCCAATCGCGGCCGGAGCACCCCCATGTAGGTGTAGATGGTCTTGTCCGAGACGTTCACCGCGCAGCTGTAGTTCTGATAGGCGTTGCGGGGATTGAAGAGCATCGCGTCGCGCAGGTCGTGGAGGGTGATGTTCCGCTCGTGGCGCCTCGCCGGATAACAGTCGGTCCCGTAGCTTTCCGCGCGGAGACGGATCACGTTCCCGGCCACCAGATCCTGCAGGACATGACCTCCCCCGTAGTTGAACTCGCCGGGGTAGACGCTGTTGAGGGGATCCTCCTCGACCACCTCCGTGGCGCCGAGATAGCAGTCCACGGCGGCGATGCCGCCGTAAGCCGGCACGTCGTTGAGCCAGACCTTCGAGGCGCGGATCTTGGGCGCCGTGTGGCCGAAATTCAGGAAGGCGCCGGACGAGCACATCGGGCTGAAGGTGCCGGTGGTCACCACATCGACCTTCCGGGCCGCCCCCTCGTCTCCGTTGCGCTCCACCACGTCGATCATCTCCTCGGCGGTCACGACGACGGCCTTTCCCTGCCGAATCTTCTCGTTGATCTCCTGGAACGTCTTGTTGACCCGGTTTTTCTTCATGCAGACCTCTCAAACAGGGCGGCCGAGTTTATCGGGTATGGCCGAACCCTCCCCGATCCCTCCGCGTCGCGGACAGCGCTCTCCCCTCATCCCAGGCCACGCGGCAGACCCGATGCACCACCATCTGGGCGATGCGGTCCCCCCGCCGGACGATGAACGGCAACGAGCCGTGGTTGATCAGAATCACCCCGATCTCTCCGCGATAATCCGCATCGATCGTTCCCGGCGCGTTGACCAGCGTTACGCCGTGCTCCAGGGCGAGCCCGCTCCGCGGCCGGATCTCGGCCTCATACCCCTCCGGAATGGCCACCACGACGCCCGTCGGGATCAGCCTTCTGTCCCCCGGGGGAATCGCCGTCTCCCCGGCAACCGCCGCGGAAAGATCCATCCCCGCCGCCTGCGGCGTCATGTATCCCGGAAGCGGCAGATCTTCCGTTCCCGGAAGCCTCCGGACGGGCACGCGGATCTCTTCTATCATAACAGGGTCTTTTTGAAAACGTTCAAGAATGGGGTTGGGTTGTTTGAAGGAGACCGGCCGGAAACGGCCGATCTCCCCGGATATCAGACTGACAAGGCTTCTGAAACGGTGCTACCGGCCGTTTTGTCCCAATGCCTCCTTCCGGCTGAGACGGATCTTTCCCTGCTTGTCCACCTCCAGCACCTTCACCCTGACCTCATCCCCCTCCTTGAGGACATCGGTGACCTTGTTCACCCGTTCCTTGGCCAACTGCGAGATGTGCAGGAGCCCTTCCGTACCCGGCAGGATCTCGACAAAGGCCCCGAAATCGACGATCTTCTTGACCGTCCCGTTGTAGATCTTGCCGACCTCCGCGTCCTCGGTCAGCCATTTCACCATCGCCACGGCCCTCGCGGCGGCTTCCGCGTCGCTGGAGGCGATGGTCACGGTGCCGTCATCCTCCACATTGATCTCGACGCCCGTCTCCGCCACGATCTGGCGGATATTCTTCCCGCCGGAGCCGATCACGTCGCGGACCTTCTCGGGCCGCACCTTCACGGTGGTGATCCGCGGCGCATAAACGGAGATGTCCGGCTTCGGCGCCGCAAGCGTCTCGCGCAGCTTCCCGATGATGAACAGCCGCCCCTCGCGGGCCTGGCTGAGCGCCTTGCGCAGGACGTCCCCGGTCAGGTTGTCGATCTTGATGTCCATCTGCAGAGAGGTGACGCCCTTCTCCGTCCCGCAGACCTTGAAGTCCATGTCGCCGGCATGGTCCTCGTCTCCGAGGATGTCGGAGAGAATGACCACCCGGTCCCCCTCTTTCAGCAGCCCCATCGCGATCCCGGCCACCGTATCCCGGATCGGGACGCCGGCATCCATCAGCGAGAGGCAGCCTCCACAAACCGTGGCCATCGACGAGGACCCGTTGGAGGAGAGGATGTCCGACACGACCCGGATCGTATAGGGAAAGGCCTCTTTGGGCGGCAGCACCGGCACCAGCGCCCGTCGCGACAGGCCTCCGTGCCCGATCTCACGCCTGCCCGGGCTCCGGAGAGGCTTGGCCTCGCCGACGCTGTACGGCGGGAAATTGTAATGGAGCAGGAAGGAGCGCCGCTCCTCCCCGGCGATGTAATCCAGGCGCTGCTCGTCATGGACGGTCCCCAGCGTCACCGTCACCAGGGCCTGCGTCTCGCCCCGGTTGAACAGGGCCGAGCCGTGGGCGCGGGGCAGCAACCCGACCTCGGAGCTGATCGGCCGGATTTCCGTCGTGGAACGGCCGTCGATTCTCCGGTTCTCCTTGAGGATCATCTCCCGGAGAATGCGCCTTTCGAGAGATTCGATGATCTCCAGAACCTTGGGCTTGAGGGAGGGATTTTCGGCCGTCAGGGCCTGAACGGCGTTTTTCCTGACCTCATCGAGCCTCGCATACCGCTCCATCTTGCGCGGCATGCCGTACCCCTCCTGAAGCCCCGCCAGGACCGCTTCGGAAACCTTTGCGGCCAGGGCCTCGTCTTTCTCCACCACCGGCTCGGGCCGTTTGGCCTTGCCCGTCTCCCGGCGCATCCGGTCCTGAAGGTCGATCACGGGGCGCATCTGTTCGAGGCCGAAATCGATCGCATCGACGATGACATCCTCGGCAACCTCTTCCGCCCCTCCTTCCATCATGACCAGGTTCACGTCATAGGGACGGCCCTGCGTGCCCGGAACGATCTTGCGCCCCACCAGAAAGAGGTTGAGATCGCTTTTTTCCTGAAGCCCCTGCGAGGGGTTGCAGACAAAGGCGCCCTCCACGCGACCGACGCGGACCCCGGCAATGGGCCCCTTGAAGGGGATGTCCGAAATCTCGAGGGCGGCGGAGGCCGCCAGCATCGCCGCCACGTCGGAATCGTTCTCGTTGTCGAGCGAAAGGACCGACGCCATGATCTGGGTCTCGTGGAAATAGTGTTTTGGGAACAAGGGGCGAATGGAACGGTCGATGATCCGCGATGTCAGGATCTCCTTCTCGTTGAGCCGGCCCTCCCGCTTGAAAAAGCCGCCGGGAATCTTCCCCGCGGCATACGTCATTTCCTGGTAATCCACGGTCAGGGGAAGGAAGTCGACCCCCTCCCGGACCGTCTTCAACGAAACGGCGGTCACCAGAACCACCGTCTCCCCGTATGTCGCCAGGATGGCGCCGTCCGCCTGCCCTGCGACATAATCCGCCTTGAGGGAGATACTCCTCCCCGCAAAATCCGTACTGAACAGTTTGCTCATGCTTTCCTCTCTATGGTCATTTTGCGGCGCAGGGCTTAAAAGGAGTAAGGAGTAAGAAGCAAGGAGCAAATCTTGCTCCCTCCTTTTTACTTCCTACTCCTGATCAATGCCCCACACCTTGATCTCAGGTTACTTCCTGAGCCCGAGCCGTTGAATCACCGCTCTGTATCGCTCCACGTCCTTGCTTTTCACGTAATCCAGAAGCCTCCGCCGCTGGCTGACCAGCTTCAGCAGGCCCCGCCGGGAGTGATGGTCCTTCTTATGGGTCTTGAAATGTTCGGTCAGATACTCAATCCTGGCGCTGAGGAGGGCAATCTGGACCTCCGGAGATCCCGTATCCTTTTCGTGAAGCCGATAGTTTTCGATGATTCCCTTTCTCTTTTCTACATCTAACACTTCCTTCATCCTCCCTTACGTCAATCGCTCAAAACCCTCAATATCCTGACCGCCTGCCCCTTCCCCGTCCCGGACTCCAGTTCGTCGGATGAGAGGAGCATGCGGGCGACAGCCACCAGACGCCTGCCGCTTGTCGTGAACATTATCATATCTCCGGCAACAAGAAAAGGGATATGATAACGCTTCAGGGCCTCGCCATCCGGCTGAAAACCCTTCCGCAACCTTTCCGCAAACGGCGGATCCACGTCGATTGCGGCCGCAGCGGGCAGCAGTTCCACCGGGGGCAGCAGACGCGCCGTCAACTGTTCCCGTTTTTCCGCCTCCGTCAATCCCGCCAGCGCGACGGCCGTCTCTTCGCGGAAGGGTCCGTTGCGCGTCCTGCGCAGGGCCGCCATGCACCCCCCGCAGCCCAGCGCCTCGCCCGCCTCCGCGCAGAGGGTGCGGATATAGGTGCCCTTCGAACAGCAGACCGCAAAGACGACATCGGGGAGACGGACCTCCTCGATCCGGATCCGGTGTATCTCCACCTCCCGCGGCGGCGCTTCGACGTTGATCCCCCGGCGAGTCCAGCGGTAGAGCGCTTTCCCCCGGACTTTCACCGCCGAGAAACGGGGCGGAATCTGCTGCCGCCGTCCCGTCAGGCCGGCCAGCACCGTTTCCACCTGTGCCCGGGTCACGCGCGGTTCCTCACGGCTGAGGACGCGGCCCCCGATATCGAGGGTATCGGTCCGAATCCCCAACCGGAGGGTCGCCCGGTACTCCTTTTCGTCGAGGGCCAGAAACTGGACCAGTTTGGTGGCCTCACCGACGCAGACGGTCAAAACGCCGGTCGCCAACGGGTCCAGATGCGCGCTTCCGGGCTTCGATTTCCAAATGGCACAAAGGCCTCTCATGCCTCCGCGGCCGGGCGCCGGATTGCCTCCATCACCTGTCGGCGGATCTCCGGCAACGCCCCCTCCAACCGGCAACCGGCCGCATTGGCATGCCCCCCGCCGCCCAACACGCGGGCGACCCTCTCCACATTGACCTTCCCCTTCGAACGCAGGCTCAGCTTGAACCTCCCGTCCGGCAGCTCCGCATACAGCACCGAGATCTCGACCCCCCGGATGGAACGGGGAATCTCGACAAACCCTTCGGTGTGTTCCGGAAGCGCCCCGGCATCGGAAAGCATTTTCTGCGTCACGACCAGCGAACCGACCCGCCCCCCCTCTTCGAGGGCCAGCGTGGGGAGAGCCGCCGCCAGCAGCCGGATTCTGGCCGGCGGATCCGCTTCATAAACGTTTTCCGAGATCCATTGGGGATCGGCGCCGCTGTCCACCAGATCCGCCGCGGCCAGCAGCGCTTCCCGGCGGGTGTTGCTGTAGCGGAAACCGCCCGTATCCGTCAGGATGGCCGTATAGAGGCACGTCGCGACATCGCGGGTCGGAGCAAGGCCCATATTCCGGATCAGGCGGAAGATCAGTTCCGCCGTCGAGCTTGCCAGCGGATCGATCAGCCGCGTATCGAAGAAGCCCCCGTTGGAGAGGTGGTGATCGATTTGGATGAGGTTCGGGATCGTCCCGATCCGGAGCGCCTCCTCCCCGACCCGGTTCAGGTCGCTGCAATCCAGGATAAAGGCCGCATCGAAACGTTCCAGGGGGGGGAGTTCATCGACGATTCGGCCGCTTCCCGGGAGAAAAAGGTAATTTCCCGGCGTCCGGTCCTGATTGTAGACCACGGACTCCTTCCCCAGATCCTCCAGGATTTGACGGAGGGCCAGCTCGGAGCCGATGGCATCCCCGTCGGGCCGTTCGTGCGATGTGATCAGAAAACGCCGAAAGCGGCCGATCTGTTCGCTAATCCTCCTGAGCATGCGTCTCCTCTTCCCGGTGGATCTCCGAAATAAGCCGCTCGATCCGGTTCCCGTACGCAAAGGACGGATCGTAGGAAAACAAGAGCTCCGGCACGCAGCGAAGCTGGAGTCTGCGGCCCAGTTCCCGTCTCAGAAACCCCGTCGCACTTGCAAGTCCCGTTTTGACCTCCTCGCTGCACTGGTCCTTTCCCAGCTCGACGAAAAAGATCCTCGCCGTCCGCAGGTCGTCGGAAACCTTCGCGCCGGTGATCGTCACGGCGCCGATCCGCGGATCGCGGACCTGCCTGAGCAGGATATCGGAGATCTCCATCTGAATGAGGTCGGCCACCCGGTCCGCCCTTTTGAAACGGCTCATCATACGCTCAACTTATTTGCAATCCGACCGGCCGGATTTGCATCCCGATCCTTATGCAGTCCGGACCTTCTTGGGAACGGACCGTCCGGTCAGTCGTATTTCCCCTCTTCCAGAGAGACCGACCCCTCCAGGAGGTCGGAGAAGCCGGCGATTTCGATCCGGCTCCGGACCACCTCGGCCAGGCCAAGGCCATCCACGAAGCGGAGAAGATGGTCCACCTTTGCGTTGATGTAGGGCTTGTCGTTCCCCACGACGCAAAAGCCGATCCGGGCCTTCCCCCAGTGGTCGTTGTCGCCCACCTCCGCGATCGAAACGTTGAATTCGTTCTGCGTCCTCCGGAGAATGCGGCTCAGGATGCCCCGCTTCTCCTTGAGGGAGCCGCACCCGGCTATCCTCAGATCGATGATCCCCGTCCCGACAACCATGCCCTTACAATTTTCTCTCGATCCGCTCCTTCACGTACGCCTCGATCACGTCCGCGACATGGATATCATTGAACCCCTCGATGCCGATGCCGCACTCGAACCCGGCGGTCACCTCCTTCGCATCGTCTTTGAACCTTCGCAGCGAACCGATCCGGCCGTCATAGACGACCACGCCGTCCCGAAGCAGCCGGAGCGACGACGTCCGGGTGATCTTGCCGTCCTGGACATAGCTCCCGGCGATGGTCCCGATCTTGGGCACCCGGAAGAGCTCCCGGACATCGGCCCGCCCCTGGACGATCTCCTGATAGATCGGTTCGAGCAGCCCCTCCATGGCCGCCCGAACATCGGCGATCACGTTGTAGATGATGTCGTACAGCTTGATGTCGACCCCTTCCTGCTCGGCGACCTCCGTCACACGGGCGTCGGGACGGACGTTGAAGCCGATGATCACCGCATCGGAGGCCGAGGCCAGCATCACGTCCGTTTCGGTAATCGTCCCCGTGGAGCTGTGGATGATCTTCAGTCTGATGTCGTCGGTGCTGAGCTTGTTCAGCGCATCGATCAGGGCCTCGATGGAACCCTGAACATCGGCCTTCAGGACGACATTGAGCTCCTTGGTCCCCTCTTTCATCCGCTGATAAAGCTGTTCCAGCGTGATCTTCGAGGAGACGGAGAGCTCCCGCTCCCGCTCCTTCCGGATCCAATACTCCCCGATGTTGCGGGCCTTTTTCTCGTCATCGACGCAGATGAACTCCGTGCTGGCCTGGGGAACCCGCGAAAAGCCGATGACTTCCACCGGCATCGACGGCCCGGCCTCGCTGATACGCCGGCCCTGATCGTCGATCATCGCCCGAACCCGGCCGAATTCCGTCTTGGAGACGAACGCGTCCCCCTCGCGCAGCGTGCCTTCCTGGATCAGTACGGTCGCCACCGGACCCCGGCCCCGGTCCAGTTTCGCTTCGATGATCACGCCGCGGGCCGGCCGGGCCGGATCCGCTTTGAGTTCCATGACATCGGCCTGCAGCAGGATCATCTCCAGAAGCTCCCCGATCCCCTGTCTCTTCTTGGCCGAAACCTCGCAAAAGATCGTATCGCCGCCCCATTCCTCCGAGAGCAGCTTGTATTCGGTCAGGGCTTGACGGATCTTCGCCGGATCGGCGCCCGGTTTGTCCATTTTATTGATGGCCACGATGATGGGAACTCCGGCCACCTGGGCATGGTTGATCGCCTCCACCGTCTGCCCCATCACCCCGTCGTCGGCGGCCACGACCAGAACCACGATATCCGTCACCTGGGCCCCCCTGGCGCGCATGGCCGTGAAGGCCTCATGGCCCGGCGTATCGAGGAAAACGATGTCGCGCCCGTTGATGCGGACATGGTAGGCGCCGATCGCCTGGGTGATCCCCCCCACCTCGCCGTCGATTACGTTCGTCTCCCGGATGGCATCCAGCAGGGATGTCTTGCCGTGGTCCACGTGACCCATGATGGTCACGACCGGCGCCCGGGGCTTCAGATTTTCCGGAGAGGCTTCGGTTTTTTGAAGGGTTTCGTCGATGACACCTTGGGCGGCCTCGACCTGATAGTTGAAATCGGCGGCAATCAGCGTCGCCGTATCGAAATCGATCGCCTGGTTGATGGTCACCATCAGACCCAGCGCGATCAGTTTGTTGATCACATCCGATGCCTTGACCCCCATCCGCTTGGCCAGTTCGCCGACGCTGATCGCTTCGTCCACCCGGATCCGGCGCTTGATCGCCTTCGGCGTGGTGATCTGGGTTTTTTTCATCTTGACCGGAGCGACCTTCTTCTCTTCCCGCCATTTTGCAGGTCGCTCTTCATGGTCGATTTCGATCTGTCGGCCCTTTCGGTCCACCATCTTCTTGAAGACGGCTTTCTTGCGCGGCGGCTCTTCCCCCATCAAAACCTCGACGGGGGCCTTCCAACCCTTCATCTTGGGCTTCTCGGCGGACGGCTGCCGACCGGCTTTTTCCGTTCGGGAAGGCGGAGGAACAGCGACCCCGACATCCTTGATGATCTTCAATTCCGGCCTGCGGGGGACCTCTTTCCGTCCACCCGGCAGATGCGGTCTGCGCTCCTGTTCGGCAGGGCGTTTGGCTTCGCCGGCTGCCGCCACGGGACCGGGCTTCGGTTTTTCCGCCGGATGACCGTGGACTTGATCCTCTTTTCGACCACCTCCCGTGCTTCCGGAGCAAGCAGTTCCGCCTGAATCCTCGCCAGATCGCTCTCTTCGAGGGTGCTCGAGTGGGATTTGACCGCGATGCCGATTTTCTCCAGCCGCGAAATCAGCTCCTTGTTGTCCAGCCCCATCTCCTTGGCCAGTTCGTACACTCTCTTCTTCGCCATGCCCCAAAATCTCCCTAATCCAAATTCAGATCCGAGTAGGTTCTAAGCCGGAACCCCCTTTTGCCCTCCGACCTCCTGATCGAGCATCTTTCCCGCCTCCTCGATCCAGATGGCGGCGGTCTTCTCGCCCACGCCCGGAATCGCGGCCAGTTGCTCGGAATCAGCCGCCGCCAGCATGGCCATGCTCTTCAACCCCACCTTGAACAGCCTCTCCGCTGTCGCCTCGCCGATTCCCGGGATTTTCATCAGGGACTTGTACCCCTCGTCCGCCTTCGCGGCGGCCGTCGATTCGTTCTTGACATCGATCTTCCAACCGGTCAATTTCACGGCCAGCCTCACATTCTGCCCGTTTTTCCCGATGGCCAGCGAGAGCTGATCGTCCGGAACGATCACCTCCATCGCCCGGTTCTCGTCATCGACGAAAACCCGGTTCACCTTCGCCGGGGAGAGCGCGCTGCAGACGTATTTGGCCTGATCCTCCGAATAGGGGATGATGTCGATCTTCTCTCCGCGGAGTTCCTGAACGACGCTCTGGACCCGCGTGCCCCGCATCCCGACGCAGGCGCCGACCGGGTCGATGTCCTTGTCCCGGCTCTTGACGGCGATCTTGGAGCGCTTTCCCGGTTCCCGCGACACATTCACGATCTCGATCAGACCCTCCGAAATTTCAGGAACCTCCACTTCAAAGAGGGCCTTGAGAAAACCGGGATGGGTCCGGGAGAGGATGATCTGGGGGCCCTTGGTGATCTTTTTCACGTCGCAGATGAAGGCCCGGATCCGCTCGCCGCGCTTGTAGGATTCCTTGAAGATCTGCTCGGGAATGGGAATGATCCCCTCGGCGCGCCCCAGATTCACGATGATGTTTCCGCCCTCGAACCGCTGAACGAACCCGTTGCACAGATCTCCCTTTTTGGTGTGATACTCTTCGTAGATGTTGTCCCGCTCCGCGTCTTTCACCCGCTGAATGATGATCTGTTTCGCGGTCTGAACGGCAATCCGTCCGAAGGTGCTGGTATCGATCTTGATTCCCAGACTGTCGCCCGGCTCCGCCTCCTCGTCGAGGGTTCGCCTTGCCTCCGTCAGGGAGACCTGGGTTGTGGGATCCAGAACCTTCTCCATCACCGTTTTGAACTGGAACACCTCGATCTCTCCGACCTCTTCGTTGTAGTGGGCCTCCAGTTCGACATCAGGGCCCAGTTTCTTGCGGGCCGCCGTGATCATGGCGTCCTCGAGAGCCTTGACAATGATCTCCCGGTCGATGCCGCGATCCTTGCCCATCTGTTCGATCAACCGTTTCAATTCCGGAAACATTTAAAAACCTCCGTGATCATTCGATAAACACCGGTTTGGATCCCCGGCGTCATTCATAGGGTGTATTCCAGATTGGCTCGGACCACCGCACTCCGGGGAATCCGGAAGGTCCGGCCATCCGACTGCACCACAAGGACTTTCCCGGCAATGCCGTCCTCGTAATCGACCAGATCGGCGCAGAAATTGCGCCGCCCCTCTATTTTTTCCCCCAACCGGAGCCGGATCCGGGAACCGCGGAATTTCAGAAAATCCTTGTCGCGGTCCAGGGGCCGGTCGAGGCCGGGCGAAGAGACCTCCAGCGTGTAGGGGCCGGGGGGAACGTCGTGAACGTCGAGCAGGTCCCCCAACTGGTTGCTGATCCGTGCGCAGTCGTCCACGGTCACGCCCCCTTCGCGATCCATGTAGATCCGCACCAGCCAGCGGGTAGGCATCTTCAGGCATTCCGCCAGAACCAGCTCCATCCCCTCGGACGAGAGGAGCGGCTCGGCCAACTGCCGGATCTGTTCCTCATAAATAGGCATGCACCAACCCGATTCTTCGAAAAAAAAAGTGGGCTCAAGCCCACTCATCAAAACCCACCGATGATTTTAAGCGTTTCTAACACACAATCGGACCGGTTGCAAGGGAAAAAAGGGACAGGGAAAAACGGGGCCTCCCGTCTTTTTCCAATGGGGCCGAATGGACATCAGATCAAAATGGAGCGGGCGATGGGACTCGAACCCACGACGTCCAGCTTGGGAAGCTGACATTC
>JAEAMF010002038.1_pt1 | contig 12419 bp, 10 predicted proteins | sample 8958721 | NCBI WGS metagenome assembly JAEAMF01 (sample SAMN16933255, study PRJNA681124) | bioreactor sludge metagenome | isolation source: anaerobic bioreactor treating anionic surfactant - SDBS | place: India: Bengaluru | collected 2019-02-28
CCCCAGATACCGCGTTCGGGGAAACCAGGGATGTTCATGGACTAATAGCTAAAATGGGAAAAGGCGCCTTTGCCTAGCTCATATAAAAATGCTGATATAACTCATGCGGGCGGCTATTGTTTTCTCATCAGGGCGACATGGACTAGATGGTGTTGCGCATGGCTTTGCCGGTTGATTGAAGAACTTAAATACATCCGGCATACTCCCGCCGATAGTGCTTCCGTGATCAATTCCTATTTGCCTTTGCTGGCCTTGGCCTGATCTGCAAAAACGGCAATGGTGACCACGATCATAGCACACCATTTCATAGTCGTTCCTTTTTCTGCAACCTTTCCAATGCTCGCTCCGCCGCCCAATTCCCCCATGCTTCGTGGTCCGATTGAGGCCTTATTCCGCTGAGCGAAATTATGGGTTCCTTAGATATTGCTCGGGTGAGATAAAAATGTCACATATATGTGACAAAAATCGTGTTAGAGTCTTAATTCCTGAAGCGCTCTAGTGGTGATTGCATATTCAAATAATCAGGAAATAGCGGTTTCGGTTCAACCTTTAAATCCTAAATCCCAGGTCTACTATGAAAATACTCCAGTCAAATCTGATGCCGGGAATGGGCGTCCTGGCGATTTTGGCAGTCTTTTCCGTCGTGCCCGGTGGTGCGGGGAGCGGCGATCCTCCTCGGAGCATCGCGCCGTATTTCACCGTGGCGGCATCACCCTCAAAAGCGCCGGACCAGGACGGATTCCTCCGGCGCTGGCTGCTTCTCGAACCGATCAACAAACCCAACCGCACCAATACAGTGTTTACCGACACTTATGTTCGGAATGCTATGAATACGGAGTACTTCCCGGACCAGTTCACCGTCATTCCACGCCACGGAGACAAGGTAACCGTTGCCGATCAGGAACTCATGTGGCATGCACTGGATTCCAGCAATTTCAACGTCAAGCTTTTCCGCTTTGCGTATGGCTTGAACAAGCCGACCTACGGCGTGCTTTTCTGGGCCGTTACCGTCGTCAACAGTCCGCGTGAAATCAAGAATGTCCGCATGGCCGTTGGCTCAAATTCGGCGTCCCTGTGGTGGCTCAACGGGAAGGAGGCCGTCGGCCTCTTCGGCGACAGGCGCATGGTGATGGATGATTGCGTTTCAAAACGCCTCACACTCAACAAGGGGCGGAATGTGATTCGCGGCGCCGTCATCAACGGCCCCGGCTTAAGCGATTTCTGTGTCCGCTTTATCGATGAAAAGGGCGCACCGATCAAAGACATCACTCTGAGCCTTGAAAACACCGGAAAATAAAAAGCAATGAGTCGCTCTATTCCAAGCATGCATCATTCCGTTCACGGAGCTTTTATGAAATCCCGTATTCTCGCCGCAGGGATTCTTTTAATCACAGCGGTTCCCATCCTGCTCTCTTCCGGGTCGCCCGGCCCGCAGGCGCTGGATGGCGAACCCTACATCCACGATCCCTCAACCATCATGATGTGTGAGGGCAGGTATTACACTTTCGGAACCGGCGGTGGCGGCCTGATCTCCGACGATGGCTGGACCTGGCGCAGCGGGGCTGTTCGCCCCGGCGGTGGAGTGGCGCCGGATGCCATCAAGATCGGCGATCGCTACTATGTGACCTATGCCAGGGGAGGCGGTGGACTGGCAGGCGGACACGCCAGCAATGTTTACGTCATGTGGACTAAGACGCTCGATCCCAAATCTCCCGAATTCGGATTTAAAGATGAGACGATCGTCGCCTCGTCTGACGGCGTCGAGGATTGCGATGCCATCGATTCAGCGTTCCTTCTTGATCCTACCGACGGCCGCCTGTGGCTTACCTACGGGACATATTTCGGCTTCATCCGGATCGTTGAGCTCGATCCAAAAACCGGAAAGCGCATGCCCGGCAACCAGCCGGTAAACATCGCCATCGACATGGAAGCCACTGCGATGATGTATCGCGACGGCTGGTACTATCTTCTGGGCACGCATGGCACTTGCTGCGACGGCGCCAATTCGACCTACAATATACGCGTGGCCCGCTCCAGAAAGGTGACCGGCCCATTCCTGGATAACATGGGTGTGGACGCACTCAGAGGAGGGGGCAAGCTTGTCGTGGCCGCCAGCGGCCGCTTTGTCGGGCCCGGCCACTTCGGCCTGTTGGACCTGGGTGACGGCGTGCAGAAATTCTCCTGCCATTACGAAGCCGACCTTAACCGGAGCGGGCGCAGCGTGCTGAACATCCGCCCGCTGCTCTGGAAAGACGGGTGGCCTGTTGGCGGCGACAATTTCCAGGAAGGCACGTATGAGATTCAGTCTGAGCGCAGTGGCTACGCGCTGGAACTGGCGGTGGATTTCGTGCGGATGGCCGGCGGTATGCGCGGCTTTGGTCCGCCAAGCGGACCTGTGTCTCCAATTCCGCCACAGGATCTCGCCGAAGTGTCCAAGAACTGGCCGGCCGGCAACATCGGCGTTCGCATTGGCGACTACATGTTCCGGCCCCATCAGAAATGGACGATAGCGCCTGTCGCTAATGCCGGCGGATATCCCGGTTCGCCCTATTTCAAGATCACAATCGCGGGCACGGATCGAGCATTGGCGGCAACCGCCGATAGTGAAGTTGTAGCTGTTCCCGCCTTCACGGGCGGCCCCGAACAATTGTGGCGCATCGATCAGTTAACCGATGGAACGTATCGCATCATGCCTAAGGCGATGCCCAATTCCAGCGAATCGATGGCATTGACTGCCGTGGGCCACAGCACGCCGACGCTGGCCAAGTTCGATCCCAAGAGCGACAAGGCCCGCTGGAGCTTTAGAAAGCCTTGAGGTTTTCCAGCCGGTTCGCAGCAGTTGGCCGATCAACTCAAAGGCATGAATTTTTTGCCAAAGCCTCGGCGGGCAGGCCCGCTCTACAATTTACATTTGCCTTCGCCGAAGCTTTAGCGAAGGCGGGAGATGAAGATGGGATATCAAGAAGGCAATGTCATAATCGATGGGATAAAAATCCACTACTACCGTTCCGGCGGGAAGAAGCCGCCCATTGTGTTACTGCACGGCGCAACAGACGACGGGCTATGCTGGGGGCGAACCGCGCAAGAACTTTCGGAACGCTATGATGTCGTCATGCCGGACGCGCAAGGGCACGGGCTTTCCGACAGGCGGCCGGCCTGATCAAAGAACTGGGGCTGGGAAAGCCGATTTTTATGGGGCATTCCATGGGCGCGGGTACAACCTGCAACGTGGCGATGGAATACCCGGGCTTGCCCAAAGCCATTATCCTTGAAGACCCGGCTTGGGGCTTGTTTCCCCCAAAGCCGGAAAACGCAGCGGCAGTTCAGAAGAACCATGAGGAAATACGGGCCTACCAAACGGAAGTAGCAAAACTGCCGCTGGAGGATATAAAAGCCCGATGCCGCAAAGACAATCCGACTTGGCCCGAAGATGAAATAATAGCCTGGGCAAATTCCAGAAAACTGTGGGACAAGGCTCTTTTTGACAGAATCGGTGTCCCTTCACTCCCTTATGAAGAGATCGTCACCAGTATTCAATGCCCTACCTTACTGATCATCGCGGAAAAAGGCATCGTGTCCAGGGAAACGGCTGAAAGCGCGGCCAGGCTCTGGAAATCCAGGGCGCCGTTCAAATGGGTATACATCAAAGGCGCGGGGCATAGCATACGCCGCGAACAGTACGCAGCTTTTAAAACAGCGCTCTATGACTGGCTGGATACGCTGCAATAGCCGGCAGCCGGGTTGCAGCAAGCGGGCGCCGATACGCCCTGAGAGGAGGCAAAGTGTCTAATTGGAATTCGGAAAACAGTACCAAATTCAACCGTCGCGAGGCGCTGCTTTTATCGGCTACGGCAGGTGTGGCTGCGCTAGCAGGGACATCGTGCGGCTCGGGCGGCAGCAAGAACACGGTGGCGCCCCAGACAACGGCGGCGAGCTGCAGCACGCCGCGGACAACTGTTGCAAACACGCAATACGGAAAGGTGCGCGGCTATGTCGAGGATGGCGTCCTGACCTTCAAAGGCGTCCCGTATGGTGCGAGCACTGGAGGCGAGAATCGGTGGCTTCCGGCCAAACCGCCCGCGCCGTGGGAGGGCGAGTTGCCGGCCCTGACCTATGGACCCAATTGCCCGCAACACCCGCACGACTGGTCGAGCGAGCAGACTTTCCTTCAGCAGTGGACGGACGGATGGCAGAGCGAGGACATGCTCAAGGTGAATATATGGACACCCAGCCTGACCGGCAGGCGCCCGGTGATGTTCTACATTCACGGTGGCGGTTTTTCCTTTGGATCGGCATACGAACTCGCATCGCAGGATGGGGCACAGATGGCCCGGCATCACGACGTCGTGTCCGTGACGGTCAATCATCGTCTCAACATCCTCGGATTCTTCGACGTATCACCAATCGGCGGGCCGGCGTATTCCGATTCTGCAAACGTCGGCATGACCGACCTGGTGGCGGCGCTTCGCTGGGTTCGGGACAATATAGCCAATTTCGGCGGCGATCCAAACTGCGTCATGATTTACGGCCAATCGGGCGGTGGTTCCAAGGTCACCACGCTGCTGGGAATGCCATCGGCAGAAGGACTGATCCATAGGGCGTCGGCTCAGTCGGGCGGCGGCGGCAATCCTCCCGATGCTGAGCAGTCAAGAGAGTTCGCCAAACGCGTTATCGCTGCACTCGGCGCCAAGGACATAGCCGCTCTCCAGAAAATGGAGTGGGCTCAGTTGAATTCGATCGGCGAGGCCGTTGCAGCCGAAATGAGTCCTCCGATGGGTGTGTGGGGACCGATCCCGCCGCCGGGAGTTGAGAAACCGCGCGTGGGCTGGGGGCCGACCGTCGACGGCCGCATTGTTACCGTGCGCTCCTTCCACGATGTTGCTCCTGAAATTTCGAGGAATGTGCCAATGCTCATCGGTTCGGTAAGTGAAGAGGGAAATTCCATGCGTTCTCGGCCAACCGAGGCGGAGTGGCTCGCCACCCTTACAAAGAGCTACGGAGAGGCCAAAGCCAAGGCATTGGTCTCGGCGCTGAAGAAGGCGCATCCGGAGAAGAGCATTCGTACGCTGTCCTACATGTGCAACGGCGGCGGGCTGAACGCCTTCAACATATGCAACAACGCCATACGCATGGCCGCAATGAGGCATCAACAGAAGGGCGCACCCGTGTACCTATGGTATTTCACCTGGCAATCGCCGATGCTGGAAGATGCGGGCGCGTGGCATACGGCGGAGCTTGCCTTCTGCTTCGACAATACAAAGCGCTGCGAACAGGGGACCGGAAACGGGCCGGAAGCGCAGGCACTGGCAAAGAAGATGGCTACGGCCTGGGCCAATTTCGCCCGCACGGGCAATCCGAGCCAACCCGGCCTGACCTGGGAACCGTTCGAGCCGGCGCGATGCCAAACGATGGTGTTCGATAACAACTGCCGGATGGTCGACGATCCTGAAGGCGAAGTGCGCAAGATCCTGTCGGCTTAACAGCCGAAAAGAGGCCACGATTATGAAATCTGATTCGTGACATTCGTGGCTTTTGCTTTCAGTACCCAAAAAGCACAATGTCGATGATGAACGGCCATCAGAAAATACGGCGCTCATAAATGAAAGAACCGGCAACGTCCACCGCCGCGTGTTCGTGGATGTTGCCGGTTCTTTGTTGGATAGCAGCGCAGGCCTTATTTCCTGGCCAGGATATTTCTGACGGCGATGCGGCCGGTGCAGAGAGCCTCCGCATTGTTTCCTCCGCCGTTATACATCCATCCCCAGAAGGAGCCCAGTTCTCCAGCGCTGTAAAGCCCCGGTATCGGCTGGTTGTCCGGATCCACTACCTGACACTTCGGGTTTCGCCTTGGTCCTCCCTGGGTGTTGAATGTAGCTGGATAGACTTTGACGCTATAAAAGGGCGGTTTCTCGATTGCGTTCAGGCTGCGGGCCGGTCTGCCGAAATCCTGATCATTCTTGTTTTTGCACTGCTCATTCCATCTGTCCACCGAAGCTTCCAGATCCGCAGGTTTCATTGCAAGCTTGTTCGCCAGATCGGCTAAGGTTTCGCCTTTAATGATCCAGCCTTTTTCGATTTCCTTGCTGTTATCCCGGCTTCCCTGATATCCGCCGAACCACCCGAACCAGCCGAACTTAAAGGACATGCCGCCCGCAACGTTGCCTCTGGTTCGAGCGCTCTCGTCGAAGATTCCAAAGCAGGGAATGCGGGTGAAAGCGCCGAGCACGCCGTCGAAGTAGAGAAGGTTTTCCTTGTGTCCGAATCCGTGACGGTTCTCCCGCATTTCATTCATAAAGCGTTTGCCGGTTTTGTCCACCAGGATGTACGCATTTCCCGGAAAACTGACCGGTATCATCACAGGATCGAATTCCGGAACAATCAAACATCCTACGCCGGCCAGCGAGTTGTTCATGTGCCAGAGCGCGGCGCCCGCTTTTTGGGCCATGGCGATCCCGTCTCCAGTATTGCCCGGAGTTCCGCGGCCATAGGTCGGCCAGCCCGGAAGGAACTGTTTTTGCATTTCGAAATTGAATTCGAATCCGCCGCAGGCGAGAACGACTCCCTTTTTGGCTCTGATTGAAATTTGCTTTCCTCCACTGACGGCTTTGACTCCGAGGACTTCGCGCGTCGCCGACAAGACCAAGTCCTTGGCCGGCGTTTCGTACAGTATTTCAATCCCTCTTTTTTCAACCTGTTCCCGTATCGGGATCCAGAGTCTGCCTTCGCCCGCTCCTCCGTTGCTCCAGGTGCGCACGCACTTCGAACCGGGAAGCTCGGGGTGTTCCGGTTGAAACACTCCCAGAGGCTGGGGTTTTACTCCCAGTGTTTCCAGCCAGCCGTTCAGCTGCATCATTTCTTCGGCAAGAGCCTGAAGGCTTTCCTTATCGGTAAGCCCGGCGCAGAGCGCCTGCATATAGTCGAGCGCTTCCGGAAGATTTGTCGGCGTCCACCACATGTTTCCAGACACCCTGCTGTTGCCGCCCTCGTGCTTCTGGGGCATCTTTTCCAGGACGATGACTTTTGCTCCCGCATCTTTTGCGGCAATAGCTGCAGCCAGGCCGGCAAAGCCGGTTCCTGCAACAACCACATCCGCTTCTTTATCCCAACGTACCGCCGGTCCGGATGCTTTGGGCGCCCCCAAAACATTTACGGCTGCGATGCCGGGCGCTGCAACTGCCGCCCCTTTGATAAATTTTCGTCGTGTAACCTGTTTTTTATCCCAGACCATGAGTCTCTCCAATCCTTTAAGCAAGTTCGACGCGAATTTCGCGAATGTTTTTATTATACCGTGAATTCACAGACGCTGATGCCGGCTGGCAACGTTCCTGCCTGGCATGTCTTTTAATCAATTCGTTTTCGGAGCGGCTCCGCGTCCGGCGCCGGGCATTCCTGTGCCGCCCCCGGCCTCACGCTTTAATTTGATCTCATCGCCGGAAAGTGTTCCCGTCCACGATATTTTAAAATCCTGGCCATTCATCTGGCGGACATAGCTGAAGGAGATCCGGTCTCCTTCTATTTTGCCGTCCTTGAACTCGATTACACCGGGCATTTGAGTATTTTCGATCGTTCCGGTCAATTTGGAGCCTTCCACTTTGAATTCGAGCTTTATTTCGTTGTCGCCATCTTTTAACAGCCACTTTCCCGAAGCCCCTGTCGACGGTTTATCGGTTTTCACTCTCCTGCCGGTAAATTCGGAACTGGCGCCACCGCCCATCATGCCTCGGCCGCCCGTCATGCCGCGCCCGGCGCCCATGCCCGGGAATCCGCTCACCGGCTCGCCGTTATAGCTCCCGATGGAGGGCGGAGGTGTGACCGATCCGACTGGTTTGAACAACATTTGCGCCATCAAATACAGATTGTTGTTCCACACCGGTACTTCGTGTACGCCGCTGTCGAGATACCAGACATGGTCGATCTTGGCATCAACCAAACCTTTGTGGAGATTCCAGCTGCCCGTGATCAGGTTGTCCTTGTCGCCGCAACCGATCCACAGCAGACTCAGTTTGTCTTTGGCTTTCTGAATTTTGGGAATAAGGACATTGGGCTGCTCGAGATTGGGTGCAGAGGAGAAGCCGCCAACCCAAGCGAATTTATCGATGTTGTTAATGCCGAAATTGAGGCCCTGGCCTCCGCCCATGGACAGGCCGGCGATTGCACGATAATTCCTGTCCGCCTTCACCGAGTAATGCGATTCAATGTAGGGCACCAAATCCTGCAACAGGTCCTTCTCAAAGAAGGCGTAGTAATTGAAATCCGCCATGATATTGCTCGAAGGGGGCTCGGCAGAAGCTCGGCCATTGGGCATCACAATGATCATAGGCACGGCCTTTTTGTCGGCAACGAGGTTGTCAAGGACCTTGTTGGCCGCGCAGAGGGTCGTCCAATGGGTCTCGTTCCCTCCGATGCCGTGCATCAGGTAGAGGACAGGGTATTTCTGATTAGGGTCATAGCCCGGGGGTGTGTAGACGACGGCCTTCCGGTCGACGCCGATGCTCTTGGAATTGTACGTTATGGTATCCAGCTTGCCTTTCGGTATGTCCGGCCGGACTTGGATATAGTCGGCGGGCGCGTGGTTGGGCAATATCACGGTCGCATCCGCTGCCATGGCCGCGGCTGCCGGCCCGATTGGCAGAATCCCGACGGCTATTTGCATCAATGCCGCCCAGAGCAGGCAGCCAGCCCAAAAATTCCAACTCGGCTTATTTAAACGTTTCATGAAAAACCTCCGTCACTAAGTTGTTTTAATACCGGCCAATTAACCGAAAGGGAGGCTCCACCGCCTCTCTCAAAAAACACGCTCCATGCTTGCCGAATAGATACTAACACATGTCACATAATTGTGACATGTTGTCGTACGAATGTGACATAATGCCGGCAACCACTGAGGAGGAATCAAATGAGATCCGGTACCGGCAGAAAGAAACAAACGCGGAGGGCATTTTTCAGCGATGTAACAGCTTCCACTGCGCTGGCAGCTTTGGCAATGGCCCAATTAGGCTCGCAGCCGGAGGCTATGGCACAAGAGAAAAAGAAGCCAGCGGATAGTTTGAGGGTGCCCCCAAACCTTCCGCCGTGGCCTAAAGGAACCATCGGCAACAAATACGATCACCTGTTCTGCACGAGACTGAAAGAAAAGCCGCTGACGGACACGATCCTGACTCCCACGATCAGTTTCCGAGGCAACAGCGACCTGCCGGGCGCCGGCATCAACATGGGCTTCCGCTATTATGTCAAGCCGTATAAAATGGAATTGCAGTCGCATCACCACGACGTAGACGAATATCTCTTCTTCCTGGGCGGCCAACTGCCGGATCTGACGGCAAATTTCGATGCGGAAATCGAGATCTTCCTGGGGCCGGAGTACGAAAGACACATCATCACCAGGCCCTGTATTCTTTATATCCCAAGGGGATTTGAGCACAATCCCATGGACATCAGGAGGGTAGGCAAACCATTGCTGTTCATGCCGCTGCTTCTGGCGCCCTATTTCAACGGGTATTATCAGACGGGATACATGCAATTCCTCTCACACGAAAAAATCGATTAGAAATGCCATGCCTGTTTGAAGGGCTGCGGCTTTCATAAGGCCAATCTCCTGTCGAGAGAATCCAGATGGATTCTCTTCCCGGTCTCTTTTGAGAAAAAGTACATATCCTTTAAGGCGCAACGGATCCACAGTTGCTGGGCTTTTCGAAATGTCTGATCCGGAGGTGTCAGGATCGTAAGATCCTGAGATTTGAGGCGCACAGTCAATATGCCTCGTTCCCCAATCGACTCATAGGTGCCGATCTCAGCGGCCAAATCCGAATCCCTCATCCTGGTCTCGGAAAATTCAATCCGGTTAGGTCGAATTCCAGCCTGGAGGGTCTCGCGCAAAGCCGGACGTTTCACCGGATTGATCGTGCAGGGCAGGTCTGCCAGGCGGCAGCCGTCATAATCTATCCATGCGGCTCCTCCATTCTCTATTCTGACTTCTATATCCAGAAAATTCATGGCCGGCTCTCCCACAAACCCGGCTACAAAAGCATTGGCGGGATTATTCAGAATCTCCTCAGGCGTTCCCACCTGCTGGAGTTCTGCCTGGTGCATGACCGCTATCCTGTCGGCAAGAGCCATCGCTTCATTCTGATCGTGGGTTACATAAATCATGGTCCTCCGGAGCTGCGAATGGAGCCGCTTTATCTCCGCCCGCATGCCCTGTCTCTGTTTAGTGTCCAAATGCGAAAGGGGTTCATCGAACAGGAATGCCTGTGGTTCACGGACGATAGCCCGCGCCAGGGATACCCGTTGCTGCTGGCCGCCGCTTAATTCAAAGGGTCTGCGATGAAGAATGTCAGTGATCTGTACTGCCCTGGAAGCCCATGCGACTTTTTCATCAATCCGGGATTTCGGCCATCGCCGGATTTTCAAAGGAAAGGCAATATTGTCCTTTACCGCCAGAGTGGGATACAGCGCATAGTTCTCGAAGGCCATAGCGATATCCCGGGCCTGGGGCGGCAGATCGTTAACCGGCTTGTCGTCAAAATAGATATTCCCTTCGTTGATTTCCTCAAGCCCTGCAATCATTCGCAAGGTAGAGGTTTTACCGCACCCTGAAGGTCCCAGAAATACCATGAACTCGGCATCGCAAATACGGAGCGATAGATCCTTTATCGCCAAAGGGCTGTGTCCCTTGCCATAGCGCTTGCTCACATGGTCCAGGATGATCTCAGCCATCACTCGCCTTCCGCCAAAAGTGTTTTACCTGTATCCTCCGAAAAGAGATACATGTGCTCCGGAGCCCATGCCAGGTAAAGAGGTTCATCAAGGTTGTACGCCTGATCAGCCGCGCACAGAGCCATGAACAGCTGGTCCCCTACGACAACTGAGGCAACGGCGTGCTCTCCCAGCAGTTCTTGCACAAAAAGCTTTGAAGGAATGCAGAACGGAGTGTCCGACCGGGCACGATCCAGGCGGAGGTGTTGCGGCCTCAGTCCAAGGCATGCATCTTTGCCCACATACTCTCGCAGCCCAGGATCCGAAGGCAGCGGAATTTGCCAGCTTCCCACCGCAAACACGGATCGGTTTTGATCGAATGTTATTTTGCCTTTAAGGAAATTCATGGGGGGATCACCCATGGATTCGGCCACCACGCGATTTAGGGGCCGATGAAACACCTGAGATGGGATTCCTACCTGTTCGACGCGCCCCTGATGCAGGATTGCAATGCGATCACCCAAAGCCAGTGCTTCGCTATAGTCGTGTGTTACATAGACGATCGTGGTTCCGAAAGACTCCCGCATAGCCTTGATCTCGGTTCTCATTTCGCTGCGCAATCGTGCATCCAGGTGGGACAGAGGCTCGTCCATGAGAAAGACCGCTGGTTGCCTGACCAGGGCTCGTCCCAAGGCCACGCGTTGTCGTTGACCGCCACTCAGCGCCGCGGGTCTGCGATCCAAAAGAGAGTCGATTCCCAGAATGCGCGCTATGCGAAGCACAGTCTGATTGACCCGGTCTTCACGTGTCCGGCGCCCGGGAGCGCGAAGAGGGAAGGCAATGTTTTCGTACGCGGAAAGGTGCGGGTACAAAGCATAGGTCTCAAAAACCATGGAGCAATCCCGATCCTCAGGCGCAAGATTCTGGATCGGCTTGCCGTTGAAAAGGATTGCCCCTGATGTGACGGGCTCGACTCCGGCAATCATTTTAAGCGTAGTGGTCTTGCCCGCGCCCGATTCGCCGAGGATTACAAAGAATTCCCGGTCGCGGATCTCCAGGTTCAGATCATGGATGGCCTCGTGGCCGCCGTAGCACTTGCGAACATGTTCGAGAACAATTCCCGCCACCGTTACCCCTTTACCGCCCCGAAGGTCAGTCCGCGAATAATGTATTTCTGCACGACAAACGCCATGATAAGTTCCGGGATCACGCAGATCATGGTAGCGGCGGCCATTTGACCCCAAAGGACGCGCTCATACCCGATAAATCCCAGAATGCCCAGTGTGACGGTCTGAGTCCGCTCGCCTCCGAGGATCATGGAAAATATGAAATTATTCCATGCGAAGATGAAGGACAGGATCACCACCGCGGCAATGCCCGGTTTGATCAGAGGCAGCGAGATCCTGCGAAAAACTCCCCACCATGTGTATCCGTCCACGCGCGCGGCCTGCTCGATCTCGCGGGGAATATCTTCGAAGAATCCTCGCAAGACCCAGATCAGGAACGGCAATGTGATGAGTTGATAGGCCACGGTGAGTCCGGCAAAAGAATCGATCAGTCCCATTTTTTGAAAGACGACGTACAGCGGGAGAATGATCATCAGTTCCGGCGCGAACCGGAAACTCAGAAAAGTGAAGGCAATGTCTTCTTTGAACCGGAAAGAAAATCGAGCCAGGCCGTATGCGGCAAAGGTTCCCAGCAGCAGGGAAACTGCGACTGTGGCT
>JAEAMF010002012.1_pt1 | contig 12411 bp, 8 predicted proteins | sample 8958721 | NCBI WGS metagenome assembly JAEAMF01 (sample SAMN16933255, study PRJNA681124) | bioreactor sludge metagenome | isolation source: anaerobic bioreactor treating anionic surfactant - SDBS | place: India: Bengaluru | collected 2019-02-28
TGCTGGTGACGGTCGGCCAGCGCTTTCTGCCCAAGCCGGGCGCCTGGATGGATCGCGTGAAAGTGGTGTTCGGCTTTCTCTTCCTCGCGGCAGCGCTGTTCGTCGCGCGTCCGTTGCTGGCCGACTGGCTGTGGCTGGGCCTGTGGGGCGCGCTGCTGGTGGTACTCGCGACCGCCTTGCTGCATGTGGCGCAGGCAGTGCAACGCCAGCGCGTGCTCTGTCAGGCCAGCGGCGTTCTGCTGGGGCTGTGGGGCGCGGCGATGCTGCTGGGTGCCGCCGGCGGCGCGGATGATCCGCGTCGGCCGCTGGCGATCTATGCCGGCGGCGTGGCGACGGGTGCGGCGGTCGAATCCCACGCGCTCGGTTTCAGCGATCCGGCGGTGCTGGATCGCGAGCTGGCGGCAGCCAAGGCGCAGGGCCAGTGGGTGCTGATCGATTACTACGCCGACTGGTGCGTCTCCTGTAAGGTCATGGAGAAGGAGGTCTTCGGCAATGCCCAGGTGCAGGCGAGTCTGGACGGTGTGCGCGTGCTGCGCCCCGATGTGACCCGCAGCGACGCCGCCAGTCGCGAGTTGCTGGACCGTTATCGGGTGCTCGGCCCGCCGACGCTGCTGTGGATCGGTCCGGATGGCGAGGAGCGCCGTGAACGTCGCATCACCGGCGAGGTCGGTGCCAGGGACTTTCTGCAGAACTGGAACCAGACCCGGGAGCGAGGTTGATGCTGACTGTGAATATCGGGCCGCTGGCCCTGGCGGTGCCCCATGTATTGCTGCTGGGCAGCCTGCTGCTGGCGACCCTGACCGGCTGGTGGGTCGGCCGTCGCAGCGAGCGCAACCCGGAGCGGCAGCTGTTTCGCCTGCTGCTGGTGGCGCTGTTCGTGGCTCGCCTGGCCTTTGTCGCGATGTACTGGGCGTACTACCAGGATGACTGGCTGAGCGTCATCGATATCCGCGACGGAGGCTTCATCGCCTGGCCGGGGCTGTTCGCCGCGCTGGCGCTCGGCATCTGGTGGAGCTGGAGCGACCGCGAACTGCGCAAGCCGCTGGGCATCGCGCTCACGGTGGGCGTCCTCAGCTGGGGCTTCAGTAATCTGGCCTGGCATTCCCTGGAGCAAGGCACGCGCCTGCCGGAAATGGCCCTGCGTGACAGCCAGGGTCGCTCGGTGGCGCTGGAGGATTACGCGGGGCAGCCGCTGGTGGTCAATCTCTGGGCGACCTGGTGTCCGCCATGCCGACGCGAGATGCCGGTGCTCGCCGAGGCGCAGGCGCGCGAAAGCGACACCCTGTTCCTTTTCGTCAATCAGGGCGAAGGCGAGGGCGAGATCGGTCGCTTCCTGGAAACCGCAGGGCTGACGCTGGACAACGTACTGCTCGACAGCGGCGGGCGTCTCGGTCAGCACGTCGGCTCCACGGCACTGCCCACCACGCTGTTCTACAACGCCGAGGGCCGTCAGATCGGCAGCCATCTCGGCGAACTCTCGCACGCCAGCCTGGCGCGCGCGCTGGAAAAACTGAAAGAGGATGCTGCGCAGTGATTCGATTCAAGCCGTTACCCTACCTGCTGGCCGGTGTGAGCCTGCTGACGTTGTCTGTGGCTCAGGCCGAGGCACTGCCGGAGGCGATCCAAGCCGTCGAGGCGCGCGGTGCCGAGGTCGTCGGCACCTTCGATGCGCCCGGTGGCATGAAAGGCTATGCCGCACGCTACAACGGCCAGGGCATGGCGCTCTATCTGACCGCCGATGGCGAGCACGTGCTGATCGGCAGCCTGCTCGATGCCAAGGGCGAGGACCTGACCCGCGCGCACCTGGAGAAGCTGGTCTACGAACCGCTCGCCAAGGAGATGTGGACGCGCATGGAGAACAGCACCTGGATCGCCGACGGCAAGGCGGACGCGCCGCGCATCATCTACATGTTCAGCGATCCGAACTGCCCGTACTGCAACATGTTCTGGAAGCAGGCGCGGCCCTGGGTCGAGTCGGGCAAGGTGCAGCTGCGGCACATCATGGTCGGCATGTTGCGCGCCGATAGCGCCGGTAAGTCCGCCGCGCTGCTCAGCGCCAGCAAGCCCGAAGCCGCGCTCAACGAACACGAAGCGGCCGGCAAGGCGAGCAAGCTCAAACCGTTGGAGAAGATTCCCGCCGCGCTGGAGAAACAGCTCACCGACAACCTGATGCTGATGAGCGAGCTAGGCGCCCAGGCCACGCCGGCGATCTTCTACCTCGACGGCAACGGACGGCTCCAACAGCACCAGGGTGCGCCGCGGCCGGATGTGCTGGAAACGATCATGGGGCCGCGCTGAGGCAGCGCTAGGGGAGGCGTGGAACAGCGCTGCGCGCGTTTTCCACCCTACGGCGGGTGATGAAGGTAGGGTGGATGGCCTCGCTTCCTGCTCGGCGATCACCGTGAACAGGCCGTCCAGCGCCTGCTCGGTGACGTAGCTTTCGATGTTGGCGTAGCCGCCGGACAGGCCGGTCGGTACTTTCGCCGCCACCGCGTTGTATTGCTGCGCGAGACCGACCTGGTCGGTGGCCTGCTTGACGATGGGTAGGAACTTGGCGCGAATCTGCTCGCGGCTGGATTTGTTCAGGTACTGGGTCGCCGAGTCGTCACCGCCGGCGAGAATCGCCTTGGCGTCCTGCACGGTCATCTTGCGCACGGCATCCAGCAGCAGTTGCTGGGCTTGCGGCACGGCCTTCTCGGCGGCCAGGTTCATGCTGTTTTCCAGCTGTTCGACCTGCGCGCCCATGCCGAGCATCTTCAGCATGCGCGAGGCCTTGCCGATGTTGCCCGGCAGTTCGATGCGCACATCCGGGTCGCTGCTGAAGCCGCCCGGGCGGCCGAGCTGTTGCACCGCGACCTTGGCGCCCTGGCTGAGGGCATCCTTGAGGCCGGCGCTGGCGTCGCTCTGGGTCAGGTCCGAGAGCGACAGGGCAAAGGCGCCGGCAGACAGCAGCAGGCCGGCGGCAAAGGTGGCGATGCGAAGCATGGGGTGGTTCCTCCGAATGGGTGACGGCGAGCTTAACAGCTGCCGTGGCGCTTCGAGAGCGTTCAGCTGACGTCGAAGTTGCCCTTGCGCCACAGCTGCGGTGCCATCCCGCTCCAGCGCTTGAATGCGCGGGAAAACGCCGTTTCGTCAGCGTAGCCCAGGTGCAGCGCGAGATCGGTGATCGACTGGGTGGACAGCCGCAGCTGGTGGCGCGCCTCGGCATAGCGCACCTGGTCGAGCAGCCCGCGAAAACTGTGCCCGTCGCGCTGCAAGGCGATCTGCAGGCTGCGCGGATGCTGACCGAGCAGGCGCGCGACCACGTCCAGCCGCGCCTCGCCGGTGGAGAGGATCGACTGCAACACGTAGCGGATTTGCTCGGCGAGGTCGGTCGGCAAGTGCCGGTTGTGATGGTACTGCTCGATCAAATGCGACTTGAGCTGATGCCGCTGCTCCAGCGGGCGCAGGTCGAAGATGCTGCTGTCGGTGACGAAGCCGCTGCTGCGCTGCTCGAACCGCACCGGGCAGGGAAATACCCGCGCGTAGTCGGCAGGCTCGCCCACCGCCGCGTGGCCGACCAGCAGCTCGCGAGGTTGCCAGCCGGCACCGAACAGGCCGGTCATGGTTCGTTGCATCACCCCCAGGCCCAGCTCGCGCAGCTGGCGCAGGTCCACTGCATCGTGCAGCTGCAGGCGGTATTCGACATGCAGTCGGTCGCCTTCGCTGTGCAGATGCAGGGCGATGCCCTGCGCATGCAAATGCACGTATTGCTGGGTGAGCTTGAGCACCTCGGCGAAGCTCTCGGCCTGTGCCAGCAGCAGGCCGAACGGGCCGAACACCAGGTAGTCGTGATACTCGCTCAACTGCAGGCCGAAGCTGGGCGCCGGTCCCTCGGCGGCGGCAAGGTTGAGCGCGCGGGCGAAGCTGGCGTAGGGCACGTACAGATCCGGCCGGCGCAGCACCAGAGGGTCGAGATCGCAGCGGCGCAGCAGCTCGTGCGGATTCAGGTCGTAGCGCCGGCACAGGCTGTCGAAGCCGATGAACACGGCGCTGCGGGCGATCTGGGTCATGTTCGGCATCCATTGGGCGACGGGTGCATTGCGGGCGTGGATTCGCAATATGTCAATCAGGCATTCGTGAAAAGTCAGGCTGCCAACGTGGCGCTTGCCTAGGCTGGGGACATTGAATCGCACTTCTGCCAGGAGGCCGGACATGCAGCCTACGCATCATCGTTGTGAAACCCTGGTGATCGGCGCGGGGCTGGCCGGTATCAGCACGGCGCTGGAGCTGCTCGAGCGCGGCCGCCAGGTGCTGCTGCTGGACGCCGCGCCGCGCAGCCAGTACGGCGGTCAGGCCAACGATGCGTTCGGTGGCATGTTGCTCTGCGGCACGCCGGAACAACGACGCAACAAGGTGCAGGATTCGCCCGAGCTGCTGCTGGAAGACTGGCTGCGGGTCGCCGCCTTCGACGCCGACGACCACTGGGGCCGGCGCTGGGCAGAGCACTATGCCGAGCGCAACAAGGCCGACATCTACGACTGGCTGCGCCAGCGCGGCGTGAGCTTCTTCCCGGCGGTGCAGTGGGTCGAGCGCGGCAACTTCGGCGACGGCAACGCGCTGCCGCGCTATCACGTGGCCTGGGGCTGCGGCCGCGGCGTGGCGCAGACGCTGGCGCGGCGGATGTTCGAGCATGCCGGCCTGAGTTGCCTGTTCGAGCATCGTGTGCTGGGCCTGGAGACGCGTAACGGCGCCGTGGTGGGCTGCCACGGCCGCAGCGGCGCGGGCGAGTTTCGCATCGACGCCGAGCACGTGGTGGTGTGCAGCGGCGGCATCAATGGTGACCTGGCCAAGGTGCGCCAGCACTGGGACCCGTTGTACGGCCCCTATCCCGAGAACATCCTCAACGGCACCGACCCGCGCGCCGACGGCGCACTGCATGGGCAGGTGCAGGCCGCCGGCGGCCAGGTGGTCAAGCTCGGACGCATGTGGAACTACGCCGCCGGCATCGCCCATCCCGAGCCGCAGTATCCGCAGCATGGCCTGAGCCTGATTCCCTCGCGCTCGGCGCTCTGGCTCGATGCCAGTGGTCAACGTATCGGCCCGCAGCCGCTGGTAGGCGGCTTCGACACTCATGACCAGTGCAAACGCATCGGCCACCTGCCCGGTCAGTACGGCTGGCAGCTGCTCAACTGGCGCATCGCGATCAAGGAACTGGCGATTTCCGGCACCGACAGCAACCCGCATTTTCGCGACCGCAGGTTGTTGCCGCTGCTCTGGCAGCTCGCCACCGGCAACCGCCAGCTGGTGCGCTGGATGATCGAGCGCTGCCCGGATGTGCTGGCCGCCGACACGCTGGCGCAACTGGCCGCGAAGATGGCTGCGCTGGCTGGTGACGGCCGTCTCGACCCCAATCTGCTGGCGGCCACGCTGGCGCGCTACGACGCCGGCATCCGTCGTGGTTCGGCGCTGTACAACGATGAACAGCTGCGCCGCCTGCAGCAGTTGCGCCAGTGGCGCGGCGACCGGGTCCGCACCTGCGCGCCACGACCGATCCACGATGCCGGCAGCGGCCCGCTGATCGCCATCCGCACCCGGCTGATCAGCCGCAAGAGCATGGGCGGGATGCTCACCGACTTGCATTCACGGGTGCTCGATGGCCACGGCGAGCCCCTGCCCGGCCTGTATGCGGCCGGCGAGGCAGCCGGCTTCGGCGGCGGTGGCATCAGCGGCATCCGTTCGCTGGAAGGCACCTTTCTCTCCAACTGCATCCTCAACGGTCGTCGCGCCGCGCAGACCATCGCCGGCGACGCCTGACATATAAGAACAAGCATAAGAACAAGGAGAACCACCATGAAGAAGACCGGCGCCGCACTCGCACGCTTTGCCCTGGAACAGCTGGGCGTCAGCCACACCTTCGGCATTCCGGGCGTGCACAACACCGAGCTGTACGACGAGCTGAACGCCTCGCCCAGCATCCAGCCGGTGCTGGTGACGCACGAATGCGGCGCGGCCTTCATGGCCGATGCGTTCAGCCGCACCGGCTCAAGCATCGGCACGCTGGTGATCGTGCCCGCCGCCGGCGTCACCCATGCGGCCAGCGGCATCGGCGAAGCGGGGCTGGACGGCATTCCCATGTTGATCCTCTCCGGCGGCATCCACAGCGAAAGCGGCCGCCACTTCCAGTTGCACGACATCGACCAGCACGCGCTGCTGGCGCCGATCACCAAGGCGAGCTTTCGCATCCTCAGCCACGCCGAGGTGATTCCCACGCTGTATGAGGCGTACCGCATCGCCACCGGCGGCGAGCCGGGCCCGGTGTTCGTCGAGCTGCCGTACAACATCGGCAACTTTCTCGGCGAGGTGGAGGAGATGCCAGCCTTCGTCGCCGAACCGCCGGTGCCGCCGCTCGATCCGGCGCTGCTGCGCCAGGCCGCGCGGTTGCTGGTCGACGCGCGCCAGCCCGGGCTGTTTCTCGGCTGGGGCGCGATGGGCGCGCAGGCCGAACTGATCCAGCTGGCCGAACTGCTGGCCGCGCCGGTCTGTACCACCCTGCAGGGGCTCAGCGCCTTTCCGGCCACGCATCCGCTGCATGTCGGCATGGGCTTCGGCGATTACGCGGTGCCGGCTGCGGCGAATGCCTTCGCCGATTGCGACTGCCTGCTGGCGGTGGGCACGCGCTTCGCGGAAATTCCCACCGGCAGCTACAGCATGCCGGTGCCGGCGAAGCTGATTCACCTGGACATCAACCCGCAGGTGTTCGCTGGTCACCGCCAGCAGCCTGGGGCTCGATCTGGTGTTGTTCGTGTTCAACGACGGCGAGCTGTCGCAGATCGCCCAGGCCCAGGAGATTCCCTACAACCGCAAGACCTGCACCGTGCTGCGGCCGCTCAACCTCGCCGCGCTGGCCGAAACCACCGGCGCGGCGTTCGTCGCCATCGAGAACAACGCGCAGTGTGCCGACGGCATCACCCGGGCGATGACGCTGGCCGGCGAGGGCAGGCCGGTGCTGGTGGACGTGCGCATCGACTACAGCAAGCGCACGCGCTTCACCGAGGGCGTGGTCAAGGCCACGCTCAAGCGCTTCACCCCGCGCGACAAGCTGCGCGTGGTGAGTCGGGCGCTGTGGCGGCGGGTGACCGGCTGAGGAGCGCACCATGAACCTTGCGTCCTACCGCCTGGCCGCCAGCTGCGCCGACTACCGGCGCCTGGCCCGGCAGCGCCTGCCGCGCTTCCTGTTCGATTACATCGACGGCGGCGCGAACGACGAGCAGACCCTGCGCGCCAACCGCGAGGATTTCCAGCGGCTGAACCTGCGCCAGCGCGTGCTGCGCAACGTGGACAACCTCGACACCCGCTGCGAGCTGCTCGGCCAGGCCGCCAGCATGCCGCTGGCGCTGGCGCCGCTGGGTATGGCCGGCCTCTATGCGCGCCGCGGCGAGGTGCAGGCGGCGCGGGCAGCGGCGGCGGCCGGCGTGCCGTTCAGCCTGTCCACGGTCGGCATCTGCTCGCTGGCCGAGGTGCACGCGGCCAGTACGCGCGCCTGCTGGTTCCAGCTTTACATGCTGCGCGATCGCGACGCGGTGCTGGGGCTGTTGCAGCAGGCACGCCGCAACGGCTGCGACACGCTGCTATTCACCGTCGACCTGCCGGTGGCGGGGATTCGTCGACGCGACATTCGCAATGGCATGCTCGACGCGAGCTGGCGCGGCCGGCTGGCCAAGGCCACGCAGCTGGCGCAGCGTCCCGGCTGGCTGCTGGACGTGGGGATTCGCGGCAGGCCGCATCACTTCGGCAACCTCAGCGACCGTGTCGCCGACCCCAGCGACCTGCGCGCCTTCAAGGCCTGGCTGGATGCGCAGTTCGACCCGCGCGTGAGCTGGGACGACATCCGCTGGCTGCGCGCGCAATGGCCGGGGCGGCTGGTGCTCAAGGGCATCATGGAAGCGGACGACGCGTTGCGCGCGCTCGATTGCGGTGCCGATGGCATCGTCGTCTCCAACCACGGCGGCCGGCAACTGGACGGCGTGGCCTCGACCATCCGGCAGCTGCCGGCGGTGGCGGAGGCGCTCGGTGGGCGACTGCCGATCCTGCTCGACGGCGGCATTCGCAGCGGCGTGGATGTGCTCCGGGCGCGCGCGCTGGGCGCGCAGGGCGTGCTGATCGGCCGCCCCTGGGCCTGGGCGCTGGCGGCCGGCGGCGAGGCGGCGGTGGTGCGGCTGCTGGCCAGCCTGCAGGCCGAACTGGCCACGGCGATGGCGCTGTGCGGCGTCAATCGCCTGGAGCAGATCGACGCCAGTCTGCTGGAGCGCTGCGACTGAGCTAGTCGCGCCGATCGGTATCCGGCTGCGGCGTCACTTCGTCCTCGTGGCGCTCCAGTGCGACCTGACGAATCGACAGACGCAGCTCCGCCGGCAGCACGCGCTTGGCCACGCCTTCGGCCACCTCGCCGAGGTCGTCGTGGTAGCCGAGCTTGCCGTTGGCATCGGCGCTCAGCACATTCTGCTCCAGCAGCCCCTGGATGAAGTGGCGGAACAGGCTCTTGTCGAAGAACTCCGGCGCGTTCAGCCCGTGCAGGATCGACAGGCGCTGGGCCATGACCGTGCAGAGGTTTTCCAGCTCCTCGGCGCTCAGGCTGTGCTGGCCGCTGTTGAGCAGCAGCGAGGTGGCCATGTAGAAGCGCTGCAGCGTCTGCACGATCACCCGCGAGAGCAGCGTGAGCAGGACGAACTGCCGCGAACTCGGCGCCGGGCGCACGTAATTCTCGCCGTCCACCTTGAGCAGCCCCTGCTCGACGAACGCCGCCAGCCACTGGTCGATCACCGCCGCGAGTTCTTCCACTTCCCAGCGCATGAACAACTCGGCGCGCAGATACGGATAGAGCGCCTCGCTGTAGCTCAGGATCTGCGCGCGACTGATGCGCGAACTGCTCTGGAAGAAGCTCGCCAGCAGTGCCGGCAGGGCGAAGATGTGCATCACGTTGTTGCGGTAGTAGGTCATCAGTACCGCGTTCTGCTCGTCCAGATAGAGGATGTCGCCCAGCGCATCCTTCTGTTCGGCGATCAGCTCGAGGCTCTGCACGTAGGCGATCAGCGCTTCGCCATCGCCCTCCGGCAGCGTGGTGTGCGGCGAGTAGGGCACCGCGCGCAGCAGCCGCTGGTAGAGATCGAGAATCCGCGCCAGCGAACGGCGATCCAGCGCCTGACGGCTGGTGGAGAGCATCGCCAGCGCCACCAGATTCACCGGATTGACCGCTGCCGCCTCGTTCAGGCGCTGGGCGATGCGTTCGGCCAGACGGTTGGTCGTCGCGTTGAGCCAGTCGGGGCGAAACTCCGGCGCATGGTTCTGCTGGCGCCAGCCCGGTTGTTCCTGATCGAGAAATTCGTTGAGCTTGAGCGGTTCGCCGAAATTGACCCAGACCTGGCCGAAGCGCTGTCTGAGCGCACCGATGACCTTGAAGATGTCGAAGATCGATTCCTTCTTCTTCGCCGCGCCGCGCAGCTCGCCCAGGTAGGTGCGGCCCTCCAGCACGCGCTCGTAGCCGACATACACCGGCACGAAGAGAATCGGCAGGCGCGAGGAGCGCAGGTAGCTGCGCAGGGTCAGCGCCAGCATGCCGGTCTTCGGTCGCAGCATGCGCCCGGTGCGCGAGCGGCCGCCCTCGACGAAGTACTCCACCGGAAAGCCGCGGCTGAACAGCGTGTGCAGGTATTCGTTGAACACCGCGGTGTACAGCGGGTTGCCCTTGAACGAACGGCGCATGAAGAAGGCGCCGCCGCGGCGCAGCAGGCCGCCGATCACCGGCATGTTGAGGTTGATGCCGGCGGCGATGTGCGGCGGCGTCAGGCCGTTGCGAAACAGCAGGTAGGACAGCAGCAGGTAGTCGATGTGGCTGCGATGGCAGGGCACATAGATCACCTCGTAGCCGCGCACGGCGTCCTGCAGCGGCTCGATATGGCTGACGCGGATGCCGTCGTAGATCTTGTTCCAGAACCAGGACAGCACCACTTCGAGAAAGCGCACGGCGGTGTAGGCGTAGTCCGAGGCGATCTCGTTGGCGTAGCGCAGTGCGCGGGCTTCGGCCTTGTCGAGGGCGATGTTCTCGCGCGCGGCTTCCTCGCGGATCGCCTCGCGCACCTGCGGGCCATGCACCAGCCCCTTGACCAGGTTGCGCCGGTGCGAAAGGTCCGGGCCGATTACCGCGGTCTTCTGATTGCGAAAGTGCACGCGCAGCATGCGGTGCACCATGCGCAGGGTACGCTCGTGGCCCTTGTTCTGCGCCACCAGCTCGTTGAGCTGGATCGGCGCGGAGAACTGCACGCGCGTCTTGCGCCCCAGCACCAGGATGCTGAGCAGCTTGCGCAGGCGCCCGGTGACCGCCCAGCTGTCGGCGAACAGCAGCTTCCAGGCGCTGGTCTCGCGGTTTGGCGACTGCCCCCAGAACACGCTGACCGGGATGATCTGCGCGTTCTCCACCGCGTTGTGCTCCAGCGCGCCGACCAGCCGCACCAGGGTCGGCGGGGCGACCAGCCGGGAACGCCGGCCGAACCAGCTCGCCGCCGGGTTGAGAAAGAAGAACGCCGCCGGCTCGACATGCTCGCCCACCGCCACATCGGCCACCGGGCGCGGCAGCCCGGCCTTGGCGCACTCGACGTCGAGCACCGCCAGATCGCTCAGCGACGCCTGTTGCAGCACGTAGAACACCGGCTTGCTGCGATCGAGCTTGAGGGTGAAGGCGGACTGGTTGATGGTTTCCGAACGCACCCAGAGGTACAGCAGGCGGCGCAGCGCGGAGAAGATCAGACGGCGAACGGGGGAGCGGGTCATGCGTTGGATTCGACTGTGGAAAGGGGCCAGGCCCTCGAAGGGCGCAAGTGTGACGCATGCGGCGATGGCGGGCAAAACGTCGTCGAATCCGCGCGACCCGGAAGCGAACCGGCGGGATCGCTCCGGCGTCGGTCGTGGGCGCTTGCGTTCGGCGTCGGCCCTAAGACAACCAAGTGCGAAGAACCCGTTCTTCCGTGCCTAAGCACTCACCTTCCCATCGCCTCGGAACTTCAACCCGCCTCGGATGGTTTATGGTTGTCGGAATCCTCAATTCGCAACGGGAGTAAGACATGCATCCACGAGTTCAACAGGTCACCGAGCGCCTGGTGGAGCGCAGTCGCAAGACCCGCGAACGCTATCTGGCGATGATGGCCGCGGCGGCCAGCGAAGGTCCGCAGCGCGGCAAGCTGCAGTGCGCCAACTTCGCCCACGGCGTCGCCGGTTGTGCTTCGAGCGAAGACAAGCAGCGCCTGCGCCTGATGAACGAGGCCAACGTGGCCATCGTCTCGGCCTATAACGACATGCTCTCCGCGCATCAGCCCTACGAGCACTTTCCCGAGCTGATCAAGCAGGCACTGCGTGAGGTCGGTTCGGTCGGCCAGTTCGCCGGTGGCGTGCCGGCGATGTGCGATGGCGTGACCCAGGGCGAGGCAGGCATGGAGATGAGCCTGGCCAGCCGCGAGGTGATCGCCATGAGCACCGCGGTGGCGCTGTCGCACAACATGTTCGATGCCGCGCTGCTGCTCGGCATCTGCGACAAGATCGTCCCCGGGCTGATGATCGGCGCGCTGCGCTTCGGCCATCTGCCGACGATTTTCGTGCCCGGTGGGCCGATGCCGTCGGGCATTCCCAACAAGGAAAAGGCCGAGGTGCGCCAGCGCTACGCCGAGGGCAAGGCCAGTCGCGAGGAGCTGCTGGAGTCGGAGATGAAGTCCTACCACAGCCCCGGCACCTGCACCTTCTACGGCACCGCCAACACCAATCAGGTGGTCATGGAGATCATGGGCCTGCACCTGCCGGGCTCGTCGTTCGTCAATCCGTACACGCCGCTGCGCGATGCGCTGACCCGCGAGGCAGCGCGGCAGGTCGTCCGCCTGACGCATCAGGGCGGCAGCTATACGCCGCTGTGCCGGATCGTCGACGAGAAGGCCATCGTCAACTCGGTGGTCGCGCTCAACGCCACCGGCGGCTCGACCAATCACACCCTGCACATCCCGGCATTCGCCCGCGCCGCCGGCATCCAGCTGACCTGGCAGGACATGGCCGACCTGTCCGAGGTGGTGCCGACGCTGGCCAAGGTCTACCCCAACGGCCAGGCCGACGTGAACCATTTCCACGCCTGTGGCGGGGTGCCGTTCATGGTGCGCACGCTGCTCGACGCCGGGCTGTTGCACGAGGACGTGCATACCGTCGTCGGCAAGGGCCTGCGACGCTACATTCAGGAGCCGTTCCTCGACGGTGACAAGCTGGTCTGGCGCGACGGCCCGGAGCAGAGTCTGGACGAGAACATCCTGCGTCCGGCCATGCGGCCGTTCTCGCCCGAAGGCGGGCTGCGGGTGCTGGAGGGCAACCTCGGGCGCGGCGTGACCAAGATTTCCGCCGTGG
>JAEAMF010002045.1_pt1 | contig 12398 bp, 10 predicted proteins | sample 8958721 | NCBI WGS metagenome assembly JAEAMF01 (sample SAMN16933255, study PRJNA681124) | bioreactor sludge metagenome | isolation source: anaerobic bioreactor treating anionic surfactant - SDBS | place: India: Bengaluru | collected 2019-02-28
CTACCACTACCGCGTCGACCACCAAGGCACCACCTGGCTCAACGACCCCAACCGACTCGACCTCCCCAACCGACTCGACCTCCCCAACCGAGAGTAGCTGAACTGGGTCGGGTCACGTACGCACGGCGCGACCAGCCGCGACGGCGGCCCGCACCACGACCAACATCGACGATTAGCGCCACGTCAGACCGGTGCTCGCGCATGCCGACGAGGCGACCGTGCTGCCGCGCATTTCCACAAGCGACGATGGAATCCGTGGGGCCTGTATTCAGTGGTCGGTCTTGATAACCTCAATGCCGCAGCGCGACCCGGTCGATCTTGTGCTTGGTATCCCCAACCGGATTCGAACCGGCGCTGCCGCCTTGAAAGGGCGGAGTCCTAGGCCGCTAGACGATGGGGACGCGCGCGGCCAATCGTAACCGAATCCCGGGTTGCTACCCAAATGCCGAATACAGGACGCCACGAATGCCCGACTCCGCGATCCGGCCCCGCGGCAACACCGAGGCGGGGCGGGATCGTCCGCTGCTGCGGGGCAGACGTCAGGAGTAGACCGTCACGTGGATGTGGTCGTAGTGGTTGGCGGTGGTGCCCCCGCGATCGGCCATCCAGGTCCAGCCGCTATCACCGTTGATCCAGATGCGTTGCCGCCAGATCAGGTACTCGATGTTGAGCGAGTTCGCGTTCGCCTGCAGGTAGGCGGCGATTGAGTCGCCCAAGGCCACGTCGTTGGCGCCGTTCGGCATCATGATGTCGACGGCGCGTCCGCTCGGGTGGTCGGGCAGCGGGTCCTGGCGGTAGCCGTACATAGTGTTGATTTGCGGGTAATTGGCGCGCACCGCGTAGACCACCTGTTTGGTGGTCTCGCGCAGTTGGGTGAGACCCGATGACCCCCCGAAGGTCAGGGACGTGCTGCCGTCGGGCGACGGGGCAGCGGGACCCTGCACCGCCCCCTGATCGCTGGAGACTCGCTTGTCCGACAGGTAGATGGTCGAGACCCAGTACAGCTGGTCACCGTCTTTGACCTGGCTGAACCCGTCCTGGGTGACGCCGGTGAGCGAGACCTCCGTGTTGACCGACAGCACCCGGATGATGCGGTAGTCGGTCGACGGGCCGGTGCGCAGGTTGACCGCTGTGGTGGTGTAGGCCGTCGATGTGGTCGCTGCGTTGCTCGACAGGTAGGCGGTCGAGACCCAGTACAACTGGCTACCGTCCTTCACCTGGCTGAACCCGTCCTGGGTGACGCCGGTGAGCGCGACCTGGGTGTTGATCGGCAGCACGCGCACCACTTGGTGGCTCGTCCCCGGCCCGGTGCGCAGGTTGAGTGCGCTGGTGGTGTAGGCGGTCGAGCCGCTGGCTGGGGTTTCGGGGTCGCTCGGGGCCTCGGTTTCGGGCGTCGTCTCCGGCGTTGTCTGGCTGTTCAGCGTCAAGTATTGGGACGCCACCCACGCGTCCTGCCCGTTCCAGATGACAGGCACCCAGCCGTCTTGGACCTCTCCGCGCACGTCGATTCGTTCGCCTGCCGCCAAGACGTGCAGGACGCGGTCGTTGGTGCTGGGGCCGCTGCGCACGTTGAGCGCGGTCTTCGCAGTGCCCGAGCCGGTCGCGGTAGATCCGTCGCTGGGTTCCTCGGTTGATCCGTCGCTGGGTTCCTCGGTGGGCGTCGAAACGGGAGGCGTGGTCGTCGTCGAGTTGAACGAGAGATACGCCGCATACACGTACCCGGCGCGTCCGTTGTAGTTGACCGGCACCCAGCCGCCGTTGGCCTGCCCGGTCACTCCGATCGACTCGCCGACTCGTAGCACCCCGAGCACGGGGCTGAGCGTACTGGCGCCGCTGCGCACGTTGACCGACGCGGTGGCGGTGGCGGTGCCGTCCGGAGCCGATCCGAGATCGCCGAACGACAGGTACGCCGAGAAGACCCAGGCATCTTGGCCGCGGTAGCGCACCGGCGTCCACTCGCCGCGTGGGTCACCACGCCGCTCGACTTGCTCCCCGGCCGCGAGGACGCCGAGCACCTGCGCAGAGGTGCTTGGGCTGAGACGGACGTTGAGTGCGGTGGTGGCCCGAGCAGTGCTCAGGACGGCGACCGCCACTTGCGGCACCAACACGACACCACCCGATAGCGCACCCACCGCCACCATGGCAGTCATCGTCTTACGTGCACGCTTGCTTAGACCGGTCACGGCGCGTCCTTTCGGTCGGTCTTGAACCGTGGACGAGCCGGGCGTCTTCCCCGATCTCGGGATCATCCCCGCGATCACGCCCACTGCTCGCCCACGTGGCCGAAGGTAAGTCAACCGGCACGCCGAAGACCAGACAGCTGAGAATCCGCAAAGTGGTCTAGTTCTCCGTGACAAGGCAAATTAAGAATTCACCTGGACTCAAGTGGAACTTGAGGTTCAGGCTTCTCAGCGTTCTTTCAGGGAATCGCCCAGGTCGCATCCGGGTCGGCGACGATTCGAGACGGACGCCCCAGGCTACGCAACCCCGCAGCTCCGGATTGCCGGTCGGCCCGCGGGCTGAGCGGGCTTCCGGCGGCGGCAGCGAGGGCGGCGAGCGCGTCCTCGTCACCCAGGACGACGGCGACGGCGACGGTGCCGCCCAGCTTGTTCGCGATCACGGTTTGCAGGGTGTCGGCGTCGATCGCCGCGGTGGCGATCAGCAGGGGTACGCGGTCTGCGGACGCGTTGGCGAGCAGTGTCGTCAGTTCGCGGAACTGGCCGATGGTGTCGGGGCAGACCAGCACGGCCGGCTGGTCGAGGATGGCGCGGGTGCCGGTGTGCGTGGCCAGCGTCGGCGCGGCCAGCCGGCAGTCGACCTTGATCGTCGAAGTCTGCGCCAATTGGGCGGCGAGTACGCGTTCCTCGTCCGGGCTGAACCGGAGCGCCGGCGGGGCCTGATCGAGCAGCTGGTCACTGGTGATGTAGGTGGGCGGCGCAAGAACGGTCGGTGTGTCCACTGCGTCCGATGGGGAGCCGGGCTGGGGTTGGCGTCCCGACAGCCTGGCCGCGCTACGGCGGTCGGCGATGGTGGCGGCGATCACCAGCGCTACGCCGAGCACCAGGATCAGCGTCACGATGGCACCGGGGCTCATGGGCCCACAGTAGCGGCCGATCGGCCTTGCTCCACTGGGCTTGCTGCCAGGGCAGGGCCGCCAGCACAACCATGGTGTGGATGGAGCGCGGTCCCGCCAGCAGATGCAGCCGGATCGCGCCGGAGGCCTCTCGACAGAGCGCCTCGTACGTGAGACGAGTGTGTCTCAGAGGTCCTCGCCGGTTGCCGGGCCCGAGTGGCGGTGAGCTCGAACCGCGGGCGGGGTGCGTCCCCCCGGCATAGGCTGGGAAGACCCGCGACCCGAGGAGGGATGATGGTTGTCGTCACGGCCGTCCATGTCATGGTCAATGAAGGATCCGTCGAGGCGTTCGCGGAGGCGACCCTCGACAACCACCGGCACTCGGTCAAGGAGCCGGGAAACCTCCGGTTCGACGTGCTCAATTCGGTAGAGAATCCGAACGAGTTCCTGCTGTACGAGGTCTACGCGAGCCAGGCGGACGCCGACGCACACAAGAAGACCGACCACTACCTGCGCTGGCGTGAGACCGTCGCCCCGATGATGGCGCGTCCCCGGGTAGGGGTCGGATACACCCCGCTGGCGCCGGCAGACGCCGCCGGCTGGCGAGCGGAATGAGTGCGATGGACGCGGTGGCGAAGGCCGGGGCGGCTTCCAGCATGAAGGGCAATCCGATCAAGTTGACCGACGACGAACTGACGGAGATCCTGCGGGCTGCGCTCGACTGAGCGGACAGGCACCCCGAAGCTCGCCGTTCGTTGAGCCCCCTCAGCGGTTGGCCGATCGCCACCACAACTGGTGACGGTCGCGCAGATGGGTCACCGACGGCATCGCGTAAAAGGCCAGGTCGGCGCCGTTGCCGTAGACGAATCCGCTGCCGGCCTTGACACTGCGATAGGGAAACTCGCTGGTGGGCAGGCGTTCCACCATCTTGGTGGTCTTGCCCGGCACGGTCACCGCAGCCAGCGACTCGCGCAGGTGGGGGATGTTCACGTACGGCAGGTCGGCGACGGCGCCCTGCAAAGGGTCGTCGGCCAACTCGCCGATGTCCAGTTCGACGAACGCCAACGCCGGGAACGAGACCAGCTTGGACGGTCGGATGGTGATCGACTCGTAGAACTCCCGCGGCGGCAACGAGGACGCCACCAGGCTGCTGACCGGGGCCAGTTCCTGATAGAGGTGCAAGCCCTTCGTGGCGGTGGGTGGCCCGTCGGGGCTGCGATCCAGGCCGAGGGTGGCGCCGTAATCGGTGGCCAGGTACAAGGTGCCCAAGGCATCGACCGGCACGTGCTCAATGACCCGGTAGGTCGACACGTACAGCGAGTTCTTCGGCCGACCATCTGGATGTGGCTTCAGTCGGGTCATCGCCGTGTCCAGGTCGAAGTACTCATGTCGGAAGGCCGGATCGATCTCGAAGAAGATGGCCTTGCCCTTGGACCGGCGCGAGGTGCCCGTGGCGTAGTACTGGCCGAATTCCCGGGGTGCCAACTGGGAAGCGATCAGGGCCTCGGGGATCAGTGAGAGGTAGAGGTGAGGTTCCATGATGTCTCTCGCATGAGGGTTCGAGCGCGGCGACTTCAGCCAGAGCCTAGCCGCGTTCGGCTTCGTCCCGGGGCGCTGGATGAGTACGCCGCTATATTGCGTGGTAACAACTTCACGATCGACTGGTCACGCAGTATCACTCAGACCGGATTCCTGTCCGAATCGCACAGAGTTGCACAGCGGCATCAGGAGCGCTATGACCATCACGTTTGGCCCGGGCAGTCTCGCCATCGTCGCCTCGGCTGCTGCAATTTCGGCAATAGCCCTGATGATCGCGTTGGCCCTTCGTAGCTGGGTGCTGAAGCAGGACGAGGGCAGCGACGGCATGCATGCCATCGCAGAGGCGGTTCAGGAAGGCGCCCAAGCCTACCTGGCCCGGCAGATGCGGACGCTGGCACCGATCGCCGGGGTGGTCTTCGTCCTGCTGTTCGCGCTGCCGGGGGAGACGTCGGTGCGGGTCGGCCGTTCGGTGGCCTTCCTGTCTGGCGCGGCATTCTCCGGGGCGATCGGGTACCTGGGCATGTGGCTGGCCGTCCGCGCCAACGTGCGGGTGGCCGCCGCGTCCCGCAAGCCACACGGCAAGAGCGAGGGCGCCAAGATCGCCTTCCGGACCGGCGGCGTGGTCGGCATGTCGGTGGTCGGCCTGGGTTTGCTGGGTGTCTGTCTGGCGGTGTTGATCTTCCGTGCCGATGCCCCCGGCGTGCTGGAGGGCTTCGGTTTCGGGGCAGCACTGTTGGCCATGTTCATGCGGGTCGGGGGCGGCATCTTCACCAAGGCCGCCGATGTCGGCGCTGACTTGGTCGGAAAGGTCGAGGTTGGTATCCCGGAGGACGATCCCCGCAACGCCGCGACCATCGCAGACAACGTGGGCGACAACGTGGGCGACTGCGCCGGCATGGCCGCCGACTTGTTCGAGTCCTATGCGGTGACTCTGGTGGCCTCACTGATCCTGGGCAAGACGGCCCTTGGCGAACAAGGCATGATCTTCCCGATCATCATCTCCGCGGTCGGCGTCCTGGTCGGTCTGATCGGCATCGCGGCGACCAGGGTGCGTGACGATGAGTCCGGCCTGCAGGGCATCAACCGGGGCTTCTACATCGCCGCCGCCTGCGGGGTGTTGCTGTCAGCGGTCGCCGCGTTCAGCTACCTGCCGTCCAGCTTCGCGGAAATCAACGGGGTTGGAGCCGACACGCTCAACCACCCGGGTGACCCACGCTTCATCCTGATCGGCGCCGTCATCGTGGGGGTCGCGCTGGCCGCTGTGATCCTGGGGCTGACCGGCCATTACACCGGCACCGAGGGCAGCCCGACCCGGCGCGTGGCCGCCACCACCCGCACCGGGGCCGCCACGGTGATCCTGTCCGGCTTCGGATTGGGTCTGGAGTCGGCGGCCCTGACCGCCGGCGTCATCGGGGTCGGCATCGTGGCCTGCTTCCTGCTGGCGGGTGGCACCACCTGGCTGGCGTTGTTCCTGATCGCGCTGGCAGGCTGCGGCCTGCTGACCACGGTCGGCGTCATCGTGGCCATGGACACCTTCGGCCCGGTTTCCGACAACGCCCAAGGCATCGCCGAGATGTCGGGTGAAGTCGGCCATGAGGCTGCGCAGGTCTTGACCGAACTCGACGCGGTGGGCAACACCACCAAGGCCATCACCAAAGGAATCGCCATCGCCACCGCAGTGCTGGCGGCCACCGCCCTGTTCGGCGCCTACAACGACGCAGTCACCCAGGGCCGTTCGGGCCTGGACCCGGGCACCATCTCCGATGCCATCGTGCGCGCCATGGCCGACTACTCCGTCGTCTCGCCGCTGACCTTGATCGGGGTGATCCTCGGCGCCGCCACGGTTTTCCTTTTAGCCTACTTCTGCATCGACTCGGTCACCCGCACCGCCGGCACGATCGTCTTCGAGGTACGTCGCCAGTTCCGCGAGATTCCCGGAATCATGGAGGGCACCACCCGGCCGGACTACGGCCGGGTCGTGGACATCTGCACGGCCGCCTCGTTGAAGGAGTTGTCCACCCCTGGCCTGTTGGCCGTCTTCGCGCCGCTGGCGGTCGGCTTCGGGCTGGGTGTCGGCCCGCTGGCAGGTTTCCTGGCGGGGACGATCGGGGCCGGCGTCCTGATGGCGGTGCTGCTGGCCAATTCGGGTGGCGCCTGGGACAACGCGAAGAAGATCGTCGAGGACGGTCAGTACGGCGGTAAGGGCTCACGCGCTCACGAGGCGGCGGTGACCGGTGACACGGTGGGTGACCCGTTCAAGGACACCGCCGGCCCGGCCATCAATCCACTGATCAAGGTGATGAACCTGGTCTCATTGTTGATCGCGCCGGTCGTCATCATGACATCCGAAGGCCCGAACGCTTCCTTCCCGCTGCGTACCGCCATCGCCACTGTGGCCGCGCTGATGGCATTCGGTGTGATCGTCCTCGCCAAGCGGCGCGCCCGAGTGGTTCCAGACGCCGACCTAGCCGGAATTTGAAATCAGTTCGGAGCCGCTGACCTCAGGCAGGACAGACGAAGCGGAGTGAGTCGAGGAGCCAACCCCACTTGGCGCGTTGCGCGCACAGTGCTTCCAAGTCGAGCGCTCCGGCACTGACGGCGTTCTGCAGGACGATGAAGGCGATGATCCCGACCACGATCCCGACAATGATCATGACGATGCTCACCACGATGCCCCACGTCGGCACCTTGGTGCCCGCGCCGGTGCGCCTGGCCCAAACCAGTGAGGCGATGCTCCCGACAAGACCGACCAAGGGCATCAGCACGGCGAGCACCAGGCTGCCGATCGCCAGACCCTTCTGCACCATGGCCAGGTTCTGATCCTGGGAGGTGGTGGATTGCGTGTCCGACATGGAGTAACCCCTTTCGTGTCGGCCGTCGGTTTCGCCCCGACGGACTCCTGCGAGGAGATTAGGCAAAGCTGGCCTCAATGGCATCCCCCGTGCGGGGTGGCCTGTTGTCCAGCCCCTGATGGCAGAGGGCGCCGCCCATGCTCCTCGGAGCACGGGCGGCGCCCTGTCGGATTCAGCTCAGCCGGGGGTCGGCTTGCTTGACCGCAGCCACCTCGTCGGGGGTCGGGGCGTACGCCCCGTGCCTGCTGACTGTGAGGCCCGAAGTCACCACCGCGTTGTGCAGCGCCGACTGGACGTCGGACCAGCCTGCCTTCCGCAGTCGCTGCCGGGCGTCCGGCGAACCGAGCAGCCCGGCGTCCAGCAGCCCGGCGATCAGGCCGGCCATGAATGAGTCACCGGCACCGACGGTGTCTGCGAGCTTGACGCTCAGCTGGTCGATGAGCAGCATGTCCCGGTTGCTCGCAAGCAGCGCGTACGCACCCCACGGGCCGCGCGTGACGACCACCATCGCCGGACCGGACTCGATCCAGCGCCGCATGATCTGTTCGACCGGCTCCTCGGGATACAGCCAGGCCAGATCTTCGTCGCTGACCTTCACCAGATCGGACAGCCCGACGAGTTCCTCGACTCGACCACGGACGTGCTCGGGTGTGCCCATCAACGCCGGCCGGATGTTCGGGTCGTAGGAGACCGTGGCGTTCGGCTTGATTCGGCGGACGGCGTCCAGGACCGCCGAGCCTCCCGGCTCGAGTGTCGCGGCGATGCTGCCGGTGTGCAGATGCCCGTAGGGGGCGAGGTCGAGCGTCGGCGGCACCTCCCACTCCAGATCGAACTCGTAGGTTGCCCGGCCCTCGGCGTCCAGTTGCGCGATCGCCACCGCGGTCCGCTTCGCCGAATTCGTCCCGGGGACGATCGTCACCCCGGACGAGGTTGCCCACTGGGCCAGTCGCGTCCCGCGCTCATCGGGGCCCCACCAGGCACAGATACTCGCCGGGTGCCCGAGGGAGGCGATACCGGCCGCCACGTTCAGCAGGCTGCCGCCCACGTGTTCCTCGCGGCTGTCACCTCGGACGACGACATCGATCAGGGCCTCACCCAGACACAACACAGGCTGTTGCTCGCTCATGACTTCTCCGTTCCGGTCCATCAACGATCGGGCTCAGCCCAGATCGTGCCCAATTGGTGCACCACGAGCGAGTTCACCGCGATTGTGCCCGACTCCGAGGTGAGCTCGACCGCACGGGCGCCCTCACAGGGGAAGCTGAACGACGTGAGCGTCTCCTCGCCGTCGTTGACGAAGACCTCGACCGAACCGCGGTCCACCAGCACGCGCAGCTTGAGGATATCACCGCCGCTGTAGGGCGCGCTGCGGTAGCCGCGATCACCATGGCCGGTGTCGCGCCGGTCGATGGTGACGCGCCCGGCAAGGTCGTCGTAGCAGACGAAGGTGGCACGACCGTCCGCGGTCTTGTGGACGTTGAGGCCCACCCGCTCCGACGTGGTGGCCGCGAGGTCCACCTCCAACTCGATCTCGACGGCCTGGCCGTCGGCAACGAGCAGCTTGTCCTGGTTGGCGTCCAGTTCGAACGCGCCGAAGTCCGTCGTTTCGGTGCGCAGGCGGGTGAGTTCGTCGATCGGACGCGCCCACAGGTGGTTGTCCGCGTCCAAGCTGAGTTCGCGCGGGACGGTGAGTTGGCCGCACCAGCCGTCGGCCTCCTGGGTGGCCACCGGAATGGTGAATGAGCCCAGCCAGCCGTAGGCGATCCGGCGTCCGTCGGGTGACTCGAAGGTCTGCGGGGCATAGAACTGGTGGCCCCAGTCGATCGGCCGGAAATCGGTGAGCTGCTCGAAGACCCCGCCGGGAGCCCAGGTGCCGACGACGTAGCCGGCATTGTGGCCGTTGCGGGCCTCGTAGCCGTTCTTCTTCGGGCCCATCGGGCAGTAGAAGATGACCCACTTGTCGCCGAGCGGGAACATGTCGGGACACTCGAGCATGTAGGCGTCCGGGTTCGGGTCTTGGAAGATGACCCGGTCGAACTCCCAGTTCAACATGTCGGTAGAGGTGTAACCCCAGACCTGGCCGCGCTTGTCGGCCGAGCAGGCGCCGAAGACCATGTACCAGGTGTCGCCCATTCGCCAGACCTTCGGGTCGCGGAAGTGCAGCAGACCCTCGGGGCACTCGACCAGGACGCCCTGCTTCTCGAAGGTCAAGCCATCCTGCGAGGTGGCCAGGCACTGCACCTGCAGGTTGCCCTCGTCCTCGTTGATGCCGTTGCGCCAGCGATGACCGGTGTAGTAGGCGTACAGCTTGCCGTCGTCGCCGACGACCGCCGATCCGGAGAAGACGCCGTCGCGATCGGCCTCGATGCTCGGCGCCATCGCGATCGGCTCACGCCGCCAGGTGACCAGGTCTTCGCTGGAGACGTGTCCCCAGTGCATGGGGCCCCACTGGGTGCCGAAGGGGTGGTGCTGGAAGTAGACCTGGTAACGCCCGTTGAAGTACGACAGACCGTTGGGGTCGTTGATCCAGCCTGCCTTCGCAGCGATGTGGAAGGTCGGGTACCAGCGTTCGTTGCGCTCGGCGAGCAGCGCGGCCACTCCCTGCTCGGCGCGTTCGAGTTGTTCCTTCATGAGTCTCTCCTGTCGCTACGCTGCGGACTTGACCGAGTTGCGGATGAATGGATCGCCCAGGACTTCCTGATCGTCCTTCTTGAGGGTGAAGAAGGCGTAGATGCCCGCTGCCAACACCGTACCGGCGATCACCAGGAAGGTGGGCTGGTAGCCGATCTGGTCGCGCAGCGCTCCCAGCGGGGTGGACATGATCACATTGCCGATCTGCGCGGAGATCTGGAAACCGACCATGTACAAGGTGGCCGACAGCAGGGGATTGAAGTGCAGGGTGAAGTAGCGGAAGATCGCCAGGATGAACAGCGGCACCTCGAGGGCGTGCAGCATCTTGACGGCCGACACCGCGATCGGGTCGGTGAGCAGCGCGCAGCCGGTGATGCGCAGGAACATCACGGTCACGCCCATCAGCAGGGTGGTGCGGACGCCGACCTTGCGCATGATCAGCGGGACGACGCCCATCATCGCGGCTTCGGCGAAGACCTGGACCGAGTTCAGGATGCCGTAGACCTGCTGCCCGCGTTCGGGGGTCTCGAACAGGCTGGTGTAGAACTGCGGGAACATCTGCTGGTCGAAGACGGTGTAGAAGGTCCAGGAGAACAGTACGAAGACGATGATCAGCCACAGCGAGGGCATCTTGAGTAGTGCAACCATCTCGGCCAGGCCGGGTTGGGTCGTGTCAGCGGCGGACGAGCCGTCGGCGGCGGTCTTCGGCGACTTCCAGAGGAGCTGGATCAGCAGCAGCGCGATGCCGAAGCCCGTGCCGGCCAAGAAATTGAGATGCGGGTTGATCGTGAACAGGAAGCCCGCCATCAGCGCGACCATGGCGTACCCGAAGGAGCCCCACATGCGCGCCTGTCCGTACTCGAAGCCGTAGCGGCGGCTGAGCCGCTCGGCCATCGCCTCCAGTAGACCCACGCCGGCCATGAAGCCGGCCGACAGCACGATCGCGCCGAGGATCAGGCCGAGGGTGAACTGGTTCTTCAGCAGTGGCTCGTAGACGAAGATCATGAACGGCCCCACCGAGGCGGCGATGATGCCGACCAGGATCGTGAGATGCCGCTTGATGCCGAGGCGGTCCTGCATCGTGCCGTAGAAGAACATCAAGATCAAGGTCACGAGCGAGTTGACCGAATAGACGGTGCCGATCTGCGCGCCCTGCAGACCGATGACCTTCTCCAGCCAGATGGCGAAGAAGGACCACCAGATGCCCCACGAGGCGAAGAACAGCAGAATCGTCAGCGAACTCTGCAAGTATGCAGTGTTCTTCAGCGTTTGCCTGAGGTTGGCCATCATGGCCCCTTTCTTTGTTGGACGGCACACAGTCCTTGCGTTTGCCAGTCGGGGATTCACCGAAGAACTGCTTCGTCATCAACGGTGATTCGTTTGACTTGAGGAGATCCTAGTCGCGGGATGACAACGTTGTCAATACGGTTGGCTTGGGAGTTTCAGAGGTGTTTTGGGTCGGCGTCAGGCGTGGGTGGCGTCGGTGGGTTAGCCGTTCACCACATGATCGCACGCGTGGCCGACCGGCTGGGCAGCCGCTGCCCGGCCGGCCTCCAATTTGTCAGGATTGCGAATGCGGGGGGACTTCGCCGGAGCCGCGTACCGTGAAGCCGGTGGGCACGATGGTCACCTCGGGGGGCCCGGAGATCTCGCCTTGAATGCGTCCGAGCAGACGCTGGGCCGCCAAGCGTCCGATGCGCCCGGCGTCCTGGGTGACCGCAGTGAGCGGGGTGGCGAACAGGTCGGCGTAGGGCAGATCGTCGAAGGCCACCAACCCCACCCGATCAGACAAGTCGAGGCTGTCGATTGCCCGCATGGCGCCGGCGGCCAGGTAGTTCTGGGCAGCGAAGATGGCGGTTGGTGCGCTCGAGCCTGCGAGCAGTTGGTGGCAGGCCAGCCGCGCGGCCTCCGTGCCAGACAGGTTCGTCGCAAGCAGCCGTGGGTCGGCTGGGATTCCGGCCGCGGCCAGTGCCTCCAGGTAGCCGTCCCGGCGCTCACGAGCCGACTGGATCCGCAGGTCGTCGGTGAGCAGCGCCACTCGGCGATGGCCGTGAGCGAGCAGGTGCTCGGTGGCCCGCCGGGCGCCTGCCCGGTGATCCGACAAGACCGCGTCCCCCAGCAGCGGCTTGGGCTCGCGGTCCACGAACACGACGGGACGATCGCCAGCCAACTTCAACAGCCAAGACTGGTCATCGCCGACCGGGCTGACCAGCAACCCGTCCACGTGGCGTCGCGTCAGGGCGAGGGCTCGGGCCTGCTCAACTTCGGGATTGTGGCCAGAACTCAGTGCCAGGACGACGGCC
>JAEAMF010002047.1_pt1 | contig 12393 bp, 11 predicted proteins | sample 8958721 | NCBI WGS metagenome assembly JAEAMF01 (sample SAMN16933255, study PRJNA681124) | bioreactor sludge metagenome | isolation source: anaerobic bioreactor treating anionic surfactant - SDBS | place: India: Bengaluru | collected 2019-02-28
GAGCACGTTCCCGGGGAATGACCCGGGCCAGCCAACAAGCGGCAATTGCGGCGCAACTGCCTGACCGGCTTGAGGCTGTCATGGCGGGCATAAATTCCAATCCGGAATAAATCAACGGAGAAATCGAATTGCTTTTGCCTGTTCCGCACCCTATAATGAAGTCAAGGCAGGCAGAGTCGTCTGGAGGGTAATCCCCAATGGCAGAGACGATTTTCCATTCCAGGCCGATTGGCGCCAATACCTGGCTGATCCAGGGCGCCGGCGCCAACTCTTACCTGGTGGTTGGCGACAAGCGCGCTGTGGTAATCGACACCGGCTTTGCGACCGAAAATATCCAGAGGTATGCGCAGAGCCTGACCGACAAGCCGGTCAAAATGGCGGCCAATACCCACGGCCACTTTGACCATACCGGTGGCAATGGCTGGTTTGCCGGTGCCTACATGAGTGCCAAGGCGCTCGAAATCGCCAAGAAGCCGTATCCCAGCCTCAACGCATCCAGGTACCCCACGGACTACCCGGTGACGATTGTGGGAGACGGCGACCGGATCAACCTGGGCCGCCGGGTCCTCGAAGTCATCGAGATCCCGGCTCATGCTCCGAGCAGCATCGCTTTCCTGGACAGGAAGGAACGAATCCTGTTCACGGGTGATGAGGTGGGGGATCGTGTCATGCTCGTCTGGATGCAGGACGAGCCGCAACCAACGATCGAGCAGCATGCGCACAATATGGAGAAACTGCTGCAACACCGGGCCGAGTTCGACTTTTTCTGTGGCGGGCATGATCAGGTGATGGGAAACCCCGCGCTGATCGAGGACTATCTGGAACACGACCGCCGCATCATGTCGGGGATGGAGGGGGAGCCGTGGGCTCCGCACCCCGGCGGTCCGGAGGATTTCCACATGCCACAGCCCGAGTTTAAGCGCGTTTCCGTCTACAGAAACACGAGTCTTGGCTATGACGTCCGGTACATCCACAATGGCAGCAAGTGACACGAACAAAGAACGAATGCTCCAAATCCTGGAATCAGATGCCACTAGCACTTGGGCAAAACAAGAAGGAGGACGAGAGCAAGAGCGAATCCAACGCCGGGAATCCTCGAATAGCACGCGAGCAAGAAACGTGAAACAAAGCGTCCAAAAAGGAGAATGAAGATGAAGAGAAGTGTAGTGTTCGCCATGTCCGTGATCATGGTTATCGCACTGGTGGCGGCCTGCGCCCCCAAGCCCACGCCGACACCCGTGCCACCCACACCCAGGCCGCCGACCGCAGTGCCGCCGACCGCGGTGCCGCCGACTCCGGTTCCACCCACACCCGCTCCACCCAAGATGCCTGCCGAGGTCACCGTAGCCATTGGCGCCGATCCTTCGGACCTGTCGCCGTTTACCGGCATGAGCATGGGCCGTATCGCCGTCCTCAAGACCATCTACGAGTACCTGCTTGAGACGGACTCGATGGGTACCCCCGCGGTCCCCATGATCGCCAAGAGCGTGGAGAAGGCCGGTGACAAGACCTACAAAGTCACGATCTTTGACAATGTCAAAGACAGCGCCGGGAACCACATCACTGCCGCCGACGTCGCCTGGTCGTACAACCAGGGCATGGCCAGTGGCAAGATGCGCCCGCTGGGAGACATCGTGTCCGTCAAGGCCACGGGTGACTACACGGCGGAATTCGTGTTCAAAGTGGACTTTGGGCCCGGTGGACTGGACAAGATCCTTACAGAGTGCCCCATCATCAGCCAGAAGGCCTATGAAGCCAGCCCGGACAAGTTCGCCAGCAAGCCGGTCACCACCAACGCTTATGTGCTGAAGGAGTATGTCCCCGGCTCCAGCCTCACCTTTGAGGCACGCCCCGATTACTGGCAGACGGATGCACAGTATCGAACCCCGTTCAGCCAGGCCAATGTGCAAAAGATCGTCTTCCAGGTCATCACCGAGCCGGCCCAGCATGCCATCGCTCTGGAAACCGGTTCAGCCGACATTTCCGCGTCGGTTACTGGAGACGACGTGGCCCGTTTCGCGTCCAACGCCAGCTTTACCGTGTTCAGATTCCAGGACAACTTGACGCAATTGCTGGCGTTCAACGGCTCTGCCGGGAATCCTTTCACCAGCAAAGAGCTGAGGCAAGCCGTAGCCTATGCCATCGATACCAAGGGGATGTGCCAGGCGGTCGCCCCGGGCGCTTGCGCGCCAGTGCATACTATCGGCAATAGCAATTTCGGCGGCTATTTGACCAAATGGGACACGGAACCCTACTATGAGGTCGATCTGGCCAAGGCGAAGCAGCTCTTTGCTGCCTCCGGCGCCAAGACAGGCATGACGGCCAAGTTGCTGGCCCAGAACGACGCCCGCACGGGGCTGATGGCCCAGATCATTCAGGCCGCTCTGGCGGAGCTCGGGATCACCGTCAATATCAACCAGGTGGAGCCCGCCGTGTTCAACGAGGTATCTCTGGACCCCACCTCGTATGATCTGATCATCAATGCGGCCGCAGGAGGGGATTTCATCTTCAGTCCCTGGCTGCTTTCCTGGGACCAGAACCGGAACAAAGGTACAACCTCCAACTTTTTCAAGGACGACCAACTGCAGGCGCTTCTGATGACGGTAAGCAGTACGAACGGCTTCACCCCGGCCAATGTGGATGCCACGCACCAGTACCACAAGGAACAGCTCTATTCCTATGGGCTGCTTTCGTACGCCAACAACGTCGTAAGTGTCAAGGGCATCACCAAGGTTATCAGGGATACCAGAGGCCAGCTCATCCCGGGCGCCTTCGAGTACGCAGCGGGCTTCTAGCCCGCAAAGGGTAGTAATGACAGCCAGAAGCAAGGATTCCAGAGCTGCCGAGGTTGCTTAGCTAGTAGCTTGTGTCGCTCGACAAGATGCGGCGCCGCTTGACAATGGATTTGAAAGCCAGAGAGAGCGGTGCCGCATCTCCATCTGGGGCACTGACCCCACAAGAGGGGGTACGGCGCAGTAGCGCCTAACGGGAAGCGAGGTTGGCAATGGGTAGGTACATCCTGAGAAGACTCCTGTGGATGATCCCGGTGGTACTGGGGGTGACCGTTCTGGTGTTCACCATCATGTACTTCATTCCGGGCGACCCGGTCAAGATGATGCTGGGCGCAGAGGCAACCCCCGACGAAATCGCGGCCTTCCGGCAGAGGCTAGGCTTGAACGATCCCTATCTCGTGCGCCTGGGCAGATTCGTGGGCGGCATCGTCCTGCGTTTCGATTTCGGCGAGTCCTGGGTCTACAATACTCCCGTGACCACCGAACTGCTGCGCCGTTTCCCGCGCACGATCACCATAGCGGCAGCGTGCATAGCGCTGCAGATCCTGGTGGGCATTCCCCTGGGGATCATCGCCGCGGTCAACCACAATAGCTGGGTGGACCGCATCGCCATGTTCATTGCGATATTTGGCGTTTCCATGCCCGGTTTCTGGATTGCCTTGATGCTGGTCCTCCTTTTCTCGGTGAGGCTTGGCTGGCTGCCCCCCTACGGCATCGGTGGTTTGAAATACTATATCCTGCCTGTTATCGCCAATGGATTCCCCGGGATTGCGACGCAAGCCCGGCAGACACGCTCCAGCATGCTGGAAGTGATTCGTTCCGACTATATCACCACCGCTCGCGCCAAGGGCATGTCTGAGCTCCAGATTCTGCTCAAGCACGCGCTCCCGAATGCCCTGTTACCGGTCATCACCATCATCGGGAACGGTATGGGCATGCTGCTTGCCGGCGCGGTCATCATCGAATCGATCTTTTCCATCCCCGGCGTCGGCATGTACCTGGTCGGAGGGATCAACACCCGGGACTATAACATCGTCCAGAGCTCGGTGATCTTTTTGGCCACTGCTTTTACTCTCATCAATCTGCTGGTGGACCTGGCGTATGCCTTCATCGATCCCCGTATCAAGGCGCAATTCGCGGCCAAGGCGAGGAGAAAAAGCCATGCTTGATTCTACAACCGTAACAAAGGTCCAGGTGCCCACGGTAAAGAGGCAGGGCGAGCTGGCCGCCATTATTCGCCGATTGCGCAAGAACCCATCTGCCGTTTTCGGTTTTGTCGTGGCGGTGCTTCTGGCGCTCATGGCTATTCTTGCCCCGTTGATCGCCCCGTACCCCTATGCCAAGCAAGACCTGCTCCACACCCGAGCCGCCCCGTCCCGGCAGCACCTTTTTGGCACGGATGAGCTGGGACGCGACGTTTTCAGCAGGATCATCTGGGGGAGCCGTTTCTCCCTCACCATCGGGGTCCTGGCGGTGGCCATAGGCACATCGATCGGCATGTTTTTTGGTGCGCTTGCCGGCTATTTTGGCGGAGCGGTCGATAACCTCATCATGCGCCTGGTGGATGTGCTTCAATCGATCCCCGGGATCCTGCTCGCGATGACCGTCTCTGTCGTACTGGGCCCGGGCTTTTTCAACACCGTGCTTGCGCTTTCCATTGGTGGCATTCCGATGGCCATCCGCCTGACGCGGGCTTCGATCCTGGGCATACGTACACAGGAATACCTGGAGGCAGCAACATCCATCAATGCCAGTACGGCACGGATTATTCTCAGGCATATCATTCCCAACAGCTTTGCTCCTATCCTGGTGTCGGCAACCATGATGATCGGCGGCACAATCATGGCGGCATCCATGCTTAGCTTTATCGGCCTCGGTGTGCAGCCCCCTACGCCTGAATGGGGCTCGATGATCGCGGGCGGACGAAGCCTGATTCGCACTTGTCCCTGGATGGTCACCTTCCCGGGCCTCTTTATCATGCTCACCGTCCTGGCCCTGAATATGTTTGGCGACGGCTTGCGCGACGTCCTGGATCCAAAACTCAAGAAATAAGGATGAGATGTAAACCATGACGGGCAAAAACAGAGCTTTCCTGTCGATAAAAGACCTGGTGGTCGAATACACCAGAGAGGACGAAGTGGTTCATGCCGTCAATGGTGTCTCGTTTGATCTGCAGCGCGGCGGAACCCTGGGGCTGGTGGGAGAAACCGGCGCGGGCAAGACCTCGACCGCGAAAGCAATCCTGCGCATCCTGCCCGACCCTCCGGCCAGGATTCGCGGCGGGGAGATCTTCCTGGATGGCGAGGACTTGCTCAAGATCAGCGAGAAAGAGATGCGCAAGATCCGCGGTCGCAAGGTATCGATGATCTTTCAAGACCCGATGACCGCGCTGAATCCCATTATGAAGGTTGGAACTCAGATCGCCGAGGTCATCAAACTGCATAACGACATCCCCTGGGGTGAGGCCAACGAGCGGGCGGTGAGCATGCTGGAAACAGTCGGCATCCCCGGCGATCGTTTCGGCGAATACCCCCACCAGTTCTCCGGTGGTATGAAACAGCGCGTGGTCATCGCCATGGCCCTGGCGTGCAGCCCGGAACTGCTGCTGGCGGACGAGCCGACCACGGCGCTGGACGTGACCATCCAGGCGCAGGTGCTGGAGATGATCAAGAAGCTAAAGAGGGATTTCAACACCTCGATGATCCTGATCACGCATGACCTGGGGATCGTAGCGGAGGCCTGCGACGACATCGCCGTGATCTATGCCGGCAGAATCATCGAGTCCGGCAGCAAAGAGGACATCTTTGATCACCCGGCCCATCCGTACACCCTGGGATTGTTCGGAGCGCTTCCCCACCTGCATGAGGATACCGACCGGCTGCATCCCATCTCGGGCATGCCGCCTGATCCGTGCAATCTGCCCACCGGCTGCCACTTCAACCCGCGCTGCCCCCGGGTGACAGACGAGTGCAGAAGCCGAGAGATCGCGTTGCGCGAGATTGCCCCGGGACATTTGTGCCGGTGCATTCATGTTGCCGATCAAGAGGGACGCCCCAGAACAAACTAGGATTTCACCGCAGAGCACGCAGAGATTGACAATATTGACTCGGCGCTCTCAGCGGTCTCTGCGGTGAGAGATGGGATCCTTTTAGTAGGCTGAAGAGGGACAAAATGTCTGTACTGATCGAAGCACGAAACCTGAAAAAGTACTTTGACACTCCGCGGGGATGGCTGCACGCCGTTGACGACGTATCCTTCGGGATCGAAAAGGGCAAGACGATGGGGATCGTAGGCGAATCCGGCTGTGGCAAGTCTACGCTGGGACGCACCCTCATCCATCTGCTGGACAGCACCGACGGGTCAATCTACTTCGAGGGTGAGGACGTAACCAAGGTAAGCGCAGGCAAGCTGCGCGAACTGCGTGAAAACATGCAGATCATCTTCCAGGACCCTTACTCCTCCCTGAATCCCAGGATGACGGTAGAGCAGACGATCATGGAGCCGCTGCTCATCTCCGGCCGCTTCTCCAGGGAAGCAAGGCAGGCAGAAGTAGAGCGTATCATGACCATGGTGGGCATTGACCAGCGTATGCGGTCATCCTACCCGCACGAACTGGACGGTGGCCGCAGACAGAGAGTGGGCATTGGCCGGGCATTAGCATTGAGCCCCAAGTTTGTGGTCTGCGATGAACCCGTTTCCGCCCTGGACGTTTCCATCCGCGCGCAGATTCTCAATCTGCTGCAGGATCTTCAAGATCAACTGGGCCTGACCTACATGTTCGTCACCCATGACCTGTCCGTCGTGCGCCATATCTCGGACGATATCTGCGTCATGTACCTGGGCCAGCTCGTGGAGACCAGCCCCTCCAGGGAGCTCTTCCAGACTCCACTGCATCCCTATACCCAGGCACTGCTATCGGCGGTTCCCTCCACGGATATTCACCACAAGAGAGAACGGATCATTCTGCAGGGCGAGATTACTTCTCCGATCAATCCCAAGCCCGGATGCCGTTTTGCCAGAAGATGCAAATACGAATGCAAGCCGTGTCATGAACCGCAGAAGCTTGAGGAGATACTGCCCAATCACTCTGTTGCTTGCTGCCGGGTCAGAGAGATCAACAGCCTGTGAGGTGATGCTGCCTGCACCTGGCACTGACCTTGCCGCCAGGTCGTCCCCCCCTCCGCAGGGGCACGCACACGCTATCCTCACAGTAAGAATACCGGGATCTACCCCATAATCTCTTCATGTTCCGAAGGTAGCAAGGAGTACCTATGCCCATTACAGAAGCGAAAACAAAATACGGCGTCGTCACAGGCATCCCCGAAAAGGATTACACGGTATTCAAAGGAGTCCCGTACGCCGCGCCCCCGGTGGGGAAGCTGCGCTTATGTGCGCCGGTTGACCCGCAGCCGTGGACGGGAGACCAAGCCTGCACCCGGTGGGGTCCCGCCAGCGTTCAACAGCACCACGAGTGGCCGCCGCGCGAAGGTGCCCCCGTGTTCTGGGAGGGCAGCGAGGACTGCCTTTACCTCAACGTCTGGACGCCCGCCCAAAATCCGGACGAGAAACTCGCTGTCGTTTTCTGGATCCACGGAGGCGGTTTCTTCACCGGCAGCAGTTCTGAGCGATGGTTCGGCGGCGCAGCCTGGAGCAAACGCGGCGTCATCCTGGTAACGGTAGGTTACCGCATGAACGCGCTGGGCTTTCTTGGCCTGGAAGAGCTGGCCAGGCGCGATGAGCACGGTTCCACCGGGAATTACGGCATCATGGATGTCTACAAGGCACTGCAATGGGTCCATGAGAACATCTCTGCTTTTGGCGGGGATCCGAACAATGTAACCATCGCCGGACAGTCCTCCGGGTCAATGGCCACCCGCTGGCTCCTGGGCTGCGGACCCGCCAGGGGGCTCTTTCAGCATGCCATAGCCCAGTCGGGCGGCAGCACCTGGGATATCGATCCCATCCTGCCCCTGGAAGAGAAAATGGCCAATTCACAGCGAGTACTGGACATGGTGGGGTGGACCCTCGACGATGTGCTGACCCGGGATAGCTATGAGGTCTGCTCGACGCTGGATGCCGTGGTGCCCAGGCTTGGCCTTCCGCAGAAATCGCTCCGAGCCAGGCTGTTCCAGCCATCGGTGGACCACTGGTTGATCACCGATTACTACGGCAAGCTCATTTTCGATGGCGCTGCAGCGGACGTGGACATCATGGTCGGGAGCATCCGGGACGAATGGCAGAACTATAACTGCCAGGTCCCCAACCGTATCGATGGCTACGAATACGAGTTCGCCAGTGCGCTCAGCATCGCCTGGGGCCGAAGGAACAATACGCTGGGCAGGAAGCCGGTCTACACCTACTTCTTCGACCACGATATCCCGGATGAAAACGGCAAGCCCACCACGCCGCGACACAGCAGCGAGATGCCATACACCTTTGGCACCTATGAAGAGTTCCCGAACCAGTGGACGGAGTACGACCGGCGGATGTCGGAAGCCGCCGTGGATTACTGGACGAGCTTTGCCAAGACCGGCGACCCCAACACTCCCGGGCGTCCACTGTGGCTGGCCTATACACCGGAACATCCCGTCACCATGCATTTCACCAACGATGGTTGGAGTGCGGTCCACCTGGATGGCAGACAGAGGCTGGACAAGGTTGTCAAGTACCTTCTGGAGAAACCGGGGATCCTGGACAGGCCGTTTCCCAGGTGAAATCGTGGCGCTCCCCTGATCGTGAGCTGGGGGCAGGGCAGTGTGATGGGAGGGAGGCAACCAGAATGTCTATTGAGCGCATCGACCCGGAGCTGTGCAATGGCTGTGGGATCTGCGTGAGCAGTTGTCCCGCAGACGTGATCCGAATGGACAGGGAGAGCAGGAAAGCGATCATTCAGTATCCGCAAGAGTGCGTGATGTGCTGCTGGTGCATCGCCGAATGCCCTCAAGATGCGGTAACCATCTCGCCGGCCACTAAGACATCGCCGCTCTTTACCAGCTGGGGGTGAGAGACAATGAACGCCTCAGGCAACGAGAACAGACTGGAATGCGATGTCCTGGTGATCGGCGGAGGCATCGCCGGTTGTTTCGCCGCGATCAAGGCCAGCGAGCAGGGGGCCGCGGTGATCCTGGTCGACAAGGGTTTTGCCGGCAAGTCCGGGCAGACGCCCTATGCCAGAGGCTTTATGGCCTTCAACCCCGATTGGGGCCACAGGCTGGACGCCTGGATGAACTATATCAACAAGACGAGTGAGTACGTCAACAACCGCTACTGGACCGAGGTCACCATCCGGGAGTCGTATGCCCGGTACCGGGACCTGGTCTCCTGGGGAGTGCGATTCAAGACGGGCCAAGATGGCCAGCCGGTGCGACGCACCGCGCCTCCCGGAGTCACGGACAACCTGGAGATTGACGTCAAGCCTGCCGGCCAGTATGCCCAGATCCTCCGCAAGCAGGCTGTGAAGAGCGGGGTCCAGATTCTGGACCGCATCATGGTCGTTGAGCTGTTGCAGCAGGACGGCAGGGTTGTCGGTGCTATCGGCATGCGCGTGGATAGCGATGACCTGTATACCCTTGCCGCCAAGACAACGATCCTGTGCGTGGGCGCCTGCGGCTTCAAACCGGCCGGATATCCGCCGATCGTCCAGTTGACTGCTGACGGCGAGGCCATGGCCTACCGGGCCGGCGCGGAGATCCTGGGCAAAGAATTCGTCGATACGCATTCCACCAGAATGGATACGCCCATCGGTATACCTAACGTGCTTGGCCGGAGCAAGAACATCCCCGATGACCTGAAGGTGCTCATGGGCCCCGGCAGAGGCCAGCCCGAGGCCAACGCGGAGGGAGGCAAGATACCCGATCGTCCGGCCGAGGCATCGCACTATACGTATACCTATCTGGAACGCGAGTTCGAGGCGCATGCCGGTCGGGCTCCGGTCTACACGCCCACACCCGCCGGCAACAAGGAAGTGGTTGGCGGCGCATGCCTGGGAATGTCCCTGCGCAAGGCCGATGGCCTGTGGCCGGCTAACAACGAATGTGGCTCAAGCCTTGCCGGCCTTTACGCTGCCGGCGACGCTCTGGGCAACATGCAAAACGGCGCCGTCTACGCCCTGCCCGGCTCGGCCATCGCCGGCAGCGCGGTGACCGGCACCATTGCGGGAGAGGCCGCTGCCAGGGAAGCCCTGCAAATGGGCAAGCCGGCGGTGGATGAGCAGGAAATCGCCCGGGCCAGGCAGTCCGTACTGGCTTTCACCAAGCGCCAGGGTGGTTACAGCCCGCGCTGGGTGACACAATTACTGCAGAATACGATGATGCCTTATTTCATCTCTTACATCAAGAAAGCGGACCGCCTGCAGGCGACGCTGGCCGTCGTCGAGTTCATGCAGGAACACCTGGTGCCCGGGCTGCTTGCCCGTGACCCCCACGAGCTGCGTCTGGCCCACGAGACGAGGAACATGGTGCTCAGCGCGGAGATGCGCCTGCGGTCCGCGCTGTTCCGGACGGAGAGCCGGGGCAACCACTACCGCGAGGACTATCCGCGGCGAGACGACCCGGACTGGCTGGCGTGGACCAAGATCAAAGAAGAGCAGGGCCGGATGGTGCTCATCAAAGTGCCCGTGCCCCGTGAGTGGTGGCCGGACCTGTCCACGCCGTACGAGGAGAGATATCCGTTCCGGTTCCCGGGTGAATAAGGAGGCAGAATGAGTAAGAACCGTGGTTCTCTACTGGCGGGCGCGGCAAGAGTGGATATCACCCCCCAGGATCTAACCGGACTGACCAACCTATGGCGGCGCCCGTTCGAGGGCGTTCACGATCCGATCTACGTGCGCGCCCTGGTGCTGGATAACGGAATCCACTGCGCTGCCATCGTGGCTGCCGACCTGGTCGAGTTCGGCGATACCCTTGAGCTCCGCCAGCGGATCGAACACGAGATGGGCATTCCCGTCAAGAACATCATCATCACCGCCAGCCATGATCACAACGCCCCCCGGGTCGGCACCACCACCCCGGGGGCAACGGCACAAAAAGGGGGCCCTGCTACTGCCAGCTACACAGTAGAGGTCTATGGCAAGATCATGGACGCCTTGCGGCAGGCCAAGGCGGCCCTGCAGCCCGCGAGAGTGGGGCTGGGCAAAGGCCGGGCTGACGTCAATACCAACCGCGATCTGCTCACCACGGAAGGCTGGCGACTGGGCAGCAATCCCGGCGGCCCGTCGGACAAGACGGTCTGGGTGTGTAAGTTCGAGTCCTTGGCCGGTGAGCCCCTCGCCATCCTCATCAACTATGCCGTGCACTCGGTGTTTATGGGCCCGGAGAACTGCCTGGTGACCGGAGACTTAGCCGGGGCGGTGGAAAGGCATGTGGAACGATCCTGCCAGGACAAGGTCGTGGCCCTGTGGACCCTGGGCCCGGCCGGGGATCAGAACCCCAGGTACATCAACCATGGCGCCGACCGCAGGGAAAACGACTTGGATTACCAGGTAATGGATGCTCTGGGCACGATCCTGGGAGAAGAGGTCCTGCAGGTGGCACGCGGAATCGAGCGCATGAACACAGAGGCCCGCATCGAGGCGGACGAAAGAGTGGTATCCTGCCCGGCCAGGATCCCTCCCCGGAACGGGAAGAACCTCGGGATGGCCATACAACCGGTGGATGCCCTCAACCTCCGTCTGGGTCTGCTCCTGCTCGACCAGGTGGCCCTGACCTGGGTCTCCGGCGAAGTGGTGACCCGCATCTACCGGCATCTGCAGCGGGAATCGCCTCTGTCGAACACCATCCTGATCACCATCGCCAATGACCGGGTGGGATACATCGTGGACGATGCCGGTTATGACACGCCCACCTTCGAGTCGACGGCCTCCCCTCTGCAGCCCGGACATGCCGAGTGCGCCATTGTCAACGGGCTGGTGGAGATGATGGGCCAGTACCTGTGAACATCCACACGACGACGAATCAGAAGGAAGCATTCTTCACACGGACGTATGCCAACATCATGCTGGCAGACCTCTTCAATCGAGTCTGCATGTACATGATGCTGACCTTGCTTCCGCTCTACATGATTGAAAGAGGGCTCTACACAGTCGCCGGCTGCACCAACGTGTCATTCAATCCCGACGGCATCCGTGAAGAGTGACGGATGCAGGGACAACAGCAGTCATGCCGCTCCGCGTTTTTCTCTCCCCGGCGCTGCCCGGCTCATCCTGCTATTGGTTTGTGGCACCCCGTCCCTAGCGGACTACCGCGAGGTCCGCGTGGAGGGTCGCCAGCGAGTCGGTGCCGACCCAGATGTCAAAGGCCTCCGCGTCCTGGATCCACTTGCCGGCGCTCGTGCTCCAGTGGCTGAGCTCGGCCGGGCCAAGGGTGAAGGTGACCGTCCTGGTCTCACCGGGCTGGAGTGTGACGCGCTGGAAACCCTTCAGCTCGCGCATGGGACGTGAGTCGCTGCCCGCCCTCTGGTGGATGTAGAGCTGTGCGACCTCATCACCCGCCACCGGGCCCGTGTTGGTCACGTCGGCGGTCACGGTCACTGCTTGCCCCACCTTCACCTGCGGTGCCGAGACCTGCAGGTTCGTGATGGAGAAGGTCGTGTAGCTCAGGCCAAA
>JAEAMF010002049.1_pt1 | contig 12384 bp, 12 predicted proteins | sample 8958721 | NCBI WGS metagenome assembly JAEAMF01 (sample SAMN16933255, study PRJNA681124) | bioreactor sludge metagenome | isolation source: anaerobic bioreactor treating anionic surfactant - SDBS | place: India: Bengaluru | collected 2019-02-28
CCGGCTCCTACAATCCCTGTTGGAGCTGGCTTGCCTGCGATGGCGTCAGCGCGGTACCAGTGGCTGCGCGGAGTCTGCATCGCGGGCAAGCCCGGCTCCTACAGGCTGCATGTCAGGCGTAGGGCGGGACCACCCGCCCCGGTGCGCACGCGGTCAGTTCGCCACGCTTCAACCACCCCAACGCAATCGGCCATAAACGCCCTTCGTAGCGGCTACGAAAAAACGCAAAATGCCCCACCTGCGCCTCGTCGATATCTTCAGGGACAATACGCAGGTGCACCCGTGGGCTGGCCTTGAAATACGCCAGCAATCGCTCAATCGCTGGTACGGTACCAAACGGATCATCGCTCAGGCTGATGGCCAGGGTTTTCGCCGTTACCCGGGCAAAGTGCAACTCGGCCAACGCCTGACCACTGGGCCGCGTTTCATAGCGCGCACTGGATCGGCTCCAGTCACGCACCACGCCAGCCGGCGTGTCTTCCAGCCAGCCCAGCCGCTTGCCCGGAAAATAGCCACACAACCGTGTCAGCAACGGCATCAACACATGCCATTTGCACACCAGTTGCCAACGGCTGGCCGCGGCGTAATCACGCCAGTAGGCAAATTGCGCCCCCACCGTGACCAAATGCCGAATCACCGCCGACGAAGGCGCCAGCCCCGCGGCACACCCACCAAAACTGTGGCCGATGACATCAATGGGCTGACCGGGAAACACACGCATCGCCCGCTGCAGCATCGCCTCGAAATCCAGTACGCCCCAGTCGGACCAGGACGCCTGAAACCCGCGCATCGACGCTGGCCGCGACTCACCGATGCCCCGGTAGTCGTAGACGATCACATCGAAGCCATTGGCAAACAGGTACTCGGCGAAACGGAAGTAGAACCGGCAGCGTACCGAGGTAGCCGCGTTGATGATGACCACCGCCCGCGCGCTATCAGCCTTGCCATGACGCCAGGTAAAACCGCCGAGGCTGAAACCATCGGCGGCCTGCTCACGAAACGCCTCGCCTGAGGCACCGGCAACCGGCGCCGGGTGCTGCTGAAGGATGATCGACATGCGCCCCCCTTTTTATAGTGGGGTCAACGCTAGCACCTTTACGGCGGGTTGAGTGTGCCGATCAGGGCATCCACCACGGCTTTGGCGCTGTCGAGGCTATGGTGCACCAGCCAGGCGCTGTCTCCGGCCAGCACCTGCTCACCCATGGCAGCGGCATACACCGCCGCTCGCGCGGGGGCCAGCAAATCGGAAATGCTGCTCAGCGCATCGGCTATCGGTACACCGTCAACCACGCAGAACAGCGCGCGCTGCTGGTGTGCATCGCCCGTGCAATGGAACACCACACCTTGTGCGGTCGTAATCGGAGGGGAATCGGAGGTGTGCATAGGAACTCCTTGATTAGAGGAGCCGTCACCGCTTGCGGCCAAGCAAGTGAATGGTGGCGACTGTACGCAGGTTGGCCGACCGGGAATCAAGGCACCCGGCACACCCGAAGGTGTCCCGCGCACAGCCGCCATAGCACGACATGCAAGCGCCAAAAAGCGCCTGCATTCGGATGGTGGGCGCTGTGCGCCTTGATTGATTCGACCGGCCAAGGTCGGTCACGGGATTGACCGTGACCGCGCAACCATACCGGCGGCCCCCGGTGCACGCAACAGCAAAGCGTGGCTCTCTGCGCGAAAGCGCTTCACCTGCGCGCGGGCACTAGTTGTGGTAGGTCATCCACCAGGTTTCGCGGCACGTCGAATTGAAGGTCATGTGTGCGGGTGCAACCGTAAACTGGTCGACCGGGCACTCCAGCACTTCATAGATGATCCAGCACTCGGGGCAGGTGTCCGCACTGACCGGCAAGCGGTCTTGTTCAAGGGTGCGCCGAATGACCACACCATTGGTAAACGTCGCGGTCAGGGTGTCTTCCCTGACCTCAAGCCCTTCGTCCACGGTGCTGTTTGAGCTGACGGTGTAGTCGCGAACACACACCGTACTTTCTGCGCCGTGCAGCGCGCGAACATACAGTGCCAAGTGCTGCGTTGCCTCTTTCATGCGATATGCCACCTGGGTAATGCAGGGAATATTGACCCGCACCGCACCTGCTGACAGGCGCGGGCGCTGCCCAGAATGAGCGCGCACAGTGCATGGGTACAAGCACAGATTGCAAAAATGCTCAGCCAACTTAGACAAAAAGCCACGGCCAATCGATTAGGAAATGACGTATGATAATCCCGCCCAAATGCAAATATCGGTTCGTTTTAGATGAGTGGCAAGTCGCTTTTCAAGATTGACCTTCGTGGTTTGATACTGCTTCTCGCTATTGCGACTGCACTTATTACGCTAGGCAACGCGCTCTATTCAAGTTATCGCGTTCAGCGCCAGCAATTGATCGACAACACACTCGAATCAAACCGCATTTATGCGGCGAAACTGGCTGCCAGTACCGATCAGTTTCTGCATTCGGCCCAACAACAACTCGCCTACAGTGCGGGCATGATGAGCAAGCCGGATGGGCTGGGCCGGGCATTCGAAGAAGTTGAACGCTTAAAATCCCAAACCGACAGTTTTAATTCGGTAACCGTTGCCGACGCGACGGGAAAAGTTGTTGCCATCTCACCTGAAACGATTCAGATCGTTGGAAATACGCTAACTTCGGTGAATGCTCAACGCGCACTGACTGAACAGAAGCCCTTTATCAGCCAACCCTTCGTCTCGTTCGCCGGCAACTTGGTGGTGTTCATTTCCCATCCGATTTTTTCCGACCAAGGCGTCTACCTCGGGTTTATCGGCGGCACTATTTACCTCAAGCAAAAGAGCATGCTGCACAGCCTGCTGGGCAGCCACTTCTACACCGACAGCTCCTACATTTACGTCGTCGATGAAAACCGCAAGCTGCTCTACCACCCCGACCCCAACCGGATCGGCGAGGCCGTCGGCCCCAACACGGTGATTGATGCCGTGATTCGTGGCGAAAGCGGAAAAAGCCAGGTCATCAACACCACCGATGTCGAGATGCTGGCCGGCTACGCGCCCATTACCTCGGCGCATTGGGGCATCGTTTCTCAGCAGCCGATCGAGACATCGCTGCTGGCGTTGAACACACTGATGATCAACATGCTCAAGGGCATTCTGCCGGTTGGCTTGCTGGGAATGCTTGCTATCTGGTGGCTGGCACGGCTGATCTCGACGCCGCTGGGGCAACTGGCCGACTGCGCCAAGAACATGGACAGCCCGGAAGCGCAGGGCAAGATCCGCGCGGTAAAATCCTGGTACTTCGAGTCAACCCAGATCAAGCGCGCCTTGCTGTTAGGCATCTCCTTGCTGCAAAGCAAGATCGGCAAGTTGAACAAGGACGCACAAACCGACCCGCTGACGGGCCTGCTCAACCGGCGGGCCATGGCCCAAGTACTGGAAACCTACCGCAGCGAGCAGACAGCCTTCTCCGTCGTGGTGCTCGACATCGATCACTTCAAGCGGGTCAACGACACCTATGGCCATGACACTGGCGACAAGGTTCTGGTGCAACTCTCGAAAATCATGCAGAAGTATTCGCGCGAAGCGGACAGCGTATGTCGCGTGGGTGGCGAAGAGTTTTTGATCCTGCTGCCTGGCACCTCACTTGAAGCCGCCGGCAACTTTGCCGAGCGCCTGCGCGTGGCCGTTGAACAAGCACCCATGGCGCTTGTTGGGCACATCACGATTTCCCTGGGGGTCGCCCACTGGCCGGACGATGCCAAAGAGCTCTCCGAAACCCTGAAGCTGGCGGACGACCGGATGTACCAGGCCAAGCAGTTGGGCCGCAACCGTGTGGTCGCGAGTGCCGTTGAGAGCACCGTTCAGTCATGCGTGCCGCAGTAACTGCACGACCACCCCGGCCAGCCCACACGCCATCAGTACCGGTATCACGCCGCGCTTGAAGCGGAACAGTGCAATTGCGGCCGACACTGCGATCAACGCCGATACCCCATCGAACGCACCGCTGAAGCCTTTGGGCCAGAGCACGTGATAACCGAAGAACAGCGCCAGGTTGAGGATCACCCCGACGACAGCCGCGGTGATGGCGGTCAACGGTGCGGTGAACTTCAGCACGTTGTGCGTCGACTCCACCAGCGGGCCACCCGCCAGAATGAACAGAAACGACGGCAGGAAGGTGAACCAGGTGACCAGGCACGCGGCAACCGCGCCGGCCAGGAACAGGTGCTCGCCGCCCAGCGCCTGCTGCAGGTAAGCGCCCACAAAGGCGACAAAAGCCACCACCATGATCAACGGCCCGGGGGTGGTCTCACCCAGCGCCAGGCCATCGATCATCTGCGTTGGGCTCAACCAGCCATAGTGGCCGACCGCGCCTTGATAAACGTAGGGCAGCACCGCGTAGGCACCACCAAAGGTCAGCAGTGCAGCCTTGGTGAAAAACCAGCCCATCTGGGTCAAGGTACCGCCCCAGCCAAACAGCGCCGTCAACACCCCCATTGGCACTACCCAGAGCACCGCGCCAACAACCAACAGTTGCGCCAGACGCGACCAGCGGAAACGTGCATGTGCGGGTGTAGGGGTTTCATCGTCGATCAGCGCGGGGCCATAGGCGGCCCGACTTGCAGCATGCCCACCGCTGTTACTGAACCTGGCCGGCGCAAAACGACCGCCCAGGTAACCCAACACAGCGGCGCCCAGCACAATCAACGGGAACGGTACATTGAGGGCGAATATCGCGACAAACGACGCCGCAGCAATCGCCCACAGCCAGCTGTTTTTCAGTGCCCGTGAGCCAATACGGTGAGCCGCCTGGATCACGATGGCGGTCACGGCAGGCTTGATGCCATAGAACAACCCGGCCACCACCGGCACGTCACCAAAGGCGATGTAGACCCAGGACAGGCCAATCAAGATAAACAGCGATGGCAGCACGAACAGTACGCCGGCAATCACCCCGCCCCAGGTTCGGTGCATCAGCCAGCCGATGTAGGTGGCCAGTTGCTGAGCTTCGGGGCCGGGCAGCAACATGCAGTAGTTCAGGGCATGCAGGAACCGACGCTCGGAAATCCAGCGCCGCTGCTCGACCAACTCCTGGTGCATGATCGCGATCTGCCCGGCCGGGCCGCCGAAGCTGATAAAGCCCATCTTGAGCCAAAACACGAAGGCGTGCCAAAAACTCACCGGCGGCGGTACGGCTAGGGTGTCGGCAGCCTTCGGGGCGATGTGCGTCATACTGAGGATCCCTGATTGCCCGTATTAAGGCCCGGTAAAGGTATTCATTCGGGTGAGGCCGTATGATGAACGCTTGAACCGCTCAAGTGGAAGGCTCCCCCCGAATGAACGTGAGTGTTTTGTACGCGCTGGCCGCAGCGGCCCTGTTTGGCGCCAGCACACCACTGGCCAAGTTTCTGGGCGTGGGCCTTTCTCCTGTGCTGTTGGCCGGGCTGTTGTACCTGGGTAGCGGCCTGGGCCTGACCCTTGTGCGATGCATTCGAGACCGAGGCTGGCACAGCAGCGGCCTGACAGCCCCTGAATGGCCATGGCTGCTCGCCGCCATCGCATTCGGCGGCGTGCTTGGGCCGATTGCGCTGATGTTCGGCCTGACACGTACCTCAGGGGCGACCGCCTCCCTGATGCTCAATCTGGAGTCTGTACTGACCGCCCTGCTGGCCTGGGTCGTGTTCAAGGAGAACGCTGACCGTCGAATCGTGCTCGGCATGATCGTCATCGTTCTGGGGGGCTGTGTACTCTCCTGGCCTCAGGAAAGCACATCGGCCCATGACTGGACCGGCCCGCTGGCCGTGGCGTTCGCCTGCCTGTGCTGGGCCATTGATAACAACCTGACGCGCAAAGTCTCAGCGTCCGATGCTGTGTTCATCGCAGGCCTCAAAGGCTTGAGCGCGGGTGTGGTGAACTGCACGCTGGCATTGGCTATCGGCGCCCAACTGCCGGCAATCAGCACACTGCTGCCTACCTTGCTGGTGGGCTTTCTTGGCTATGGCGTCAGCCTGGTGTTGTTCGTACTGGCCCTGCGTGGGCTCGGCAGCGCACGTACCGGCGCCTATTTCTCAACAGCGCCCTTTCTGGGCGCGGCCCTCTCGATCCTGATGCTTGGGGAGTCGGTGTCATGGCTGTTCTGGATCGCCGCCGCGCTGATGGCGCTGGGTGTCTGGATACACCTGACCGAGAACCATGCACACGAGCATCAACATGAACCGCTGGTGCACAGCCATCGACATACCCATGACGAGCATCACCAACATGAACACGACTTCGAATGGGATGGCACTGAACCCCACAACCACCTGCACCACCACGCACCGATCCGACACAGCCACCCGCACTTTCCCGATATCCATCACCGGCACAAGCATTGAGGGTGAGCCTGGCTGTTGATGGGGTCGCCTGGGGTGCGAGGATCGGCGTACCCCCGACACTCGATACCTGAGAAACTAAAGCGCCGGGCAAGCTCGCCCAAGATCACACCATGGACCGGATGCTACATGCGCAAGTCAGATCGACTGTTTCAGGTGGTCAACCTGATCCGAGTGCATCAACCCATTACCGCAGACGCATTGGCCGAGCGCATTGGCGTCTCAGCCCGCACCATTTATCGGTACATCGATGACCTGTCTGTCAGTGGCATTCCCCTCTATGGGGTTGCTGGCGTGGGGTACTCACTGCGTGAAGGCTTTGAACTGCCGCCTCTGACCCTCACCCGCACTGAACTCGATGCGCTGATGCTTGGCGTTGAGATGCTCTCCACTGCCGCGGGTACTGAACTCGCCACCTCTGCCAGGACGCTTCTGAGCAAAATCACCGCGGCGTTGCCATCGGCCGATGTACCGCCCCCGCTCTCCAGCATTCGGGCGCTGCGCGTCAGGCCCACCACAGCGCACCAGTGCCACCTGGATGAACTGAACCGGGCTATTCAACAAGCGAGCGCGGTACGTTTTTCCTATGTCAGCCTGAACGAGGCAACTTCGGACCGGACGGTGTTTCCCTTGGGGCTGTTCTATTGGGGAGGCAAGTGGACGGTGGGCACCTGGTGCGTGTCCAGGCAGGCCTACCGAGACTTCCGGATCGACCGGATGCACAACCTGCAGATCATGACGGACGGTCAAAAGCTTGGGGCAGAATGGAACCTGCGCGCCTACATGCAGTTCCAGTCCGCGCAATGGGCGGCACATCCGGCGATGAAGCACTGACAGTACGCTGTCAGTAGGCCTGCGTGACACTGGTCGCTCTTCTTACTGCACCTGGAGAGCACCCTATGACACAGAACAGCCATGTACTTGAACTCGCGATCTTTACCGTCAAGGAAGGTTTTGAACAGCAGATGCCCGAGCTTCGAGTAGTGCTTCGCGAAGCCCTGAAGCACTTTGATGGCTTGATTGAATACACCGGCTACTGCCCTGCCCCTCAAGGCCGGGTTTTCGTCGACCTTGCCAAGTGGGACAGCCTTGAGAGCGCACACACCGTTGCACAGGCCTTCGAACGCGGAGACGCCAGATTCGCACCGTATGCCCACGCCATTGAAGCGATTACCTTCATGGGGCACTTTCATCCGGAGTGATCGCCTCTTCTCACATTGGCATCTAAGGCGCACCATTACGCAGCAATAGGCGGATTTCCGCCATCATAGTTCTGGAAAGTGGCGTGTTTCCTCCATTCAAGTGCCGGGAACACCGCCCCAACAACCGTAACATCTGCATTACAACCTTCGGGTACAGGTCTTGCAAAATGTGAACAGTAAAAGACCAGACAACGACTCACGGGATCAGACCATGCAAAAAACCTGTCACCATGAGCTGCGCAATGCCTTTCGTGCCCTGCTTGCCAGCCATGCCTGTTACCACACTGCCTCAGTGTTCGACCCGTTGTCGGCGCGTATTGCCGCCGACCTCGGTTTTGAAGTCGGCATCCTCGGCGGCTCGGTCGCGTCCCTGCAAGTGCTCGCCGCCCCGGACATCGCCCTGATCACCCTCAGCGAGTTTGCCGAACAAGCCACACGCATCGGCCGTGTGGCCCGCCTGCCCGTGATCGCCGACGCCGACCACGGCTACGGCAATGCCCTCAATGCCATGCGTACCGTCATCGAGCTGGAACGCTCCGGCGTCGCCGCACTGACCCTTGAAGACACCCTGCTGCCAGCCCAATTCGGCCGCAAGTCCTACGACCTGATCAGCGTCGAGGAAGGCGTCGGCAAACTGCGCGCCGCCCTGGAAGTACGCGACGACAGCGCCCTGGCAATCATCGCCCGCACCCATGCCGGTGTGCAGCCGCTGACCGACGTCATCCACCGCACCCGCGCCTATCAGGACGCAGGCGCCGATGGCATCTGCCTGGTCGGGGTGAAGGACTTTGAACACCTGGAGGCCATCGCAGAAGGCCTGAGCGTGCCACTGATGCTGGTCACCTACGGCAACCCGGAACTGCGCGACGACAGCCGCCTGGCCAAACTGGGCGTGCGCATCGTGGTAGACGGCCATGCTGCCTACTTCGCGGCAATCAAAGCCACCTACGACAGCCTTCGCGAGCAGCGCGGCATCCCTGTCGAAAACGCGCTAAACGCCTCGGAACTGGTAACCAAGTACACCGCCCCGAACGACTACATCGCCTGGGCGCGGGAATACATGAACGTGAAGGAGTAACGCGCCAGCTTGGGGCGAGATTCGACCCAGGCCCGCCACGAAAAAATCGTCGCCGCGCTTATGGCAGCGCTTTAAACAAGCGCAGCCTGGGCCAGGCACTGAAACACTAAGCGGTATGAGGTCGTGGGAGCGATGCGACCATTTGATCAAAAGCCTCTAGCGCATACCTTCCATCAAGGCTTTTCAAGGCCGGCATTTCTGAAGGAAAACCGAATTGCACTCGGCCTAAAAGTACCTTTTCGATGGCTGAGTACCAGTTCAAAAGAGCGGTTTGGAGGCGCACGTGTAGCTCGAAATTACGCCGTCGGCGGGTGGTGTCTGCGTTAGCTCGTTCGCGCGCGAGCTGCGGATCGATGCTGCCAACAATGTAACAGTCAGCGAAGCCAATCCGCCTTTGGGCTACCGTTTCTCGTGTAGCCGCCAACTCCAATCGCCAGTCGTGTTCGCTGGCCTCGCCGATCTGCCAGAGGCTCCAAATGTAGTGGAGCTTGAGGGGATCGCTGTCGCACAAAGCCCACGAAGACATTGCTTCCGTGGCGAGCGCTGCCTGCCAGCGATCTACGTTTCGCTCAGCCCAGAACGCTGCGGCTCCGACGGGGTCTTGCAGTCGATTCGGCTCGTCCTTGAAACGTCCATTTTCAGGAACGACATATTGCCCTCCATGCTTTGAGCACCAAGTGGTTTTCCCGCTAGCACTGATACCGTCGACAACTACGATCATCGTTCTGACTACTCCGCAAAATTCATCCTGCTCCTGCAAGCCTACAGGCATCCGTGTGGCTTGTGCCGGCATCCCTTCATGTAGCGTTTCGTACTCGCGGGCGTGCAAGGCTGGGCACACACCATGTATTGGCTTTGCAGGGCTGGGTAGATGACTTAGCCGTATGGACACCGATCCGGAGACCAGCAGAAACAACAAAGCCCGCACTGGGCGGGCTTTGTTGGGTGTTTCGTGCCCTGTGGGGCTGATCGAAACGGCTGAATGGTGCCGGAGACAGGAATTGTATCAATGCTCAACCGAATGAATTAAATCAGTATTATTCTTCAGGTTAGAAGTCTCTATCTCTAAAATTATCCTCAGCCGATCTCCGGGGTGAGAACCACCGTGAAAAAGCCCTGACGAGATGATGGAAGGCGCTGAAGGGTTCTGCGACCCATGCCCCAAAGCCAGCCTTAGTCGCTTCTCGCGGATGGCACCTACCCATAGCTGCCTTCATGGAGGGCAGTTCACGGCCAGAAGCGGTCACCCACAACCACTTTTGGAGCAAATATCAGGATAATCCATCGCGATTGATGCGCGTGAAAGTATGACAGGCAGAGGAAAAGGCCATCCCCCACAGCCTGTCATACCTGTGCGCTTACTTAGATTTCGCTGGTGGATAGTTGCCGCGATCACCGCCGGATTTGTTGCCTGTGGTGCTTGGCAGATTAGGAACTACCGGACGAGGTGTGTGTTGGGGGCTCGGGCGGCTTGGTTTTTTCGGTTGTTTGCTCATAATCATCGTTTCCTAAATGAGTTGAATAGGGATTACTTGCAAGCACCTTCTACGCGGCAGGCGCAACTGGTCGGTGCATGGCACTTATGGTCGTCACCACAACGCATGGCCTGAGTCTCGTCACCGCCCCCCGGATACGCACCAAAGTGCTTTTCATACAGTGTGACTGTATGGGCAAAGGCATTCTTCAGCTCTTGGTAATCGTCCTGGCCGTAGATGCCGAAGTAGGGGTAATGGTCAATAAAGCGACCGAACACCTGCTGGCAGTCTTCGCGGTAGGCGCGAGTATCCAATATGTGGGCATGCCAGAGGGTATCCACCGTCTTGCTGGGCACCAGTGCAACCGATGGGTAGAGGCTCTTTAGTGTTAGAAAGCGGCGGTACTCCTCTTCGGCCATATCCCATTCAGCCGTTGACATTTCTGCCTCCGAGGATTCGGTGTACTTGTGCTTCAAACGCTTGAAGTCCAGGCGGCTGACGCTCATGTCTAGGCCGTTTGCCGCCAGCAGTGGCTTGTTCAGCGATACGATTGCATTCATGTGTGTTTCTCCTGTGATTGAAGGTTGCAGGCCTTGATAGCTCGCCTTCGCTTCAGCTCACGCTCGAAACATTGACGGCTGACCAGCGCGCAAGGTGCGTAGCCGGTAGCTGTGATTTGATATAGCAAACGCCAGTCACTGCCGAGCTTGAAGCGCAGCAAACCTTCACGACAGCGCACGCGCTTGCCGCCCAAAGCGGTAAAGGGCGTTCCCGATAAAAGAGCTTGATCAATGCCCAGGGCTCTGGCCTGGTGACAGGCGCTGATCTGTAAGCGTCCGGTCAAGTCACCTTGACGAGCGAGAGCCTGGAGGCAGCTCCAAGAATGTGAGCAATGGCCAAACCTTTAACCAGCTTTTGGACTTGACGCGCTCTTGGTAGATAGCATTTTTCTCTATGGCGAACCTTCCCGCTGGGCGGATGATCAAGTCGAAAAGATCATCAAGCCCAAGCGGCGCAGCGATTTCGCATGTGCCGTTCTCTAGCAGCCTTACCGCTACCGCCGTGGCGGTTTCTGGCCAGTAACGCATTGCATCGGTCGCTGAATGATAGGGATCATCGCCGTTTTGAACATGCATTCTCGCTTGGTTTTTCACAGACCACAGTACGTTCGGATCTAGGTCTCTGAGGAGCGCCTCCAGAGCATCATCTTGTTTCTGTGTGCAGCGCTCGCTATCAAACCAGATGACGTCAACGTCTGTTGAGACCGGTGATGAGCCGCGACCATGCAGATAATCCCAAACCGCATTTCGGACGAAACCTGCTCCTATCCAGCAGTCTGGTAAGTTTAGGGTGCGTACTATTTCGAGCAGCCTTCGCCGAACGGGGTCACCCGAAATAATCGCTTGGATTGTCGAGCTATTGTCCAATCAGAAATCACCTTGTTGAAGCTAGGCCTGCCACTGATGCGGCAGCAGCTGTCCAATCTCACTGGCCTTCTGCGTCGGCAGCCGCATCAGCACATCCTTGATATAGGCATATGGATCATGCCCGTTCATGCGCGCCGACTGGATCAGGCTCATGATTGCAGCTGCCCGCTTGCCACTGCGCAGCGACCCGGCAAACAGCCAGTTCGAGCGGCCAAGCGCCCATGGCCGTATCTGGTTTTCAACTTGGTTGTTGTCGATGGGCACAGCCCCATCGTCTAGGTAGCGCGTCAGCGCTACCCAGCGTTTCAGGCTGTAATCGAGGGCTTTAGCTGTGGCTGATCCGTTGGGCACCAAGTCGCGCTGGGCCAACATCCAGTCATGCAGTGTTTTGAGGATCGGCACCGCCATTTCCTGACGTATTCGCCCGCGATCTTCATCACTCATGTCACGCGCTTGGCGCTCGATCTCGTACAAGCCGCTGATCGAGTGCAGCGCTTGTTCGGCCAGCTGACTTTTGTTCGCCACGTGCAGATCGAAAAACTTGCGACGGGCATGAGCCATGCAGCCGATTTCAGTGACGCCTTGCTCAAAACCAGCTTTGTAGCCAGCGAAATCATCGCAAACCAGCTTGCCGTTCCAGTCGCCCAGGAAGTTGCGTGCATGTTCACCGGCACGGCTTGGGCTGAAGTCGTACACCACGGCTTTGAGCGCCGAAAACGGCGTCGTGCTGTAGGCCCAGACGTATGCCCGGTGGGTTTTCTTCTCGCCTGGCGCAAGCATTTGCACCGGTGTTTCATCGGCGTGGATCACGTCCTGGTTCAGCACGGCTTCACGCAGTGCATCGACCAGTGGCTGAAGCCGCACGC
>JAEAMF010002050.1_pt1 | contig 12382 bp, 18 predicted proteins | sample 8958721 | NCBI WGS metagenome assembly JAEAMF01 (sample SAMN16933255, study PRJNA681124) | bioreactor sludge metagenome | isolation source: anaerobic bioreactor treating anionic surfactant - SDBS | place: India: Bengaluru | collected 2019-02-28
GAGAAATGTAAGATTTTTAATTATATTATTAACTCTATGATACTCTTTAGAAAGTGTAAGATTTCTGCATGAATAGTAATAGTTGACGGTCAACTACTTTTACGGGATCACGTGAGATAGATTTTAATTAATGTATATAAATGAATAGAAAAGAACTATCTTGCGCTCGATCAAGCCAGATAGTTGTAATTGGAATCCAACTAATTGCGAGCACCACAAACTTTATAAATTTATACTGTTATAGCAGATTTGGCCCGAATGTCAATTCGCTTGCACAGTAGTTCTCCTCGGGCCTTATCCTTATCTAGTTTACAAACAACTGCTATGCAGGCAGTTTCTATAACTCAGGCTAGGAATAATAGCTTTAAAATTTAAAATATCAATTCTATATAAAATTTGTTTGAATAAAAAAATAAACGGTTGGTTATCAAATACCTGGTCCGGATATCTTGATGCTATCTAAAATGGAATTGAAGACCTGCAAGGATTGAGCTGTTGCCGGGAAGTCGCCAGTCTCACCAGAGACCTCGATTAATCCCTTCAAGTCACCTGACTCTTGCCATGAACCCGGGAAATACTTGAAGAACCCTGTCATGGCATTGCTTGTGTCGGTACCCGTCTCGTCTACTTGTAGATCGTACCCAACAAATCCAGGAGCACCATCTATGGTTCTAGGTATTATAATTCTTGGACCTATTTCATCAGGTATTGCAGATTTTTCTACACCGGATTCCGGCAAATATTCAAGTTGTGGGCTGGAATATACATGCATTGTCAAGGTCGCCAATTGAGCATCACCAGAGGATATCGTAAACCCGTACGCCTTGAGTTTAAACAGCTCGTTCTCTGATATGCCACCCTCATATGCATAATCCAGAACATATTCAGTTCCGATATCTGGAAGCATAAATGACGCTTTGTAACCATCACCTAGGTCAAAAGTGGCAGCTCCTGCCCCCAGCCCGGCACATACAGCAATCGAGGTGCTGGCAGCAACTAGCACTATTATCGCAATCCATTGTCTCATCAAGCTCACCATTATGCTTATATAATCAGAAGATCTGCCGAAAAGGCTTTGGGTCCAAAATGCAAAAAGAAATAGGCCCTGCCAGAGGATCTTATCCCTAGATGTCATTTCTCGGACGCCCACCAGCCCCCCGGTTCGAACTCGTTATTCTTGAAATCCTCTATTACTGCATGGCCTGCATCCACAAGCATTTTGTTGAAGTTCCTGCCTGGCTGGTTATTCTCACTCAGGTAGACCACTGCCACCCATCGGCCATAAGGATCTTTGCCCGTCTTATCATCGAGGTCAAGGAATACGTAGTTGCTCAAAAGCCAGGTCCGGGTATATGCTGATGCCTCCTTTCCAGCTTCGCAAGCCTTCGAGCCTCGGACTTCCGGGGTGTCGATGTCTGCAAGCCTGACTCTGATGAGGTCCTCGGAGAGCAGGCTATCCTGTAGTTGGACATCAATGGTATCCCCATCCACCACCTTGACCACGCGGCCATATGCCTCATCAGGTGACCCTGTTGCTAAACAGAACCAAAGCAATAATGCCAGAATCGGCATTATGACGGTCTTCGTCAGTCTCATTGACCCATTCACATCTTTGTATGTTATTCAAGCTTTCTCTCTGTGAAAAATAGTTAAATGATATTGTTTTCCGGCAAAAGTACTTAGCTTTGCACGCAGGTGATTCCTTCCTGCCAAAGGAGCGTATATGCAGGCCAATACATTCGACGTGGTAGAGAGGCGCAAGCGCATCACAGTTTTCAAGCTCGGTAAGCTCTGGGTCTTCAAGCAGTTCTTCGATAACCACGAGCTCTTCAATGCCCTTCTGGACCACTACAACAAAGACCTCTTTCGCTTTGAGTTCAAGTCCACCGGCGCGAGGAACAACGCCCTCAAGCTCCTGGAACGCAACGGCTTCGACTACGACCTGGTGGAGGACCTGAAAGGCTATGTGGTCCAGCTCCCCAAATCAGCGAAATATGCGCAGGTCCTGAAGAACTCCGTGGCCTTCAAAGAGACTGCGACCGAGAGGCTATTCCTGATGAAGGACCTGGCGGCAGTCGAGGAGGCGGTGGGCCTGGGCGCGAAAATCTACGAAGTAGAGGTCTCTTTCTGAGCTTTATGCCGAACTCAGGTCCTTCAGCTTCTGGATGACCTCAGAGAGATATCTATTCAATTTCGTGTCTTCTTCCTCCTTTTGTATCTGAATCGCTTATCCCCCTCATGTAAAAATGGTCGCTTGATATTGATTTCGGGCCAAAGTACTTATTCCCATCCAGCCTATTTGCTCATCATGGCAGGAGTCTTTGAGCAGCCACAGCAGAAGACCATATATCAGGATCAGAATGCTATGGAGCTGGAGGCCGCCAGGGAGATTCTAGCAGAGGTCTTCGGGGTCAGGCTGTTGGAGGTCGATGATATGATCTGGAGCCGGTTTGAGGCCGAGGATGAGGGCTCTAAAGAGGATGGGTTGTGGCCTCAGGAGTTCTGGGTGGCTCGCCGGGCATAATGTGTGCTTATCCTATGGATCTAACATGAATGCAATCAGTTGAAGCAAAAAGCCACAAAATAGAGCTGCTAATCCTAATCGAGATGCCATGCGATGTTTTTCAACATCGGGCCCGGTGAATTCCAGAAGGGCTTCACCTGCTTTAATGAAAGCTCCTTTCGTTCCAACCTGAATATAGCCACCATGCCTATCTCCAAAGATCGCTTGGGATGTGTCGGGCCTCCAGGCCGGATCTGCGGGTCGTACTCTTACAAAAGCATCAATCCCGCCCCATAGCATCAACAAGGTTCCGAGCATACTTATAATCAACCCGCTCAGATTCAACCACCAGGCGAGGGTTATGTTATCTCCTCCAGAACTGCCACCAGCCTTTTTTCTTGATCTCCTCTTCTCCGGGCTTCAGAGATAGCTGGCCCTACTTATCAGGGATCTAAAAGATCTCCTGCCATTTGAAGCGATGATCCGATAATTACAAAGCTTGATGTAAGTACCAAGTCCTTTGTTGTGTAACTCGGAGCCCATTCTCTATCCAAGGCTTCACGGATATATTGCAGTAAGGATAACCGTGTTTTGCCTCTGAGAAAGTCCCAAAGTGGAGCGCCTTCTGGCCATCTAAATAATGCCCCATGGATTAACCAGAGTGAGGCAACAATGTTTATACTAAATCCAATAAATTTTAACCACCTACCTAGGCACATAGTTAATCCCTCTTCACTTCCAGAATTGATACCAGTGCTTCTTGTGGGCCTCTTCCTGTCCTGGTGGGAGCTGAGGTATCTTCTCGGAGATCTGGCTGATATTCTGGCTGAGCTGCGCGACGTGGCCACGCAAGAAAGAGACCTCAGAATCCTTGGCTTTCATTGCCGATTCCATTTTCGCGAGTTCTATATGGGCCTGATTCAGATCAGAATCACGCTGATTCAGTGTAGATTCTAGCTGATTCAACTCTCTGCCTTTCGATTCTATGATTTTATCTTTCTCTGCGATCTGATTCTCTAATTTCGATATCCTTCGCTGTGACTGCATCAGCTCTAGCTTTGCCTGATTCAATTCTGATTCTATCTGATTCTGCTTGGTTCTCAATTGATTCAGCTCAGATTCTAACTGATTCAGGTCTGCATCAGAACCATTAATAGATGATTCAACAGCAGCCGCGATAAAATCAGAGCGTGTTATACCCTTCTCTTTGGCCTTAGAATCAGCCTGATTCAGCACTGATTCTGTGAGTGTGACAGAAGTTCGGGGCATGTAGAATCACATTGATTCAGTGGAAAATAGCTTTTTTGGTGTCTGACTCGATGTTTTTTAGTGAATAAGCTCATAGAATAGGCAGGCTCTCATGTTGAATTGAAAGGATATTGCTCTGAATAGATCTAAGCCGCGCACCTCTGAAGTGCGTGGCTTTTTTCAATAATCTTCTCTCTGATTTGGTCAGCAGACGGTTTTGGCTTGTGGTTTTGGTTGAAGTACAACACGGTGATTATGACTAATGGCAGGAGTAAAATCACCATTATAGTTGTAGTTGGTGTATAGATCGTGACTACTGAGGACAGCAGTTCAAGACCGAAATAAGCCAATACTAGCATAGTTCCATGCTCGTAGGATAATCCAAGCTCTAAGCTAGCCCACATAATTACCCCCGCGATTAGGAACAGAAGGAGCGTATAGAAGCTCTTTATTCCAAACCTGAATGCTAGCAGTTTTTTGTTTTGAAGGTGCATGGCAAACCTCCACGTTGCATTTGATCAGCGTTGATTCTTGTTTCGATTACTACACACAACACCACACATGATTGATGCATGGATTGATGCAATTAAAACACTAAATTACTGGTTTATCTAACTATCTATCTATCTATCCAATCAATCATTTTATCTATCTCTTTTTGCGTTCATTTTTCGTATCGATTAAATCGTAGTATTCTTTGATTACATCTTTTATGCCAACTATTATTAATTTGAGTAAGGATCTCACTACTGAGAGAAAATAGACTGCGAGGTAAAATCCATCTGATAGGTTCAATATCGTAGGGATATATCCATCGGAGCCTGGATTGAGAAAATTGGCAACCCTGCCAAGTAAATGGATCGCTATCATGGCGACAAGAACATAGGAAAAATCGCGGATTAATACCCCCAGAATTTCTTTTTCTATGTAGCGTTCTATTTTATCGCTTAAAGTCTTTTTTTTGGGGGGAGAAGACATGAGATAAGGACTATACATTGAGGTATTTATACTCACCTTCTTTTTTGATGTCTGATTTCATGACGAAAGTTATACGTGCTTGGGTGAGATCCCTATCTGGCCAGAACCAGAAGGATAAACTCGTAATGTACTCATTCTATAACATGGCAAGAAGGGATGCGATAGAACTTCAGATCGGAGAGCCCTAGGGCTTTGGCCTTGATCGCTCTTGCCTTCTGCAGGGCTTCGCTTTGACTCATCCTCTCACATCTCCCTAGGTGCACGTTCCGAATCTTGCCGCCTTCTCTCCAGTTTGCCATCCAGTAATGATAGGTCCGGCTGCCTTTCTTTGTGGTCTTGACCTTCTTCATTTGCCACACGGTAAGATCTTCCAGCCTGGCCGCTCCCTTCAGAGCCTCGGCTTCGGTCTTCAGCTCATCTGCCCGGCCTTCCAGATGGAGAGCCCTTTCTCCGGCCTCTGGCAAGACCTTGGCCGCTTTCATCATTGCCTTTGTATCCCTGACCAGCTCCCCTGCCTCTTTCTCATGGCTTTTGCTTTCTCTCCTGCCTCTGTCGTGTGCATGGTAAATAGTTCTATTACATTTTACTTAAATCTTTCAATAATGTAATAGAACTAAGCCAAAGGACGCAAGTTGCACGCACCGCCTCATCTGTCCTTCCCGGCCCGGCTTAATCTGCCTAAATCCACTTCTGGCAAAGTCGTCATTCCATACATGGACCGACTTAGCCGTTAGGCTATTGGCTAAGTCACCCCTCATTCTGACGAGTGACTTAACCATTAAAACCACTTCGATCTATTGGGTATGCTGACTGGTCTCCGATGCTCCACCCCATGATAACCAAGGGGTGGACGAGTCAAAGATCTCTCCTGGATTTCAAGTGATCATTTTGATCACCGTCAGTATCACAATTAATATCATTTGTAATACTATAGCATCTCTCTCCCCAGGGTCGGATAACCCATCGAGGAAGGAGAAAGTCGATTCTAGGGCACTACAGAAATTAATTGTTCCACGATTATGAAAATAGTGGCCGGTCACTTCTTATGTAACAATAAAGACAGAGTCCGTTACATAAGAAAGCAGAATTGGGGCACCGAGAGATATCTATTCAATCTCATGTCTTCATCCATCTTTTGTATCTTAATCGCTTATTCCCCTCATGAAAAAATGGTCGCTTGATATTGATTTCTGGCCAAAGTACTTATTCTCATCTGGCCTATTTGTTCATCATGGCAGGAGTCTTTGAGCAGCTATTCAGGCCACAGCAGAAGATCATATACCAGGATCAGAAGGCTATGGAGCTGGAAGCCGCTAAAGAGATCCTGGCCGAGGTCTTCAGGATCAGGTTATCAGAGGTCGATGAGATGATCCGGTGCCGCTTCGAAGATGAGGATACGGGATCTATGGGCTCTGATGATGGCCTATGGCCTCAAGAGTTCTATCTGGAAGGATGAGCGGGATTCAAGCTCACTATATCGCCTGAAGTCCTTATTCTGCCTTCCTTTGCCAGCTCCTCAAGGATAGGCTCCAGGTCTGTAAGTCTCATGCTCATGCGCTGCCTTAAAGTCACACCGTTTCATCTTCCTGTCCGTTGTTGGATTCGGTCATATACGACTAATCGATATCAATCATCTCATTCGCTTACTTCGCAACGATTTCATATCTGAAATTTGGTTGCTAGTTGATATACTGAAGTTACCCACAGGAATAGCGAAGATCCCGCCACTTGAGGCGTGGGTGCTCTGCCACCGTTTCACTATTTTCGTATCAAAGCACTTTTAATATCTTTTTTTGCTTTTTTAATGTCCGTAGTAGTTGTACATATGAGAGTTGAAGTTTCTAGATTTTTCTTAGTAATATCAAAATACTTCCGTCTTATGAGCACGATCGAGTCTTTTAATAATTCGATATTATTACCACGTAACAACAAAACAAAATCGGGCCATCCAAAACTGATATAGAATTCTTTTATCCGAACTTTATTGCCAAATGGATCTTTTTGCTTTTTCAAATTAGTCAGTAGCTCAAGTGCTTCATTTCTCTTGCTTATTTCGCATTTAACCAATGTGATCGCATAGGTCATATCTATATAGGCCCCATAATTTTAAGCACTACCGTGCTCTCATAATATTTATACATATAGTGAACCAGCATTTCAAAGAGTTTCGTATCATGCTGACGGAAGCTGAAAAAATCAGAATTACATAAATCGCATTTATCTTTGTCCTTCTTGAGCCTCACCAACCAAGCTAGATTCAATAGCTTGATCGGCGTCAAATCGTCATATGAGTCGTCCCTAACTGCTCGGATTATTCCGTCCCAGCATACTTGATTAAATGGTAGCATCCGATTTTCCTCTTGGAGGACATCCACAACATTATTTGCGAAATGCTTTACTTCGTTTTTATAATTAAAAATCAAACCGGGCAAAGCACGAATATCGCTCCTAAAAGCCTCATCGGTGTAGGGATTATTATCTTTATCTGTAGTATTAATCTCTTCTTGCTTGATAATAGTTTTCCGCTTTAAAAATCTTTGTGTTCCACTAACAACTTCATTAAAATCAGTATAATAACTTGGTACGTTTAAGCGTTCCAAAACTTCTTGCATAGCAGCTAATCTAACCTCTATCGGAGGATGCTGGCTTTTCCGAACCGCGTCGTAAAAGCAGCTGGACCAATCTCTAGCTAAAAATGACAATGAGATTGAGCTTGCAAAAAGATATGCGGGGCCACATATGTAAGCTGCAATAATATCACTAACTAATTCAGTGAGTTCTGGTATGATGAGATAATCCGCAATTTTTTTAGATTCAGTTTTATCAGTGATATCGCTGAATAAAACGAGGTCTAATCCATCTACTTCATTCATTATACATTCGAAAAGTGGCTCCCATAGTTTCTTCGCTAAAGCCACCTTTGCATGAGCTATCTCGTGAGCCAATATCGGCCAAAATCTTGCTCTGAAACAATCCTGATAAGGCACTGTTATTAAACTACCCGCTCCATTTTTTGTCAAAGGGCGCATAGAATATACTTGACCAAATACAGATAATGGCACATATTGCCTACTCAAAATCCATTCTTCGCCAAAGCATTTTTTCGTCAACTCATAGCACAACGCATCGACTGAGTTGTATACTTTTCCAATTGAACCATATTCAGATTGTTGATTAGGCTGATATTCAAGAGTTTTCAAAGTATTCAGTCCAGAAATCCTTTGATCATTCAAATGTTGAAAACACAATAAAATCTCTACCAAATCAGATATAGAACCGGACAAATACTTATTAAGACGCACAAGTTCTTCATAATCGTTGGACTCGTCTAACTTTTTAAATTCCATCTCTAATTTTTTGATGCGAGATTCATATTCATTGAATACAATTTCTGAATATAGAATAGGTGGCGGCGATATGAATGAATATTGTATTGCTTCGATGTTTTGAGTTAGATGATGAAACGAGGACTTAATCTGAGCAAGCTTTGATCGTTGCTCCTCAAAACGCCTCGTTATATATAATCTACTATAATCTTCTCTATCCATTTCTCTCTGCAACCCTTTACTTTTTCCGTATATAAATTATCTGTAGGCAACACATGAAATGATAATTGGCAGTTTTTCGTTGCATAAAACTCATGTCCTCGCCGCTAGAGCTCAGTGACGTCTACCTTCTCAAAAATTGATTCGTTAACTTTATATATTCCGAGATACATTTATTGATATCGTGTCCTCGATATTAGATTATTTCGATCTGAATAAGCGATTTAACCGCTGTGACAAATGGCATCGGCATGACATTAACAATAATTGCAAAAAAGATAAAGACCATCATGAGGATGCATCAGAAGATGATAATTAACTAACACAATGATATCTTGATGATACATGAATGACATAGAAGTCCCCTTATCTCCGTCAAAACAAGTCGTTTTATATTTTAGCGTAATAGTCGGCGTCTTTTTGAGTGACACTGTATTACACCAGCAAAGTGGAATCGCTTTTGATATAAATTCATTCTTTGGAGCTATTTCGTTGAGTAAGTTTGTAATTAGTGCTATTATTGCGATAACTATTATGCCAAATATTTATGAAAAACTGAGGGTAGATCCAAATTCGCCTTTCATTTGCCAAATTGGTCTCTTCGTTCAGAACGGTGTTTTTTGGTCAGTCCTTTTGAGCGCAGTAGGCAAATCAATATAAGCAAGACTCCCTTTTTAATGGGGTACTTTCGAATCCAATGGTGCACACATATGATATATAGTGCAACACCTAAAGATTAAAACTAATAATCCACATGCATTGGCGTCATAACATGGCAAATAAGTATCAATCTTTGGGTTCTTGACTATAACCGGAACGCTCTTTCGGGATTCTTGGTTAGTTCGTCTCGCCATCGGGACGGAAGGCTGGGATGGATGCCAGATCTTGAGATCGCAAAGAGCGTATGTAGGGCCTAAAGGCTAAAGACTAAATACTGAAGCCTAAGGGTATTGGCCTATATGCAAAAGGCCAAAAGGTTAAAGCCTTTAACCTTAATCCTTTAGGCCATGCAGATAATAGCCATTGCTAACCAGAAAGGAGGCTGTGGCAAGACCACCACTGCAGTTAATCTGGCGGCTTATCTGGCTCTTAATGGGAAGAGGACTCTTTTAGTTGACCTAGATCCCCAGGGCTCTTCTACAAGGCATTTGGGCCTAAACGAGCTGGATAATACCATGTATGATGTGCTGATGAGGGGTTTAGACATAAGGGCCTTGATCAAGAATACTATGGTCTCTGACCTGGATATAGCTCCTACCAATAACTTTCTGGGCAAAGCAGAGCTGGAGCTGGCTTCCAAGCTCACCGCCAGGGAGTCAGTACTCAGGCCGAAGCTCCGAAGCTTGGAAGGCTATGATTATGTGCTGATAGATACTCCTCCCACTCTGGGATTCTTAACTCTCAATGCTCTGGTAGCCTCTGATATGGTGCTGATCCCTATTCAGACTCAGTTCTTTGCCCTCATGGGCCTCTCCATGATTCTCGATCTCCTGGAGCTGATTAAGACCGATCTGGGGTATGATATAAAGAAGAGGTATCTGCTCACTCTATTCGATCCTAGAACGAAGATGGCCAAAGAGATAGTAGCTCAGGTTAAGGAATCCCTGGGAGAAGATGTATTCAAAATCGTAATTCCCAATAATATCAGGCTGGCCGAAGCTCCCAGTTATGGGCTGCCCATTTCATTGCATGCTCCAGACTCTCCAGGAGCTTTGGCTTACTCAAATTTAGCAAAAGAGGTGATGGCATTATGAATCCTGGAGCTGGAGAAGAGCTTAAGCACCTAATGGCCGGTGTGAAATCCAAGACTTCTAAGGATGATGGCTTAGACATAAATGATAAAGCCTTAGACCTTAAGCCTATAGGCAATGAGCCTAAATCCTTAGACAAAAAGGATAAAGGATTAGACTTTAAGGCTAAAGGCTTAAACCTAAAGGCTTTAGGTGAAGCGGTCAAGGGTGCCGGCAGCAATAGGCAATCTATAGCGATCTGGAGCCCCAAGATCTCTGCTGTAATGTGGTACCTGAAGAAGACAACTCCAGAGTTCTCTATCTCAGAAGAAGCCAGGAAGATCCTAGAGGAAGGCTTGGAGAAAAAGTATCCTGAGTTGTTCCAGAAGGTAAAGGAAGGGCTGAAGAAATGATTCTTTGCTAGCTATCCGAGAAGCCTGGAGAAGCGATAAAGAAAAAATATTGGCACTATTTCGGAAGTGAAGCGATTTAGGAAGAGTGGGCATCAAAGGAGCTAATTAAGCACTGCCCCCAACTCACGCGGGCAAATAGGGGTAAATAGGAATGCTCTACTTTAAACTCCTATATCAGTTAAGTTTATATAATGGCACGACACTCTTCAGTGTCTAGACACATTCGACAGATAGCGGGTGACCTATATGAAGAAGATTGTGAGGGAGGAGGAGGACAAGTGGAACGGAATCGAGAAAGAAGTCCAAGAGTTGAAGAAAGAAGTCTCAATGATGTCAGCGATGCTTTCAGACCATATCCGTTTAAATGAAAAAGCACCTGAGCTGTTCGCGGGAAGTGCTCATACAGAAGATGTTAACCTATTTGCTCTACAAACCGTGTCTGAGTTAAGATCAGGGTTTGCCAACCAAATTAACGACATCAAAATCACTTCAAATCATTTAGGGCCCTATCGTGAGACACTATCTGTTTTGAAGTTAGCAAATAAGGGATGTACTGCAGAAGAGGTGAGCAAAGAAACAAAAAGAAGCCGAAACCTGGAATCGGGGTATATGTATAGGCTCTATTTAGCCGGAGTGCTTAAGAGGTTTAAAGAAGGCAAGAAGGTAAAATATATATTGAGCGATATCGATTTTTAAAACCTTCTTTATTTTTGGCTTTTCGCTGAATTATGTGGGTGAGTTCAGCAGAGAATATGGTCTCTGTTCCTTTGTGACTCCACTGGTACTGGTTGTGGAGTTTGAGACAAGACTGTGTGCGTCGATTCTGACTGATATCAATGCAAAATGGATGACTACTAAAGTATTTATCTGTGAATACCGATTGACTTGTGAGATAACAGTGCCAGTTAATTTACAGAAAACTCGGCACACTACCCTTAGATCGGGGGCCAGATCTTTGTTATGACGAATTATATGATTTATTGTGACAGGTCGAGGCGAACTTGGTTAGATATGAAATTATGCGCAGACGGTCACTTGAAGGATCCTTGTGCTGGGTGCGGGAGAACTCCTGAAAGACTTGAAAGCTGCAAAGAGAATGAAAAACAACTTAGGGGCAAAGGGAGTGGCGCCCTTCCATATGCGGTAGACACCTTTATGGAATACACATCTGATATTGGAGATGAGCCATATATCCATTTTTTCAATTGCCCTTTTTGCGGTGATACATTTGGCGTCGTTGAACTACCTCGCACATATAAAGGCGCCGAACCTCAGATAAGTGTTTTTCCGATAAGTAGGATAGACCCCTCATACAGATGTCGGCAACCTGAAGCACATGGGCGGTTAATTCCAGGTTTAACGCATTCTGTCAAACTGATTGATTCGGAAGGTCGAGCTGGGTTATTAGGCTGGGTTGAAAGGTTAGATCGCCATTATGGAAAAAAGAAGAAGCGCGATGAGATAAAAGAGCAGTTGCTCGAATTTCTTCCTGATAAAAGAAGTGCGCAAATGATTAAGAGCGGATGGAAAAACAACTCATGGCTGGATGAAATGGAAGGTGAAACGCTGGATTTCATAAAGATACACGGAAACATAGCTTCAGGGGAAGAAATACTGAATTATCTGCTTGAAAAAGATGGTTGGGGACGAAGCTGGCATGGAACTGACAAGAGAGAGTCTGACTTGATCTACATGCTAGAGGATATGTCTGATAAAAAATTCATAGAATTCGGGAAAAAGGGACTCGCGTATAAATTGCACATACAATTTTTTCGATTGGCCACGAAAGTCAAGTTGAAAGACCAAAACGTTTAATATAAAACATTTTAAATTGTATAATTGTGAAAGAGGGATAGAAAGTCCCTAGCCGTTATGGTTCAACCGGCATCATCTTAAGTTGAGAACCAATTCTGTGGAGTGAACCCCTCCGAGTGGACAAAAAGTTAAGCAATGCCGACTCATGGA
>JAEAMF010002053.1_pt1 | contig 12361 bp, 9 predicted proteins | sample 8958721 | NCBI WGS metagenome assembly JAEAMF01 (sample SAMN16933255, study PRJNA681124) | bioreactor sludge metagenome | isolation source: anaerobic bioreactor treating anionic surfactant - SDBS | place: India: Bengaluru | collected 2019-02-28
CGTACATCATCCTTAGCTTCTGCTTCTCGCGCAGCTGGATGGAATAGGCGGAAACCCGGCGGCGGCGGCCCCTGTCTGCCGTTTGCTCGCCGCGCTTCATCAGCACGCACTTGTCAGAAAGGCACTTCGTCCCGCGCAAGTACAGCTTCTCGCCGGTCTTGCGGCACTTCTTGCACATCGGTCCGGTGTATCTTGCCATCTTATCTCCGCATTATAGGAGGTCGCACCGGCTAGTCAACTAGACCCGCCGCTGCTTGGGCGGCCGGCAGCCGTTGTGCGGAATCGGGGTGATGTCGCGGATGGCGGTGATGTCGAGGCCGGCGTTCTGCAGCGACCGGATGGCCGCCTCGCGGCCCGGGCCGGGCCCGCTCACCACCACCTCGACCTTCTTCATTCCGAGCGCGACCGCCTCGCGGGCCGCGGCCTCGGCGCAGACGCCGGCGGCATAAGGCGTTCCCTTCTTCGAGCCCTTGAACCCGGCTCGGCCCGCCGACGACCAGCAGACCACCGCGCCGTCCGGCTCGGCGATAGTCACCATCGTGTTGTTGAACGTCGTGCTCAGGTGGGCGATGCCGTTGAGCGAAATCCTGCGCTTGGTCGAACGGCGTGCCATCCTAGACCTCCGCCTTCTTGGTCACGGCCATCGTCTTGCGCGGCCCCTTCCGGGTCCGGGCGTTGGTGCGCGTGCGCTGGCCGCGCACCGGCAGCCGGGCGCGGTGCCTCATGCCCCGGTAGCTGCCGATCTCGATGTACCGCTTGATGTTGGCCGAAACGTCGGCCCGCAACTCGCCCTCGACCTTCAAGCTCGTGTCGATTTCCTTGCGGATGCGCGCGATCTCGTCTTCAGTCAGGTCCTTGACTTTCTTGCTGCCGTCAATACCGACTGCGGCCAGGATCTTGCCGGCCGTGAACTGCCCGATGCCGTAGATATGCGGCAAGGCGTAGAGTATCTTCTTGTTATCGGGCAGGTCGATACCCGAAATACGAGCCAAAGGTCCTCCTGATGGTTACAGGTTTAGATTAAGATTCGTCCGACTATGCTTATGGCAAACGCTAATTTATACCCGAAATACCACCACTGTCAAGCACTTGCACATACTCGCCCCCGGCTAATACTGGACGAACGGCGGGCCGCGGAGCTGTTATCCATTATACCGGGACCCGGGCCGCTTGCCAACCCCGGCCCAGAACCTACAAGGACGGGCCGTGGCACATGACGGATACGACGTGCTGGTGGTCGGCGCGGGCCACGCCGGCTGCGAGGCCGCGCTGGCTGCGGCCCGCGTCGGCGCCCGCACCCTGCTCTTGACCCAGAACCTCGACACCATCGGCCAGCTGTCCTGCAACCCGGCGGTCGGCGGCGTAGGCAAAGGCCAGCTTGTCCGGGAGCTCGACGCCCTGGGCGGTGCCATGTCCCGGGTTGCCGATTCTGCCGGAATCCACTTCCGCCAACTCAACACTTCCAAGGGCCGGGCCGTGCGCTCTTCGCGCTGCCAGGTCGACCGGCAGCGCTACCGCTCGGTGATGAAGCAGACCGTCGAGAGCGCCGGCCAGGTCGACCTGTACCAGGGCACCGCCGCCCGGCTGCTCGCCCGCGGCGGGCGCGTTACCGGCATCGTCACCGAAACCGGCGAGCGGCTCGCCGCCCGGACCGTGGTGCTTGCTCCCGGCACGTTCCTCAACGGTCTCGTGCACATCGGGTTGCAGCAGTTCCCGGCCGGCCGGATGGGCGAAGCCCCGGCCGTCGCGCTTGCCCGGAACCTGTCCGAGCTCGGCTTCCGGCTCGGCCGCTTCAAGACCGGTACGCCCGCCCGCCTCGACGCGCGCTCCCTCGACTTCCGGCGCATGACGCGCCAGCCCGGCGACGAGTCGGTCGTCCCGTTCTCGAACTGGACCGAACAGCCCCCGGCCAACCAGGTTGACTGCTACGTGACCTACACCAGCTCCAGGACCCACCGCATCGTCCGCTCCGGGCTCAAGCAGTCGCCGCTCTACTCGGGCGTCATCAGGGGCAAGGGCGTGCGCTACTGCCCCTCAATCGAAGACAAGGTCATGAAGTTCCCGGAACGGGACCGGCACCACGTGTTCATCGAGCCCGAGGGCACGGACACGGTCGAATGCTACCCCAACGGCGTATCGACCAGCCTGCCCGTCGACATCCAGTTGAAGATGCTCCACTCCATTCCCGGGCTGGAGAGCTGCCGGATAACGCGGCCCGGGTACGCCATCGAACACGACTACTCGGACCCGACCCAGCTCCGTTCGACGCTCGAAACCCGGCTGCTGCGCAACCTCTACTTCGCCGGCCAGCTCAACGGCACCACCGGGTACGAAGAGGCGGCGGCCCAGGGCCTGGTCGCCGGCGCCAACGCAGCGTTGCGCGCGCTCGGCCGGTCGGAGTTCACGCTCAGCCGCACCCAGGCCTACATCGGCGTGATGGTCGACGACCTCGTCACGCGCGGCACCGACGAACCCTACCGGATGTTCACCGCGCGGGTCGAGTACCGGCTGCTGCTGCGCGAGGACAACGCCGACCTGCGCCTCGGCCCGCTCGGCCACAGGCTCGGCCTGCTTTCGGCCGGGCAACTCGCGGTCATCGAGGCCAAGCGGCGGTCAATCGAGCAGGCCCATGCCTGGCTCAGGAAGGCGCGGGTCCGGGCCACACCGCCGAACAACCGGAAGCTGAAGGCGCTGGGCACCACCCCCATCAGGGAATCGGTCGCACCGCTCGAACTGCTGGCGCGGCCCGAGGTGTCGTGGTCCGACCTCGAGCGGCTGGCCGATGCGGCCCCGTCGCTCTCTGCGGCCGCCCGGGACGTTGTCGAACTGGAAGTCAAGTACTCGGGCTACGTCGAACGGATGCAGAACCAGCTCGCCGACTTCAGCGAGCTCGAGTCCGTCCGCATCCCGCCGGCGCTCGACCTCGGCAAGGTCCCGGGGCTGTCAACCGAGGTGGTCGAGCGGCTGAATCGCAACCGGCCGGCGAACCTCGGCCAGGCCCAGAACATGACCGGCGTCACGCCGGCGGCCATCTTCTCGCTGCTGGTATTCCTGCGGGCGAAGCGATGAGCGGGCTCCTCTCGGAACTCGAAGCACTGAGCCGCGGGAGCGGCGCGGTCGCCTTCGGCGCCTGCAGCCTTGACCATGTCCGCACCGACGATTTCCTGCTGCCCCGGGACCTGCTCGCCCGGCTGCCGACGGCGCTGAGCGTGGCGATGCGCGTTTCGCCCGCGGTTCTCGACAGCCTCGAGGACCGGCCCAACCAGCTCTACGAGCACCACTACCGGCAGGTCAACTTCGCGCTCGACCGGCTGGGACTGGCGCTGGCCAACCGCGTCCAGGAACTCGGACACCGTGCCCTGCCGGTTCCCGCGTCGCAGCTCGTTGACTGGCAGAACCAGCGCGGCCACCTGTCGCACAAGCGGGTGGCGGTCGCCGCCGGGCTGGGCTGGCTCGGCCGCAACAACCTGCTCGTAACGCCCCGGACCGGCGCACAGGTCCGGCTGGTCACAGTGCTGACGAATCTACCGCACGCGCCAACACAGACGAACACTGATGAGCACGGACCGTTTGGCGGTCAGCGGTCGGCGGAAAGCGGTGAGCGGTCTTCCTGCGGCTCCTGCCGCGCCTGCATCTCGGCCTGTCCGACCCATGCCATCGGCGAAACGCCTGCCGACTTCAACCACCAGGCCTGCTTCGAGCTGCTCAAGGAGTTTCAGCGCCGGCACTACGTGTCCCAGTATATCTGCGGGCTGTGCGTGCGGGCGTGCCGAGGTTCAGTGGTCACCTCTGCCAGCTGAACAGCACAAGCTCAAGCGCAGGCGCGTCGCCCTCACAAATCACCCTCACCCATTAGGGAAGCAGGAGTGATTCACGCAGCCTCAGCCCTGCCTGTCTCTGCTCCGGGGATTCTGCTCCGAACTCCGTGCCCTCTGTATTCTCTGTGGTTCAATCCGCGGTCCGGCCCGCTTCAACGCGTGTAGCGGAAGTCCCGGCCGACGGCAAGGTGCAGGTTGAAGCGCGGGACCGGGTCCTGCCGGTCCCGGGCAAAGTCAGCCACACCCAGCGCGAGCGACACCGGACCGATGGGCGTGTTACTCAAGAGCCCAAGACCTGCGCTCCAGTGACAGATGTCCGGGAACGAGCTCGGTTGTTCGAGCAGCCGGTCGAGCCGGCGGAAGGTGCCCAGACAGGCGAACGTCCGGGCGTACAGCGGGGAGTCGATGCGCGGGAACAGGTCAACGACCCGAAAGTCCAGCCCGAGCCGAACCGTCAGCTTCTGCCGGGTCGTAAACTCCTCTTTCGCGAACCCGGGAAGGTTCTCTGGAGCCGACCGGAAATACTCGTTCCAGGCGGGCGCGCCCAGCGTCAGCCCGAAATCCCAGCCCGGTCTGACCAGCAGCCTGGACCCCAACGGCAGCACGCGCTCGGCGTCGGCCTCGAACCGGGCGAATTCGCGGCTCGCCCCGATGCGGGGAGTCGAGTAGAACGCGTCCAGCCGGTAGCGCAGGCCGCGGGTCGGGATGTACAGGTCATCCAGGTCGTTGTACTCGAGCCTGAAGCCCGGGCCGGCGATCCACTCCCGCTCGGGCAGGGAATCGAACACCGCCAGGGCCGGCAACCGATAGAGCGCCTGGTAGCCGCGCAACCCGACGTCGAAGAATGCATTCCTGCCAAGGATGTAGCCCGCCTCGGCTACCGCGCCGCGAAAGGTCGTACCGTAGCCCGCCTGCCACCGCCCACCGTCGTACCAGGCCCGTTCGACCGTACCCCAGAACGCGTCCAGCCGGTAGCCCATCGGCAGCATGAAGATGCGCGTGCCGGTCAGGCCCAGGCGGTACTCGTTGGGGTTACCGACCTGCGCCGCAGCCCGGACCCCGGCGCCCGAACCCCACAGGTTGCCCTGGCCGACCTCGAACCCCAGCCCGAGCTTGTCGGCGTTGTCGTACCGGACGCCGACGTAGTAGAAGCCGTACGCCCGCTCGCGCAGCTCGATCGTCACGTCGACCGACTCGCCGGCCGGTTCCAGCCGGTAGTTGACATCCTCGAACAGGCCGGTGTTGAACACCCGCTCCATGTCCCGCCTGAGCCGGCTGAACACCAGGTACTGGCCGGGCCGCGTTTCGACCAGCGGCCGGAGCATCGCCTCGCGGGTGGTCTTGAGCCCGTCGAACCGAACCGCGCGGACGGTGACCAGCGCCCGGGCGTCAACCGGCCGGTACTCGGCGATCGTCCGGCGGCCGGCGAGCAGCCGCCGGATTTCCGGCAGCGCCGCGGTCGCGGCCGACTCGCCGGCGGCAATCAGCCCGGCCGCCCGGGCGAAGTCCGAATGCAGGAACGGGTCGACATTCGGCTCGATGACGATATCGGCCAGCTGCCGCTGCCCGGCCAGGTCCGCAATGCTGATGACGTCCATGCTGCGCGACGCGATGTCGATGAGCGAGATGCCGGTCTCGGGGTTGTGCTTCATCGTCAGCGACGCGATGACGATGTCCGGCCTGAAGTCGCCCAGCTCCTCGACCGGCAGGTAGCGCTGCACGCCGCCGTCCACCAGCTCGAGCGAATCCAGCCGCTCGGGCGCGAACACGCCCGGGATGGCGATGCTCGCCCGAATCGCCTGACCCAGCCGGCCGCTCTTCATCACCTGCAGCCGGCCACTCTTCAAGTCAACCGCGATGGCCCGGAACGACACCGGCAACCGGTCGAAGTCGTACCCGGTGTTGAACTCGATGTCGGACAGCAGTTCCATCATCAGGAACTCGACGTGCTGCAGCGGCACGAGGCCCGACGGCAGGGACGGCAGCAGGTTCTCGTGCCTGAGCTGGAACACGTAGCGTTCGGCCTGCTGGCGCTCGGGCAGGTAGCGCGCGCCGAACGGCACGCCCGAACTGAACAACCGGCGCCAGTTGGCGCTCACCGCGATGCTCTCGATCTGGGCCGCCCTGTACCCGGCCGCGTACACCCCGCCGACCATCGAACCCATGCTGTTGCCGGTGATGCCGACAAAGGCCAGGCCCTCGCGCTCTAGGACCTTGAGCACGCCGACGTGCGCCATGCCCAGCGCCGCGCCGCCGGACAAAGCCAGCCCGACACGCACCGTCCCGGTCCCGGCCGGTTGGCTCACGGCGACCGCCACCGGTAGGAGGACCGCCGCCAGGACGAACCGACGCACCGTCATTGCGCCATTCTAGGCGAACGCGGACTCAAGTAAACAGACGGATGACAGAAGGCAGTGGACAGCAGACCGAATACAGGGACGGCTCGCCCGGCGCGACTAGCGAGTGATGACGACCCTGCGGACGGCTTGCGCGTGGGCTTCTCTCACGAAGTACACGCCGGGACTCAGATGCCCCACGTCGTTAGTTCCGGGCCGCAACTCCATCACCTTCCGCCCTGCCGCGTCCAGCAGCGCGGGCGCGGGACATAACCCGATTCCGCCCCGGGAATTGGGATTGTGTCCCAGACCCAGCAGCACGCTGCCCCGCTCGATTGTCGCTTGGAGCAGGTCGGCCGGGTGCGATGGCTCGGGCCTTTCCGCCGCTCCGGTGCTCGCGCTGAACATCAGGTCATCCCAGCGGTCGTAGCCGCCGTACCCCTGCATCCACAGGCTCAGCCGCGCGCAGCGGGCCAGCGTTGGCGCGGTGACGCCGCCGGTAGTCAGCGGCACCCACGCTGCGCTGTCCCGCGTCAGGGTCGCCGAGCTGACGCTCGCGATGACCCGGTGCAGCGAGTCGTACCAGTCCACGGCCAGCTTCAACTGGTTGCCCTTGCCGTCGCTCTTGTACGCCCAGCCCTTGAACTCGTAGCGCTCGCCCGGCACGACCTCGACGTCCTGGAAAAGCCGCGACTCGACCGGCCAGGGATAGCCCAGCGAGTCGGGGATGTGCCGGATTGCGCTTGTGCCGGAACGTACCACGCTCGCCTCGCGCCGGTACTTGGCCTTGCGACCCTCGTACCAGCCGACCGCGTTGGCCGACGTGTCGCTCGGCACTGCCGCGGTGTCGAGCCGCCAGGTCTCGCAGTCGCCGTTCGCGAAATCAGGACGCGGCTTGTTGAACGCCTCGCGCAACGCGGCCCAGAGCTCGGTACGCGGGCCGTCGTACCCGAGCGCCCACATCCCGGTCCCGAGGAAATCGTGCTCGTGCACTTCCCGGTGCTTCAGGAGCAGGCTGGTGTCATCGTCGAACCAGCCCTGGTTCCAGCCGCCGTTGTTGAACCGGTACCACGACGTCTGGGACTCCGCGTCCCAGCGATACCCGCGCTGTGCCGCCCGGCCCGGCGCGTCAAGATAGTAGAGCGCCTCGCCGTAGCCTGCGGTCGGCGAGTGCGTCGTCTCCGCCTGCGTCGGCCACTGGAACCCGTAGTACGGCAGGCCGAAGAACAGCTTGCGCGCGCTCCCGATTTCGGTCAGGTACTCGTTGATGGTCATCTGCAGGTTGCCGTAGTACGGCCAGCCGGTCAAAGGCGCGACCGGCCCGGCCTCAGGTCCACCCTGCCAGTGGTAGTTGTAGCCCATGATGAACAGGCCGTCGGTCGTGTCCGCCAGCGCCGCGAAGTCGTAGGCGTTGGAGAAGTCCAGCGGCATGGTCGCCATCGTCAGGGTCAGCCCTTCGGCCCGGCAAGCTCTCGACAACCGGCGCATGAACGCCACCATCGTATCCTGGTCCGACCCGAGTATCTCCTCGAAGTCCATATTGATACCATCCACACCCGAGCCCAGCGCCAGCTCGACCAGGTGTTTGATGGCGCTGTCCGCACCGGTCGTAATCGCGCCGTGGATGTTCGACCAGCCGAAGCAGGTCGCCACCACCTCGACCCGGACACCATTGCGGTGCGCGCGGTTGATGCTCGCAGCCCAGGTGCCCGGGAACCCGCTGCCGTTGGTTATGCTGCCGTCCGGGTTCAACGTCACGTCGAAACAGGCCAGCGTCGTCAGCAGGTCGAAGTGCAGGTACTGCTGCGTGGCCCAGTTCGGCATGTAGCCGTATATCTCCCGCGTGACCGTAGTCTCGGCCAGCGGGACCAGCGGCACAATCGGCTCGCCCTGACACGGCGCAGTGACAAGTCCTCGGTGCGCTCCAGACTCCAATTGGTGGATGCCTGGGAAAGCGACGCCGGCCGCTACGAGGCCGGCCAACAGCACAACTAGGCGCCGGTACATCGATGCAGCCACACGGGATTCTAGCTTCACGGCCCTGCCGCGCAAGATCGCGACCCGACAGCGCTAGCGGGCTATGATGACCTTGCGGACCGTGACCACGGTTGGCTGGCGGGTCCCGGCTGAGGACTCAGAACAGACGAAGTACACGCCCGGACTTACGTGTCGGACGTCATTCTCACCCGGTGCCAGATCTGTTACCATCCGCCCGCTCGGATCCAGGAGCCAGGCTCGAGGCCTGAAGTCTGGAGTCTGAGGCAGCCAGATGCTTCCGCGCGCGACTGTCGCTCCGGCCAGCCGCGGCCGACCCGAAGTCGGACGTTCCGCAACTGCCAACTCCGAAACCGGAATCGAGTGGACAATCACCAGGTTCCGAGTCACCGGACCGGAATCATGCCCGGCAACGCTGTCCGCGATGTAGCAGACCCACACCCGGTCGTCGACTACCTCGGCAACGGCCGGCAGGCAGTTTGCGACTGCTGAGGTCGTATCGGTCAGCGGCCCGGGTTCAGACCAGGTGCGCCCCGTGTCTGTCGAATACGAGAGCCATATCGCCGAACGCAGCCAGTCGGTCAACGGCTCGCGATTCGACGGCGTGAGCTCCTGCCATACTGACACCAGGAGGGAATCAGCGTGCCGGCCGACGCTGGGCCGGGTGACGATATCCTCGCCCCACAGCGGTGCGGCGAGCGATTCCGGGTCCGCCCGTCTGATGCGCGACCACTCGCCGGACGTGTAGTGCCACACCTCGGCAACACCCGACCGGATTGTATCCCGCACGTAGGGCACGGCCGCTGCCACAACGTGGAGGCTGTCGCGCTGGTCGAAAATGCCCGACACACTGCGCAGAACCGCGAGCGTGTCCGAGCCGGGCGTGAAGGCAGGCAGCACCGCGCCCGCTACCGGCCCCCAGTTCACGCCTGCATCGCTCGAGAACCTGACGGCCAGCGTGTCGGCCACCGGCCAGAAGAGCGCGAGCCGGTTCGACTGGCCGGATGCGACCAGGTTCTGGCGCGGCAGTCCGGGACTCAGCGGCTGGTTGCGGAACGGTGCGATGACAACCGGGTTCGTCCAGTTGGGCCACGTCTCGATGCGCGAGTAGAGCGTTGTGTCCAACGGCGGGTAGCTCCAGAACACGAAGTGTATCCAGCCGTTCGGTGTCACGGCCATCACCGGCCACCAGCCAACCGGCCCCTGGGACACCTCGAATATGCCCCCGCCCGGGGCGGCATCCCGACAGACTTCGAGCGGCAGGCACTCAACCGGGTAGCTACACGCGGTGCCACCGACCGCGCACCCCGAGGGCAGCGTCCCGATACCGCACAACCACCGGCTGTAGGGAACCGTATAGCCCATCTCGATACCAAGGGTATCGTACTGGCCTGACAGGTCGACGAAGTTGTACCAGGCACGCGCGGCCGACCCCGGACTCGAATCTGCCATCCGCCAGCCGACATGCGTGCCGTAGCGCGGGTCCCGCTCGATGGTCCGTATCGAGTTTGACGGGAATGCTGCATTGTCGGACCAGGTCCGGCCGACGGTATCGACCGTGCCCATGACCGGCATGGCAGCAACCAGTATCAGTGTGACAAGCAACGCTCCTCCCTATCTGGCCAGCACGACCTTGTACACGTTGACCGCTGCCGGCCGACGGCTTCCGGCTAGCGGCTCAGAACGGATGAAGTAGACGCCGGGCGTGAGCCCGCTCACGTCGTTCGCGCCCGGAGCAAGTTCCGCGACCTTGCGTCCGTCGGGAGTAAGCAGAGAGCAGTGGGAAGACTGGAGCGAGACCGGTAGCATCAGCACTCCGCGTGCGATAGTCGGCCCTGGCGTCGAGCTTGAGGTTTGTGACTTGGAGCCATCTTCGACTCCGACAATGTCCACCCCCCTCGCCAGCCAGACGCCCGAGACATCTGAGTAGGCGACAAGTGGCTGCTGCGTCTGCTGCACGATCATGTCCAGTGCCGTCGTAGATACCGAGCCGACGAAGAGCCGGTGCCAGCCCCGGGCATCGTGGTAGGCGAAGGCAAGTGAAGCCGCGAAGGCGTAGGCGATTTGAATCCTGTCAGCGGCATCGATACCGAGAGCTGCCAGCGTGGGAAGTGCTGAGTCAACCAGAACACCGTTACAGAAGAAGCCGGAGTCGGGCAGACCCGGGGGCGCATACAGGACATAGCAGACTTGGGGCACCCCGATTGAATTCAGGTCAGCCGAGCAGGTGCGGTCACTGTAGTAATTGCCAGGGGCTACGATGTGCACCTCCCAAGAGTCACCCTCGTAGACGAAGAACACTACATCGTTCACATAGAGTCCGGACAAAGGCATATCGGCGGCGATGTCGCCAATGCCCCATGGAGAATTGCCATCCTTGTGTTTGAGCTCAATTGCCCACGCGTCTGATGGACTGCCGGGGTACCCGCCCGCCACGGTGTCTAGGCACCACTGAGAGCTGCGCCACGCGGCAACCGCAAGGCTTGCGACCCCAGACGATTCCTGGAAGCCATAGCCGATTTTCAGCACCGCCTCGCTGTCATACGCGACGGGCACTGCGCCAAAGTCGACGCTCATGCCCGACGTCGGCAATGACTCCCAAGAGACGCTCCTCCTTTCGACAACGTGAATATCAGAGAGAGAATCGACACAGGTTACCGCAATCTCACCATGTGGTCCAATGCAGAAGTGTTGCGAACCAAGAACCACGCCACCCGGCAGCGGGACTTGCTCGTGATGCCAGATTGAGTCCTTCGATGCCAACCTGACTTCTCCGTTGCTGGATGCGTAGCAGAGCATCACCTGCCCGTGGGACTGCGACCGGACCTGTACGCCGTGCCCCCAAGGCGCGGTGTCCACCTGCTCGAACTCCCAGTGCTGCGCAAGGCAGAACGACGCGCACAGCAGGAGTCCGGCAAGGACGGCAAGCTTCTTCGACACCATGCCTTCTTTCAGATCCATCCTAGGCCGGAATCGGACCGAGTCAATTCAGTGTGAGGGGGCAGACACCAAGAGCACGAAGAGTTCGGACGCAGGACCTGACGTCCTCGGTCTGGAACCGCAGCCTCACGACTGAGACAAGAAGCCCGGACCCGGAACGGCACCCGCAGATTGCGCAGATGACCCGAGGCATCACCCTGAGCGCACACCCGGAATTCACAGTCCTTCGTGTCTACCCTGCTACCCCGAAGCCTGCCCTTGCGGCCCCGGCCTGTGCTCTCTTTGCAGCCTTGGCCACCATGCGGGCTAGGCCTAGCCGAACTCGGCATGCGCAACTTCCCTTGCCCGCAGCCCGGATTCCTGAGCCTTGAAAGGCCGCTTATCCGCATCGATCAGCACGTCAGCCACGAGCGAACGCATCAGGATCTGGCCCGGGAGGTCGAGACGTGGCCGGCGGCAACGTTGGCGGAGCAGGCGGAACGGCTGGAGCGGTGGCGTGTGGAGTACAACAACTGCCGACCGCACGAGGCGTTGGGCATGAAGACGCCGGCAGAGGTCTACTGCCGCTCGGAGCGGAAGCTCAAGGATGTGCAGCCGTACGTCTACCCGCCGGAGTTGGCACTACGGCGGGTGGCCCGGAACGGCTGTATCCAGGTCGGTAGCCGTGATGTGTACATCAGCGGGGCGCTGAAGAAGATGACGGTAGGGCTGGAACGGCTGGCCGGGACCGGTTGGCGGGTGTGGTTCTGTGGACTGCTAATAAGGGAGATAGACCCGAAGCAGGGCACATTCCGTCGGCCCGAGGCCATCTTGGAAGCCAAGAACTGTAACCCATGTCCTGATAATAAAGTGTTACCCATGTCCCGGTCTTGACCCGGGGAGTGACTCCCCCAGTCGTCCCTGAGGCGAGGGCCAGACCCGGCCCGGCCCTGACTTGGGCTGGCAACCTGAAGGCCAGTTCGGACGCAACCGCCCGTGCGAGAACCCGGGTGAGTTGCTGAATTATAGTCCGGCGCACAACCCGACCGACACGGCGATTCAGCTACTCTGACTGTGACCAGCCGACCGGCCCTGCAAGACCGGCGACGAACTGCTGGTTCAGCCAACAGCAGTACTACCGGCTGCCATCGCGGCCCTGTGCCCCGGCACTCCGCCGACCTGCTCTTAGCCTCGGGGCGCGCCGTGCCGCGCGCCCCCCCGCCATTGTGCCCCCCCGAGGGCGCGGGACGCGGAAAATTCCCCCACCCAACGGCCTCCCGGCCGGTGGTTGGC
>JAEAMF010002056.1_pt1 | contig 12359 bp, 11 predicted proteins | sample 8958721 | NCBI WGS metagenome assembly JAEAMF01 (sample SAMN16933255, study PRJNA681124) | bioreactor sludge metagenome | isolation source: anaerobic bioreactor treating anionic surfactant - SDBS | place: India: Bengaluru | collected 2019-02-28
AGCCGGCCAGCCGTTACCGAAACAATGCTCAGCAACCAGGCATAAACTACCATCGCCCGCGGATAATCCAGCTCGTTCTTGTACACAAACGAGACCGTGGCGACCGAAGCCACCGCACCGAAAGAGACGGCAGCCACCACCGAGTACGACTTGTCGATCCGCGACAGACCCTGCTTAAAGTGGTACAGGCGGTACACAAAGAACGTGACCAGCATCGTCACGGTGTGGATGACCAACATGCCATAGTAATAGCTGAAGGGCCGCGGATTTAGTGGGAGAGGGTACTCGGTGACCTTGCGCAAGTAATAGGCGGCAAGGAATGCGCCCACAATCATGGCCGCATCCACCAGCACGGTAACCAGATTCAGAAACCAACTCGTCCTACGCTGCATTCGCCACTCTCTCAGAACTCTGACCGGCCCACGCATCCAGCTACAGCGCCCGATGCCCGCACACTCTCATTTTAGCGCGGGAGAGCCGTTTGAGTCAACTGCATCAGTCTCTGGTGCAGAGCCAGCCTGCATTCCCGGAACTGGTCCTGGTAGCCTGCCGAGATGAGCACGGGCGTGGTCATGATCAGCGCATCCTCGTGGTTGTCCGAGTAATAGCCCTTGCGCAGGCCGACGACTTCAAAGCCGTACTTGCGATACAAGCGCTGGGCGACCAGGTTGGAGGTCCGCACTTCCAGGGTGGCTACGGACGCATTCAGAGCGGTGGCATGGTCGACCATCTGTAGCAACAAAAGCTCACCGAAACCCTGCCCGCGCCAGTCAGGATGCACGGCCAGCGTACAGATGTGTGCCTCGTCAATGATGAGCCAGAACCCCCCGTAGCCAAGGACCGGCTGCCGCGGCGGCCTGCGCCCGGTGCGTCCCGGGCTCCCAGCCGGCGCACCGGTCTTTCCCTCGCCCTCCGCCGCCCGGCGCCTCACCACCACAAAATAGGCCATGGGGTTGTACTGCAATTCATACTCAAAGGCGTGGTTGGACCAGGGCAGGGTAAAGACCGCCCTTTCCAACGCTCCCACCTCCGGCACGTCGGCCAGGGTCATTTTCTCAACGATGTAGGGAATGTTGTTTGTGTCCATGATGCATCCGCGTCAGGCTTGTTGAAGATAGATGGGGGTGAGTGAGGACAGTTCATCATGCTCTCCGGCACTGAAGCGTTGCCAGGCCAGCTCGGCCAGATAGCCCGCACGCCTCATGCTCAGGGCCGGACTGGCGATGACCGCGCGCTCGGCCGCGCCGGTGCGCAACACGTCCACCAGATGTGCGTCCAGCTCACCACAGACGAAAGTGGGCTCCTGAAGTGAGGCAAGCAGAGCATCGGCACTGACCAGGGCATAGTCACCGCAGCGCTGCCAGCCGGAGGGACCCTGGGTCCGGTACAGCGCGGTGCACCATCGCCCGCGACCGGCGGGCACCACAGCACAGACCGGCAATACCTCGCGACAATGGGCGTAGGCAATGGCATCGAGAGTGGGAACGCCCAGCACAGGAATGCCCAGCCCCAGGGCCAGCCCCTTGGCCACGCTGAGGCCGACACGGAGGCCGGTGAATGAGCCCGGCCCCAGGGAGACAGCCACGGCTTGCAGGTCCGCGGGCGCCAGGCCCTGCTGCTCGCAGGCCCGCACGATGTAGGGCATCAGCTCCACGGTGTGGTTATCACCGGTGAGCCACATCTGCTCGAGATGCAGGCCGGCCTGGCCGTACAGGGCGAGGCCGGTGATACGTGTTGCGGTATCGATAGCCAGAAGCAATCCAACACTCCCCACTCTTGCTGATTCAGGCGGCAAAGGCCTGCTGGCGGAACCCGAGCAGCAACTGCTCATAGCGTGCCCCCGATACATCCATGTGCAGCCGCCTCTTGTTCTCATCCAGATAATGCAGGGAAATCCAAAATCGTTCGGCGGGCAGAATCTCCCGGGCACGCTCCGCCCACTCGATGACGCAAAAACCATCGCCGTAAAAGTACTCCTCGAGGCCCGTAGCACAGGCCTCGGCAACGCTCTCCACCCGGTACAGGTCGATGTGGTACAGCCGGTGCCTCCGGCCAGGCAGCGCATACTCATTGACAATGATAAACGTAGGGCTGGTGATCGGCAGCGCAACGCCCAGACCCCGGCCAATGCCCTGCACCATGCAGGTCTTGCCCGATCCCAGGTCGCCCTGCAGGCAGACCAGGTCACCCGGCTGCAGCAAACGGCCAAGCCGTTCGCCAATACGCTGAGTCTGCTCCGCACTATGGCTGATGAAATCCAGACTACTGCCCGTCACGATGGGTGTCACCCGGTGCTCTCCTTGCCCCTATTATACTCCGTAAGAGCATCATGTAGTATAGGGCCTTGTGCCCGTTCTCCACGCCCGCCCCGCCCAACCAACGGCGGGATGCAGTAGCGACCCCACAAAAGCGAGCAAACAGCAAGAGGTTAACCTACGGTTGTCCCAGGGGGTGGTCAACCCTGGACACCCAGCCCTCCAGGCCATCCACGAGCACCACGTCACCATCCTTGAGCAAAGTGGTGATGCCCGAGATGCCCGCCACTGCGGGCAGGCCATACTCGCGCGCCACCACTGCGGCATGCGAGAGCTGCCCGCCATGCTCCAGGACCAGCGCACTCAGCAGCCCGAACACCGGCGTCCAGCCCGGGTCCACGCCTGCCGCAACCAGAACGTCGCCGCGCCGGATCTTGCCAAACTCGGCCGGGGAGCGCACTGTGACCACGCGCCCCTGCGCCAGGCCCGGGCTGATCCCGTGGCCGTTCAGGCGCACGGCGTGCACATCGCCCTCCGCCGGCAACGGCTCGTTGCCGCGCAAGAAGGTCGGGTAGGCATGCTCGGGAGCGATGCGGAAATCTTCGCACAGGCGAGCAAACTGCCGCTGCCGGCCAGCGGCGAGCTGTGCATAGTTTTCCCCTCGCGCCTGCCCCTGCGCATAGGCCTCTATCTCGGCTTTGGTCAGGAAAAAGACGTGTGCCGTCTCCGGCAACACTTCCGACCGGGCCATACGCTCTCCAAGGAGCAGGAAGAGCCGGCGCATCTGGGCCAGGGTCCTCTGCCAGTAAAAGCGCTGGTCCTCGCGCAGGGGCAGGTAGTGCCGGGCCAGAGACAGCACATGGTCAAAGACGGACCTCTTCAGCCAGCCCCACGCACCACCATCCAGAACCTGGCGCAGCATACGGGTCGCTTCCTCGCGCTGAGCCACTCGTTCCTCCCAGGGCCGATCCGGCTGGGAGCGCACACGCCGCAGCAGATCCGTTACCTGAGCCGTTTCATCGGCAAAGGTGGGGTGATAGATGTCCAGGGAGAAGGAGCGGTGTCCATACTGGCTGTGAAAGGCCTGCAGGGCATCCGCAAAGGCCGCACCGTGCTCGTCGAGACGGGACAGGTCCTGCAGAGCGCGGTCCATCTCCACGGACCGATTGGGCAAGGCCGTTAGCAGACGGGTGCAGAGCGTCATGGCATCGTCCCGGCTGATCCAGGCCCGGCTCAGGCGGCGCAACAGGCTATAGGTGAGGTCGGCGCAGGTCAGGCTCCAGCGGTGCACGGCGAGCAGCTCGCCGTTCAGTTCCTGTGCCTCCTGGATGGCAGCCCAGATATCCCGGACCGTCGCACTCGTCGCGCGCAGCGCCTGGTAGCCAGTCTCCAGCTCCCGGCTACGCCGGTCGTGCCGGGCAGTGAAGGCGGCCCAGACCCGGTAGTTGTGCCAGGGAGACCACAGGGCGGGCTGCTGCAGAAAGTGCCGGAGCATGGAGCCAAGGAAGCGAGGGTCGAAGAGCGAGCGCGGGTAGCCAACCTCGCGGCGCAGCCCGGACTGCCCGGCGGGAAAATAGCGGTAGGCATCCTCGGGCAACAGCCAGTCGGGGAAAACCTTGTAGAGCGTCTGGAACACAAAGAGACTGACGTAGGGATGGCCCCGGTACAGCCGCGTGATACGCAACTCGTCCACACTGGCCAGCCCCAGGTAACGCAGCGGATCGCGAAAGGCCAATCGCTCCAGCAGCTCGTTGACGACAGTCCAGCCCAGCGGCGAGACCGGCAGAGGGAACCGTTCGTTGAGGAAACCCGCCGTCCACAGCTCGTCGCCATTCGGGAGCGCCGTGGTAAAGAAACTGTCCGCGCCGCGCGTGATCGGGCGCGATTGCAGGATGTAGAGCTGCCCGTCGGCCCAAGCCCACTCCATATCCTGCGGGCAGCCCAGGCGCTGCTCGAGGGCCAGCACGGCGGAGCTGATCCGGCGCACCTGTTCCGGAGTCAGCACGCGGGCATCCTGCGCGGCGGCCGGCACTGGCGCAGTCTGCAGGCCGCTGTTACTGGCCATTTTGCGCATCTGCTGCTTGTGGCTCACGGCAGGCGGCTCGACTTCCTGCCCCGTGTCCCGGTGCACCGTGTAGCGGTCCACCTCGCCGGTTCCACTGACGACCGCTTCGCCCTGGCCCCAGGCCGCTTCGACGACCACCCTGTCCTCCGCACTGAGCGGATCATGGGAGAAGGCAACGCCCGCCGACCCGGCGTCCACCATCTTTTGCACCAGGACAGCCATCGCCGGTACCCCGGTCACGCCCTGCTGTACCCGGTAGGCCACGGCCTGCGGTGACCAGAGCGAGGCCCAGCACGCAACGACCGCCTGCAAAAGCTGTTCCGCGTCCGGCACATTCAGCAAGGTGGCCTGCAGCCCGGCGAACGACGACAGGGGCAAGTCTTCGGCAGAGGCCGATGACCGCACCGCCACGGGAACGTGGGTAGGCCCGGAACCGGTGAGCTCGTCATATGCCGAGAGGATCGCGGCGCGCGATTCCGCGGGCAACGCGCCGGCGCGAATGGCGTCCTGCAACCGGGCCGCTGCCGGGAGGACATCCTCCTGGCGGGCGGATAGTAGCGCGCGGGCCGCGGGTTCCAGGCCATTCACGGCCAGATAACCCTGGTAGACCGCGGCCGCAACGCAGAAACCGGCGGGCACGGTCAGACCGGCCCGCCCGGCCTCAGCCAGGTTGAGCACTTTGCTCCCAACCAGCGCGCGGTCCTGTTCAGTTATCTCTTCAAGCCAGAGTATGTTGCGCATTGCCCTCTGCGACCCGTACAGCGGGCTGTCAGCCCGCGCTACGGGTATTCGTGGTACAATAGGCCATGGTTAGCCAGCGAGCGCAGCGCCGGCGGGCCCTGCTGGGGTTCGCCTTGCACAGCCTGTTTCATACCTACGGCCGCGTATTCCTGCAGGATATGGCCCTGCGCCATCCGCTGCGTACGGCGCGCGGCCTGTGGGCCTACTGGCAGACTCCGCCGGGTGGCCCGGCGGGCCTGCGCGCCCTGTCCAACACCAGTGAAGCGACGTGGATAGCCCGGGCGACCCATGCCGGCGAGCGTCTGCTGGTGGCGACCGGGTTCTGCCAGAAGCCATTGCGCACCAACCAGCACGGCTATGACTGCCCGGCGGGACGCTTTAACCACGATTGCCTGTACCTCGCTCCCCTGGAGCTGGGCGTTCCCCGGAAATCACCTCTCCACCCGGCCTGTGCCATCTGCCCCATCCGCAGGCTGGGTTATGCCGCTTTGCAGGCCGGCGCGAGCTTTGCCATCCTCACTTCCGCTCTGGACATCGCCCGGGACATCCTGCTGCCATCCCTGGAGGAACAGCGCTTCCGGCACATCCTGTTCGCCATCTGTCCCTATTCGCTGGAGCCCATGAGTCTGGCCTTGCTGATCTGTGGTCTGGATGGCTACCTCTTTGCGTACGACAGCGGTGATTGCGCCAACTATGCGCAGTGGCTGCGCGCCGACCGCGGCGACAAACCGGACCAGACCCTGCTGCCCGCACCAAGCCTGGCCAGCCTGCTGTACCTGCTGGAAACCATCGCCGCCGGCCGGGCCCGTGAGGGCCTCCTGCAACCGGCCGATTATCAACTGCAGGACAATGTCTTCCGTCCTCTATGACGCCCCTATTGTAGTATCCGTTCCCCCAATCACCAAGGGCTGGGATCTCAACGCAGAGGTTTTTAGTGACTCGGCATTCTCTGCGATCTTGGCGGTGAGACGAGATCCCGAGAGTCGAATGGCCAGAAACCAGGTTTCCAGGACCTTCGGGAAACCTGGTTTCGGCACCATAGAAAATCTCTGCGTTCTCCGCAGTCTCTGCGTTGGGAGAAGAGCCTGATTTAGCGATTTGCGGGTGGCGGGGTATAATCGCGCCTATGTCTACGACAAACCCTGAAGCACAACCTGCGCTCATTCTTGCCTCCGGGTCGCCACGGCGGCGGGACCTCCTGTCCCTGCTGGGCCTGCCGTTTACGGTGCGGCCGGCGGATGTGGAGGAAGCCAACCATGCCGGTGAGAGCGCCGCCGAAATGGTCAGCCGCCTGGCGCTGGCCAAAGCGCGGGCCCTGCTGGCGCAGACCCGCAGTGGCCTGATCTTTGCGGCGGACACCACGGTATGTTTTGAGGGAGAGGTGCTGGGCAAGCCGGCCGGTGCAGACGACGCCGTACAGATGCTGCGCCGTCTGCGCGGCAGAGTGCACACGGTCTTTAGCGGCGTAACCCTGATCAACACGCAGACGGGCTGGATGCGCAGCGAGCTGGCCGAGAGCCAGGTGGAGATGCGCGACTTTAGCGACCAGGAAATCTCCGCCTACGTAGCGAGCGGCGATCCTCTGGACAAGGCCGGGTCCTACGCCATCCAGTACGCCGAATTCAGGCCGGTGGCGCGCATTGTTGGCTGCTATGCCAATGTCATGGGCTTGCCGCTGTGCCATCTGTACTGCATGCTGCGTGAGGCCGGTCTGGCACCGGCCGAGACCCCGGTCGGCGCCTGCGACCGCTTCAACCGGCGTCACTGCGACGTCGCCCAGGTCATCCTCGGTACAGTCTGCGCGGGCACGTAAGGGCATCGCATGCCGTGTCCTTGCGGATCACGCATCACGGGTCACGAATCACGGACATGGAGCCGCACATGAGAACCTACGGTAGCCAGAGCATGGTCGAGCCACTGCGGAAGGTGCTGGTCCGCAGACCGGACGCGGCCTTTGGGGCCGCGGACCCCGTCCGCTGGCACTATACAGCCAGGCCCAACCTGGAGATTGCCCGGCGGGAGCATGCCGCCCTGGTAGCGACCCTGCGCGAGGCCGGGGCCGAAGTGATCGACCATGACGAGCCACTGCCCGACCACGCCGACGCCATCTTTGTGCACGACCCGGCGATTGTCACCGACGCCGGAGCGATCATCCTGCAGATGGGGAAAAAGCTGCGCCGGGGCGAGGAACAGGCGATGGCCCGTACCTTCGAGAAGCAGGGCATCCCCATCCTCTACACTCTGCACGGCGAGGCCACCGCCGAGGGCGGCGACCTACTGTGGCTGGACCACAACACCCTGGCCGCAGGGCAGGGCTTTCGCACCAACCGCGCCGGCCTGCAGCAACTGCAGGAGGCGCTGGCCGGAATCGGTGCGGAGGTGATCCCCGTGCCCCTGCCCTATTTCGGTGGCACCGAGGCCTGCCTGCACCTGATGTCGCTGATCAGCGTCCTGGATCACGACCTGGCCGTGGTCTACTCTCCGCTGCTGCCGGTGCCGTTCTGGCAGCTACTACGCGAGCGCGGCTTCCAACTGGTGGAGGTGCCTGAGGAGGAGTTTCCAACGATGGGGCCGAACGTGCTGGCCCTGGCGCCGCGGCGATGCCTGACCATCGCCGGCAATCCCATCACCCGGCGGCGGCTCGAACAAGCCGGCTGCCAGGTGTTGACCTACACAGGAGACGAGATCTCGCTCAGGGCCGAAGGCGGCGCGACGTGCCTGACCCGACCGGTTTTGCGCGGATAGGCCGGCGTCTGTTCCCTAGTCCTCAAACAGAGGCACGAAGCGGAATTGTGTGACGTCCACCAGACCCTTGTCGGTGAGCTTGAGTGAGGGGATTACCGGCAGGGCCAGGAAGGACAGGGTCATGAAGGGATCGTGCAGAGGGGAGCCCAGATCATGGGCGGCATCCAGCAGGCCCTTCAGGCCCGTGTTGACCTCTTCATAGGGCCGGTCGGACATCAGGCCGGCGACCGGCAGAGGCAGCGCGGCCAGCACGTTGCCCTCTTCCACGGCGACCAGCCCGCCGCGCATGCGCTCGACTTCACGCGCCGCGACCAGCATGTCCGCATCGTTGGTGCCCACGACAATCACGTTGTGCGAATCGTGGGCCACCGAGGAGCCCAGCGCACCTCGTTTCAGCCCGAGCCCCTTGACAAAGCCCAGTCCGACATTCCCCGAGGCCAGATGGCGCTCCATCACCGCCATCTTGAGGATGTCGCGCCCCGCGTCGGCGATGGCGATTTCCTCATCCACCGTGACCTCCTCGGCCAGGTTTTCGGTGATGATCGAGTCTGGCAGGACACCAATCACCCGGGCCACTTTGCCCGCGGCCGGGATGCGCAGGTCGCGCGCGCTCTGCCAGTTGATGTTCATCGAGCTGCGCAGGGTGACATCCTTGGGCTTTTGCGGGAGGGGCAACAAGGAGCCATCTTGCGCCACAAGCTGCCCGCGGCGAAAGACCTTGCGGATATTGAGGTCGGACAGGTTGTCAAAGACAACCAGGTCCGCGCTCATGCCCGGCCCGATGCCGCCCTTGTCCTTCAGGCCAAAGTAGCGCGCCGGATTGATGGTCGCCATCTGAATGGCAGTCACCGGATCCAGGCCCAGGGCGATGGCCTTGCGAATGACAAAGTTGATGTGGCCTTCGTTGATCAGGTCCGGCAAGTGGCGGTCGTCGGTGCAGAACATGCAGTTGGCGGCATTGCCGGGAGTGACGGCAGGCAACAGCGCTTCCAGGTTGCGCGCGGTGGTCCCTTCGCGGATCATAAGGTGCATGCCCAGTTGCAGCTTTTCCCGCGCTTCCTCGGCCGTGGTGCATTCGTGGTCGGAGCCGATCCCCGCCGCCACGTAGGCACACAGGTCACGGCCGGAGAGCCCGGGCGCATGCCCGTCGATCGCTTTGCCCTCGGCCGCCTTCAGCTTGTTCAGCACCTCCCAGTCGCGGAAGATGACCCCCGGGTAGTTCATCACTTCACCCAGGCCCAGCACCCACTCGCTGGGGAACATCGCCGCCAGGTCCTCGGCGCTGAGCCTGGAGCCGGCGGTCTCCATGTCGGTAGAGGGCACGCAGGAAGGCAGCATAATGTAGACGCTGAAGGGGGTGTACTTGCTGGACTCCAGGATGTAGCGGATGCCGTCCAGGCCCAGGACGTTGGCGATCTCATGGGGGTCACAGACGACGGTGGTGGTTCCACGGGGCACGACCACCCGCGCAAACTCGGAGACGCGGAGCATGGAGCTCTCGATGTGCACGTGCCCGTCAATGAAACCGGGGGAGAGGTACTGCCCTTGCAGGTCAATCACCTGGCGCGCACGATAGTCGCCCAGACCCACAATACGATCCTGGTGAATCGCCACATCCGCAGGATGGATCTGGCCCGAGTAGACATTGACGACCTGTGCGTTCTTCAGCAGCAGGTCAACTTCGGCTTCGCCCCGCGCAAACCGGATCAGCTCCTCAAGAAGCATCTCTGCCCCCTCCGCAGCTTTTCGCAATTATACTCCAAACATGAATACACGAAAAACACGAAAAGGAAAGCGAAGGGCACAAACATCAGGTTTTGAACATCCTTTCAACCCAGGGCTCGGGCAGGTCGTGGATGGCCCAGAAGTGATCGCTCAAGTCGGAGCGGTAATAGCGGCCGGCGGCGGTCTCGTCCAGGACCTCGTAGGGGAATTCCTGATAGGCCGGCACGGGCCAGCCGCTCAGCACGTCCATGGCCAGCTCGACACAGCGCAGGCCCAGGCGGGTGCTTCCGCCGAATCCGAGATAGTGGACATCGCGCGCTGCGGCGGCGCGCAACCAGCCATTGCAGTCATCCACACCGGCGATGGGCGGGATGGCGATACCGCTCTCGTCCAGGGCCTCCAGTGCCCCGCTGGCCACAGTCCCGCCGTTGGCAATCAGCCCCTGGATGGATGGTGACCCGCCGAGCGCCGCAGCCACGGCCTGTCTGGCATCGGAGGGCTGCCAGAAAGAGCTCACGACCTGCACCTCCAACTGCGGGCAGGCGTCCAGCCGGCCGCGTACTCCCTGCAGCCACAGGCTGTTGTCGCCGGGCGTTGGCGTGCTCTGCAACACCATCACACGCCCGTTACTAACCCGCTGGCAAATCCAGTCCGCGCAGAGCGTGCCCCGCTCCTCCTCGTCCGTGGTGACCCGGCTCACGTACGGGGCATTTTGCACCCCGCTGGAGACCAGGATCACCGGCACGCCGGCATCCATGGCCTGGTCGACCCCGTCCGCGACGGCGCTGTCATCCAGCGGGTCGATGAGGAGCACGTCAATACCGCCATCCAGGAGCCGCCGGATGTCCAACTGCTGCTTGTCCGGATCCCAGTTGGACACGGTGAAACGGTAATCGCTAAAGGACTGGCGGTACTTTTCCGTTACGCCGTACTGGATGTGGGCGCTGACCATGATCTGCCAGGACGACAGGTCACCGCGACCGACGCGGCCCACTCGCCAGGGCGGATCTTTGCGGTAGCGCTCGGTATTGACCGGGCCGGTCGTGATGGGCACGGACGGAGTGGATGGCCCGTCGCGGTTACAGCCCGGCAGGAGAACAGCAATCGCCAGCCCGGCGGCCGTGCGCAAGAACTCCCGGCGGCTCCAGCCGCGCGCGCCTTCTCGCCTGTTGCGACTCTCGATCATGGTGCTTTCCTCTTCTCCCGATGCTCCTCCCGCTGCCGTTCCGGCGGGATTGGGGCACATTATCTCCGCAAAGGTGCTTTGCGTCAATGTGACGCGTGGGGTCGATGGTGCGCGACTCAGGGGCACAGGCCGCGGTAGATCGCATACGTCTCGGCCGCGACCTGCTGCTGGGTGAAATGGGCCAGAACCCGGGCCCGCCCCTTCCGGCCCAGCGCCGGGCGCAGGTCCGGCTCACGCATCAGCCGCTCCAGGGCCGCGCGCAGGGCATCCGCATCGCCTTCGGGAAAGACCAGTCCCGCATCGGCGATGAGATGGGGGATCTCGCCCGAGGACGAGCCCACCACCGGCACTTCGCAGGCCATCGCCTCGATCAGAATCCGTCCGAACTGCTCCTTCCAGTTGCTCCGCGTGAGGGAGGGCAGGACCAGCACATCCAGCTCATTCAGAACGCGCGGTATCTCCGCGGAGGGCACGGGACCCGCCCAGACCACGCGCTTGTCGATTCCCAGCCGGGCGCACCAGGCGCGCAGATCCGCTTCATACGGGCCGGCGCCCACCAGCTTGAGGGTCCACGCGCCATCCAGACCGGACACGGCCTGGAGCAGCACCTGCACGCCCTTTTCCTCAACCAGGCGGCCGATAAAGCCGATGACCGTACCCGCACCGCCGGGGGATCCTCTCTCCGGGCGATAAAGAGCGGGGTCCACGCCAAACTGGGGCAGGACATGGATTGCGCCACGGTAGCCCTTGGCGCGCAGGACATCCTGCGCCTCCCGGTTGCCGGCAATGGCAGAGGCGGCGTGGGCCAGGTTGTAGCGCTCGAACCAGCTAAAGGGCGGCGGGTAGCGCCGCAGCAGGTTCTGCCAGGTGAAGAACATCGCCTGCACCTGCACCCCGTGCCGCCGCGCGCTACGCATGGCCTGGAACGTGGCCAGGTTGTACGGCTCCTCATCAATGTGCACGATTTCCGGCCGGAGACGGCGAACCAGCGCGTCCAGCCCGCGGTAGAAATGGAGGTGAAAGTTGCCGTTGAAGACCATGGGCAGGACATGCAGCTCATAGCCCGAAGTGTACGCTCTTTCCAGGGGCAGGATGCGCCGGCCATCCCGCCAGTAGGGCGGGACCGCCACGGCCAGCTCCATGCCCGGAAGGCGAGCCAGCTCTTCGAGCTTGCGCTGGTATGCGCCCACGACACAGGCTTTCGAGATCATCAGAACGCGCAAGGTTGTCCCCGATGCACAACAGATGTATGCACTATACATGAAGTGCGGGGCTTAGTCCAGTGGCCCCGGAGTGCAATTTGACAAGCCGCGGCCATCACAATAGAATTCGCATCCTACTCTTCGCAAAAGAGATGGCCTATGCCCAATTCACGCAAGATCCGAACCTCGCTCTGGATGGTAGCCGTTGTCTGCTGCCTGGCCTTTCCTTCGTTCCTGATCCACCCCGCGCCCGCGCTGGCGCAGGGACCGAACCTGCTCCAGAACCCCGGCTTTGAGCTGCCTCACGTGCAGTCCATACCGGGCAAGGAGAACTGTTTTCTGGCCGCTCCCTGGACAGCCTGGTGGGTTCCTAAGAACGGATATGAGCGCGATCAGTGTTTCCATCTGGCTCCCGAGTACAAAGGGGCCACTCGTGCGGA
>JAEAMF010002054.1_pt1 | contig 12351 bp, 14 predicted proteins | sample 8958721 | NCBI WGS metagenome assembly JAEAMF01 (sample SAMN16933255, study PRJNA681124) | bioreactor sludge metagenome | isolation source: anaerobic bioreactor treating anionic surfactant - SDBS | place: India: Bengaluru | collected 2019-02-28
TTCGCAGCAATACGGTTTCACGATTGGCCCTGCGAGCGAACTACAGTTATTTAGATTGGACCATCTCGGGCCCCTCAAATATGCTGGGCGTTCATCCGGTCCGTGCGCCAAAACATAAGATTATTGGCATCGGTGATCTCATTCTGCCTCGAAACATTCACTTGCTCACAACTGTACGATATGAGAGCGGCACAATAACGGTGAATGATTCCGGCGCAGTTATTCCTGCCTCCAAATTTGCCACAGCCGATCTCGGACTGATTGCCCCTTTATGCAAAGGAGCGAGCCTTCAGGCCGGCATCAATAATCTCTTTGACCGCAATTATTATTTTCAGGAGGGTTTCCCCGAACCTGGCCGCACCTGGCATTTCGGCATGCGCTATCATTTTTAGCTCCATTATGAGGTTCACTCGATTTAAGGGAATTAGATATGAATTCAAGCCTGGTCAAAGCTCTTATCATGATGTTCGGACTTGGAGCATGCGTGGGCGGAAGCACGACAGTTGCTTCCGAAAGCCTGCTGGTATATGCCGGCGCGGCATCAAAACCGCCGACGGAAGAGGCGGCCAAACTGTATGAGAGGAAAACGGGCGTAAAGGTCGAACTGGTTTTCGGCGGCTCGGGATATATGCTCTCCCAGATGAAGCTCTCCAAACAAGGCGACATCTACTTTCCCGGATCGTCGGACTATATTGAAAAAGCCAAGCGCGAAGGCGCAGTTTACGCCGAATCCGAAAGAGTGATCGTGTACCTGGTGCCGTCCATAAATGTAGTGAAAGGCAACCCACACGGTATCCGTACTCTTCGGGATCTGACCAAGCCCGGGCTCCGCGTTGCGATTGCCAACCCTGAAGGCGTCTGCCTCGGCGTGTATGCCGTGGAAATAATTGAAAACGCGTTCACGGCCGCCCAGAAAGCGGCATTTCAAGCTAATCTGGTGAATTACACGGAGTCCTGCGAGAAGACGGCAACGGCTATTTCCTTGAAAATGGCGGATGCGGTGATTGGCTGGAGCGTCCTTGAAAATTGGGATCCCCTGCGCATTCAGACTATAAAGCTGCCGGCAAACCAGATACCCCGGATCGGCTATATACCCATTGCCATTTCTAAATTCACAAAGAACCGCGAAGCGGCCCAGCGTTTCATCGATTTTATGGCAGGCCCGGAAGGCCGCAAGATCTTTGCCCGATACAAATATTTTACTTCCGCCAAAGAAGCAATGGATTATGTGGGCGCGAACAAACCTGTTGGTGGTGAATATACCGTGCCCGCGAGTTGGATTAAGAAGTAATTGAATAGATGAGCTGCCGATGAATCTGCGTCGCACAACAATAATTGCGTCTCTGCTGGTATTGGCTCTATACGGCGGACTGACCGTTTCGCTTTGCTGGTTTTTGAAGCTGCCGGTGCTGCGCGATACTCTCACTTCGTCTCGCACATTATTTTCGATCCGGCTTTCCCTGATTGCGGCAACTACTGCAGCATTTCTGGCAATACTGCTGGCCATACCGGCCGCCTATGCATTGTCCCGCTACCGTTTCCGTTTCCGCGAGCTTGTGGATACCGTCCTTGAATTTCCGATAATCGTTTCCCCCGCCGCCCTGGGCGCCATCCTTCTAATCTTCTTCAACAATCCTTTCGGCGAGTGGATCCAGGCGCAGGGGATGAGATTTGTGTTCACCTTCGCAGGCATAGTTCTTGCCCAGTTTGTGACGATCCTGGGCGTTGCTGTGCGTTTGTTGAAAACATCATTTGAAGAAGTGCCTTCCGAATTGGAAACAGTTGCGAGATCTCTGGGCGCTACCCCCCGGCATGCATTTTTTACCGTGACCTTGCCGCTGGCGCGCCGGGGACTCCTGGCAGCTTTCATCCTGTCATGGGCAAAGGCGCTCGGCGAGTTTGGCGCAACGATTATGGTCGCCGGCACGATGGCAATGCGAACGGAAACGCTGCCCATTGCCATTTACATGCGTCTGGCCAACGCCGATATCGAGGGAACGGTGGCATTGATTCTTGTGCTTGTTGTAACGGGATTGGCTGCCCTGTCCCTATCCAGATGGCTGCTCGGGAGGGTTACTCATGCTTAAGGTAGAATCCCTCAGCGCGGAAGCCGGAAACTTTCAGCTTCGAAACGTTGATCTGAAGGTGGAAGAAGGCGAATGCCATGCGGTACTGGGGCCTTCAGGTTCGGGAAAATCCACGTTGCTCAACGCCATTCTTGGAATGCTGCCGTGCAACGGAGGATGCATTCGACTTGGAGGAGCAGATATCACCCATCAACCGATAGAGCGCCGCGGACTCGGATATCTCCCGCAGCAGATTGGGCTATTCCCTCATTTGACAGTGCTCGGAAATATTACCTACAGCGCACGCGCCCGAGGAGTGCCAGCCGGGAAATTCCAGCCGCTATTGGACAGACTTGTAGAAGCAACGGGCATAGGGGAATTGCTTTCACGATATCCGAACACGCTTTCAGGCGGCGAGCGTCAGCGCGTTGCACTGGTGCGCGCTCTTGCCAGCCAACCGCGCATGGTTCTTCTCGACGAACCCTTTACAGCTCTGAATGAGTCGTTGCGCCGCGAATTATGGTGGCTTATGCGGGAACTGCAAACGCGGCATGGACTCACGGTGCTTCTTGTAACCCATAATCTGACAGAAGCTTATTTTTTGGCTGATACGATCAGCATTTTAATGGATGGCAAAATCAAACAGACAGGCCACAAAGCAGGAGTGTATAGCCGTCCGGCCACAAACGCAGTCGCCCGTTTTCTTGGGATAAGCAATTTGTGGGATGGAATTGTTATTGGGCATGATGACGATTCACTGATAGTCAATTGTCCGGCGATTAGCCTAACGGCACGCTTCCCTAAATCGGGGAATGATCCGGCAGCATCATCCGCTGTGACTGTGGGCATTCTTGCAGAGCATGTGAATTTGCGCGATGCGGCTCATCCACCCAAGCCCAATGAGCACCTGTTGACCGGGCAGATTCGGCTTCTTGATTTCAGAGGAAGATGGCTCATCCAATTTCATCATGAATCATCGCCGCTTGTGCTTGAACTCCATGCGGCTCAGCGCACCGTTGAAGCCTTCGGCCTGACGAACGGACAGACCGGAGTTACAGTCGGACTCCCGAAGAGTGCATTATTCTGGATGCCTCATGATGAGTGAATTGACGACTTCTGAGGTTACCGTATGAAAACAATTCTTGTGCGTGGAAGCGGCGATGTCGGTTCCGCCGTGGCACATGCGCTGTTTGGAGCCGGTTATGCCGTTTTCATTCATGATTCGGCGCAACCGACAGCGACTCGACGGAAAATGGCATTTTGCGACGCGATATTCGATGGCGTTGCAGTGCTGGAGGGAGTGAACGCCCGGTATTTGAACGATATTTCCGAAATCACCGCACACCTGCCCTTGCATGATCTGATACCGATAGCCTCGCTCGATTTGCACACTCTGGTTGCCTCCATCAAGCCTGACGCACTGGTGGATGCCAGGATGAAAAAGCATGAGCAGCCCGAGATACAGATTACCCTCGCGCCCTTCACCGTTGGCCTGGGACCCAATTTTACTGCCGGAGAAACGGTGCATGCCGCCGTGGAAACCGGCTGGAATGATGAGCTGGGGAAGGTTATATGGCAGGGATCGACGCGGCCATTAGAGGGCGAACCGCAGTCGATAGCAGGACACGCCCGGGATCGCTACGTCTATGCGCCGGTCGCAGGCGTATTCCGGACAACATGCCGGATCGGCGATATGGTCACAGCGGGGCAGAAGATTGCCAATATCGGAGATTCCATACTGGATGCCCCAATCAGCGGAATAATTCGCGGGCTTACGCATGACGGTGTGCCGGTGGCACTAAAAGCCAAAGTCATCGAAGTGGATCCTCGCGGTGAACAATCAAAAACTATTGGCATCGCGGAACGGCCGAGGCGAATTGCGCTTGGAGTCCTGGAGGCAATCAGAGAAAAGGGCGCTCTATAGAACAGCTTAATCTGAGCTTGCAGCGGAAACAATGAGTGGGGATAAATTCACGGGGGAATGATGGATCTGCAGATGAGCTTTCCAATATCCGGTGTGACCACGTGGATTTTCCTTCCCCCTCTTGTCGCTTTTGTGGTTTCCTTCCTTGCTTCGATGGGAGGAGTTTCCGGAGCTTTTCTTCTTTTGCCGTTTCAGATCAGTTATCTGCATTTCGTTACCCCATCCGTCAGCGCTACCAACTTCGTATATAACATTGTAGCCATTCCGAGCGGGGTCTATCGATACATCCGGGAAGGACGCATGGCCTGGCACCTTGCCTGGCTCCTGGCCTTGGCAACTCTGCCGGGAATCTTCCTTGGCTACTATTTGCGGGTTGTATATCTTCCTGATCCTCGAACATTCAGACTGTTTGTCGCTTGCGTTCTCCTCTATGTGGGCTCGCGCCTTGCGCTGGATACCGTGACGAAGGCTAAGAATGGTGGAGACAATGGACAAAACGGAGTTCCGGGCATAAATCAGATGATTGGCGTCCCCGTGAATCTCCGAACCGTCTCCTTTTCGGCAAAGAAGACGGAATATGAATTCTGCGGTAACAGTTTTTCCTTCGCCACCCCCAAAATGCTGGCTATGGCATTTCTTGTGGGCATTGTCGGAGGCGCATACGGAATTGGAGGAGGCTCGATTATCGCGCCCTTCTGCGTGGCTTTCCTTGGACTTCCGGTTTACATGATTGCCGGCGCAGCGCTCTTTGGAACTTTCCTGACCTCAATAGCTGGCGTCCTCTTTTATACTTTTGTGCCGCTGAATCCAGGCATCTCCACTTCTCCCGACTGGCTGCTTGGTATTCTTTTTGGCTTGGGCGGCATGGTCGGGATGTATTGCGGTGCTCGCCTCCAGAAACGCATGCCACAGAGATTTATTAAAGTGATGCTGGGAGTTATGTTGTTGTTCCTTGTAATAAGTTACATCAGAGACTTTTTCGCCAACTAAAAATACAAATGCGACCGTAGACCGATAGAGTTCCCCGAGGCCAAATCTTGATGATCCAAGCCTCTATCTGCAATGCAAGCGATTGGCTATCCCTCTTCGTTTAGCTCGTCTTCAACAGGAAGCGCTTCTTTCGTTTGTTCCATTACAGGCAGAAGATGGCGAGGCAAAAAGAAAAGTCCGGCAATTAATGTCGGGACTACGGCACTGCCGATCACTACCGCGACAAGAAAGGAATACTGCGGTTGCGTCACGATTTTGTGCGATAACCCGAACAATGCTGAGATTGTTCCAAATGTCAATCCTGTTGACATCAACAACGTGTAGTACCATCGTTCGTCGCGCTTGCGCCGAAATATACCGATGATTGGATAAAGACCGAATATCTTGGAGAAAACCTTCCCTGCCAATAACAGCAGGAAAACCATCGGCGCTGAAATCAGTGCGGGCACTGAAACAAGTGTGCCGGCACGCAGGAAATAGAACGGGGTGAGGAACCCGGCGGTCAATGTTCGGAGCCTTCGAATCCAGAAAGCATCCGCGCTTGAGAATTCCGAACCGCTTCACTGCCCGACCAAAGTGCCAGGGCTCCCAACCCGAAAAGGACGAAGATGATCCATTTTGTGCGGATAGCGGCTGTGCGATACGCGTATATTTTTGTCAACCATCTGCTTGTAAATGGCAACAATCCTAATACCAGGGCCGTCGCAGCGATGAAAATACCTGTCTTGTAAGTAAATGGCGAAAACAATAATCCCAATGCAATGACCGTCCCGAGATCATTGATAAAGCAGGCACCCAGGATACCTTTCCCGTAGTCGGTTTTATTAAAACCGGTTTCCAGCATTACTGCATAGACGACCGCCATTGAGGTGGTTGAGAGGGCAACCCCGCAAAGCAAGCTGGCCTGTGGATTCCATCCCAGAACGTATCGGGCAACAGCAGCACATCCTATAAATGGCGCAAAGAAGCCGACAAGACCGACGACTGTCACTTCTTTGAGTTTCCTCTGAATCACTTCTGGCTCAAGCTCTGCACCAGCCAGAAAGGTGAGAAGTACGGCTCCTGCGCTTGCCAAAAACCGGAGCCATTCGGAATCGGCTCCCAGCAGGTCGAACTTGCCCATGTGGGTGGCGAAAGCAGCAACGACCACACCCACACAAATTTCAACAAGGGCGATCGATATGCGCAGGTGGTAGGCAAGGACGGATGAAATAACGGCCAATCCCAGCCAGAAAGCAGCAATTGTGAAGATTTGTTCCATGGTAGAGTCCTCCAATTTCGAAAACCATCCGGGCTATTTCGCGGGCATAAAAAAACCCGCTAGGCAGCGGGTCGCGATTTTTTATATTCACTTCCTACCGCTGCAATAGCCTGCACGGTAGGAGTCATCAGCCCGGCATGGGCGGTTATTGGGGGACTCCATCCCCTCTGAGCTCAGCCAATTTACCATCCAATCCGAAAAAGGCAAGTGGTAACACAGCTGTCGGGAAACACAATGGGAGGATGCATTCAGGCTTTTAAGTGACCCGAGCGGTGCGCTGCTGCCGCAATCCACACTACCAATTCAAGAATTGTCGATGTGGTCTCCTGATCATGAATTGAACTCATCGATAGCAATTCAGGCATTGCTTCGCCCAACAGGCAGGCGTCTCAAGAAAAGCCGAAAGGCACGAGCTCAATTGGGCAGGAAGTCAGCTTTTCAATTTCTCGTACAGGGGATTGAGCTTTGATTTATACATCGCTCTGATGATCTGTTCCTCCTCACCCAGCGGCTTCACCGGTATCAAATCCATTACTTCCTCGGGCGGCATTCCGGATCCCAACAACGTGTTTGCCGCTCCGGAAACCATTTCGAGAATTCCCGATTCCGCTTCTGCCGAGGTCATCCCGAAGGATTCCGCCAGGCCGCGAAGTTCCTGCAATTGGAACCAAAGATAGGTGGGCCCCATGGCAACCACTACCGCATAGGCTTCCAATTTGTTTTCCGCGACTTCAGGACATTTGCCGAGAGCGCCAAAAAGGACCTTTATTTCTTCTTTCTCAAGCCCACTTAATGCTCCTGAAAAAACGATGGGATTGTAGCCCTCCCCGATAATCGAGGCAGCATTGGGAATAAGCCGGACAATTCGGTCAAAACCGCTAAGTCCTTCCTTGAGCCTTGCGATGGATAGCTTGGGTGCCAGAGAAATCAGTATGGCTTCCGGCTTCAGGCCTTCTTTTATCTCAGCTAGAGATCCGCCAATTGCCGGCGGATGCAGCCCCAGAAAAACCAGGTCTTGTGCAGCAGCCTCACGATTGCTATTTAGAACAATCTGAACGCTCGGGAAACCAGCCTGCAGCTTTTTCAACGCATCCGCATTGATGTCGCTGACGATGATTTTAGCCGGTGTTTGTCCGGCCTTCTTGATTCCGCCCAAAATAATGCGGGCAATTCTTCCTCCGCCAATAAAACCCAGAGACTTCTCTTTCATAAGCACCTCCTGGTTTTGACTACGCTTCCATATCTATTGCCTTGAAATGATTTCAATTTGTGGTTCGATGATAAGCTTTGATTTGATTGAATTTGCCACAAGGCTGTACTTCACCGCGCTGCCCATAGCTCTCTGTATCCTCTTGAGAACAGCTTCCTTTTCGGTTGGCTCTGAATTCACGATGATCCGTGGTCGCAATATGACCTGAGAAAATATTTCAGTGCGATCAAGCTCTATCAGTTTTGTGCCCTCGCCATAACACTCGTAAGAAACGAGGTTCAATTTAAATCGCTCCGCGGACCAGATGAACATCATCATGACGCAGGTGTTGACTGCTGCTACAAAGGCATCCTCGGGAGTAAGCACTCCAGGGTGACCTTGAGCGTCCGGCGGAGCCGAGAAATCCATCTCAGGGCCGTTCCCCATGCGGATATGGCCCCAGTGTTCTCCTTTCCACTGAACTGTTGTGTTATAGGTTGCGGTGCGTGACATAAGCAAACTCCATGTGAGTTCAATCTGCAGGCGTGATCCAAAACAGTTTGAGGCTAGGCCTTCAGCTCGGCCTCAGCCTGTTGCCTGGCCAGTTCGGAATAGGCTTCCGCTGTCATGAGGTTCACGAGATCGCGTTTCAGATCTTCAGGCCTTAAGACGACCAGCCAACCAAGGCCGTACGGATCCTGGTTAATCAGTTCAGGAGATTCTTGAAGAGATGCGTTGGCTTCAACTACTTTTCCCTTCATCGGAGCGGGAAGGCTGAAATTGACCTTAACGGTTTCAATGCCGCCTACTTCATCCCCTGCATTCAGCTCGGATCCCTGTTCGGCTACCGTTGCAAATGCAATGTCCCCGTTCCTCTGTTGGATGAAGTCCGACATGCCAATGCGAAGCGAGTCGTTCTCCTGGGCGATCCAAAGCCCATCCGGACTATAGAGTAAATTTCGGGGAAAACGGAAAATAAACTTATCTACCGTGAATTTGATCTCGTAATTTGGATCATTGGCCATAGCAGGCTCCTACAGAATCAAGTGTGATCGGGTTGGACCCTATTCATTGCCCTTATCAGCTGCTTCGATCCACAAAGCAATTTCGTTGCTCTGAGGGATCCGTCCGCTCGCCTTCACCACTTCATCGATGACCAGGCCGGGAGTGGCCATAATCCCGTATTTGATGATCTCCTCAATCTTTTCCACCTTCTCCAATTCAGCTTTTGCGCCTGAGGCGGCGATCGCCTTTTCAGCCTCTGCATAAAGCTTTTTGCATTTCGGGCATCCAGTGCCCAGGACTTTGATTTTCATACCCCAATCTCTCCTAGCTCAACATGCCAAACAGGCAACCCGCGGCCGTGGACATGGCAACGACCAACAGGCAAAACACGAATGTCTTTTTGCCGCCGATGATTCTATAAATCACAAAAATGCTGGGCAGTGACAGAGCCGGCCCGGCAAGCAATAGTGCCAGTGCCGGGCCTTTGCCCATCCCAAGGCGCATCAACATTTCGACGATTGGAATTTCTGTCAGCGTCGCGAAATACCAGATCATGCCGACAAATGAAGCCGTGAAGTTTGAGAGCAGACTATTCCCGCCAACGAATGCCGCAACGGCTTTTTCGGGGATAAGGGCGCCAATAAATCCAGTCAGGAAGACTCCACCGAACAAGAGAGGCACAATCATCAAACCGAAGTCCCAGGTTGCCCGCATCCACTGCTTTACTTCGTCCCGGGAGAACCATCTCCAAACCATCAGCAGCACAAGAAGCCCCATCAATCCCGCCAGATACCACTTGATACCGTGAACCGTCATGGTGAAACCAGGCACTGGTTCTATGGAGGCAATCTGCTGTCTGTCGATCCGATGAACGTCGGTGGAAAGCCGGCCATCCGGCTGATATTCCTGAATGTCGATATTGTCCTGCGTTGAGTAGCGGATATTGGCGCTAATCGTCTTCCCATCCGTCATGGTCAAGGTCACATCGTTCGTGTTGTACCAGTCTGAAAAGATCAGAAAGAGAATCATGCACAGGAAATAGATCGATGTTTTCCATAGCGGCCGGGGATTATGCGGCGCATCCGGCAAATGCATATTGCTGACTCTTCGTTGATCGGCAGCCCGGAATGCAATTGCCATAAACAGGCCGATCACTACTGCAAAGATAATTGCGCCGACTGCCCGGGCTACGCCAAGGTCAAAGCCTAGCACTCGTGCGGAAAGAAATATGGCCATGACGTTGATGGCCGGGCCGGAATAAAGAAACGCGCTTGCCGGACCGAGGCCGGCGCCCATCGCATAAATTCCCGCGAACATCGGCAAAACGCTGCACGAGCACACCGCCAGTATCGTTCCTGATACGGAAGCGACGGCGTATGCCAGCGTTCGCTTCGAATCAGGCCCCAGATAGCGCATCACGGAGGCCTGAGACATAAACGTGGAGATTGCGCCCGCGATGAACATGGCAGGCACCACACAGGCAAGGGTATGGTTTACCGCATACCATTGTAGTAGCCGGAAAGCCTCAAGGATGGCGTTGGAAAATTTCGGATTTCCCAGTGGCATGTAATAGGCAACCAGGAATATCCCGACCAGCCATGCAAATTTCTTCGACTCATTCATCAACAACTCTCCTTCAGGAAAGCTGCGATTCGTTGGGACAATTCATCACGCATTTTCCTGAAAGCCGTCAGAACCTCTTCTTTTGAGCCGATGACGGCCGTAGGATCCGGCAATCCCCAATGCAGCCGTTGAGCTTTTCCCAGGAAACCAGAGCACTCCTCTTCGCCACAAAGGGTGATTACGGTATCAACCTCGGAAGCAGGGATCTCCGCCACGGCTTTGGAGCGATGGCCGGATATATCTATGCCGATTTCCCTGAGTACTGCGATGGCCTCCGGCCGCACGCTCGTTGGTCGAGAACCAGCCGACCAGATTGTTATTCCGGACGGCGCAAGCGAACGAGCGATCCCCTCGGCCATTTGACTGCGAGCGGAATTGGCCACACACAAAAAAAGGATGCCCTTGGACATTAGAGGTCGGTCCTTCCGAAGTACTTCCGTCCGAGCCACAATGAAACGTTGACCAGGCCGATCAGTACGGGAACTTCAACAAGAGGGCCAATCACCGCCGCGAAAGCGCCGCCGTGCTGAATGCCGAAGGTAGCAACCGCCACTGCGATGGCCAATTCAAAGTTGTTGGATGCGGCTGTAAAGGATAGAGTCGCAGACTGGCCGTAAGTCGCACCCACCTTCTTGCTCATAAAGAAGGAAATGAAAAACATCAGCAGGAAGTAAACAAGCAGGGGGATTGCGATGCGCACTACGTCAAAGGGCAGCTGTACGATCGTCTCGCCCTTAAGCGAAAACATCACAACAATTGTGAATAGAAGGGCAATGAGAGTAATCGGGCTGATCTTGGGAATGAATTTTTGGTGATACCACTGCTTATTCCTGGCTTTTATTAGCGCAAAGCGGGTAACCATGCCGGCAATGAACGGGATCCCAAGGTAAATAAAGACGCTCTTGGCAATCTCACCGATTGTGATGTCTACGGCGACGCCCTTTAAACCGAACCAGGTCGGCAGAACCGTGATGAAAACGTACGCATAGACAGAATAAAGAAATACCTGGAAGATGGAATTGAAGGCCACCAGCCCGGCGCAATACTCAGTGTCGCCCTTGGCCAGATCGTTCCACACAATGACCATTGCGATGCAGCGAGCCAGACCGATCATGATCAATCCGACCATGTATTCCGGTTTGTCGCGCAGGAACAGCACTGCAAGAACAAACATCAGGATTGGGCCAACAACCCAGTTTTGCACCAGAGACAGTCCAAGAACCTTGGTGTTGCGGAAAACCGGGGCCATTTCCTCATAGCGCACCTTGGCAAGAGGAGGATACATCATCAGGATGAGTCCGACAGCAATTGGGATGGATGTTGTCCCCACATTGAATCTGTTCAGAAATGGAACGATACCCGGAAAGAAATAACCCGCCCCGACACCCACAATCATTGCCAGGAAAATCCACAGAGTCAGATAACGATCCAGAAATGACAGTTTCCTGGCTATCCCTTCATGATGATGGGCTACAGCAGGAGCCATTGAGGATTTGCTGCTCATCGGGAGCCTCCAGAAAGATAATTTGTTGTTGAACCGCTTTTGGCAGTCCTGGCGTCACAAGCGCAGTCTCCATTTGCACGCGTTTCGCCGCTATTTTTCACTTTTAGCCAGGCTTTGAGTTTTGTGAGGAGTTGTTTTGCGTCTACCCTCTTCGACAGGCTTGCTTTTAGAAGCTTCAGGTGGGCTTCTGCAAGCTCGTCTTCAACCGGACGCAGGGAATAGTATGACCACAATCCCTCTTTTCGATCTGTTGCCAGCCCTGCGTTACGCAGAGCGGCAAGATGGCGGGAAGCCTTGGACTGAGTAATCTCCAGGGCTTCCATGAAGTCGCAAACACAAAGCTCCCGATTGTTGAAAAGCAGCCAGAGCATTTGAAGCCTTGCTTCATCGGAAAGGACTTTGAAGAATCTAGCGGTTTCTTTCAATTTGATCTCCTTGGATGCTACATTCATATATCCGGTTTAACAAATGCAGTCAAGGGCTATTTCCACAAACAGCGCAGTCCCAATTTACTCAATATCTTAGACTTAGCTGTTGGCCCCGGGCTGCCGGCACAGGCCTCTTTGAATTTCGTGTTATCCTCAACCTGGCTATAAACGTCGACAACAACTGAGGAAGCAAGGACCTTTGGATCAGTTGAGCAGAGTCCGATGAGGAGATACTCATGAATTCGAAATCCTTTTTGAAATGCCTCTTGGTTTTGGGATTTGCCATAGCCGCCAGCTGTTCCATCTTGAATGCATTGGCTCAACAATCTCCTGCGCCAAAAGCCGGTGCGCATAAAGTCAT
>JAEAMF010002063.1_pt1 | contig 12322 bp, 9 predicted proteins | sample 8958721 | NCBI WGS metagenome assembly JAEAMF01 (sample SAMN16933255, study PRJNA681124) | bioreactor sludge metagenome | isolation source: anaerobic bioreactor treating anionic surfactant - SDBS | place: India: Bengaluru | collected 2019-02-28
GATAAGGAATATTCCAATTTTAATTATAATTTTGTAAAGCAATATAAGCATACGGCTGTAGGTGAATTTGTGTATAAAATGACCGGTTTTTCCTTTACACCAGAACAAAAAAAGGAAATAAACTCCTTGTAAATTACATGCTCAGGCCGTTGCATGTAACTTAATAATGGAAATTATTTATGACAAAAAAGGAAGTACTTATCAAAGCTGGATCTGTGATACTATTTGCTATACTATGTATAGCTTTCTTTCAATTTTTTTATCCGTATCATCTGTTTATTAAAGAACAGCTACAGCTTTTTTTGTTTACTTCCGAATATTTTATCTCTTATTTATCTAAACCGGCTTCACTAGCCTCTTATCTGGGCGACTTCTTTACCCAATTTTTTTATCTTCGATGGGGAGGTGCTATAGTCTTAGCCTTGCTGCTTTGTGTGGAGTGGCTGCTGATTGTTTGCTTGTTGCGAAAACTGGGGGCAGAAAAGAATGTGTTGCTTTATGCTTTCTTTCCCATTATTGGAGAATGGGTATTGCATTGTGGACTGGGGTATTCCGTGTCGTCTACTATTACTGTAATTCTTTGTATAATTATTTTTTTGCTTTACGCCACAATTAAAAAACGATTTATCGCATTTCTGGTTGCGATTCTTCTTCAACCCATTTTGTATGCATTGCTGGGAAGTGGATTGTTTACATTTAACCTATTACTCTTGCTGACAGATTCTATCAGAAAAGAGAAATTGAACTTATTAGCATACGTAATTCTTTTTACGGGTATTTTGATTCCGTTTTTATTGCGCTCTCATTATCTGTTGACTATCGAACAGGCATATATCTATCCTCATAGAGAATTTATGGCATTTGTGCCACCTCTTTTAATAATAATGCTTGCTGGTGGCATGTCTTCCCGGGAGGTTAGAATATACACTTCCGATATCAGATATACTCCTTTACTTTTTGGATTACAACTTATATTGTTGATAGGAGGTGTACTATCCAGAGCAAATTTTCACAGAGAAAAGATCCTTTCGCTTGACAGTGAAGCGTATTTTGGGAACTGGTCGAAGGTTTTGAAACAGGCTTCTTCTTATAATCTAAATGACAATATAGCAACTTATTATACAAATCTGGCACTGGCTCGCTACGGTCAGCTACCGGACCACATCCTGGAGTTTTATCAGCCTGCAACAGACGGACTGTTTTTACCCGTAAATCCGAATGCTTCTCCTCTAACGATCTTCTTTAGCAACGAAGTGTTCTTTTATCTTGGGGATATGAATATGGCACAACATTCTTCTATGCTGGGAATGATTTTCTCTCCAAATAACAGAAGCTCTCGTCTTATCAAACGATTGGCAGAAATCAACATGATTAACGGAGAGAAAGAGGCTGCACGTAAATATTTAAGAATGCTTGAACCTACTCTTTTCCATCGTGCATGGGCTAAGAAGCGTTTGCAGATTCTTGATGCCGATACATTGATTGCCTCAACAGATGCCTGGCTGAAAGAGAAACGAAGCATGATTCCGAAACGTGACACGCTACGTAGTTCGACCGATTATCTTGCATCATTAAACCTTCTGGCCTCAAGTAATCCGGCTAATAAAATGGCGGTCGACTATCTGTTATGCTATCATTTGTTATCGAAAGATATCCGGTCTTTCACCAATGCCTATAACCGCTATGTAAAAGATACTTCTTCTTTGTTACCCCGGATTTATGGAGAGGCATTGCTGATAAGTCTTCTTAACTCCAAAGCAACGGATAAAGAGGTCCAATCTTACGGAATATCTCCGGATATGATTCGTGAATTTGCCGAATATACAAGATTGTACGAGCAAAGTAACGGACGAGGGGAGTTGTTGCAGGCAAAATTTGGAAAGAGTTACTGGTTTTATTTTCACTTTGCAAAAATGGATACAAAATGAAGCAAATTATATACTACTTACTTTTGTTACTGCTTATCATTCAGTCGGGATGTAACCGTCCGTCTGAGATACAGAAGATTGATGGAATGCCACCGATCTATCCGGATTATACCAATATTACTATTCCGTATAACATAGCTCCCTTAAATTTCTTATTACGAAATAAGCCGCAATCTGTCGAAGTTTCTGTTAAGGGGAAAAATACATCCTTTGTCGTATACGGAAATGAAAAGATACAATTCCCCGAAAGGAAATGGAGATCATTATTGGAGTCCGAAAAAGGGAATGATATAACAGTTGAGGTTACAGTTGAAAAAGATGGGAAGTGGTATCGTTATGCTGCGTTTAAATGGAAAGTATCTATCCATAAAATTGATTCGTATTTGAGTTACCGAAGGATTGAACCAGGATACGAGGTGTGGAATAAAATTCAGATATGTCAGCGGAATCTGGAGAATTTTTCTGAAAAAGTATTGGCGGATAATAATCTGACCGATGGATCTTGCATGAATTGTCACATTTACAATCAACATCAGAAGGATGTTTCCCTTTTTCATTTAAGGGGGAAAAAGGGAGGAACAATTCTGAATAGGAATGGGAAGCTTCGAAAATTAAATACAAAAGGAGTCAATAGCTTTGCTCCGGCGGTTTATGGGGCCTTCCACCCTTCAGGACGCTTTGGTGTCTTCTCGCAAAACACAATAATTCCGGAATTTCATGCCTATCGCTCCGAACGTCTGGAAGTATATGATACCGCATCAGATCTGGTTATTCTCGATTTTGATAAAAACAGTGTAAATACATCCTCATTGGTTTCAGGGGATCAGACATTGGAAACTTTTCCTGTGTTCTCGGCAGATGGAAAGTCGGTTTACTATTGTGCAGCTCCTCAGTTGCCTTTACCCGACAGCATCCGTTCTCTTCGTTACAGTCTGATGCGAATCGGCTTTGATGAAAAAAGCGGTAAATTTGGCAATAAGATTGACACCATTCTCTCGGCAAATAGTCTGCAACAATCGGTCAGCTTCCCCAAGGTTTCTCCAAACGGACGTTTTCTGCTTTTCTGTGTATCAGATTATGGCACTTTCCCGATTTGGCACAATGAAACTGACTTGCGCATGCTTGATTTGAAAACAGGAGGTGTAGATTCCCTTAAACAAGTAAACACCTGGTATTCGGATTCATATCATAGCTGGTCGTCCGAAAGCCGGTGGTTTGTTTTTGCAAGCAAACGCGACAATGGAATATATGGAAAGCCCTATTTTTCATATATAGATAACAACGGAGTAGCCAGTAAACCATTTGTTCTGCCTCAGAAAGATCCGGCTTATTACGATTATACACTTATTTCATTTAATATACCCGAATTATCGAAAGATGGTGTATCTTTCGGTGCAATGGATGTAGAAGATGCCTATTTTAATTTACCGACGGATGAGATGAAGTAAATAAAAATTATTCGAATGAAGATACTATTAAGAAATGCCAACGGGATGCTAACACTCTTACTTGGAGTTGTTGTCTTTATTTTTTATGCCTTTTTCTATGCAAATCACCTGCATTTCCAGGAACAGCTGCAGTTATTTCAGTTTACTGTGCCCTATTTTATAGAATCAATCTCTATTCCTTCCGGGTTTACGGCATTCTTGAGTCAGTTTATTACCCAGTTTTTCTATTTACCGTGGGTCGGACCAGTATTAATGGCGCTACTTATGGTACGCTTGCAATTAATGGTAAAATGGGTTGCTTTCCGTATAAAGAGGAATCCAAATCTTGAACCATTTACATTTGTTCCCCCTCTTTTTTTATGGGCTCTTCTATGTGACGAAAATTATATGCTTGGGGGATTGGTTGCATTAATTCTTACGCTTCAGTTGGTTTGGGTGCTTACTAAAATCAGTTCGCCTGTAGTACGTATCGTTGCTACGATGATTTTCATCCCAATTACTTATTGGCTTGCAGGAGGTACTGCGGTTCTAATGCCTCTGATCATGATTGTATTTGAGCTTACTCGTCCCACTGAAAATAGAGTGTCGGCTTGGGGGATTGGTGCAGGATATCTAATTTTAATGCTTATTTCGCCACTTATCGCTAAAAACTACCTGGTTCTTCTTCCGTCAATGCAGGTTTTTATCGGATACGGTTATTATCGTTATCTTATTTATCTGCCTTTTGGAATCCTGCTGTTATGGGCGTTGACGTTTTTAGTAATGCTTTTGTATGCTTTTTTGCCAAAGAGTGTGATGGATGGAAAGAAGAGTTTACCATTTTATATCTCTTCGCTTTTTCTTGTGTGGGGCGGAGCTGCGTATCTGGTAGCAGGTTCTTACAACCGCATCGCCGAGGAGGTTATGACCTATGATTACTTAGTCCGGACTCAACAATGGGATAAGGCAGTGGCTATAGCCGAAAAAGATGCCCCAGCTAATCCGCTTGCAGTAGCAAGTCTTAATTTGGCCCTTAGTCAGAAGGGACTATTAGGGGATAAGATGTTTCATTTTATTCAGAATGGGAGTGAGGGGTTGATTCCGCAATTTGATAGAGACTATCTCTTGCCTATGATGGTTGGGGAGGTTTATTACTATCTTGGATTGACAAATACAGCACAGCGTTTTGCATTTGAAGGAATGGAGGCTATTCCCGATTATCAAAAAAGCGCCCGCTGTTTGAAACGGTTGGCCGAAACGAATTTAATAAACGGCTCTTATGAAGTTTCCAGAAAGTACCTGCTCATACTCCAAAATACTTTTTTCTATAAAGATTGGGCTACCGAAACGCTTGCCTATTTAGGAGATGAAGATCGGATCAATAATCATCCGGAGTGGGGAAGAATTAGAAAATTCAGACCTAAAGAAGATTTCTTATTTGATGGGAATCAGCTGGATATGATATTAGGAATGCTTATTCAACAAGAGCCGACGAACCGGATGGCATACGAATATCTGATGGGCTATTGCCTGCTGAATAAAGATTTACCCCATTTTATGCAGTATGTCGACTTAGGGAAAGAGATAGGTTATAACTCGATGCCGATCAGTTATCAGGAAGCGGCTTTATATGTATGGGGATTGCAATCGACGGATCTGAGCCAGACACCTTTCCCAGTCAATAATGAGGTAAAAAAACGGATGCAGACATATGCAGGCATCTATACAACAAGAGAGGATGCCCAGATGTATCTTGAAAAGGAGTTTGCTGATACTTACTGGTATTATTTCCATTACAGATACAAAAATATTATTAAGAGAAACGAAGAATTCAGGCAAATGCATTGATGCTATATCACGCCTTTTATCTACTAATTTAAACCATAAAAGAAGATGAAAACTATATATACATGGATGATTCTATATCTGTTACTTTTTACAAGTTGTGGTGAGCAGGTAATTAATCCGGAAAAACTGAATGTTATACCACCTGTTTTTCCGGATTACACAGGAGTGACAGTCCCGGCCAGCATTGCCCCTCTTAATTTTGTCCTCTCAATCCCGTATGATAAGATTGATGTAACTATTTCCGGAAAGAAGGGAAGCTTACATATTCAGTCGGACAAGGTTGCAGCCTTTCCTCCGTCGGACTGGAGTTCCATTGTTCAGGATAACATAGGAGATAGTCTGCAAATTACAGTTTCGGTCAAATCAGAGGGTAAATGGAGGCAGTATCTTCCTTTTGCCATCTATATTTCGCCCGATTCGATTGATTATGGCTTGGTGTACCGTCTGATTGCTCCGGGATATGAAGTCTGGAGTAAGATGGGAATCTATGAAACCTGTTTAAGTACGGCTAAACAATCTACTATTCTGGATAATAAACTGATGGCTCCTAATTGTATGAACTGCCATACATTTCCGCAGAATAATCCTCGTAAGATGAGTCTGCATATCCGGGGAGCAAATGGGGCTACAGCATTGGTGCAGGACGGATCGATTGAAATGCTTGCAACTAAAACGGATAAAATGATTGGTAATGCACAATATACATACTGGCATCCATCCGAAAAATATATTGCTTTTTCGACAAATAAAACCCAGCAAGGCTTTCATGCAAGAGATGAAAAACGTGTGGAGGTAATCGATTTGGAGTCGGATGTCTTTGTTTATGATATTGTTAACAACGAAATGGTAAGTTGTCCCCAATTAAGTAGTAAAGAGTCGTTCGAGACTTTTCCCTCTTTTTCAGCAGATGGCAAAACTCTTTTCTTCTGTACAGCAGCTGCGCGTCCGATTCCCGAAGAATACAATCAGATACGTTATAATTTGTGTAGTGTATCGTTTGATCCTGTTTCACGGACTTTCGGAAATAAAGTAGATACTCTGGTTGCTGCCGAAGCTATGGGTAAGAGCGTATCTTTTCCAAGACCATCATATGATGGAAAGTATTTAATGTTTACCATGTCTGATTATGGAAACTTTTCCATATGGCATAAGGAGGCCGATTTATGGTTGGTCGATCTAAATACAGGAATTTCACGTTCTCTAACCGAAGTTAATAGCAATGATGTGGAAAGTTATCACAACTGGAGCAGTAACTCACGCTGGTTTGTATTTAGTAGCCGACGGATTGATGGACTTTATACCCGTCCTTTTATTGCGAACATTGATTCGAATGGAAGAATTGGAAAACCATTTCTTTTACCGCAAAAGGATCCGGAAGAATATATACTCAGTTTTTATTCATATAATCTTCCGGAATTTGTAACAGGACCTGTGGAAGTCAATCCCCGCGACCTGGCTGCGGCAGCAATGAAGCCTGAACGCAAACAGGTGAAACCGGCCAATTAAAACTTGCGGAAGGTGTATTTTTTATTGTCGGCTTTAAGAATTAATTGTTTGCGGTCGACTTTCTCAACACTGTAGTGACGTGTAGCTTCTGTCCAATCAGTATAGGGTAAAAAACTGGCAACAGGTACAGGATTGTCGGTAAGCTCGATAACAATCGAGTTGTTGTCCGGCATGTTGTTGAATCCATACTCAGATCGGAAACTATCAGACTTGGGACTGTAAATCTGATACATAAAAAGAGTATTTTGAAAGTTGAAATAGATTGTATCTACAGTCGTTACCTGTCCATCGGATTCAACCTGTTGCATTTGCCATTTCCCTTCCAGGGGAGTATTTAATTCTTGTCCGCAAGCACTCAAAAGTAGTAAGGCTATGGCGGATAGGGCTATTTTTTTCATTAGTTTATAATTTTGTGAAGTACAAATTTAGATAAAAATAAGCATATTCTATCAAGAATCTGCAAAATGCAGGGGTAATGCTGCTTAATATATAGACGATTGCACCAGATTAAGCAGAAGCAAAAATCCCGGGAAATTGTTATTTCCCCGGGATTAATAGCTTTACAGCCTACGTTCAATTAAAGAACTCCTTTGGTGGAAGGAAGTTCGTAGTTAAATATATCCCTACGGATGGCCATCTTTATTGATCTGGCCAATGCTTTGAATATACCTTCTATTTTATGATGTTCATTCTGACCTTCGGCTTTGATTGTGAGATTCATCCGGGATGCATCACTTAGGGATTTGAAAAAATGAAGAAACATTTCGGTTGGCATGTCTCCAATCTTTTCCCTATTGAATGTTGCATCCCATACAAGCCAGGGACGACCTCCAAAGTCTAAGGCAACCGTACAGAAACAGTCATCCATAGGCAGACAATATCCATAACGTTCTATTCCCCTTTTATCTCCAAGCGATTTTAATAAAGCTTCCCCTATTGCAATTGCCGTGTCCTCAATGGTATGGTGTTCGTCAACTTCAAGATCGCCTTTCACTTTAACAGTAAGATCTATACCTGCATGTTTGCCGATCTGATCAAGCATATGATCAAAAAATCCCAATCCGGTAGCTATGTCTGTCTTACCTTTTCCATCCAGATTTACTTCAACATAAATATCTGTTTCGCGTGTGGTTCGCTGGATAACAGCTCTTCTTTCTCCAGCAAAAAGAAACTCAGTGATTTTATCCCAGTCACCCGTACATAAAACACAACAAGCCTCAAGATCTCTGGCTTTCAATTGCTGATCCGCATCTTCCCCATCGTATAGCCAGATTGCTTTCGCACCTAAGTTTTTAGCCAACTCCACATCGGTCAGCCTGTCTCCAATCACAAAGCTGTTAGTCAGGTCGTACGAACCATCCATGTACTTATGTAACATTCCGGTACGAGGTTTCCGGTTGGGTGAGTTCTCTTCGGGCATTGACGGATCAAATAACAAATCGTCGAATGTGATGCCTTCACCTTCCAATGCTTTCATAAGTTTGTTTTGCGCAGGCCAGAAAGTCTCTTCCGGAAAGGACGCAGTACCCAAGCCATCCTGATTGCTGACCATCACAAATTCGAAGTCCAGCTTTTTGCGGATGAAATATAGATTCCTGAAAATTTTAGGATAAAATTCCAGCTTTTCCAAACTGTCCAACTGATAATCGACAGGAGGCTCAACCACCAGCGTACCATCTCTATCTATAAATAGGGCTCTTTTCATATTGCGGCTTTTTTTAGCGATTCAATTAAAGTCTCATTTTCTACAGGAGTACCCACAGTAATGCGCAAACAGCCCAAACATAAGGCAATGTTGGTGCGGTTTCGTACTATAACTCCTTGTTCGACAAGGTGGTTGTAGAGCTTGTTTGCGTCTTCTACCTGTACTAATACAAAATTAGCATCGGTTGGGTAAATCTTCTTTACAATAGGAAGAAGACTGAGCCTGCTAATAAGTTTTTCTCTTTCCTTAAGCAATACTTCGACCCATTCGTTTACCTTGGATGGATTCTCCAACAGATCAATTGCATATTTCTGAGAAAGCTGGTTGATATTATATGGGTACTTTATCTTATTTAGTACAGCTATAATTTCGGGAGAAGCAAAGGCCATTCCTAAACGTATACCGGCACTTCCCCAAGCTTTTGATAAAGTTTGCAACACCACTAAATTAGGATAAGTACTAAGCTCACTCAAGAACGAAGGTTCCGAAGAGAAATCAATGTAGGCTTCATCCACCACTACGATACCTCCGAATCCAACGAGCACTTTGCGAATCTCCTCCCGATTCAGACTGTTTCCGGTTGGGTTGTTAGGTGAACAAAGAAATAAAAGTTTGGCAGCAGGTGCCTCTTTGTGCGATAACAGATTTTCGGCCTTAAACTGAAACTGTTCATCAAGTAGTACCGGAATATAGGGTACATTATTCACATCTGCGGCAACTTTATACATCCCGTAGGTAGGATCGATGGCCAGAATACAGTCTCTGGCGGGTTCGCAGAAAGCTCTTATCAATAAATCGATGGGTTCGTCGCTTCCGTTACCCAATAGAATGTTTTTTACATCCACCTTTTTAATTTCAGCAATGCGTTCTTTCACTTTCCACTGCATAGGATCCGGATAACGATTATAGGGGGCATTGTATGGATTTTCGTTAGCATCCAGAAAAACGGAGGCTTCACCATGGAATTCATCTCTTGCTGATGAATAAGGTTTTAAATTCCATACATTGGGGCGAACTAATTCTTTTAACTCTTTCATACGTATATAATTTATAATTGAAAGGTATGAGGTACGAAACTTATTCTATGCATGACCGTCGACTTCGTTAATGGTGCGTTTACTCTTTTCATAAACTACTGAGTCTTATAGTTACCGCATTACGGTGTGCATCCAGTTGTTCTCCAGCAGCCATTACCTCAATGGTATTACCTAAATTTCTTATTCCCTCTTTTGTAATTTCCTGAAAGGTGATTTTTTTGATGAAACTATCCAGATTTACACCGCTGTAAGAACGGGCATAACCATTAGTCGGCAACGTATGATTGGTTCCCGAAGCATAGTCGCCGGCACTTTCAGGAGTATACGCACCCATAAAAACACTTCCTGCATTGGTAATCTGATCTGCTATGAAGTCATAATTATTTGTTTGTATAATCAGGTGTTCCGGAGCATACTGATTGGTGAAACGAATTACTTCGGCATCGTCTTTCAACACGATTATACGGCTGTGCAAAAGCGCTTTCTCTGTAATCTCTTTGCGAGGTAATTTCTCCAATTGTTCCTGAACAGCTTTTACAACAGGTTCTACAATTTCTTCGGATGTGGTAACAAGTATAGCCTGACTATCGGGCCCATGTTCAGCCTGCGATAGAAAATCGGCTGCAATAAACTCCGGATTGGCATTGTTATCGGCTATAACTTCAACTTCCGAAGGTCCTGCCGGCATGTCGATCGCTACTTCCTTTAGGCTAACCAGCTGTTTTGCCGCGGTAACATATTGATTTCCTGGGCCAAAAATCTTGTATACTTTAGGTACAGACTCCGTCCCATAGGCCATAGCCGCAATTGCTTGTATACCTCCGACTTTGGCAATAATGCTGACTCCAGCTATTTTAGCTGCATACAATATGGCCGGATGTAGCTTACCTTCCTTATTGGGTGGCGAGCACAGTACGATCTCTTTACAACCTGCAATCTTTGCTGGAATAGCTAACATGAGAACCGTCGAAAACAGTGGAGCGCTACCTCCGGGAATATATAATCCTACTTTTTCAATGGCAACAGCCTTTTGCCAACAGGTTACTCCGGTTGTGGTTTCAATACGATTACCGTTAAATTTTTGTGCTTCGTGAAACTTTTCAATGTTGTTTTTAGCAATAAGAATAGCCTCTTTTAATTCAGCATCCACCAAGGTCTCAGCTTCGTTTATCTCAGTTTCACTTACCAACAAATCCGATATCTTAACTTTATCGAATTGCTCCCCATATTTTTTTACGGCTTCGTCGCCTTGGGTACGTACTTCATCTAAAACTTTTTGAACGGTACCGAACAACGAACTTACATCCAGAGCCGGACGCTTTATAAGTTTATTCCATTTATCCGGATTGGGGTATTTTATAATTTCCATACTACCATCGTTTATAAAATCATTTTTTCAATCGGAATAACCAGTATACCTTCAGCTCCTAGAGCTTTCAGCTTGCCTATTATCTCCCAGAAGTGCTTTTCAGCAATTACAGATTGTATGGATACCCATCCCTCTTCGGCTAACGGAGTTACAGTAGGGCTCTTCATCCCGGGGAGGATTTCGATTATTTCCTTTAATTTATTTTGCGGAGCATTTAGCAGTACATATTTTTTCCCTTCAGCTGTTTGAATGGCTTCGAAACGGAAAATCAGCTCATCCAGAATTTCTTTTTTTGAATCGGTAAGTTCGCTGTTTGCGATAAGAAGGGCTTCGCTTTGCATTACTACATCTACTTCCTTTAATTGATTGCTCACCAATGTACTTCCAGAACTTACAATATCGAAAATTGCATCAGCTAAACCAATGCCAGGAGCTATTTCCACGGATCCACTAATAACATGTAATTCGGCCTTAACTTGCTTTTGTCTCAAATAGTCCTTCAGAATCTCGGGGTAGGAGGTTGCAATGGTTTTTCCATTAAACCACTCGATTCCTTTATATTCTTCATCTTTCGGTATAGCTAAAGATAATCTGCATTTGCTAAATCCCAAGCGTTTAATCAATAGAGCTTCCGCTCCTTTTTCGATGTACTCGTTCTCTCCAACGATACCAATATCCGCTACTCCGTTAGCCACCGATTGAGGTATATCATCGTCGCGCAAGAAAAGTACTTCGACCGGAAATCCCTTTGCCGAAAGTAACAAGGTACGTTTCCCTTTATTCAGTTTTATACCAGCTTCTTCAAGAAGCATCATTGTTTCTTCAAACAACCTTCCTTTTGATTGTACTGCAATTCGTAACATATGTCTGTTTTTTTAATTAATAACTATATACCGACAAAAAAAGGCTTACCTTGAACGGTAAGCCTTCACTTTATTATTTTTAATGCACCTTTTAGACACCAAAACAGCCCACCGAACTATTGTCCGTTGTAATGATGGTGATGATGATGCATTGTATTCAGTTTCATATTTCTGATTGATTACGCTACAAAATTACAATAATTCTTGAATCTGCAATATTATATGATAAAATATTACAAATTATTTATGGGAGATACCATTTTATGAGTTTATAGAGAGTTTACGGGGACTTAAGGCATGCTTTTATTCTTTAAAGATTAATGATTTAATCTGCCATGAAAAATGTCGGGACATTTTCTCCAAAATGTATATACTTTTTGGAGAAAATGTTATGAGTTATACAATCAAAAGTAACTATAATTTGATGCCCATTAAATGAAGACTTTTTTATTCATTTCTAGTCAGTATTTCGTAGGTATACGAACATTTTTTTAGTCAATAACGTATATTCAAAAAATATAAGGTTTTGTTTCCATACTTTGTAATTTAAATCTGAATTTAGAAAATAGGATGTTCCGATAAAAGTAATTTACTTCAAATGACATTGCTTATTAACAGAAGGATACGTCCCAATATGGA
>JAEAMF010002040.1_pt1 | contig 12311 bp, 14 predicted proteins | sample 8958721 | NCBI WGS metagenome assembly JAEAMF01 (sample SAMN16933255, study PRJNA681124) | bioreactor sludge metagenome | isolation source: anaerobic bioreactor treating anionic surfactant - SDBS | place: India: Bengaluru | collected 2019-02-28
ATGCTAGCAGTTGCGCTGGCGGCCGGGCGTTTCAGAACGTGCTGGTCACAACGCCGTCGGCCAGCACCTTGGCGTCGATCACCTTGCCGCTGCGCACGTTGCGTACGCGGATCACCTCGCCCGGCTGGCCGTCGCCCAGCGCTTCGCCGGCAGTGGAGGCTTCGATGCCCTCGTGGCTGGCGACGATCTTCACCGGCTGGCCGCGCTTGACCGCCAGCGGCAGGGCAAGCAGTGCGGGAGTCAGCGTCTGGCCGGCGCGGATACGCCGTTTGGCTGCCTTGCCGACAACCTCGTCGAGACGGTTGAAGTAGCCGCGCGGCGTCTTGCCGATGTTGATCCGCTGCAGCCGGAGGTCATCGCGGGTGATCAGCTGGCCGCGTTCGATGATGCCCAGCGCGTGCACCGCCGGCAGGAACACGTTGGCCTGGCTGGTGACACTGACCGACCAGCCGTCGCCGGCCGGGCAGCGGATCTCCAGGCGCTGGCGCTCCAGCAGCGACACGGCCTCGCCACTGGCGCGCAGCTGCAGCGGCAGGCCGCAGGCCGGCAGTTGTGCCGTATTGCCCGGCAGGCTGGTGGCGTGGTTGAACGTCATGCCCTGCCAGCCACGCCGGGCGGCTTCGCGCTGCAGGCCTTCGCGCAGGAACTGCTCGATCGCCTGCTCGATCTGCCGCGGCGCGTTCGCCGGCGCCTCGCCGTCGTCTGGCTGCGCCTGCGCGGCAGAGTGGACCAGGCAGAGGGCGAGCAGGGCGGAAGCGACCTTTCCGCCTGGCCGGCGCCCGCCGCGCCCATGCGGAAGCGAGCGGGTGGTCCGGGCGTCGCGGTCTTCTGAAATGCCTATATAAAACAATGACTTAATTACCGTATTGGGGGCGGCACGATTCCTGCAATCCATGCCCGACCAGAGGCGCGGACGGTTGTCCGCCCACTCATGCTTCAAGGGTATCGGCGAATGAGTATACGGTTTGAAGAGGTGACCGGCGTCCACGAACGCGCCCTCGAGCTGCGCATGCAGCGCAGCGAAATCCTGGCGGCCAACCTCGCCAACGAGGACACCCCTGGCTTCCAGGCGCGCGACATCGATTTCCGCAAGGAGATGCAGCGCCTGCAGGACAGCGAAACACCGCGCCTGAGCATTGCCGGTAGCGATCCGCGCCTGCAGTACCGCGTGCCGACGCAGGCCTCGCAGGACGGCAACACCGTCGAGCTGTCGGTCGAGCAGGCGCAATTCTCGCGCAATTCCATGGATTTCCAGACCAGCCTGACCTTCCTGACCATGAAATTCCGTGGCCTGAAGCAGGCCATCGAGGGCCGCTGATGTCGTTCGATTCCATCTACCGCATTGCCGGCTCGGCGATGAACGCCCAGACCGTGCGGCTGAACACCGTGGCCAGCAACCTGGCCAACACCGATTCGGCGGCCAGCAGCGCCGCGGATACCTACCAGGCGCGCAAGCCGATGTTCGCCGCGGTGTACGAGAACGACTCGCTGACCCGCGGCGTCGGCCTCGGTGGCGCCCACGTGCAGGTGCTCGACGTGGTCACCTCCGGCGCCGAGCCCAAGCGTAGCTACGAGCCGGGCAATCCGCTGGCCGACAACGAAGGCTACGTCTATTACCCCGACATCAACGAGATCGAAGAGATGACCGACATGATGTCGGCCACCCGCAGCTTCGAGACCGGCGTCGAGGTGCTCAACCGCGTGAAAAGCATGCAGCAGAGCCTGCTGCGTCTGGGAGAAGTCTGATGAGTAGCGTCAACTCCGCGCTGGACAGCAGCCTGGCCGGCAACTCCATCGAGCAGGTCAAGCGCGCCGTCAACGTCAGCGACGCCACCACCATGGAGAACAACTTCATCAGCCTGATGGTCGCGCAGATCAAGTATCAGGACCCGACCAAGCCGGTCGACAGCACCGAGTTTCTCAACCAGTTCTCGGCGATGTCCCAGGTCAAGAGCATGGAGAACATGGCCAGCCTGGCGCAGAACAACCTGGTGCTGATGGACAACCTGCAGACCCTCACCGCCTCCGGGCTGGTCGGCCAGCAGGTCAGCGTCGCGGTCGACACGCTGGAGCTGGATGGCACGGTCGTCAGCGGCCAGTTCAGCCTGGAGCACGCCTCCAATCGCACCTCGCTGGTGCTGACCGATTCCAACGGCGTGCAGACCGCCGTCGAGCTGGGCGCCCGCTCGGCCGGCGCGGTGCCGTTCCGGATCGATCCGGCCAGCCTCGGCCTGCCCGCGGGGCAGTACAGCGTGGCGATCGAGTCGGACAACGGCGAGTACCCGCAGGTGGAAGTCGCCGGGCGCGTCGACAACGTGCGCGTCAGTGCCGAGGGCCCGGTGCTGCAGGTTCAGGGCGTCGGTTCGGTGCCGTTCTACAACATTCTCGAGTTCGGTCAGGGCGCCGCCAGCGCCTGATGGCGCCGCGTGCCGCCCGAACCTCCCTTCAGCAGAGACGAGACGCAACCATGAGTTTCAACATCGCCCTGACCGGCCTCTCCGCCGTCAACGAACAGCTCAACACCATCGGCAACAACATCGCCAACTCCGGCACCGTCGGCTTCAAGTCCTCGCGCACCGACTTCGGCAGCCTCTACGCCGAAACCCAGGCGATGGGCGTGGAAGTGATCGGCAGCACCCAGAGCATCAGCCAGGGCGGCGCGCTGACCACCACCAACCGCACCCTCGACCTGGCCATTTCCGGCGGTGGCTTCTTCGTCACCCGCGCCAGCAACGGCGACGTCGCCTACACCCGCGCCGGCATCTTCGGTACCGACAAGGACAGCTACATCACCAACAGCCTCGGCCAGCGCCTGCAGGGCTATCCGGCGGACGCCACCGGCAACCTGCAGACCGGGACCGTCAGCGACCTGCAGCTGCGCTCCGGCGGCCTGCCGGCGCGCGCCACCGACGCGCTGAGCTTCGTCGCCAACCTCGACGCCAACGGCGAGGTGCCGGCGGTGGCCTTCGACCCGCTGGTGGCCGACAGCTACAACTCCACCTACACCACCAAGCTGTTCGACTCGCAGGGCAAGGAACACACCCTGACCCAGTACTTCGTCAAGACCGCCGACAACAACTGGGATGCCCACTACTACATCGACGGCGCCTCGCTGGGCGCCGCGCAGCCGCTGAGCTTCGACAGCGCCGGCGTGCTCGCCGCGCCGATCGGCACCGTTACCCTGAATGCCGCGCTGACCGGCGGCGTCGCCCCGCTGGCGATCGACCTCGACTACACCGGCAGCAGCCAGTACGGCTCGGAATTCAGCGTCACCAGCAACCGCGCCACCGGCTATGCCGCGGGCGAGCAGACCGGCATGGCGGTGGAGAAGGACGGCCGTGTCTACGCCAGCTACTCCAACGGCGAGCGTCTGCTGCAGGGCCAGGTGGTGCTGGCCAGCTTCGTCAACGCCGAGGGGCTGAAGAACATCTCCGGCACCGCCTGGACCGAAACCGCCGCCTCCGGCGCGGCGATGCTCGGCGCCCCGGGCGTCGGCCAGTACGGCACGCTGGCCTCCGGCGCGCTGGAAAGCTCCAACGTCGACCTGACCCAGCAGCTGGTGGGCCTGATGGAAGGCCAGCGTAACTACCAGGCCAACACCCAGGTCATTTCCACCAACAAGGAACTGACCCAGGTTCTGTTCAACGCACTCTGAGGCTGACCGATGGACCGTCTGGGATACACCGCGATGACCGCCGCCAGCCGCACGATGCTGTCGCTGCAGGTGCGCTCGAACAACCTGGCCAACGTCAACACGCCCGGCTTTCGCGCCGATCTGGAGCGTGCCCAGGCGGTGGCCGTCGAAGGCTATGGCTACGACAGCCGACACATGGCCGTGGTCGAGAACAACGGCGTCAGCCTCGCCGCCGGGCCGCTGATGGCCACCGGCCGCGAGCTGGATTTCGCCGTCAAGGGCAGCGGCCTGATCGTCCTGCAGGACGGCGAGGGCGAGGCCTACACCCGTCAGGGCAGCCTGCAGATCGATGCCGAAGGTCGCCTGACCCTCAACGGCCGTGCGGTGCTCGGCGAGGGTGGTGCCATCGTGCTGCCCGAGCATGACCGCATGGAGATCGGCAACGACGGCACCGTGTCGATCATGGCGCCCGGCGACTGGGTGATGGCCGAGGTCGACCGCATCCGCCTGGTCGACGTGCCGCCGGCCGATCTGACCAAGAACGCCGCCGGCCTGCTGGTGACCCGCGACGGCCAGCCCGCCGCGCCCAGCGCTGACGTGCGCCTGGCCAGCGGCTTTCTCGAGGCGAGCAACGTCTCGGCGATCGACGAGCTGGCCTCGACCATGAGCCTGAACCGCCTGTTCGAAACCCAGGTGAAGATGATGAAAGCCGCCGAGGACCTCTCCGACGCCGGCAACCGAATGATCCGCGGCAGCTGATCGGGAGATAACGCATGAATTCCGCCCTTTGGGTCAGCAAGACCGGCCTGGCCGCCCAGGACATGGCCATGACGACCGTCGCCAACAACCTGGCCAACGTCAACACCAACGGCTTCAAGAGCGACCGCGCGGTCTTCGAGGACCTGTTCTACAGCATCGAGAAGCAGCCCGGCGCGCAGGCCGACGAGATCAACACCGTGCCGTCCGGCATCCAGCTGGGCAGCGGCGTGCGCGTCGCCGGCACGCAGAAGGTGTTCACCGAAGGCAGCATCCAGACCACCGGCCAGCCGATGGACCTGGCGATCGTCGGCCGCGGCTTCTTCCAGGTCGAGGCGCCCAACGGCGACATCCTCTACACCGAGAATGGCCAGTTCCAGCTCAACGCCGAGGGCATGATGGTCAACGCCCAGGGCCTGCCGCTGAACCCGGCGATCGAAGTGCCGCAGGGCAGCACCGGCTTCAGCGTCGGCGCCGACGGCATCGTCACCGCGGTGCTGCCGGGCGACACCCTGCCGTCGGAGCTGGGGCAGATCACTCTGGTCAACTTCACCAACCCGGGCGGTCTGGAAGCGCTGGGCGGCAACCTCTACCGCGAAACCGTCGCCAGCGGCGAGCCGGTCGAAGGCGTGCCGGGCGAGGAAGGCCTCGGCCAGCTCAAGCAGGGCGTGCTGGAAGGCTCCAACGTGCAGGTGGTCGAGGCGATGGTGGCGATGATCGCCATCCAGCGCGCCTACGAGGCCAACGCCAAGGTGCTCGACGCCGCCTCCGGCATGCAGCAGTTCCTCAACCAGACCGTCTGAGCCCGATGATGCGTACGCCGATCCTGCTCGCCCTGCTGTTGTTGCTCAGCGGCTGCGCCAGCTTCAACGAGTTGCTGCCGGACGAGGATTCCAGCGAGTACGAGCCGCTGGAGCTGGACTACAGCCTGCCGCCGACCACCAGCGGCGGCCTGTTCCGCTCCGGCTACGGCGGCTCGCTGATCAGCGACCGGCGCGCGGTGCGGGTCGGCGACATCCTCACCGTGGTGCTGGACGAGTCGACCCAGTCGAGCAAGAGCGCCGGTACCAGCTTCGGCAAGGAGTCGAGCGTCGGCATCGGCATCCCCACCGTGCTCGGCAAGCGCTACCCGGACGTCGAAAGCTCGGCGAGCGGCGAGCGTGAATTCAACGGCTCGGCCAAGAGTTCGCAGCAGAACACCCTGCGCGGCTCGATCGCCGTCACCGTGCACCGCGTGCTGCCCAACGGCACGTTGCTGGTCAAGGGCGAGAAGAATCTCAAGCTCAACCAGGGCGACGAATATATCCGCCTGACCGGCCTGGTGCGCATGGACGACATCAACCGCTTCAACCAGGTGTCGTCGCAGAACGTCGCCAACGCGCGGATCTCCTACGCCGGGCGCGGCGTGCTCAACGACAGCAACTCGGCCGGCTGGCTGACGCGCTTCTTCTCCAGCCCGCTGTTCCCCCTCTAAGTGGAAAGATTCCCGATGCGAGTGAAGCTGTTTCTTGCCGTCGTCGCGCTGTGCTGGCAACTGCCGGCGCAGGCGGTGCCGCTGATGGATCTGGTGGATATCGAAGGCATCCGCGGCAACCAGCTGATCGGCTACGGCCTGGTGGTCGGCCTGGACGGTACCGGTGACAAGAACCAGGTGAAGTTCACCAGCCAGTCGGTAGCCAACATGATCAAGCAGTTCGGCGTGAACCTGCCGCCGAACGTCGACCCGAAGCTGAAGAACGTCGCCGCGGTGACCGTCACCGCCATGCTGCCGCCGTCCTACAGTCCGGGGCAGAGCATCGACGTCACGGTGTCGTCGTTGGGCGACGCCAAGAGCCTGCGCGGCGGTCAGCTGCTGATGACCCCGCTGCAGGGCGTCGACGGCGAGGTCTACGCCGTCGCCCAGGGCGCGCTGGTGGTCGGCGGGGTGAATGCCGAGGGCGCCAGCGGCTCGAAGGTGGCGATCAACACCTCCAACAGCGGGCTGATCCCCAATGGCGCCACGGTGGAGCGGATGATCCCTACCGATTTCACCGAGCGCGCGCAGGTGCTGCTCAACCTCCGCCAGCCGAGCTTCCAGACCGTCAGCCGCGTGGTCGACGCGGTCGACGCGCTGTTCGGCAAGGGCACCGCCACCGCGCTGAATGCCACCAAGGTGGCGCTGCGCGCGCCGGTATCGAGCAACCAGCGCATGAGCTTCATGGCCATGCTCGAAAGCCTCGAGGTCGAGGAAGGCCGCGTGCGGCCGAAGGTGGTGTTCAACAGCCGCACCGGCACCGTGGTGGTCGGCGAGGGCGTGCGCGTCAAGGCCGCCGCGGTGGCCCACGGCACGCTGACGGTGACCATCAGCGAGCGCCCGCAGGTCAGCCAGCCGGGGCCGTTTTCCCAGGGCGAGACGGCGGTGGTGCCGCAGTCGGACGTCGCCGTCGAGCAGGACCGCAAGGCCATGTTCAAGTGGCCCGAAGGCGCCAGCCTGGAAAGCATCATCAGCACCATCAACAGCCTGGGCGCCACGCCGGACGACGTGATGAGCATCCTGCAATCACTGGAGCGCGCCGGTGCGCTGAATGCCGAACTGATCGTGATCTGAACCATGAGCATCGTTTCCCTTCCGCAACACCTCAACAGCCTGCGCCAGCGCGCCGACGGCCCGGCCGCGGCGCGGCGCCAGCAGCTGGAAGTCGTCTCCGAACAGTTCGAGGCGATGTTCCTGCAGCAGATCCTCAAGCAGATGCGCAAGGCCGGCGACGTGCTGGCCGCCGGCAACCCGATGCGCAGCCGCGAACTGGACACCATGCGCGACTTCTACGACGAAGTGCTCGCCGAGAGCCTGGCGACCAAGCGCCAGACCGGCATCGCCGACATGCTGGTGCAGCAGCTCTCCGGCGGCCTCGACGGCACCGCGCCGGCACCCACCGCGCTGGGCCTGGCCAGTGCCGGGCCAGCGGGCCAACACGCCCTGCGCGGCACCTGGCAGCGCGGCGCGCAGGCCATCGACCGCGCCTGGGCCGCGGGCAAGGCGAGCTTTCAGGCGCTGGTCGCCAGCGTGATCAAGCACGAGTCCAGCGGCAACGTCGCCGCCGTCTCGCCCAAGGGCGCGCGCGGCCTGATGCAGCTGATGCCGGGCACCGCGCAGGACATGGCCGCCGAGCTCGGCCTGCCGTTCAGCGAGGCACGCCTGACCAGCGACGCCGAGTACAACAAGCGTCTGGGCAGCGCTTACCTGAACAAGTTGCTCGAACGCTACGACGGTCATCAGGCGCTGGCGCTGGCGGCCTACAACGCCGGCCCGGGCAAGGTCGACGAGTGGCTGCAGCAGCATGGCGATCCGCGGCGCTTAATTCCGCCGCCGCGCCGGTCGCCCTGAATAACCAGCAGCGAAGCGGCGGGCATCTGTCCGTGGCCTTCGCCCAACCGATCCGGATCGAGTCGAAGGAAGTCGTGTCGTGAGCATTCTCAGCCAGATTGGCTACAGCGGGGTTCGGGCTTCGCAGATCGCCCTCAGCGCGACCGGGCAGAACATCGCCAACGTCAACACCCCCGGCTTCAGCCGCCTGGCGCCGGAGCTGCATTCGCTCGGCGGGCAGACCGCCTCGAGCGTCGGCGGCGGCGTGCAGGTCAGCAGCATTCGCCGGCTGTCCAACGATTTTCAGAACCAGCAGCTGTGGCGCGCCAGCACGGAGAAGAATTACTACGGCACCAGCCAGCAGTACCTCACGGCGCTGGAAGGGCTGATCGACAGCGAAGGCTCCAGCGTCAGCGTCGGCCTCGACAACTTCTACGCCGCGCTCAGCGAGGCCAGCTCGACGCCCGAGTCGATTGCCCTGCGTCAGCAGATCCTCAGCGAGGCCAAGCAGCTGGCGCAGCGCTTCAACGGGCTGAACGCCAACATCGGTACCCAGCTCGGCGCCCTCGAAGGCCAGCGCGTGGCGATGGTCAGCGAGATCAACGGCCTGTCGAGCAACATCGCCGAGCTCAATGCGCAGATTCTCGAGATGGAATCTTCCGGACGCGATACCGCGACCCTGCGCGACTACCGCGAGAACCTGATCAAGGACCTCAGCCAGTACGCCGGCATCCGCGTGCAGGAAGCCGCCGACGGTAGCCTCGGCGTGTCGCTGGTCAACGGTCAGCCGCTGGTCGCCGGCACCACCGCCGGCCAGCTGCAAGTCAGCGAGAACCTCGCCGGCGAGCAGGAACTGACGCTGGTCTTCGCCAAGACCTCCTTTCCGCTGATCCAGGACGGCCTCGGCGGTTCGCTCGGCGCGCTCTACGACATGGAGTACGGCGCCCTGCGCCCGGCCCAGGACGACCTGCACGCCATGGCCGGCGCGCTGGCGCAAGCGGTCAACGACACCCTGGCCGGCGGCTTCGACCTCAACGGCGACCCCGGCCAGCCGCTGTTCGTCTACAACCCGGCGAGCACCAGCGGCATGCTCGCGGTCGGCACGCTGTCGACGCAGGAGCTGGCGCTGTCCTCGGTGGCCGGCGAGGTCGGCAATAACCAGACGCTGCTGGCACTGCTTGGCACCAAGACGACCAGCGTCACCGTCGGCGGCGATGCGGTGCCGCTGAACGATGCCTATGCCGGACTGGTCGGGCGCATCGCCAGCGCCAGCCGGCAGAACCAGGCCGATCACGCCGCGGCCACTACCGTCGCCGAACAGGCGCAGGCCCAGCGCGACAGCGTCAGCGCGGTCAACCTCGACGAGGAAGCGGTCAACCTGATGGCCTACGAGCAGGCCTACCAGGCCAACATGAAGGTGATCAGCACCTCCAACGAGCTGTTCAACGCCGTGCTGGCGATGTTCTGAGCCACCTGACGAGAAGAAGACCATGCGCATCTCCAACGCCCAGATCACCGCCACCATGCACGGCTCGCTGAACAACAGCTCGGCCAAGCTCGGCAAGCTGATGCAGCAGATGGCCAGCGGCGAACGCATGCTGCGCCCCTCCGACGACCCGATCTCGGCGGTGCGGGTGCTGCGCATCGAGCGCGAAGAGGCGACACTGGCGCAGTACCGCACCAACATCGCCAACGTCTCGGGCAACCTGTCCAAGCAGGAAACCAACCTCAAGGCCGCCTCCGACACCATGCTCAGCGCGCGCGACCTGCTGCTCTGGGCCGCCAACGGCAGCAACACCAGCGAGGACCTGGCAGCCATCGCCGGCGAACTGCAGAGCCTGGAGAACACCATCGCCAGCTTCGCCAATGTGCGCGACGAGGAAGGCCGCTACCTGTTCTCCGGCACCCTCAGCGATCGCCCGGCGATCAGCTTCGACGCCGCCACCGAGACCTACAGCCTCACCGGCAACGATCAGCACCGGCAGGCCGCGGTCGCCAACGGCGTGCTGGTGGAGGAGAACGTCACCGCCGCGCAGGTGTTCGGCGCCGGCGTGGACATGCTCAACGAGCTGCACGCACTGGTTAAGCAGCTGCAGGATCCGGCGCTGGACGCCAGCGATCCGGCCGTGGGCGCGCAGATCGCCGCCAGCATGAACAGCCTCGACGCCACCCACAGCGAGCTGCTCGGCGCGGTCACCGAACTCGGTGGCCGGCAGAACACCCTGACCCTGCTGACCAGCAGCAACCAGGACGTGTCGCTGGTCAACCAGAAGATCGAGGGCGAGCTGTCGACCCTCGACTATGCCGGCGCCAGCATCGACCTGAACAACTACCAGCTGGCGCTGCAGGCGACCCAGAAGACCTACCTGAAGATCAATGGCCTGTCCCTGTTCGGGATGCTCTGAGCGAGGGATGCCTGAATGAAGATCGGCAAGCAGCTGCCGGCTGTTTCCGCAGTCAATCCGCAGGAGCGCCGTCAGGCGCTGGTGCCCGATGCGCCGGTGACGTCGCGCCGCGCCGCGGCCAGCGAAACCGCGATCGCCGAAGCCGGCCAGCGCAAGAGCACCAGCTTCAGTCTGCAGCTCAACCAGCAGCTGTCCTCGATGCAGACCGCCGAAAGCTACCTGGCCGACCTGCACAGCCGGCTGTCGCAGCTCAAGCTCAGCCTCAGCCGCGAACTCGGTGCGCCGGGCCAGGCGGCAAGTCAGGAGGCCATCCGCGAGCAGTTCCAGCAGGTCGACGAGCTGCTGCAACAGCGCAGCACGCGTTCGGGCAATACGCTGGATGCCAACCTCAAGCTGCGGCTCACCGAGCCGGTGCGCAGCCGCTTCAGCCTGCAGGGGCTGGACTCGCTGGAGACCATCCGCCAGTCCGGCCGCGAGACGCTGCTGTTCAGCGGTGGCCGCCAGCTGGCCGAGCCGGTGGCGGTGGTGCTGGATGACAACCTCAGCGACGAACAAATCCTGCGCCGCTTCAATGCCACCCTCGGCAATGCCGGCATCCGTGCCGAGCTGGATCAGCACGGCCAGCTGAAGTTCTCGGCGCGCGAGAGCGAATGGCAGCAGCTCAAGGACCAGCTGGCGGTACAGGGCGAGGACAAGCTGTTCGCCAAGGGCCGCTTCCAGCGGCTGCAGAGTCAGGAAGAGCGGGGCCTGAGTTTGCCCGCCGAGCCGCAGCTGGATTCCTTGCGCGAATTGCGCCGCCTGCTCGACAACGTGGTGGCGGGGCTGGACAAGGTCACCGCGCTGCGCGACCAGCTGAGCCAGCGCCAGCGCGAGATCCGCGAATTCCTCGCGCGCCAGGCCGATGCTGACGAGCAGCAGTGGGCCTTGGAGTTTGCCCGCGAGCTTTACGAACTGATGCAGCGCAGCCCCTCGAGCTACGCCGCGGTCACCCAGACCGTGGTAGCGCAGGCCAACATCGGCCGGTTTGCCGTCGTCAGCCTGTTGTCCGCGTAGCTGCTTCGGCGGGTTTTGACGACCTTGCGAGCAATGCTACTTGGTGTGGTGGCAGGCACCGGCCCAGGAGCAATCGCCTCCTAACAGACTTTGAACAATCCGCTCGTAGCATGTAGTCGTCTGCGGGAAAGCCAATCAGCTTCCTTGTTTTGCAAATATTGGTTTGAGAGTGATCTAAGAGAACTACTCAAAGTCAAGCAGGCTTCCTTGCACGGAATTTGCGATGCAGGGAATATAGGCTAGGTATCGTGAGTTTTTCTTGACTATTATTCCGTGCTCGGGCTCTTGAGTTTCTGCAATTCTGTTGATTTTCATTATCACTGTATATGTGTAGGCACCGTTCGTAAGGCTGACAGAGTTGCTTAATTCGTTTCCAGAGAGATTGCCCATGGAAACCTCGACTTCATGAAACGATTTCTTCATTTCCAATTCTGGTGGCTGGTTAGGGCTCCCGAAATTATAAATAAATTTATCATCTTTCCTTTTTAATTCGATTATTTTATTAGAGGTCGTGGTGCAGCGGAAAAAGGGATTCCCGTTGTCAATAGGCTCTGCCGCCAAGAGGGACGAAAAAGGCAAAAATAAAGTTAATAAAATATGTGAAATATTCATCCGGCGCCTACAGTTAGTGGTAACCAATAAATTGAGAGTTTTCGGCTAACTTAATACTCGTGAGCCTGGCCGGTATTGTTTTCTCTTTCCCGTTGGTAGTAACGTTTCGCCCCTTGTTGGAGTCCTTTTTCCCAAAGAACGTCGGCTGGATTCAAAATAAGCGCGGTGCGGTCGGCGCTATTTCTTCTGCGTTTCGAAGCGCGCGAAGTGCTACATTGAACTCGCTCGCTTCAGCTAATGCGTAACGAATGTCGTTATAGCGCTTAATAATGGCGGTCTGTCAGCCTAGAGATTATTACTTTGTGAAGAAGTTTTAGGGGGGCACCTTTCCTATCTTTAAGCTTTTGTTTGGTTAGTTCACCTATTTGATTAAAGTAATACTGCCTAGCTCTCTCTTATACGGTATTTCCCGCATTGATGACGCACGTCTCATACGTCGGCAGCGATTGTCGACGCGTCATTCTTAGGTTCGGCAGGATAAAAAGTGTCACCTGCTGGCACATTCGAG
>JAEAMF010002066.1_pt1 | contig 12311 bp, 12 predicted proteins | sample 8958721 | NCBI WGS metagenome assembly JAEAMF01 (sample SAMN16933255, study PRJNA681124) | bioreactor sludge metagenome | isolation source: anaerobic bioreactor treating anionic surfactant - SDBS | place: India: Bengaluru | collected 2019-02-28
TTTGTATTTTTGAACTATTTGAAAAGCTTTCGGGGTGTGTCCTGCATATGCAGGGAACACACAAGGGTTTGGCAATAGCGGGCGGAACGTCAAAAGTTAACGTTTTGTGCTTCGATTAAAATTTGTATTTTAGTTGAAAGTTTCGGCTTCGAAATGCCCGCTATCGCCAAGCCCCGAAACGTTACCAGTAATTGTATGACGACACGAACATTAATAATTATATCGACATTGACCACCTTGTTTTTGGGTTCTTGTAAGTCGACCCCTGACTTAACTGAGGACGAAGTTTACACAATCTTAAACGAAATTATTGCGGACGATAGTTTGTATGTAGACAGAGCTTGTTGGAAATTTCAGAGTATTGACTTAACGACAGAAATGAAAAATGAATTCACTAAAGAAGACATTGATTTCATTGAAAGACAACAATCACTATTCAAGAACACGACAATTAAATCGGGCAAACTGAAATGGCTTCATAGACGTAAGAACACTTTTGTAAGTACGACTATTGACACTGTTTGTAATGATGGAATTTTGTATCATATTTCATTTCCCATTATTTCAGTAGACAGACAGAAAGTAATTATTGAATTTCAAGAAGACTGCAATTGTATGTTGGGCGGACAAGGTGGTAAAGACTTGTACGAAAAAAAGAATGGACATTGGGTAAGGACAAAGGGGTTTGACCATTGGATAAGTGAGAACAGGAAATGGAAAAACGAAAAACAACTACTGGTAATCGAGTAGACGGCTCCGCCAGAAACTGACGGAGTGCGCCTCTCACACCACCGAGCGTACGGGTCACGTACTCGGCGGTTCGCAAAGAGATGGGTTAAGTTGTAAATGTAATTCAGTTAAGGAAACATAACCTCTTTTCTTCAAGCGTTGTAAAGTAATGGTAGTGCCTAGAATAGGACTTTGTGCTATTGCCCAACCACCTTTTCTCGTTCTGCTCCAAGCGTAGGCATGGTCTTGGTCTACACCTAATCGAATCAGGTTTTTCCTTTTCCTTTCGGGTTTCTTCCAGTGATGCCAAATGCAATAGCGCAGTCGGTTTCTTAACCAACCGTCTAAATCTCGTAATTTGCCTAAAATACTCGTGCCTTGAAAATAGTTTAACCATCCTCGTTGCACTTCTTTTATCTTGGCAATACGCTCTTCAAATGTGGCTGGTGTGGTTTTTCGGGTGATTGTTTTAAGTCGTTCTTTTAGTTTCTTCCATGCTTTTCCCGATACAATGAGTTGGTATTGATTTTTCTTTCCTTTCTCGTACGTAGGTACAAATCCAAAACCCAAAATTGTGAAGTTGATTGGTTTTCTAATCCCGCTCTTTTCTTCATTTATAGTTAATTTGAGTTTGTTTTTCAGAAACTTTTCAATTACCACTCTAGTAGCCTTGGCTTGATTGTGGCTTTTGCAATAAATACTAAAATCATCCGCATAACGTACAAATTTATGTCCTCTTCGAGTCATTTCCTTATCCAATTGATGGAGTAAAATGTTCGACAATAGCGGACTTAGTGGACTTCCTTGCAATATATGGAAATCTCTAAGCGAAAAATAACGAACGCACACACAAGGGTTTTGCGTCAGGCGGGCTGAAGTGCAAAATTCAACGGCAGTTTTTCAATTGAACTTTAGTTATAAAACCAGCTTTTGTGCTTCGAAATCCCGCCTTCGGCAATACCCAAAACGTTATAAGCAAGCCTAAGACGACCGTGCATCCATCAAGCGGACACCAAAACGACCATACTTTCGGACGACAAAAATTCGGTTGACCATTTCGCTGTAACTCGACACCGACCAGACAAGTTTGCTGACACCCAAGCTAACGCAAGGTTTTAAAAATTTTTCCCACCGCACATTTTAAAAAATAATTTTAGTCAGCCCGCATTGGCACATTTGGGGTTTGCCCTCACACAACCCAACACACAGGCAAACCCCAAAAGAGCCAATTAACCACCACACCAAGAAGATTTTCGTCACATTTTAAAGTTTTCTCAAAAAAACTTGCAAGTGTGAATATAAATCAATTACCTTTGCAGAGTGAATACTTACTAACATACATTTGAAATGATAGCAACAATATCTGACAGACAACTTGAAATTATTGAAGCGGCAGGAAAAATACTCACCAATTCAGGGGTTAGTGGCTTAACTATAAAGAACCTTGCCAAAGAAATGAAGTTTTCTGAAAGTGCTATTTACAGGCACTTTACAAGTAAAGAAGAAATAATAATTGCCTTACTTGAATATCTTGCTAAGAGTATGGATGAACGCTATACCAATGCGATTTCAAGTGAACAATCAGCCGAAGAAAAATTTACAACGCTGTTTCAAAATCAGTTTTCATTTTTTAAAAAGCATCCGCATTTTGTAGTGGCAGTTTTTTCTGACGGATTAATGGAAGAAAGCCAACGCATCAATGAAACAATATTGAAAATAATGGGTGTAAAAATGAAACACCTGATGCCTATTATTCTGGAAGGTCAACAAAAGAAGGTTTTTACTAATGCAATTACATCCGATGAGTTAATGCATATCGTGATGGGAACTTTTAGACTGCAAATGTTTAAATGGAGAGTTGCAAATTTTCAATTTGATATTGAACGCAATGGACACAATATGATTCAAGCATTATTAACCTTAATTAAAAACAAATAACAATGAACAAAATTATCTTAACGCTTACAATAGGTAGCTTTTTACTCTATGGTTGTGGCAATTCCACAAACGAGAAATCAAACAATAATAGAGAAACAGCAACACACCAACAACATCAACACGATGATGAGCAAACCATTAGACTAAATAATGGTGAAAAATGGCTTGTCAATGAAGAAATGAAACCTTTTATCCTTGAAGCTGAAAACATCTTAACTGAATACATCAACAACAATTTAAGCGACTATAAAACATTGGCAGAGCAGCTGAAGGAGAAAAATTCAGGATTGATTAAAAGCTGCACAATGAAGGGTGAAAGCCACGATGAATTGCACAAATGGCTATATCCACATATTGAATTAATCGAATCTTTGTCAAAGGCAGAATCAACAGAAGAAGCAAGTGAGATTATTGCTAATCTTCAAGCATCATTTTTAACTTACAATCAATATTTCCAATGAATATTATAGAATTACACAACCAAGAAAAAGAAGTCTCAGCAGCAAGCCTATTTAAAGGTGATCTTGGAACTGCAACTGCCATTCAATTACAGAGAAATGGCACATTGAAAGAACACATTACCAAAACCCCGGCACTACTGCTTTGTGTTTCAGGCTTCGTGACTTATGAAGATGAAAACGAACAGGAAATACAACTTGAACAAGGCGATTATGTGAGCATTACGCCCAATGTGAAACATTGGCTTTATGCTTCCGAAAAATCTCAACTTATATTATTGAAATAAAAAAATTTGATCAATGAAGTTAGTAAGCATTCACAAACTTTCTTTTATTCTATTATTGATAATGATAGGATTTCAATCTGCTAAGGCACAAACTTGGACTTTGCAACAATGTATCGACACGGCACAGATTCATAATAAAAATCTGCAAATGAGTAGAAACAATATGGCTATTGGTGAGCAAAAAGCGAAAGAAGCGAAAGCTAATTTAATCCCAAAGGCAACTGTCAATGCCGATTACAAATATTTTACAAATCTGCCCTACCAACTTTTGCCTGTGAATGCTTTTAATCCTGCACTACCCGCAGGAGAATACAGAGCAATGCAGTTTGGCGTTCCGCATAACATCAACGCCAACCTGCAATTGACAATGCCTTTGTATAATCCGCAAGTTTACGGAGCTATTCAAACAACTAAGATAGCCTCGGAATTGACTGACTTGCAGTATCAAAAAACTGAGGAGCAAATCTATTTTGAAATTTCAAATCTGTATTACAATGCCCAAATTCTACACCATCAACTGGCTTTTATTGACAATAATTTGATTAATGCAGAAATACTTCTGAAAAATATGCAATTACTCAATGAACAATTGCTTGCCAAAGGAACAGATGTAAGCAAGATGAAATTGCAAGTATCACAATTAACCACCCAAAAGGAAACCATCAAAAGCAGATACGAGCAGGTTCTAAATGCGTTGAAATTTGCTATGGGTATTTCTATTGAACAAAATTTGCAAATTGATCCAAACATTCAATATCAAAACACAAATGAATACACTCCTGCATCCACTTTAGATATTCGTATCATAAAAACTCAAAACCGATTATTGTCGAGTGAACTCAACACACTCAATAAATCAAGGTATTTGCCTTCGCTTAATCTTGTTGGAATGTATGGATCAACGGGCTTCGGTTATAACAGACAACCTGCTTCCTTTCTTGATTTTTATCCGATTGGTTTTGCAGGGGTTCAGTTATCGTATCCGCTATTTAACGGAACAGTTACTCAACGAAAAATCAATCAAAAAACATTGGAACTTCAAAACAATGAACTTCAGTTTGGATTGCTTACTGAACAAAATAATATGCAGATTGAAAATGCTCGAATGCAAAGAGAAATTGCTAAAAAAACGGTAGAGACAACAACCGAACAAATCCAATTGGCACAAACAATCTATGAGCAAACCATTCTTCAACAGAAACAAGGAACGGCAAGTTTAACAGATGTTTTGCTTGCAGACAATGCTTTGCGTGAAGCACAACAAACTTATCTATCTGCTGTAATTGATTACCTAAAAGCAGATTTAGAACTAAAAAAACTTACAGGAAATATTTCAATAATCAAATAATTATCACAATGAATACAAAATCATCAATCCTAAAAAAAGTGCTATACGTCATCATTCCGTTGGTGATAATTGCCGTAGTGGTAATTAAGTTGAAAAGCAACAAAGAAATTACACAGAGTAAAGTTTATCAATACGATAAAGAACAAGCTATAAATGTTCAGGTAGACACATTACAAATTGAAAATGTGAATGCAGAATTTTCTTATTCAGGCACATTTGAGCCCAACAAGGAAACAAAAATAAGTGCCGAATTACAAGGGAAAATTAACACCATTTTAGTTGATGTCGGAAGTGTTGTAAGTAAAGGTCAAACTTTAATTCAATTGGATAATTCATTGCTGAAATTGCAACTGCAAACTATTGAAGTGCAAATAGAAGGATTAGAAGCAGATGTAAACCGCTATACCATTTTGGCTAAAGCAGATGCCATTCAAGGTGTTCAATTAGAAAAGGCAGAGTTAGGCTTAAAATCTGCAAAAGTGCAGAAAGTTACTTTAATAGAACAAATAAATAAAACAACTATCAAAGCCCCATTCAATGGAGTGGTTACTGCAAAACTTAGTGAAGAAGGTGCCTTTGCTGCACCCGGAGTTCCATTGCTTCAAATAACGGACATTACAAATTTAAAATTCACCGTAAATGTTCCCGAAAAAGATTTAAGTCAGTTCAAATTAAATCAAAGCTATTCGCTTACGGCAGATGCCTATTCTGAAATTCTATTGACTGGAAAAACTACTATGATTGGCAGTAAAGCCAATATGGGCAGTAGTTTTCCTGTTCAGTTTATGGTAAATAACACATCCGACTTGAAAATAAAATCTGGGATGTTTGGTAAAGTTTTACTCAAAAGTGAAACGTCTGGAAAGGGAATTATCGTACCGTCATCTGCCATACAAGGCACAGATAACCAACCACAGGTTTATGTTGTGAAAAATGGCAAAGCCCTTTTGCAAAACATCACTATTTCAAAAAAGACACAAAACAAAGCAGTTGTTTCAAGTGGATTAAATGTTGGCGATGTAATTGTAACGAATGGCTTCATCAATCTTTTTGATGGGGCAAATGTGGCAATTAAGAATTAAGAATGTTCAATTAAGAATTATAATATGAAAGATAATATAATACAGAAAAAGAGCTTTGAGTTTGCAATTAGGGTTGTAAATGCATATAAATATTTACAAACTGAAAAAAAGGAATTTGTTTTATCCAAACAATTTCTTCGCTCGGGAACAAGTATTGGAGCTAATGTGGAAGAAGCTATTGGAGGACAATCAAAAAAGGATTTTATCTCCAAAATCTCAATAGCATACAAGGAAGCAAGAGAAACAAAATATTGGGTTAATCTACTAAAAGCAACACGCTATTTAGAAGAGAAAGAAGCCGATAGCATTATCAATGATGTAGAAGAATTATGCAAAATACTCTCATCCATTCTTGTAAGTTCAAAACAGTCCAATTCTTAATTTTTAATTCCTAATTCTTAATTGACTATGAATATTACAGAAATATCAATCAAACGTCCTTCGCTGATAATAGTGCTTTTCAGCGTATTTACTTTATTAGGATTTATCGGGTATAAAAATTTGAGTTACGAATTAATGCCTGATTTTAATCAGCCAGTAGTTGTAATTAAAACTGTTTATCCAGGTGCTGAACCCAACGAAGTGGAAACATCGGTTTCACGAAAAATAGAAGATGCCTTATCCAACTTGGAAGGTGTAGATTACTTGGTTACAAAATCGTTACCAAATGCTTCTATCATCATAGCCAATCTGAAATATGGAACAGATTTAGATAAAACAATGCAAGACGCACAACGCTACATTGACAACATTCGCAAAGATTTACCGCAAGATATTTTAAGTCCTGTGATGAGTAAAGTTTCGCCAAATGATTTGCCAATAATGTCTATAAGTGCAACAAGTGATTTGTCTGCCACAGAGTTTTATCAAAAAATGAAAGATGATTATCTGCCACAAATTCAACAAATAAAAGGCGTTGCAGAGATTACCGTTTTAGGAGGAGAAGAAAGAGAAATACAAGTAAAAATAAATCAAGACAAACTGAAATTGTATAAAATTTCAATGGTTCAGGTTGTTGAAGCAATTAATCGTTCGGGCTTAGACTTACCTGCTGGAAAGGTGCAAACCGAAAAAGAAAGTAATTCAGTTCGATTAACGGGAAAATTCACATCTATTGAGGATATTAAAAATGTCCAAGTCGCTATGCCTATTTTAGGAAGTCCAGTTTATGTAAAAGACATAGCAGATGTAATTGATGGTATAAAAGAAACAACTTCCATCAGTCGCTACAACGGTAAAAACGGCATTGGATTAATGCTTAAAAAACAAGGCGATGCAAACGCTGTGGATGTTTCAAAATTAGTTCGAGAAAAATTCAAATCCATTGAACAACAAAATTCAAATGCAGGTGTGAAATTTATTATTGCAGACGATAGCACCGACAACACGATTGCAGCCGTAAACTCCGTTGTTTTTGACTTGATTTTAGCTGTGATATTGGTGTCTTTGGTAATGCTTTTATTTCTGCGAAGTTTTAGAAATTCCTTAATCGTTTTGGTAGCTATTCCAACATCTTTAGTTACTGCATTCGCTGTGATGTGGCTTTTGGGTTACACCTTAAATTTAATGACCTTGCTTGCAATGTCTTTAATCATCGGTATTTTGGTAGATGATGCTACCGTAGTTTTAGAAAATATTCAAAAGCACTTAGATAAAGGAAAAGACAAACGATCTGCTGCAATGGATGGCAGAATGGAAATTGGCTTTGCTGCATTGTCAATTACACTAGTTGATGTAGTGGTATTTTTACCAATTCTTTTTTTACAAGTGTTTGTTGCCGATATGCTCAAGCAGTTTTCGGTTGTAGTAGTAACTTCTACACTCACCAGTTTATTGGTTGGTTTTACGCTTACACCATGGTTGGCTTCACGTATTGGAAAAAAAGAAGATTTACAACCAACTAATTTTTTCAATCGTTTCTTGCTTTGGTTTGAGCATCAATTAGAAAATTTCACCAATTGGTATGGTAGACAATTAGAATGGGTTTTAAACCATAAATTAATTTTCACAGGAATTGTTTTGTTGCTTTTTGTAATGACAGCAGGAATTATGAAACAAGGTATTATTGGTAAAGAACTCATCTCAACAGGCGACCAAGGAAAATTTAGAATGGCATTAGAATTTGATAAATCTACTTCCATTCAACAAAACAACTTAATTGCTCAAAAAATTGAAACATACATTATTCAACAACCCGAAGTAGCAACAGTATTCAGCAATATTGGCGGTCCAAGCACAGGCATTGGAAGTTTGGGTGTAGGTTCAGCAAATAAAACTGAATTTACAATTCAATTAAAATCCAAAAAGGAACTGCATAATTTGCCTACCGAGACATTTATGAAAAATCTTCGGGAAGAACTAAAGTCAAAATTTCCGAGTATCAATTATTCAATGGCAGCATTGGGTTTAATTCCACGTTCAGCACCTATTGAAATTACGTTAAGCGGTAGCAATTTGGATTTGGTGATGCAAAGCGGAAATGACCTAAAAGCAATTATAGAAAAAATTCCCGGAGCAGATAATGTTCGCTTAACCGTTGAAGCAGGTAGTCCCGAATACAAAATAATTCCCGACAAAGATAAAATGCAACGATTGGGTTTAACAACCGCTTATGTTGGATTGAACCTAAGAACTGCCTTTACAGGAAATGATGATGCGACCCTAACCGAAAACGGAACGGAATATCCTGTGCGAATTTGGTTAGATGAATTTAGCAGACGAAATTTTGAAGATGTTCAACAACTTTCAATTATTAACCCAATGGGGATACCAGTTGAAGTTTCACAATTTGCAAGCGTAGAGCAAGACAATTCTCCATCCTTATTGGAAAGAAAAGACCGCCAACCAGCGGTTACACTTACATCAGACGCATTAGGCAGACCATCAGGAACAGTAGCAGACGATGTAGTAGCATATCTCAAAGAAAATCCGTTGCCAAACGGAATACAAATGACTTGGGGAAGTGACATCAAAAGACAGAATGATAGTTTTGGAGCATTAGGTTCAGTTTTGCTGATTTCGTTTTTGCTGATTTACCTGATTATGGTAGCACTTTATGACAATTTTATTTATCCATTTGTAGTTTTATTTTCTATTCCAGTAGCAGCAATTGGGGCGTTTTTTGCATTGAATTTGTCGTTAAGCAATTTAAGTTTGTTCGCCTTATTGGGTTTAATTATGCTAATGGGCTTAGTGGTGAAAAACGCTATTCTAATTGTCGATTTTACTAATCAATTAAAAGCAGAAGGTAAACATTTCAAAGAAGCTTTAGTCATTGCTGGGAAAGGTCGTATGCGACCTATTTTAATGACAACGCTTTCAATGGTTGTTGGAATGCTTCCTATCGCAATGACAACAGGAACAGCAGCCGAATGGAAAAACGGTCTTGCTTGGGTAATCATTGGTGGACTTCTTTCCTCATTAATTTTGACTGTGTTTTTAGTGCCTATGGTCTATTATTTGGTTGACACAGCGAAAGAAAAGCTTAACAGAAGAAAATAGCCATCACACAGGTATAAGCACATTTGCAATTACTCACTATTGCTTATTTATAGTGTTCGTGAACTTCGTTTCGCACAAGCCAACGCACAGACCAAAAATTGCAAAAGAGCTTACACCTTTACCACCCAAAGAAATGCAAAGCATTCACGAACACCAATAAAAGTCAAATAATAAAGTGAGTAAAAATTATTTTTTTAAATTTCCTTCCCTTCTAAAATTTTTAAAGCCGCTACCTTCAGCCGACACAAACAGACTCATTCGCTTGAAAGTGGCACAGACTTGAGATATATACAAGAGTTGTTGGGTCATAATAGCAGCAAAACCACCGAAATATATACCCATGTAAGCACAAAAAGCATTCAACTGATTAAAAGTCCATTTGACGATTTGTAATAAATATTTATTATATTTGAAATTATAAAATAAAACGAAGTAAAACTTCGCTAAGCATGCCAAATTGGCTGTATATGCGAAGTTTTATTTCGCATATAAACGAGTTAGCGGTCAGCTTAAAAAAAGACACAAATAAACAGAGAAACAAATAGATGAAAATATTAATCGAAACAGAACGACTAATTTTAAGAGAATTAGAATATACAGACGAAAATGATTTATTCGAAATGGACTCCGACCCAGAAGTTCATTTGTATATCGAAAATAATCCTGTAAAATCAATTGACGAAATACAGAAAGCGATTGGAATGCTTAAAAAACAATACGAGGAAAATGGAATTGCTCGTTGGGCTGTAGTTGACAAATTAACAAACGAATGCGTTGGTTGGTCTGGACTAAAATTTTTTAACCAGCCGTTAAACAATCATAATAATTTTTATGAACTCGGTTATAGGTTTAAGAAAAAACATTGGGGAAAAGGTTTTGCTACTGAATCTTCAATTGCAATTTTGGACTATGGATTTAAAAATTTGAATACTGACGCAATTTTTGCAATAACTGACCCGAAAAATGTAAATTCTAAAAAAGTGTTGACTAAATTGGGTTTTGACTTTCAAGAAACTTTTGACTATGAAGGAGATCCAACAGATTGGTTTGAATTGAAAAAGACAACTTGGGAAAGTAAAAAGCCGAACCGTTAACAGCGGTCAGGCTGCAACAAAATAACCCAACAAGAATAAAACGTATATTTACTACACCAATGCAAAATTTGACAACTCAAAAATGGTTTAAATTTGACAGACAAATGAGTTTGTTAATTTCGTTTTTGACACTTATGACTTCCAGCAACGGACAAGTGAAATCGAGCAATAAAACAGAGATAATCTCGACTTCTACGAACAACGAAATTTCTAAAAATGACAATGTTCATTTTGGACTACAAGACAAAATCGGACGACTTTGGTTTGGAACAACAGTATCGGGGTTATATTGCTATGACGGCAACACATTTACACATTTTACCGCTAATGATGGTTTTGATGAAATTTGTGTTTTTTCACTGCTTGAAGATAAAGTTGGTAATATATGGATTGGTACTTCTAACGGACTTTATAAATATGACGGAAAGACTTTTTCAAAAGTTGTTATACCACATTCTTATATAGCTTCAAAACCAGATGCAATGGGAAATGTTGTATATAATCCTGACTGCATTTTATCCATTTTACAAGACACAAATGGTAATTTATGGTTTGGCACAATGGGATTTGGTGTTTATAAATATGACGGAAAAGAGTTTAGTTATTTCCTTTCACCCAAAGAACCAAATTACAATTTGATACAATGTATTACAGAGGATAATAAAGGAATACTTTTTTTCGGAACAAGAGGCGAAGGTGTTTGGACATATAATGGGATTGAATTCAAAAATTTCAAATCTCGCATTATAAACAACAATCACCTTTTGGACATTTTGGAAACAGAAAATGGAGACCTTTGGTTTAGTGTAGTTGGTGGAGGCGTTCGTCATTACACAAATACGACAGATACAGAATTTGCAGCTTATGACGGAGAAATGTTTCAAGAATTCACACAAAAAGACAATTCTTGTTTTTTAAATGTGTACAGTATGTTACAAGACAAAAATGGAAATCTATGGTTTGCCAGTGACGGTGGAGGAGTTAGTATGTATAACGGAAAATCATTTACTAATTACACCATTCAAAATGGGTTGTGTAACAACTCAATCAAAGGGCTTTTGGAAGACAGAAATGGTAATATTTGGTTTGGAACAAGACGTGGAGGCATATGCTTTTATGACGGGAAATCATTTACTAACTTGACAGACAAACTTAATGAATGACAAAATAAAGATGATACACATGATAGCCCGAACCGCTAACAGCACCTACAAGAAATTGGCAATTCAGTGCTTAAATAAAGCTTTGTGCTTCTATCAAAGTTTCTGCTTGGTTGACAGTGAAATGCTTCGAAATTGCCAACTTCTTGTAGCTGCAAACCGTTGGTAGCAAGTTGAACATGAAACAAACTTTGACAATCATAACAGCATTTTTCTTGACATTGACTCTAAATGCTCAATCTCAGACCGACAGTACCAATATTTATCTCCGGGCTTTATCGGGACATCTTGAGTATCTAAAAGACTTTAATCAAGAAAGACCCGACCTCATTAATATTCCTGACTCTTACTACATTGAACATGATAGGATCGCTACAGACAACTTCCCGACTGAAATTGATGGACAAAAGATTGAGATACTGACAAGAGAAGAGATTATTGAAAAGATAAAGGGAGATAAATCAATAACTTTAATTGCAGTCAAACCAGTTCAATGGAAGAACGGACAAATGGAGATCCACGTTATAGAATTTGACGTATCGGGTAACCGCCGAAACCTCAATTATGTAAATCAAATGAACGGAAGCTCATTCAGAGTAAACTGTACCTCCGATAGCGAAACGCCTGAAATAGAAAGAATTGAAAAATAAAACCTGCTACCAATCGAGTAGACGGCTCCGCCAGAAACTGACGGAGTGCGCCTCTCACACCACC
>JAEAMF010002067.1_pt1 | contig 12308 bp, 11 predicted proteins | sample 8958721 | NCBI WGS metagenome assembly JAEAMF01 (sample SAMN16933255, study PRJNA681124) | bioreactor sludge metagenome | isolation source: anaerobic bioreactor treating anionic surfactant - SDBS | place: India: Bengaluru | collected 2019-02-28
GGCAATCCTCCACCGGTAATGTGGACCATACCTTTTATATTGTATTGTCCTGACACTTCAAGCACCGGCTTCACATAGATCCTTGTTGGTTTGAGAAGTTCTTCGTATAGTTTTACACTGGTATTCTCCCATAGATCATTCACATTGAACTTATTTATTTCAAAAAGGACATGCCTTACGAGTGAGTATCCGTTACTATGAAGTCCATTTGATGCTAACCCAATGATGACATCGCCGGCTGTAATTCGAGACCCGTCGATTATACGGTCCTTTTCAACAATGCCTACGGCAAAACCTGCAAGATCGTATTCGCCTACTGTATAAAAAGATGGCATCTCCGCGGTTTCGCCGCCGATAAGCGCGCATCCGGCCATTTCACAACCGTCACAGATACCTGAAATGACTTCTTTGTATGTGCTGTCTTCAATTTTGCCGCAGGCATAGTAGTCAAGAAAGAAAAGGGGTTTTGCGCCAAGGGTGAGAATATCGTTGACGCTCATACCGACAAGATCAATGCCGACTGTATCATGTTTGCCTGAGGCAAAAGCTATTTTCAGTTTTGTTCCCACACCGTCAGTGGAACTCACTAGTACCGGGTTCTTATATTCTTTCGGAACCTCTGTCAGTGCTCCGAATCCGCCAATCGCGTTGAGAACATAAGGATGAAATGTTTTATGAATCCTTGATTTTATATCATCAATAAGGTTATCGGCCTTCTTGATGTTTACACCAGCGTCTTCGTACGTCACAGGTTTCATTTTCATACCCCGCAATTCTCTGATTTATTTCTGACTAAATGTTTCTTCAATGCGAACGAAAAAAAAGATTTTTTTCTCTCAATGATCACATCATTTTGCTAATAAAATCATCAACGGGGATTGCCGGAAGAGTGATAATCTGAACCGTGCCCCTTGATCCGAGTTCAATTGAAAGCTTCGCGATAGCCTCATTATTTGGGGCCTCGACAATATTTATAAAATCGTATTGTCCCAGAACCGCGTATTGTGCAAGCACCTTAGCGCCCATATTTTCAATTTCCATATTCACTGCTTCTATACGATCAGGGTGTTTCTTGACCGTTTTTCTTCCTTCATCAGTAAGGGTGCTGATTAATATATATATCGGCATTTAAAAACCCCCATTTCTATTATGCATATTTACATATACTCTCAGTCGTTAATTGTCAACACCAATATCACCCAGATCAATAAGATTAAAATGCCAACTTGTCCAAGAGTTTATACTAAACTAAATATTCATTTGGCACAATCATTGTTTAATGAAAATATTCGCTGTTAACAATAATTGCAATTACATTAACAATTCTTTTTTGTTATTGTTTATTTGGGGTTCTTTGCCTGATATTTCAGAATTTTCGGTCACTTTTATCTTGTCTAAATGATTATTTTATGTATAATTATATACCTTTTTTTGACTATAAGGAGGCTTATGAATGGCAAAACCAATGGATCAGTATAAATGGCACGAACTCAACACAGGGTGTGTCATCGAAGAGGCAGGAAATGCGATAGAATACAAGACCGGAGACTGGCGTTCCTCAAAACCAATATGGAACGATGAAAAATGCGTGAAGTGCGGTCTTTGCTGGTTATTCTGTCCTGATGCGGCAGTTTATCAAAAAGATGACGGTTTTTTTACAGCAAATCTTGATTATTGTAAGGGTTGTGGTATATGCGCGAAAGAATGCAAGCCATCAGCAATTACAATGGTGGAGGAATGACAATGAGCGTGAAAAAAGGTATTGAAGTATCCATCGCAATTGCTGACGCGGCAAAACTTGCGCGGGTTGAAGCTATTGCGGCTTATCCTATTACACCACAGACACACATTGTAGAACATCTTTCCGAAATCGTTGCAAACGGGGAGCTGGACGCGGTTTATATCAACGTGGAATCCGAACATTCAGCCATGTCGGCATGCTGCGGTTCCTCAGCCGCCGGAGCAAGGACATTTACATCTACCAGTTCCCAGGGTATGGAACTGATGCACGAGATCCTTTTTATTGCGTCAGCTATGAGACTGCCTATCGTTATGGCTGCCGTCAATCGGGCGCTTTCTGCCCCTCTTTCCATATGGGGAGACCACTCGGACATTATGGCCGCCCGTGATACCGGATGGATTATGCTATTCTGCGAGAATGGCCAGGAATCTGTTGATGCCACGATTATGGCGTTTAAGATAGCCGAGGATCGCAAGGTGCTTCTGCCGGTTATGATCAACCTCGACGGATTTTCTTTAAGTCATGTTATTGAGCCTATTGAACTTCCCGCGCAGGAAGCTGTGGACAAATTTCTGCCGCCTTACAACCCTCTTTACACGCTCCACCCTGATAAACCTGTTACCATGGGAGCATATGGTATGCCTGAAATTTATACGGAAGCAAAATATGCTCAGGAGATGGCACTCATTCAATCAAAAGAGACAGTTATTAAGGTTATGGATGAATTCGGCAAGCAGTTCGGAAGATATTATAAACCAGTTGAGACATATAATACGGAAAAAAACGATACGGTCTTTATTGCTCTCGGATCAATTGGAGAAAATATCAAGACTACAATTGACGGCCTCAAAGAAAAAGGCAAAAAACTTGGGCTTATCAGTCTCCGTCTTTTCAGGCCTTTTCCAGAAGAAGAACTTTTATCAGCATTAGATGGAAAAAAGAAAATCGCCGTCATTGAAAGGGTAATGCCTTCCGGAACAATCAATGGTCCGCTTTTTAATGAAATATCGGCTGTCGTGCTTAAAAACGGATTGGATGTTCGTCTCGAAAATTATATCCTTGGGCTCGGAGGAAGAGATGTTGTTCCTTCCCAGTTCGAGCAGATTTTTGAAAATTTAAGCAGTCCTCAGAAAAAAGAACAGAAAAAAAGAATGAATTACCAAGTAATAGGGGTGAGAGCATGAAAATGAAAGGTCTTGAGCCATATACGAAACATCCTGAAGTAGAATTTGTTACCTCCGGTCACAGGGCATGCCAAGGGTGCGCTGAAATACTGGCCCTCAGACTTGCCCTTAAGGTATTCGGAGGAGATACTGTCCTGGCTATGGCAACGGGGTGCATGGAAATTATCTCCAGTCCGCTTCCCACGACGAACTGGAAAGTTCCCTGGATTCACGTGGCTTTTGAAAACGCTGCTGCCGTTGCCTCTGGCGTTGAATCAGGATTGAAGATTCTTATGGAGAAAGGGAAAATCCCACAGAAAGACATACACGTTGTTGCTGTCGCAGGGGATGGAGGAACAAGTGATATCGGCCTTCAGGCCCTGTCAGGTGCCCTTGAAAGAGGACATAAATTTACTTATATCTGTCTCGACAACGAAGCGTATATGAACACAGGTATTCAGCGTTCTTCATCGACGCCATATGGCGCTATGACAACAACAAGTCCTCCCGGAAAAAAGAGTATAGGTCAATCTACACAGAAGAAAAATATGCCGAAGATCGCTGCCGCGCATAATATTCCCTATGTGGCGACTGCGTGTCCTTCGTATCCATTTGACCTTCTCGCAAAGATAAAGAAAGCTAAAGCAATAAACGGACCGTCGTACATCCATATTCTTTCAGTTTGTCCTACGGGCTGGAGAATACCGGCCAACGAAGCAATACTCTACGGTAAACTGGCGGTACAGACCGGAGTATTTCCTCTCTATGAAGTGGAAAATGGTAAGTACAAGATTACTCATAAAACGGAAACACTCAAGCCTGTATCGGATTACATCAAAGGGCAGGGCAGATTCAGGCACCTTACAGATGATATTATTGCCAGAATACAGGAACAGGTCAACTCAGACTGGGATAACTTGAAATTTCAATGTAGCGCTAAATAGTTCTACAACATTTCACCGTTTATAGATCACTTTGCCCCGCTCACTGAGTGGGGCTTTTTCTTCTGAAAAATAAATTATTATCTGCAAATAGTGTGACGGAACGTACAGAAAAAAAGCTTTAATTGTGATAAAGTAAAAATAAGGTAAAATAAATGTTGCAATTATTTTTTAAAAAGTATTAAATATAAATACTTAAGATGAAATGTTTGATGCATTTTATTAACGGCATAAAGATAAATCTCTGACAGCAGGTTAAAATGCCGATAGATCTTGAAAAAATAGGCAAATTTCTTAAAGAGAAAAGAGAATCTAAAGGTCTCACCCTTGGCGATATCTCTAATTCGCTATGCCTCAGAAAATCCTTGATAACCGCGATAGAATCAGGAAATAGGAGCTTATTACCTCACGATGTATACATGAGAGGCTACGTAAAAGAGTATGCTTGTCTTCTTAATGTTTATGATGAAATTAAAGACGATTTAATACATAAAGAAGAAACAAAAGTACCGGTAGAAATGCCTGTTCAGCAAAAATCTGAATCAAAAAACAAACAAATACCAAAGAGAGTTGTTGTGTATCCTCTTGCACTTGTCCTCATAATCGGTTTTTTTGTATTAAGCCAGATTAATAAAGAACAGAAAAATACAGCGCAAATTCAGTATACGGAACGTACCTCTAATAAAATAATTGAAAACGTTGATTCTGAAATTACAAAACCTATTGAAACGATGGATGCAAAAAAGCTTATGATAACCTGCCAGGAAAGGACCTGGGTAAGCGTGGTTATTGACGAGACAGAAAAGAAAGAGTTCATGCTAAATCCAGAGGACATTATTATCCTGAACGCAAAGGACACTTTCGATCTGCTTGTCGGAAACGCTGGCGGTGTTAAGTTGATTCTCGATGGTAAGGATATTCAACTTACCGGAATAAGCGGCGAAGTGAAACGCATAAAACTTTCCTGATCTTCTGAAAAAAGCATAAACTAACTGCTTAGTTTTTCCATTTCATCTGCGGATATGTCAAAATTCGCGTAGACGTTTTGAACATCATCGGATTCTTCCAGGGTTTCCATCAGCTTAAGCATTGTTTCCGCGTTTTTGCCTTCAAGCTTAACGGATGTCTGGGGAACCATGCTGATTTCCGCTACAATATATTTGATGTTGTTATTGTCAAAAACCTTTTTAACGTTCTCAAATGTCGAAACATCGGTGACAACTTCGATCTCATTTTCATCTTCTGAAATATCTTCCGCGCCGGCGTCAAGAGCCAGTTCCATGATTTTATCACTATCGACCTGTTTCTTGTCAAAGGAAATATAACCCTTCTTGCTGAACATCCATGAAACACATCCGGCTTCGCCGAGATTACCGTTTAGCCTCGAAAGGGTGTGGCGTATTTCCGCGGCTGTTCTTTTTTTATTATCTGTCATTACTTCAATGAGCACCGCGACACCACCAGGTCCGTATCCTTCATAGGTAATTTCTTCAAAGCTCTGACCACCATCGAGGGTTCCAATACCTTTTTTGACGGCCCTGTCGATATTGTCTTTAGGCATATTTTCAGCTTTTGCCCTTGCAATTGCGTCACGAAGCCGTGAATTTGATTCAGGATCGCCACCGCTTATTCTCGCGGCAGTGGTAATCTCCTTGATAAGCTTTGTAAATATTTGGCCTCTCTTTGCGTCTGCCGCGCCTTTTTTGTGCTTAATAGAACTCCATTTGCTATGGCCTGACATTGGACCCCCTGAAAATCGAATGGTGGGCGATATTGGATTCGAACCAACGACCTCTGGTATGTGAGACCAGCGCTCTAACCATCTGAGCTAATCGCCCCTTGAGCCTTTCTTTTATTATATTATCGAGCAAAAGTCAACACAAAGACGGCTTTAAGCCATGGTATTTCTATACTTTTTTGTTTCCTTTTTATAGCTAAATCATATAATATTTCCTTCATGACAAAACATGTTTTTGGTCCTGTCCCTTCCAGGCGACTTGGGTTCTCATTAGGTGTTGACATTATTCCTCACAAATACTGTCCTTTTGACTGCATATATTGTCAGATCGGAAAAACCACTAATATTGAAACAACAAGAAAAAGCTTCGTTGATCCTTATAAAGTCATTGACGAAATTTCGAGCAAAATACAAATAACAGAGCGGATTGATTATATAACTTTCTCCGGATCGGGCGAACCGACTCTCAACTCTGATTTAGGTATTATGATCAGAGAAATTAAAAAAATGACCGATATTCCTGTATCGGTCATTACCAACAGCGCGCTTCTCTATCTCGATGACGTAAGAAAAGATCTTATGTCCGCTGATGTCGTACTTCCATCTCTTGATGCCGTAAGTGATGATATATTCAGATATATCAACAGGCCTCATTCTCTCATAGATATTAAAACAATCATTCAGGGTTTGAAATTATTGAGGAAAGAATATAAAGGTAAGATATGGCTCGAGGTCATGCTTGTTAAAAGTGTAAACGATACTGAAGAGGAACTGGAAAAATTGAAAAAGACTGTTTCAGAACTCGGCGCTGACAAACTCCAGCTCAATACAGTTACAAGGCCACCCACTGAAGAAAAAACGGAAAGACTCGCTGAGAGTGATCTGAAAAAAATATGCCGGTATCTTGGAGAATCATGTGAAATTATTTGTAGCTTTGAGAAATCTGTAAAAAAACCGGATGAAGGAGACTGGTCACGGAAAATAGTAGAAATACTCCAAAGAAGGTCTCTTACACTGGATGATATCGTTAAAATTACCGGTATACCGTTAAACGATACGAAAGATCGTCTTAAAATGCTTGAAAATGAAGGACAAATAAAAAGCTACTTATTTGACGATAACATATTCTATATGAAATCATGATTCAAAGTGGAAATATGTTTTTTCATTGGGGCTTTTCATTTCATTGGAAAATAGGATTGACAAACACACTGCTCAACATTTACTATAAAGCTTGTATCAAATTAAAACACAAAGAGTAATTTTTTATTAAGCTTATGTCCGGGTGTTTTTCTGGAATTAAATGGATGCGCGGTCAATTTTCTTTGAGAGGAGAGTTCTACGAAAATCAAACGAGCTAAGATTCTCTCTACCGGCGGGACAAAGAAATATCTTGAAAGTTTCGGCGCGAATCCGATTGCTATCTGTTATCGAACATAAAAACGAAGAGGGAAGGGCACATGAAAATCCTTATATTAGGTAGCGGAGGCAGGGAACACGCCCTGGTATGGAAGCTGTCTCAGTCAAGAGATGTTAGTAAAATATATGCCCTGCCGGGAAACGGGGGTATATCAGATATAGCTAAATGCGTTGAAATGGATACAGGCAATATTGGAAACCTCGTTGAATTCTCAGAAAGAAAAAACATTGATCTTGTTGTTGTAGGTTCCGAGAGTTTTCTTGCCCAGGGGATTGTTGATGCTTTTGAAGAAAAAGGCATACCTGCTTTTGGTCCGGGAAGAAAAGGCGCCTTAATTGAAGCGAGCAAGATTTTTTCAAAAGAGCTGATGAATCAATATAGTGTCCCTACGGCTCCATTTAAGACATTTTCAGAATACGAGAGTGCCCGCGTTTATTTAGACACGATACAGGCGCCCTTTGTTATCAAGGCAGACGGTCTGTGCGCCGGGAAAGGCGCTTACGTAATTAAGGAAATGTCGGAAGCGGGACGAATACTCAAGGAACTCATGGTAAACGGCATCTATGGCGAGGCCGGGAAAAGGGTCGTTATAGAAGAATTCCTGCCCGGTATTGAAGCTTCTTATCTTGCATTCACCGACGGCAAATCAATACTGCCGTTATCAGCAGCACAGGACCATAAACCCCTTCTCGATGACGACAAAGGGCCAAATACCGGAGGAATGGGCGCTTACACACCAATCCCTTTTGTAACACAACCACTGGAAGAAGAGATTAAAAATACCATTATGATGAAAACAATCAATGCCATGAAGGAGAAAGGTATTAAATACAAGGGTGTCCTTTACGGAGGGTTGATGCTCTCAAATGACAGGCCCTATGTGATAGAATTTAATGCCCGCCTCGGAGACCCCGAAACACAACCCATACTTTTCAATATGAAAAGCGATTTGTTGCCCATCCTGACGGCTTGTGTTGACGAGAAACTGGATACTATCGAAAAGATCGAATGGAAGGATGGTGTTTCCGTGTGTGTTGTTATCGCGTCTAAAGGCTATCCGGAGAAACCGGAAAAGGGAAAACTTATAAAAGGACTTGAGCGATTGAAAGACAGGGAAGATGTGATGGTCTTTCACGCCGGAACAAAAAAGGTTGATGGACAATACTATACCAACGGCGGAAGGGTTCTCTGCGTCACTGTTTCAGGCAAGAGCTATCATGACTCTATTGACAAAGCATATGACGCTGTTTCGAAAATAGAATTTGATGGAATGTATTTTAGGAAAGATATCGGAAAGAAAGCAATAAATACAGATAAATTACATTAATTAATATATTTAAATAGGAGGAATTAATGGCAAAAGAATACAATATAGGTGTAATACCCGGTGACGGTACAGGCCCTGAAGTTGTCGCGGAAGGCATTAAAGTCCTCAACGCGACCGCAAGCAAACTTGGATTTACACTGAAATATACGACCTATGATATTGGCGGGGAACGCTATCTTAAAACAAAGGAAACTCTACCTGACAGTGTTCTCAGTGAACTGAAAGGCTTTGACTCGCTTTATCTCGGCGCCATAGGGCACCCTGGAGTAGCACCGGGCATACTTGAAAAAGATATCTTGCTGCGAATCCGCTTTGAACTTGATCAGTATATCAATTTCAGACCAGTGAAACTCTACGAAGGTGTTGATACACCACTTAAAGATAAAGGACCAAAAGAAATAGACTTTGTGGTAATCCGTGAAAATACGGAAGGGCTTTATGCAGGGGCTGGCGGAGTTTTGAAAAAAGGAACAAAAGATGAAGTCGCTGTCCAGGAATCAATTAATACACGAAAAGGCGTAGAAAGATGTCTGAGATTTGCCTTTGAATATACTAAAAAGAGAAACAAAAACAATAAGTTAACTCTTTGTGGAAAAACAAATGTTCTCACGTATGCCTTTAATCTATGGGAAAGGACCTTTTACGAAATTGCCAAAGAATATCAAGGAATTTCAACTGATTATGCTCATGTAGATGCAACCTGTATGTGGATGGTAAAAAACCCTGAGTGGTTTGATGTTATTGTCACAGACAATATGTTCGGCGACATTATAACAGACCTTGGCGCAATGATTCAGGGAGGCATGGGAATTGCCTGTGGTGGAAATATCAATCCTGAAGGTGTTTCAATGTATGAACCTATTGGTGGATCAGCTCCAAAATATACCGGCAAAAATATCATTAATCCTCTTGCGGCGATTCTTGCGGGAGGCATGATGCTTGAATTCCTCGGTGAGGAAAAAGCCGCACAGCTTATTGAGAAAAGTGTACAGCAGGCAATTAAGAAGGAAATTAAATCTCTCTCAGCAGGACAGATGGGTTTAGGCACTAAAGAAGTAGGCGATCTGATTGTGGAATACGTGAGAAAAGGATAATAATAAATAATAGTCTATAATAATATATAGTTAATTAATAATATAAGATATTATACATTAATATATTGTTATAAATATACGATATTATAAACTATAGTATTATTTCAAAAATGACTTAAATTTATTAGTACTGATAATAGATATTATGTTAACTAATTGATGACTTATTTCATCTAAACTCATAAAGAACTATGAGTCTGCCCTCTTTTCAGATATAAATTGTTATAGAATCATTGCGGATTAAGACGATAGCACTCATTTCGTACCTGATGGTGTCTCTGTTCAAAGATAGCGGCAATATTTGCCGGCAAGGAACAATTGTCCTGTTGGTTGAATTTTTTACATTGTTCGTTCCAGGCGTTTTGATGTTGATATACTGCGTTTTGAATACAATCCGTGAGAGACTTTCTTTTTACTTCAACGCTCTCCCGCTGACGTCTCCTGAGTTGTTCAGCTTCATCATATAATTGTTTTTCAACTTTTTCTTTTTGTTCCTGAAGGTCTCTATTTGCAGCTTCAACTTTTTCATTGAACTCTTTTCTTCTCCGTTCTCTTTCCCATTGCTCCTCTATTATTTTATCTTTCATTTTATTTATTTCATCGTTCGGCATTTGGTTATATTCATCAAGTTTTTTCTCCGCACGCGCGATAGCACTGGTAAGTTCAGCGTCTGACATTAATTGTTTGTTATTGATATAGTTTTTTACATCGTTAATTGAAATTGCGAATCCAATACCTTCAACAGCCATGTTGGCAAGTTTTAAAAAGTTTATACCAATGACCTCTCCATTACCATTTATAAGAGGACCACCGCTATTACCGGGATTTATGGCGGCGTCAGTCTGTATAAGCTTTGCGCTTAAAAATGGTAATGAACGATTCGTGGAACTAATAATGCCTTTTGTGAATGAAAATTCAAAGCTTAGTGGCGCGCCGGCTGCAATAACTGTATCACCTTCAGAACATTTATTGCTATCGCCAAGTTGAAGAAAATAATAATTACGAGCAATTTCAGCTTTGACAAGAGCAAAATCTCTTTCCTCGTCAAGGTAAACGAGGTTTATTTCTGTTTGAAAACCATCAGAAAAAATAGCGACAGCGCTTTTTTCTCTCATAACATGAGCATTTGTAACTATATAACCGTCCTTGCTGACTGCAAAACCAGAACCGGTTCCTAAATCCCCTATTTTAATAGTAACAATGGCAGGTTTTATTTTTTTAACAATAGGCGCTGTGTCGATTTCAGTTTTATTCACACGGCCCAAATCAATTAATCCGTTTTTTAGAAAAATGAAAATACCGACAATAATTAAAAAAATAATAAAAAGATAAAAGAACTTACCGGCAGATTTTTTTGTTTCATTTTTTGAAGTATAAGAATTATCAGAAGAATAGCGTTGAAATTCAGGTTTACGGGTGTGATGATATGAATTCTCTTCATTTAAAAATTGTGTATTCTGTGTTAAGTATTTAATTAAATAATCATACGACCACATGATCTCTTTAACATTTTCAAGAGAAATATTGCCTGACTGAATATCTTTTGATATACGTTGATATGCCTGTTTTATATCATCAATACCGGCATTCTCAGGAAGACCTAAGGTATGTAAACATTTTTTAATGGTTTCATCCATAAGATATTGTCATTACATTTTATTCCATATACTGAGATTGTCAACCTGAAAGGGTAAAAAAATGTATGTAACTAAAAAAAGTCAGATTTCCCGGCAAACTACCCTTTCATTATTTTTCAAATATACATATTCAAAAGATCTGCTATAATTATATTAGCATCTACCGGAAGGCGGTCCACCCACCATTAGACTGGTGATGCTAAAGAGAGCGGAGCAGGTGGAAAGACTCTCTTTGAGGCTTGAGTTGTCGGTCCTATATTTGGGAAGGCCCTCGGCTTCCATACGTGTTTAACACAAGGTAGAAACATGAGGAAGTAGCCCCCAGCAGACCGAATGATTCAGGCCTTTTCATTATTCCTTCAGTCCAATACCCCCCCCATTGATATTTTCTTACTTATGATCACCGGCGATAAACAACATCAATCCTCCCGATGATTAAGATTGCTTGATAGCTGTCAAATAAAATTGACAATATCTTTCCTCGTATGAAACACTATGGTGTCATGTCTGATGAAAAGAACGTTTTCCATAACGGGATACGAAAAGTACTGACTCGTGATTTTGCTCTCGTATACGTTGCGTATATTGTTTTCGCCATTGCCAACCAGTCACTTTTGCCGGCCATGCCCATCTTTCTTTCAAAATTTGGGTCCAGCGCCGGAGAGATCGGTATCCTCATCGGTGTTTTTGCCATATCATCACTTGTTTTCCGGCTTGCAGCTGGTAGAATTCTTTCCAAATATTCAGAAAAAACTGTCATGATGGGCGGCGCGCTGCTGTCCGCCTTAACATTCTTTGCTCTTATTGTTTTTCGCCCTTTTTGGCCGATCTTCGTCATCAGGATCTTTCAGGGGATCGCTTTCGCGTTTTTGAACACTGCCGCGTTCACATACAGTCTCAATATAATCCCTCCGGCCCATCGGACGAGAGGCATAGCCTATTACATGATAGCTCCCAACATCGCGACAGCTATAGCGGCTCCGCTTGGTATATTCCTCATCAATCAATATTCATTCACTGCTCTCTTCCTTTTCGGGGCAGGCATGACTTTGTGTGCCTTCTGCCTGCCATGGAACGTGAAGCGACTCAAAAAAACCATGATCGTCCAAAAAAATCCGGGAAAAGGTAATCGCCTGTTCGACCGAACTATTGTTATTCCCGGTTTCACGGGTTTCCTTCACACATTGATCTTCGGAGGAATCACCGCCTTCTTTCCTCTGTACGCGATACAATGCGGCGTAACGAAT
>JAEAMF010002069.1_pt1 | contig 12293 bp, 9 predicted proteins | sample 8958721 | NCBI WGS metagenome assembly JAEAMF01 (sample SAMN16933255, study PRJNA681124) | bioreactor sludge metagenome | isolation source: anaerobic bioreactor treating anionic surfactant - SDBS | place: India: Bengaluru | collected 2019-02-28
TCAAAGCGATGGGGACGCGATTTTAGCCAGACAGACTTTTCAGACAAACCCTAGACCGCCAAGGCTGACAGCAAGCTGAGCGCAGCATTACATTTCGCACAGCTTCAGGAATAAGCGGTGATGTAGTGGGTGGACCCAGCTACCGCTGATGGGAGGTGCCTCCTGAATGTGCGCAGCGCACGTGATTGCCCTCGCTCGTTTCGCCCTCGCATAACGGCTGCGACAATTCGTGGAGGATGCCGCAGCGGGCGGCGGTACTCGGCTCGTTGCAGCACTCGCGCAAGCTCTTGAGCTGTAGCTCCAGCTGGCGGAGCTCCTCGATGCGCGCTGTGACATGGCCGATGTGCGTGTCCAGCAGGGCGTTCACATCGGCGCAGTGTTCGCTGGGGGCATCCTTGAAGTGGAGCAGTCCCCGAATCTCGGCGTGTGTCATGTCCAGCATGCGGCAACGGCGAATGAAGGACAGCCTTTCGACATGCGCTTTAGTGTAGATGCGAAAGTTGCCGTCGCTGCGGGCGGGCGAGGCGAGTAGCCCCACGCGTTCGTAGTAGCGGATGGTTTCGACCTGGGTGCCCGTGGTTCTGGCCAGCTCACCGATTTTCACGTTGCTCTCCGATAACTGGATCTGGTGACTCCTACTTGCAGCATAGGCTCTTGACTCTGTAGTCGCTACAGGTTGTTTACTCGTGCCCAACGTCAGGCTTGGGGGTACAGCATGGGTGAGTGCAATGCTGTTGGGTGCGGTTGTTCCACTACGTCGTTAGCGGAACCGAAGAGTCTTGCCAGCGGGACGGGAAAGGTCGTGCAGTACCGCATCGACAACATGGACTGTCCCACCGAGGAGCGACTGATTCGCGGCAAGCTTGAGCCGCTCGCCGGAGTGACAGGGTTGGAGTTCAACCTGATGCAGCGCACGCTGACGGTGAACCATCAGCTCGATTCGTTGGAACCGGTCGAAGCTGGATTGCGCGCCATCGGCATGCAGGCCCTGCGTCTTGCCCCGCCAGCCGAGCAGGTGTGCACGGTGTTGACCATCGCGAAGATGTGTTGCCCCACCGAGGAACGGCTGATTCGCGACAAGCTGACCGGAATGCCTGGCGTCGAGTCACTGGACTTCAATCTGCTGCAACGCCGTTTGACGGTCACGCACCGTCCCGAAAGCCTGAATGCCATCTTGGGCGCGCTGACATCCATCGGCCTCGAAGCCAGTGTCGAACCGAGCGTTGCCAACGACACCGCCGAGCCGTCTACCAGCCCCCGCCATTGGTGGCCACTGGCCGTGGCGGGCGTGAGCGCGACCCTGGCCGAGGTCGTGCACTGGTTGAACGGTGGCAATCACTGGCTGGTCGTGGCGCTTTCCGTGCTGGCGATTGCGGTAGGCGGACTCTCGACCTACAAGAAAGGCTGGATTGCCCTCAGGAACCGCAACCTGAACATCAATGCGCTGATGTCGATTGCCGTTACCGGGGCGATGCTCATTGGCGAGTGGCCGGAGGCGGCCATGGTGATGTTCCTGTTCGCCCTGGCCGAGGTGATCGAGGCCCGATCGCTCGACCGTGCGCGCAACGCGATTCGCGGCCTGATGGAACTCGCTCCGGAAACGGCCACCGTCCAGCAACCGGATGGCACGTGGCTGGGTGTACCCGCCAGACAGGTGGCAGTGGGAGCCACGGTGCGTCTGCGCCCGGGCGAGCGAATCGCGCTGGATGGCGTGGTGACCCAGGGGCACTCGAGCGTGAACCAGGCTCCGATCACCGGCGAGAGTTTGCCGGTGGACAAGACCGTGGGTGACAGCGTGTTTGCCGGGACGATCAACGAGACGGGGTCGTTCGAATTTCGGGTGACGGCCGAAGCCAGTCACTCGACGCTATCCCGGATCATTCATGCCGTCGAATCCGCCCAAGGGAGTCGGGCGCCGACCCAGCGCTTCGTCGACCGCTTCGCGCAGATCTATACGCCGACGGTGTTCCTGATCGCCTTGCTGACCGCGGTGATGCCGCCGTTGTTCTTGTCCGGCGAGTGGATGGACTGGATCTACAAGGCGCTGGTGCTGCTGGTGATTGCCTGCCCCTGTGCACTGGTGATCTCCACGCCGGTATCCATCGTCAGCGGCCTGGCTGCGGCCGCACGCAAGGGCATTCTCATCAAGGGCGGTGTGTACCTTGAGGAGGGTCGCAAGCTGGCCACGCTGGCACTCGACAAGACCGGCACCATCACCCATGGCAAGCCGGTGCAGACCGACTTTATTGCTTTGCGCGGAGACGAGGCCCGGGTTCACGCCCTGGCGGCCAGCCTCGCTGCGCGCTCGGATCATCCGGTATCCCACGCCATCGCCCTGGCGGCAAACGAAGCCGGCTTGGCGTTATACCCGGTGACCGATCTGGCTGCCATTCTGGGCCGTGGCGTGCGTGGCCGTATCGACGATCATCTGTACCAGCTGGGCAACCACCGGCTGATCGAGGAGCTGGGTCTTTGCTCGGAAGCCATCGAGGCGCAACTGTTTGCCCTGGAGCGCCAGGGCAAGTCGGTGGTGCTGCTGGTCAACCAGCACGAAGTCCTGGGCATTTTCGCGGTGGCCGACACGGTGCGAGAAACCAGTCGCGAAGCGATCAGCGAGCTGCACGCCCTCGGGGTGAAAACCCTGATGCTCAGCGGCGACAACATCCATACCGCCGAAACCATTGCCCGCTCGGTCGGCATCGACGAGGCTCGCGGTGGGCTGCTGCCGGAAGACAAGCTCAAGACCATCGAAGGGCTGATGACGAGTGGCAAGGCCGGTGCGGTCGGCATGGTGGGGGACGGGATCAACGATGCGCCCGCGCTGGCCCGGGCGAGCATCGGCTTCGCGATGGGAGCGGCGGGGACGGATACCGCCATCGAGACGGCGGACGTTGCGCTGATGGACGACGACCTGCGCAAGATTCCCGCATTCGTCCGGCTTTCGCGGGCGACCACCACGGTGTTGCGGCAGAACATCGCTTTCGCCCTCGGGATCAAGGCGGTTTTCCTGCTGCTGACGTTCACCGGGCAGGCTACTCTGTGGATGGCGGTGTTTGCCGACATGGGGGCGAGTTTGCTGGTGGTAGCCAACGGGCTTCGGTTGCTGCGCAAGTAGAGGGTTTGCGTGCTCCTGCGCTCCACGAGTGCCGATCCATGGGTGCAAGCCAGGCTGGAAAATGCGGGCCGTCGGTCCCGTCAGGTTTTCTTGCCAGACTGCAGCTGTTAAGATTTCACATAACCAATCTATCTACGATCAAGTACTTATGCGCCGTTGGCTAACGATTCTCCTGCTGGTGATGATGCCGCTGCAGCTCGGTTGGGCTGCATTGGGTAGCTATTGCCAGCACGAATCGGGTAACCAGACGAAGCATTTCGGCCACCACGTTCATCAGCACCAAAGCCAGGCGGGAAGCGAGGACGACGACGGTCCCGATCCCCAAGGCGGCAAGAACCTGCATGGCGATTGCAACGCCTGCGTTTCCGCTGGCGTCACGGCGATCTTTTCCGCGGCAACTCTGTTTGATGTGAACAGCTCCTCAGCTGGCGAGACTGGCTACCAAGCTCATCCGCTGTCCCGGCCATTCTCTCCGCCTGAGCGCCCTGCCTGGGCCCGCCTCGCCTGATCGGCGAGGCGACTCCTCTCTCCCGTACCCACTCAACGACCATCGTCAGCGACGATGAGCGTTGGCGTGCTGCGAGCCAGCTGATGGCGTCTCGCCGATTCCCCGTGAGCTTTTTCATCACTGGAGAGTCGGGATGTTCCCAAGCAAAACCAGAAAATGGCTGCCCTGTGCCTTGCTCGTGCTGGCCACCGGCAGTTCGTTGGCGCAGACAGCGCCAAGTGCTTCCAGCCTGCAGTCGGTCACTGCCGGTCCTTTATCGCTGAAGCAAGCCTTCGATACCGCTTGGGCGCGTCAGCCCGAAGCGGAGTCCTCGTCTGCGCGTCGTGAGGCGGCCACTGCCCGTCGCGCCGCCGCCGCCAGCTGGACCGCCGAGCCCATGGCCCTGGAGCTGTCGAGCAAAGGCGACCAGCTCAATGGCAACGATGGTAGCCGCGAGCACAATGTCGGCCTCGCCATCCCCCTGTGGCTGCCCGGCGAGCGCTCGCGGACGGGCGCCGTGGCCGAGGCCGAGGCCCAGTCCACCGCCAGTCGCGCCTCGGCTGCGCAGCTGCGTACTGCTGCCGAGGTGCGCGAGGCGTACTGGCAGTGGCAACGCAGCCGGGTCGAAGCGAGCCTGGCCCGCGAGCGCGAGGGCAATGCCCGACAGCTCGCTGCCGATGTCGCCAAGCGGGTCAAGTCGGGTGAGCTGGCCCAGGCCGATCAGCACCAGGCCGAGGGGGCTGCGGCTTTGGCCGAGATCGAAGCGGCGCGAGCCACGAGTGCGCTGGCGACGGCTGCGCAGCAGTTGCGCAGCCTGATCGGCACCCTGCCGGGTGGTCGCGAAGAGGCTGCGTCTGGCGTAGTTGCCGGTGAGCCGGTACCCGCGCTGCCCGCCGACTTCGCTGTGCTGGATGCCCAGCATCCGGCGGTGGTCGCACTGCTGGATCAGGCCGAGGTCGCTCGCCGCTCGGCCGAGCTGGCTCGCGTGCAGACCCGAGCCAATCCCGAGTTGACCTTGTCTACCAGCCGCGAACGCGAGCCGGGGGAGTCCTATGACGAAAGCCTCACCTTGGGCATTCGCATCCCCTTCGGCTCGGGCAGCCGCAATCGCGCCAAGCAAGCCACGGCCGAGGCCGAAGCCATCGAAGCCGAGGTGCAGGCGCGTCTGGCGCGTGAGCGCCTGCTCGGCGAGCTGGAGGCCGCCCGGCTGGCGTTCGAATCCGCCCGCGCCCAAATGACGGCTGCCGAGAAGCGTGCCCGGCTCGCCCAGGAGTCGCGTGGTTTCTTCGAAAAATCCTTCCGTCTCGGCGAAACCGATCTGCCGACGCGCCTGCGTATCGAACTCGAGGCGACCGACGCCAAGCGTCAGGCCGCCCTGGCCCGACTCGATCAGGCGGCGGCGATCTCCTCGCTGCGTCAGGCACTGGGTCTGCTGCCCGAATAAGGCCGGAACGAACCTACAGGACTGCAAAAATGACACTGTTTCCAAGGCTGACAGCCTTCACTGTAGCGATCTTGATCGCTGCCGCCCCCCTGGCCACTCAAGCCGGCGAGGGGCATGACCATGGCGAAGCACCGGCCACTCCGACAGGGTCGGCCCTGCCGCGTTTCGCAGCGACTTCCGACACCTTCGAGCTGGTCGGCGTGCTCGATGGCCACGACCTCACCCTGTGGCTCGACCATGCAGCCGATAACAGTCCGGTCGAGGGCGCGAGCCTCGAACTGGAGATTGGCGGCGTCAAGGTCGAGGCCGAGCAGCACGAAGCCGGCGAGTTTGAGGCCGAGCTGGCGGCAGAGCCCGAGGAGGGCGAGATCGCCATCAAGGCCAAGGTCGTCGTCGGCCAGCGCACGGAGCTGCTGAGCGGTGATCTGGATATCCACGAAGAGCACGCCGAAGAGTCTGCATCTGGCGCCTCTTGGGGTACCTATGGTGCCTGGGGGGCCGGCGGGCTGGTTCTGCTCGCCTTGCTGGGTTGGGCTATGCGCCGCGCCCGTGTCGCTCCTCGTCATTCGTGAAGGTGTTCCATGAAAGCTAATTTTCTGATTTCCGCGGTGTGCTTGGCTCTGCTGTCCCTGACCTCGCCAGCCTGGGCTGGCGAAGGGCATGACCATGGCGAAGAAGCGCCTGCAACCAACGGAAACGGCCCGCAGCGACTGCCCGACGGCAGCGTATTCCTGCCCAAGCCGGCGCAACGCCAGATCGGGGTGCGTACCTTGCCGCTCGAGACGGCCGAGTTGCCGCGCTCGCTGGAGTTGGCCGGCAAGGTGGTGATGGACCCCAATGCCGGCGGCATGGTTCAGGCCGTGCTGGCTGGGCGCCTCGTGGCTGGACCGCGCGGCTTTCCCAGCGTCGGGCAGGTGGTGAAAAAAGGTGAGGTGCTGGCCTATGTCGTAGCGACCGGCGATGTCCTCGAACGGGCCAATCAGGCTGCGCAGCTGGCCCAACTGCGGGCGGCCAAGGGCCTTGCCGACCAGCGCCTGGCGCGCTTGCGCGAGCTGGCCGATACGGTGCCGCGCAAGGATATCGAGGCAGCGGCCAGCGAGGCCGCGAGTCTGGGGGCGCAAATCGCTGCGCTGAGTTCGGGCGTCAATGCGCGGGACGCACTGGTTGCGCCGGTTTCCGGGGTGATTGCCTCGACCAATGCCGTCGCCGGCCAGGTCGTCGACGCCCGCGAACTGGTGTTCGAGGTAGTCGATCCCTCCCGTCTGCGTATCGAAGCGCTGGCCTACGACCTGAACCAAGCGGCCGATGTGGCGGGAGCCACTCTGGCGGTGGGCAGCGAACGTGTGTCGCTGACCTTCATCGGCGCGGCCCGCAGCCTGCGCGATCAGGCCCTGCCGATGCTGTTCCAGGGCGAGGGCAGCGCCTTGTCCCGGCTTGCCGTGGGGCAGCCGGTGAAAGTCTTCGTGCAGACCGCCAGTCGTACCCAGGGCATCCGGGTTCCAGCAGCGTCGCTGATGAAGAATGCTGCCAACCAGAATGTCGTCTGGGTCAAGACCGCCCCGGAGCACTTCGTGCCGCGCCCGGTCACCTTTGCCGCGCTGGACGGGGTATCCGTGGTGGTGACCAGTGGGCTTGCCTCTGGGGATCGTGTCGTGACGCAGGCCGCCAGCCTGATCAACCAAATTCGCTGAAGGGAGCCTGACCCATGTTCAAGTGGCTCCTCGACAACAGCCTCGGCAACCGCCTGCTGGTGATCATCGCCAGCCTGGTGCTGATGGCTTACGGCGCATTCACACTGTCACGCATGCCCGTGGACGTCTTTCCCGATCTGAACAAGCCCACGGTCACCATCATGACCGAGGCTGGCGGCATGGCCGCCGAAGAGGTCGAGCAACTGATCACCTTCCCGCTGGAGACCACGATGAACGGTCTACCCGGCGTGGAGAGCGTGCGCTCGGTCTCCAGCAGCGGGCTGTCGTTCATTTACGTCACCTTCGACTGGAGCACGGAGATTTTTCGGGCCCGGCAGATGGTGTCGGAGCGGCTCTCCGCGATGGAGGAAGGCTTGCCACCGGGCGTGATCCCGCGCATGGGACCGATCAGCTCCATCATGGGCGAGATCATGCAGATCGCGATCCCCATCGATGCGGACAAGACCACCCCGATGCAGGTGCGCGAGTTCGCCGACTGGGTGCTGCGTCCGCGCCTGATGGCGATCCCCGGTGTTGCTCAGGTGATCCCGATTGGCGGTGAGGTCCGCCAGTTCCAGGTCCAGCCCGACACGGCGCGCATGGCCGAGCTGGGTATCAGCCATACGCAACTGGAGGAGGCGCTCAAGGGCTATTCGTCGAACACTTCCGGCGGCTTCCTTGAACTCAATGGACGCGAGTACCTGATTCGCAACCTGGGGCGGACGTCGAGTCTGGAGGATCTGTCGAGCCTGGCTATCACGGCTCGTAACGGCCAGCCGATCCTGCTGCGGCAGATCGCCGAAGTGACCTTTGCCGCGGCCCTGAAGCGCGGCGACGCCGGCTTCGAAGGCAAGGCCGCGGTGATCCTCGGCATCCAGAAACAACCGACGGCCGATACCATCCAGCTGACCCGCTCCATCGAGGCGGCGCTGGGGGCAATGCGCAAGTCGCTGCCGGCCGGAATGGAGGCCCCCCAAGTCACCTTCCGCCAGGCCAGTTTCATCGAGGCCTCGATCAGCACCCTGCAGGGCAAGCTGATCGGCGCCTCGGTGTTCGTCGCGGCGATCCTGTTCTTCTTCCTCGGCACGCTGCGGCCCACCATCATCGCGCTGACGGCCATTCCGGTGTCGATCTTCATCACCGGTCTGGTGTTCAAGTACTTCGGCCTGTCGATCAACACGATGACCCTCGGTGGTCTGGCCATCGCCATCGGCGGCCTGGTCGACGATGCCGTGGTGGGCGTGGAGAACGTGCTGCGCCGGCTGAAGGTGGAGCGGGCCAAGCACCCAGAGCACCGCCTGCACCCGCTGGAACTGGTGGGGCACGCGACCATGGAGGTGCGTTCGGCCATCCTCTACGCCACCATCATCATCGTGCTGGTGTTCCTGCCGCTGTTCGCCCTGCCGGGTATGGAAGGGCGGCTGTTCGTACCGCTGGGGATCGCCTTCATCGTCTCGACCCTGGCCTCGCTGGTGGTTTCGGTGACCGTCACCCCGGTGCTGTCCTTCTATCTGCTGCCGCAGATGAAGTCGCTGGAGCATGGCGACACCAAGCTGCTGGCTTGGCTGAAAAGCCGCTATCGCAGCAGCTTGCAAGCCGTCCTGCAGCGTCCGAAGGCAGCTGTAGTCGTAGCTGGCATTGCCGTGTTGATCGCGGCAGCGAGCGTGCCGTTCTTCCCGAAGACCTTCCTGCCGCCGTTCAACGAGGGCACCTTGCTGATCGGCCTGCGTCTGAACCCCGGTGTGACTCTGGCGGAGTCCTCGGCGCTGGCCCAGCAGGCCGAGCAGTTGGTCATGCAAGTGCCGGAAGTGACCCACGTCGGTCGCCGCAGCGGCCGCGCGGAGCTGGATGAGCACGCCGAGGGTGTGCACGTCAGCGAGCTGGATGTCGGTCTCAAGCCGGCCGCCGAGCTGACCCGCTCGATGGATGAGATCACCGGCGACATCCGTTCGCGGCTGGTCAATCTGCCGGCGGCCATCGGCATAGGTCAGCCGATCTCGCACCGCATCGACCACATGTTGTCCGGTGTGCGCTCGCAGATCGCCATCAAGATCTTCGGCGAGGATCTGGATACCCTGCGGGGTCAGGCGGATGCCCTGCGCAGCAAGCTGGCGGATATTCCCGGCATCGCCGACCTGGAAATCGAGAAGCAGGTGCTGGCTCCGCAGATCAAGGTGCGCATCGACTACGCCGCCGCCGCCCAGTACGGCGTGCCCGCGCCGCAGATCCTGGCGACGCTGGAGAGTCTGGTCGAGGGCGAGAAGGTCACCCAGATCGTCGAGGGTGGCCGGCGTTTCGCCCTGGTGGTGCGTCTGCCCGAAACGGCGCGTTCGGCGGAGGGGCTGAGCAACATCCTGTTCGAGACCCCGACCGGTCGGGTGCCGCTGTCGCGGATCGCCAGCATCGAGGACGGCGACGGCCCGAACCAGATCAGTCGCGACGACGGCAAGCGTCGCATCGTGCTGTCGGCCAACGCCCAAGGGCGCCCGCTGTCGGAGATCGTTGAAGACATCCGCAAGGTGGTCGACGAGACCAAGCTGCCGGAAGGCTACTTCATCACCCTGGGCGGCCAGTTCCAGGCTCAGGAGGAAGCGTCGCGTCTGGTCGGCCTGCTGTCCATCGTCTCGCTGATCCTGATGTTCGTGGTGCTCTACAGCCGCTACAAATCGGCAATCCTGTCGGCGCTGATCATGGTCAACATCCCGCTGGCCCTGGTCGGCGCGGTGCTCGGCCTGTGGTTGTCGGGGCAGCCGCTGTCGATTGCTGCGCTGATCGGCTTCATCACCCTGGCCGGTATCTCGGTGCGCAACGGCATCCTCAAGGTCAGCCACTACATCAACCTGATGCGCATCGAGGGCGAGAACTTCGACCACGCGATGATCCTGCGTGGCTCCCTCGAGCGGCTGAGTCCGGTGCTGATGACCGCTCTGGTCACCGCCTTCGCCCTAGCGCCCCTGCTGTTCGAGGCCGAGCGTCCGGGTACGGAAGTCCTCCATCCGGTGGCGGTGGTGATCTTCTCCGGCCTGATCAGCTCGACCCTCCTCGATACCTACCTGACCCCGGTGATGTTCTGGCTGTTCGGCCGCAAGGACACCGAGCGCCTGATGGCCGAGCGTGAAGTGGGGGCTTTCTGATGGATCACCTCATTTTTCATCGCAATCACAGCCCTCCGGGGCGGTATTGCGCACCACAACATAACCGTGTTTGCCGACAAGTGATCCGGAAGCCGAAGTCGCTGAAGCAGCACTCGTCAAATTACCGAAGTGATAGAGGAATTCAAATGAAAACCCTGAAAGCAATTTTGGCCATCTCGATGTTTACCGTCTCTTCCTTCGCAATGTCGGCTGGTTTCGATAGAGATCCTGGCAGGCTCATCGAGGAGAACCAACGCGCCATGGAAGCGTATGCCGCAGAGCTCGGGAAACCCGCTCCGAAAGTGGAGAAGTATCGCTATGGCATGGAGCTCGATGTAGTCAAGGTGATCAGTGTGACACGCAAGGCCAAGGTCTGTGGCGTCGTGCCTGCTCGGATGACCTTCCTCGACTCGAAGGGCGCGCTCCAGACGGTTGAGTACCAAACAGTCGGAGGAGGATGCCCGCGCGGCTGAGCGAGGATCTGCTGACAAGCCGCCTACAAATGGCCCCACCTAATGTAAGGAGCGGCTAACTGCAGCCGTGTGGTTGAAAGTGTTTTCGTCTGGGCGTTGCCCCTTCCCAGACACTCGGCGTCCCAGTGGCGCCGATTTTTTGGGAATCTCCTATGGGATTTATGATCCCGACAAGCCCTTCTGAAACCGCCAATCTGGGAGGAATCGTCATGTTTCAAGTCAATGGGATGGCTGTCCGCTGCTGTCCTCATTACATAAGGAGGGACCTATGAGTACGTCATCATCTTCCGGATCTTGGCCACTGCTTCTACTCGCCTGGCTGGTGGCGCTGCTGTCGAGCCTCTCCGCCCTATTTATCGGTGAGGTGATGGGTCATGCCCCCTGCGTACTGTGCTGGTTCCAGCGCACCTTCATGTTCCCACTGGCAGTGATCCTGGCCATTGCCTGCTACCGCTCGGACTTCGCCATCTGGCGTTACGCCCTGCCGCTGGCCGGCAGCGGCGTGGCACTGGCCTTCGTCCACACGCTGCTTTACGCGGGGCTGATTCCCCAGCCGATCCAGCCCTGCACGGCCACAGGACCGTCCTGCTCGGGCGCCGGCATGACCATCTTCGGCGGTGTGCCGCTGCCGATGTTGGCCCTGTTCGCTTTCGTCCTGATCGCCATCCTGCTCCTTGTCATTCGCTGGAGAACTACCCCATGAACCGCCGTGCCCTGGTCCTGATCATCAGCGTGGCAATCCTGGCCATGTTTGCCGTGGCCGTTTTCCTCTACCCACAGGTCACGCCGTCGCAACCGCCGCAGCAGGCCCAAGGGCCTGCCCAGATGCCAATGGACGCGCCCAATGGAGGCAACCTGGTCCGCTTCCACTCGCCGGTATTCGGCCCAGCACAGGCGCCGGTGACCATCGTCGAGTTCTTCGACCCCTCCTGCGAGGCGTGCCGAGCCTTCTACCCGTATGTAAAGAAGATCCTCGCCGAGAACCCTAACGACGTGCGACTGGTGCTGCGCTACGTACTGTTCCACCAGGGCTCCGAGGAGGTGGCTCGCATGCTGGAGGCCGCGCGCAAGCAGAACCTTTACTCGCAGGTGTTGGAGGCCGTTCTCGCTGCCCAGCCGGACTGGCACGACGACCCCAGGGTGGCCGCAGCTTGGGCCGCCGCCGAGAGCTCCGGTCTGGATGTGGAGAAGGCCCGCGCAGACATGCATGCGCCCGGCGTCGACGCTGTGCTGGAGACGGACATGCAGGACGTCAAGGCAGTGGGTATCCGGGGCACCCCGACCTTCTTCGTCAATGGCCACGCGCTGGACAAATTCGGCCCCGAGCCACTGCGCGATCTGGTGCGCAGCGAAGTCGCCAAGGCCAGGAACTGACACCAAGGGTGCGCTGATAGAGCTTACAGTCCACCACCTGCCGGGAGTCGCGTCGGTATCCTGCGAGTGGTGCTGCCGGGATGGCACCGATGACATCCGCCGAGCCGTCACCAGGGGCTTGGCACTTTACCGTTGTACGCGCTGACTGGCTCATGAAGAGTCCTCGAGCTGGGTCACCAATGCCACATTTTACTCCCTAGGCCTTTCACTGATGACCTCTCGACCCAGCGGCAGCGGCTTGCGGCCCTTGTGTATGTCAAACGGTCAGAATGGGGGGAGAGATAGCTAGGTATGGCAGAAAGGCAGCTTTCTAACCATCTGGGTCATCAGTTCCAAGAGGGTGCTGAAGAACGGTCGATGGATCCGCGAGAAATAGAGGTTCGGTTAGCGATCACTGACTACGTGTTCCGCAGGGTTGGTGGAACACCTGCTGGCCGTGAGATTTTCGATGGACTCATTAAGCGATTCGATAACAGGTATCCGCAACATAAGCTACTCGCTGACCTGCTTGTCGCTCGTTTGTAGTGGTCTACTGATCCCGGACACCGATTTAGGCGAAAATCATCGCCATTAGA
>JAEAMF010002051.1_pt1 | contig 12280 bp, 11 predicted proteins | sample 8958721 | NCBI WGS metagenome assembly JAEAMF01 (sample SAMN16933255, study PRJNA681124) | bioreactor sludge metagenome | isolation source: anaerobic bioreactor treating anionic surfactant - SDBS | place: India: Bengaluru | collected 2019-02-28
GGTTGGCGCCGATCGCCCACAGTGTCTTGGCGGTGGTCGAGTCCCAGCTGCCGATCGGTGCCCAGATGGCGGCCATGGCGAAGGCCAGCAGGCCGCCGCCCATCGCGATGAACGGACGCCGTCGCCCCCAGCGCGTCCGGGCGTTGTCCGACAGTGCGCCCATCAGTGGGTCGTTGATGGCGTCCCAGATCTTGGGGATCAGCAGCGCCAGGCCGGCGTAGCCGGGCGCGATACCGATGACGTCGGTCAGGTAGAACAAGTAGAGGACGCTGATGAGTGCGGCCCCGCCACCACCGAAGATGTCGCCGGCCGCGAAGACTATGCGTTCGGGCGTAGTCATCTGCGGCCGCGAAGTGGTCGTCACGCGCTAACCCTGTCAGGCGGAAATCCGGGACGCAATCCTTTGGACACTCGCCGGGCGCGTCGAATCATGCGCAGCGGTTCGGGGCTCCGGCGTGTTGCGGGCCTTTCATCGAACCAGTGCACGTTTTTCGGCGGTGGGACCGGGACAGGTACGGAGTTGCCGGGCGCCAGTGCGAAGACGAGGCCCTGCGTGCCCGAGGAAGCATTGTGCTGGAGTCTGACACCGTCGCACTGAACCCGAACTAGCTGGTCCGGGCGCTCGACGAACCGGCTGACGACTTCACCAAGTCCGACATCATCGTCTACATCGAGGCCAACAACATCCAGATGCTGAACCGGCGCTACCTGGGTGGCGACGGGCGGCTGAAGATGCTGAACTTCAGTCGTTGGGCAGGGCGACCGGCGCCACGACAGCGCTACGTGCCGGGCGACGCGTCTAAGGTCCCCGGTCTGGACCAGCTGCCCACCTGACGCTTCGAGTCGGCCGAGCGGCTGCTCGACCAGCGCGCAAGTTACGAAGCCGATGACGTCTTCCCGCCGGGGCTGATCGATTCCTGGGCGGCCAGGCTGCAGGGTTACGGCGACCATGACCTGCGCACCCAACTGCTGGAGCAGAAGGGCCTGTTGGACGAGATGGTGCGCCGCTACTTCCACATCGGCTGACGGGGGGCCGCAGCCTGCCGCAGGCGGAGATCGCTTCGATGTAGCATCTTGGCAGCACTGATCGGTGCTCACTTTGGTGTCGGTTCGGCCCAGATCCAGCGAGGAGTTCCCATGGCAGCGCCCCATATTCTTCAGGTTGGTCCGTACCCCGCGTGGGATCAGGAGCCGCTGGAGGCGGCCTTCACCGTGCACCGGTACTTCGAGGCAGCTGACAAGGGGGCGTTCTTGGCCGAGGTCGGGCCGCAGATCCGCGGGATCGCCACCCGGGGCGAGCTTGGTGCCGACGCTGCCTTGATCGCGGCCTGCCCGAACCTGGAGATCGTCTCGGTCTACGGCGTGGGCTATGACGCGGTCGACCTGGACGCCTGCCGGGCCCGCGGGATCCGCGTCACCAACACTCCAGACGTGTTGACCGGCGATGTGGCCGACTTGGGGGTGGCGATGATGCTCGCGCAGTCGCGTGGCATGGTCGGCGCAGAGGCGTGGGCGCGTAGCGGGTCTTGGGCGAACCAGGGCCTGTACCAGCTGCAGCGCCGGGTTTGGGGCAAGCGGGCGGGCGTGCTCGGGCTCGGCCGGATCGGCTTCGAGGTCGCCAAGCGGCTGGCGGGATTCGACCTGGACATCGCCTACAGCGATGTCGCGGCCAAGCCCTATGCTGGCCAGTGGGAGTTCATCGCAGACCCGGTGGCACTCGCCGAACGGTCCGACTTCCTCTTCGTGACCTTGGCGGCGTCGGCGGCGACCAGGCATATCGTCGGGCGCGAGGTCATTGAGGCGCTCGGACCCGAGGGCATGCTGATCAACGTCAGCCGGGCGGCGAACGTAGACGAGGAGGCTCTGCTGGCGGCCTTGGAGACCGGCAAGCTCGGGTCTGCCGCCTTGGACGTCTTCGAGGGGGAGCCCGCCTTCAATCCACGTTTCCTGGCCCTGCCGAACGTGCTGTTGCAGCCGCACCACGCCAGCGGCACGATCGAGACGCGCAAAGCGATGGGTCAACTGGTCCGGGACAATCTGACGGCGCACTTCGCCGGCCAAGAGTTGCCGACTCCGGTCATCTGAGGCTGGCGGCGAGGTTCTCACCCGCTGCGATGCGCGTCCGGCAGCCACTTCCGGGCACCGGCTCCCTGGGCGGCCAGGCCCAGCGGTTTCGTGCCTTCGACGCGCCCGCGTGACCGGTTGAGGTTATCGTCCAACCCTGGAATAACCCCGAGCCGGTCATGGTTGAGTGAAGTGGACTCAACTTTGGACCATGAGTGCGCTAGGCTCAACCTGCCGCGTTGCTCTCCCGAATGAGCTCCGCGGACTTGAACTCAGAACGAACTCGAGCGTCCCAAGCACGAAATAGAAGGAGACAGAAGATGGCTCGCGCAGTAGGCATCGACCTAGGCACCACCAACTCGGTGATCGCGGTTCTTGAAGGCGGTGAGCCCACGGTCATCCCCAATGCCGAAGGCTCCCGCACCACCCCGTCGGTTGTTGCGTTCACCAAGAACGGCGAAGTGCTGACCGGTGAGGTCGCCAAGCGTCAGGCGGTCACCAATCCTGAGCGGACGATCCGCTCGGTCAAGCGTCATATGGGTACTAGCTGGACCAGCCAGATCGACGGCAAGACTTATCATCCCCAGCAGATCAGCGCTTTCGTGCTGCAGAAGCTGAAGCGCGACGGCGAGGCTTACCTCGGCGAACCGATCACCAATGCGGTCATCACCGTGCCCGCGTACTTCGGCGACGCCGAACGTCAGGCCACCAAGGAGGCCGGCGAGATCGCCGGCCTGACCGTCGACCGCATCATCAACGAGCCCACCGCCGCAGCGCTGGCCTACGGGCTCGACAAGGGCGATCAAGAGCAGACCGTGCTGGTCTTCGACCTCGGCGGCGGAACCTTCGACGTCTCGCTGCTCGACATCAGCGAGGGCGTCTTCGAGGTGAAGGCCACCAAGGGCGACCCGCGGCTGGGTGGCGACGACTGGGACCAGCGTGTCATCGACTGGTTGGTGACCCAGTTCAAGAACAAGACCGGCATCGACCTTGCGAAGGACAAGATGGCTGGCCAGCGGCTCAAAGAGGCCGCCGAGCGCGCCAAGATCGAGCTTTCGCAGGTGCAGGAGACCGAGATCAATCTGCCCTACATCACCGCCGGCGCCGAAGGTCCGTTGCACCTCGAAGAGAAGCTGACCCGCGCCGAGTTCCAGCGCATGACCCAAGACCTGCTTGATCGTTGCAAGGGCCCGTTCCAGTCGGTGCTCTCGGACGCCAAGGCGAACGTCGGCCAGATCGACCAGATCATCTTGGTCGGCGGCTCGACCCGGATGCCCGCCGTCCAAGACCTCGTCCGCCAACTTTCGGGCGGCAAGGAGCCGAACAAGAGCGTGAACCCGGACGAGGTCGTCGCGCTGGGCGCGTCGCTGCAGGCCGGCGTCCTCAAGGGCGAGGTCAAGGACGTGCTGCTGCTCGACGTCACCCCGCTGAGCCTCGGCATTGAGACCAAGGGCGGCGTGATGACCCGGATCATCGAGCGGAACACCACGATCCCGACCAAGCGGTCCGAGATCTTCACCACCGCTGAAGACAACCAGCCGTCGGTGATGATTCAGGTCTACCAAGGTGAGCGCCAGTTCGCCCGCGACAACAAGTCGCTGGGCAACTTCGAGTTGACCGGCCTGATGCCCGCCCCGCGTGGCGTCCCGCAGATCGAGGTCAGCTTCGACATCGACGCCAACGGCATCGTGCACGTGTACGCCAAGGACATGGCCACCGGCAAGGAGCAGTCGATGACGGTCACCGGTGGCTCGGCCCTCGGCAAGGACGACATCGACCGGATGGTCAAGGACGCCGAGGCGCACGAGGATGCCGACCGCAAGCGGCGGGAGTCGGTCGAGATGCGCAACGAGGCCGACGGTCTCGCGTTCCGCACCGAGAAACTGCTCGACGAGAATGCTGACAAGATCCCCGAGAACGTCAAGATCCCGGTCACCGAGGCGCTGGGCACGTTGAAGGAGGCCCTGAAGGGCACCGACAATGATGACGCAGTGAAGGCCGCCATGGACGACCTCAACCAGAAGGCTTCGGCGATGGGGCAGGCTGTCTACCAGGCGAGCCAGGCCGAGCAGCAGGCGGCTACGCAGGCGGCCCAGGAGGGCCCCAGCGACAGCTTCTCTGCCGACGACGACGTGGTTGACGCCGAGATCGTCGACGACGAGGACAAGAAGGATTGATATCGATGACCGAACCGGTGGAACAGGCGGTTGAGCAGGATGCCGTCGAGGTACCTGAAGAGACCGACCTGACCCCGACCCAGGGCGAGGAGACCCCGGCTGCGGCCGGGGCTCCCGCCCTGGCGGCCCAAGTGGTCGAACTCGAGGCGCAGGTGGCTGGACTCGAGGCCTTGGCGGCCGAACGGACCGAAGACCTGCAGCGGGTCCAAGCTGAATACGTCAACTACAAGAGGCGGGTCGACCGCGACCGGGCACTGGCCCGGCAGGGTGGTGTAGAGGCCGTCCTGCGCGACCTCATGCCGGTCTTCGACGCGATCGTCGCGGCCGAGAGCCATGAGGAACTCACCGGGGGATTCCGGCTGACCGCCGATGAGTTGAGCAAGGTCACCAAGTCGTTTGGCTTCGAGTCGTTCGGCGAGGTCGGCGAGGAGTTCGACCCACGACTGCACGAGGCGCTGATGCAGGTGCCAGATCCGGACGCCGACACCATGCGCATCTACGAGGTGATGCAGGTGGGTTTCCGGGTGAACGAACAGGTGCTGCGTCCGGCTCGTGTCGTGGTAGCAGTGCCGCAAGAGTAATCACAGGTGGGAAGGAGGTTGGGCGATGAGCACCAGGGATTGGGTTGAGAAGGACTATTACAAGACCCTGGGTGTGCCGAAGGACGCGAAGCCGGACCAGATCAAGAAGGCGTTCCGGAAGATCGCTCGCGAGAACCACCCTGACCAGCACCCGGGCGATAAGTCAGCCGAGCAGCGTTTCAAGGAGGCCTCCGAGGCCCACGACGTGCTGAGCGATCCGGACAAACGGCGTGAGTACGACGAGCAACGCAGTTTGTTCGGATCCGGCTTCCGGCCCCCGGTGGCGGCGCCTCTGGGGAAGACGTCTTCCGCACCATGGGGGACGCTGGGCTCGGCGACCTGCTCGGCAACCTCTTCGGGCAGGCCGGCGCGGCCGGCGTCCGTCGCACCACTCGCGGGCCGCGCCGCGGCTCCGACGTCGAGGGGGAGGTGACGATCGGTTTCAACCAGGCCGTCGAAGGCACCACGGTGGGCGTCCAGATGGCCAGCGACGACGCCTGCCCGGCCTGCCGCGGTACCGGCGCCAAGGCCGGGACGATGCCACGGGTCTGCCCGACCTGCCAAGGATCCGGCATGCAGCAGTCCACCTCCGGAGGCGTCTTCCAGGTCACCGAGCCCTGCCGCGAATGCCGCGGGCGGGGCCTGATCGTCGACAACCCGTGCGAGGTCTGCCATGGCAGTGGTCGCACCCAGAGCCGGCACACCATGCAGGTACGGATCCCCGCCGGGGTCACCGACGGCCAGAAGATCCGGATCAAGGGCAAGGGCAGCGCGGGCGAGAACGGCGGCTCGGCGGGTGACCTCTACGTCATCGTGCATGTGCGTCCACACCCGGTCTTCGGGCGCCAGGGCGACAACCTGACGGTCACCGTGCCGGTCACCTTCGCCGAGGCAGCGCTCGGCGCCGAGGTCGAGGTTCCCATCTTGGGTGGTGGCAGTGTCAAGCTGCGCATCCCGGCCGGGACACCGAACGGCCGTACCTTCCGGATCCGCGGTCGCGGAGTGACGAAGTCGACGGGCGAGAAGGGCGACCTGCTGGCCGCGGTGGACGTCCAGGTGCCGGGGCACCTGCCAGACGAGGCGCGCTCGGCTCTGCAGGCATATGCGGAGGCTGCTCGCGAGCCGAACCCACGCAATGATTTGTTGGCGAGCAACCGATGAGTTCAGAACGCCTTCCCCAAGTCATGGATCCGGACGCTCCGGTCTTCAGCATCTCGGTGGCCGCTGCGCTGGCCGAGATGCACCCCCAGACGCTGCGCACCTACGACCGGCTGGGGCTGGTCGTCCCCAGCCGGGCCAAGGGCGGTGGTCGTCGCTATTCGCCGCGTGACGTGTACCGGTTGCGGCTCATCCAGCGACTGTCGCAGGAGGAGGGTGTCAACCTGAACGGCATCCGCCGAATCATCGCGCTGCAGACCGAACTTGAAGACGCCCGCCGTCGCATCGACGAACTGACCGACTTGGTCCGCTCACTGGCTCAACGCGAGCAGGGCGGCACACGGATCTTCAGCGCCGGGACGACTGGCCATGTCTGGCAGGGACGCAGCCGCCGGCAGCCACTCGCGTTGCCTGCAAGTCGGAGTCCGCGGCCGGATATCGCCTGAGTCAAACCAGCTTCGGGGCATTCCACACCCCCGGCTCGTCGAGTTCGTACATCACCGCGTGGACGCCGCCGTGGTCCGCGCGAGCGCCCACCGAAACCGCTGCCACCAGCAGCGACAGTGTCGAGTGGCCCTCCGGCCGGTTGTCGCGGATGAGGGCCCGCGGATCGGTCGGGTCGAGTCGGGCCGACTTGGCGAGCACCTCCAGCCATGCCGTCCACCACGGGTCGGTGTCGGTGCCGGTGGCGGCGAACTCCGGCAGCCACGCCGCGATCCGGGGGTAGCCGGGGTCGTCGAGGTCGGCGTGGGAGACCATGTGGGTGCCGGGCGTCAGCCGCTGGCGTGCGGGGTGACCGCCCTGCCACGACGTCAACCTCGCGCCTGCCGCATCAGCCTCCACCAGGTGGAATCCGAGCGTGGTGAGCGGTTCGGGCAGCGGCTGACCGGCCAGGGCGTCCAGTACGAGGTGGCCGCGCGATGTCGGGACGCTGACATCGGCGCCCCCGGCCAGGTTCACCAGCACCGCCAGTTTTCGGTCGTCCGCGGCCAGCCATGCCCCGCCGGCCAGTTCGTCCTGGATGCCGCGAACCTGCGGGGATTCGGGCCACCACGCGCCCAGCGGACGCCACGGGCGTCCCGGGTCTTCGTCCCGGACGGCGAGCACCCGGACCGGTCCTTGACCGGGCTCCGGCACTCGGATCACCACCGTGCACATGTTCTGCAACGCTACCCGGCCCGCTTCGTGATGAGAGAATCGCCGGCATGGAGATCGTTGTTGGGGTGACCGGCGGTATCGCTGCATACAAGGCGGTGTCTGTGGTCCGGCTGTTGATCGGCGACGGCCACAATGTGCACGTGGTGCCGACGCAGGACGCGTTGCGTTTCGTCGGTCTGCCGACTTGGGAGGCGATTTCCCGGAACCGGGTCACCGCCTCGGTGCATGAGGACGTGCCGCAGGTTCGCCATGTGGCGCTTGGGCAGGCGGCGGAGTTGATCATCGTGGCGCCGGCCACTGCGAACACGTTGGCGTCCATGGCCGCCGGGCTGGCGGACGACCTGCTCGGCACCACGTTGCTGGCGAGCAGCGCTCCAGTGCTGGTGGCCCCCGCGATGCACACCCAGATGTGGTTGCATCCGGCGACCCGGGCCAATATGGCGACCCTGCGCGCCCGCGGCGTCCATGTCGTCGGGCCCGACGACGGGCCGCTGACCGGCGGCGACTCCGGCCCGGGAAGAATGAGCGAGCCCGAGGCGATCCATGCCGCCGCCACTGCGTTGCTGCAGCGCCGCCACGACTTGGCCGGCCTGACCATTGCGGTCTCTGCGGGCGGCACCCGTGAACCAATAGACCCGGTTCGCTTCATCGGCAACCGGTCCAGTGGTCGGCAGGGGGTTGCCTTGGCGGTGGCAGCCGCTGATCGGGGTGCGCGGGTGTTGCTGGCGTCGGCGAATGTCGAGGGCGACGTGCTGGCCGAGGCCCGGCGTCCGGGCATTGAGATCTCGTCGGCCGGTTCCGCGGCCGAGTTGTCCGGGGCGATCTCCCAACTTGCCGCGCAGGCGGACGTGGTGATCATGGCGGCTGCGGTGGCCGACTACCGGGTGGCCGAGGTCTCCGAGGGCAAGCTGACCAAAGAATCCGGCGAGGTGCCGACCATCACCCTGACCGAGAACCCCGACATCGTGGCGGGGCTGGCGTCCCGGCGCCGCCCGGGCCAAACCATCGTCGGCTTTGCGGCTGAGACCGCCCGGGGCGAGGAGTTGCTGGAGCGCGGTCGCCGCAAGCGCCGCCGCAAGGGCCTCGACCTGTTGGCGGTCAACGAGGTGGGCTGGACGACCGGCTTCGGTACCCCCGACAACAGGCTGCTGATTCTGGACGCCGCTGACGCCGTGATAGCCGAGGTCGCCGGCTCGAAGCGTGAGGTGGCCGACGGACTGCTGGACGCCGTCCTGGCCGCGCGCCGAGGCTGAACGGTTTCGACTTGGCCCGAGATCAGCCGAGTGGATCACGGGCTGGCACGGTTTGGCGTGCAATATATCGCGGCGATATATTGGCTGGCGTCCCTGCGGAAAGGTTTGCTCGTGCCATTGCGCCCCAAGACCCTGGAGTTGGCCATCCTCGGCCGGCTCATGCAGGGTCCGTGTCACGGCTATGTGCTGCGCAAGCACTTGGTAGCCGTCGTCGGGGCGCTGCACTCCGTTTCCTACGGCTCGCTGTACCCCGCGTTGCGCCGGTTGACTGAGCGCGGCCTGATCTGCGACTGCGGCGCTGGTCTTGCCCGGTTCGTGGGTGGGCGTTCGCGACGGGTCTACCACATCACCGAACTGGGGCAGGAGCGCCTGATGCAGGAACTGGCCGAAGCTGATTCGGCCTCTTGGGCAGACGATGACTTCGGGGTTCGGTTCAGCCTGCTCGGTTCCACCGCAGCGACGACGCGAATCGACATCCTGAGGGGTCGTCGGGAGCATTCCGAGACCCGGTTGACGAACCTGCGGGACAGTGTCCAAGCAGACTTCGACCGATACACCACAGAACTTGTGCGGCACGCCGGCGAGATGATCGCCCGCGAACTTGAGTGGCTCGACCAGCTCATCGCCGCAGAAGAAGCCGCCGACCATGGCGCCGCAATAATCAAGGAGAACAAATGAGCGCAATTCGCGTCGCTATCGTCGGCGTGGGCAACTGTGCGACGACCCTCGTGCAGGGTGTGACGTACTACCGGGACGCCAAGGCCGGCGAGAAGGTACCTGGCCTGATGCACGTCCAGTTCGGTGACTACCACGTTCGCGATCTCAAGTTCGTGGTCGCCCTCGACGTGGACGCCGCCAAGGTGGGGCTAGACCTCGCCGACGCCCTCGGCGCCAGCGAGAACAACACCATCAAGCTGTGCGACGTCGCCCCCACCGGCACGATCGTGCAGCGTGGCGTCACCCTGGACGGGCTGGGCAAGTACTATCGCGAGACGATCACCGAATCGGATGCTGTGCCGGTCGATGTGGTGCAGGTACTCAAGGACGCCAAGGTCGACGTGGTGGTCAGCTACCTGCCCGTCGGCTCCGAGCAGGCAGACAAGTTCTACGCCCAGTGCGCCATCGACGCCGGTTGCGCGTTCGTCAACTGCCTGCCGGTCTTCATCGCCTCCGACCCCGAGTGGGCGCAGAAGTTCACCGACGCCGGCCTGCCGATCGTCGGCGACGACATCAAGTCGCAGATCGGCGCCACCATCACTCACCGCGTGTTGGCCAAGCTCTTCGAGGACCGCGGCATCACCATCGACCGCACCTACCAGCTGAACTTCGGCGGCAACATGGACTTCAAGAACATGCTTGAGCGCGAGCGTCTGGTCTCCAAGAAGATTTCCAAGACCCAGGCGGTCACCTCGAACGTCGAGCACCACTTCGCCGAGCGCGACATTCACGTCGGCCCCTCCGACTACGTCGGCTGGCTGGACGACCGGAAGTGGGCGTACGTGCGTCTGGAGGGCCGCAACTTCGGTGGCGCCCCGGTGAGTCTGGAGTACAAGTTGGAGGTCTGGGACTCCCCGAACTCCGCCGGTGTGGTCATCGACGCGGTCCGGGCCGCCAAGATCGGCCTGGACCGCGGTGTGGGTGGCCCGCTGCTCTCGCCGGCGAGCTTCTTCATGAAGTCGCCGCCCGAGCAGCGCCATGACGAGTTCGCGCAGGAGACCACCGAGGCCTTCATTCGCGGCGATATCGAGCGCTGATCGCCTGTCGCAAGGCTGAACAGGGGCGGGTCCTTCGAGGCCCGCCCCTGGTTCGCGTCCCGGGCGTGAGGACGACCGGTCCCCGAGGACCGTCTCGACCCGAATGACGTCCGAGTACGTGCATAGGCGGTCCCCGTGGACTGTCCGGACCCGGGATCGGCCCTCTCGCCCGCCTATGGTGGTTTTCATGGCACCGTCCTCCAGCCCGGTCACGATCGACCTGGCGCCCACCCGTGATCAGCTCATCGACGCCTTCGTCTGGGTGGCGCTCGGCCTCGTCCTGGGGGCCGCCTTCGCTGTGCTCGGCAGCCGCGGTGGCGATGTCGCCTCAGTCGGCATCGGGCTCGGCATAGTGGGGTTGGCCGCTGTCTCGGGTTTCCTGGAGTACCGCCAACTCCCGGGCGCAGTGCTTACGGTGGATGCCAGCCAGGTCGTGGTGGCGCCGCGCCGTGGCGACACGACCGTGGTGCCGACCCAGACGATCGGCTCGCTGCGGATCGCGTACGTGCCGCGTTCGCGCCGAGGCGCCGGACGCCGATCCGGCAGGACCGCTGGGAAGTTGCCTCCCGGTTGGTGGCTGGTGATCGAGCCGAAACTGGACGCGCCGCCGCTGCCCGGCCATAACCGCGCCTTCGCAGTCGGTGTCGATGCTGCGAGGATTCGAGAGCTGGCCGCCGCCTGTCGACGCTTCGGTCTTGCCCTGGCTGAACCATGAGTATCGAACTGCCTGAGTGGAATACCTGCACCCTTCCAAAGGTTGAGTGAAGTAGACTCAAGTTCGATTGAGCCCCTGATCACTGAACCAACGCGGAAGAGGCCTGATGGACACCGAAAAGCTGACCACCATGAGCCGCGACGCGGTCTCGGCCGCATTGCGTCTCGCACTGACCAACGGCAACCCCACCGCGGAGCCCGTGCACCTGCTGCACGCCCTGCTGATGGTGCCCGGCAACTCGGTTTCGCCGCTGCTGGCCAAGATCGGCAGCGATGCCGGCCAGATCGACCAGCAGGCGGTCGCCGCCATGAAGAAGCTGCCGAGCAGCTCGGGTGCCTCGGTCACCCAGCCGCAGCTTTCGGGCGCCTTCGCCAGGGTGATGGCGGACGCCGAGACCCGCGCCGGCGAGCTGGGTGACCAGTTCGTCGCCACCGAGCATCTGCTGATCTCGCTCAGCCACGTGCAGTCTGAGGCCGCCACCATCTTGAACCGGGCTGGCGCGGTCGCCGACAAGCTGACCAAGGTCTTCAACGAGTCGCGCGGCACCAAGCGAGTCACCAGTGCCGAGTCGGAGGGCGGGGAGTCCGCCCTCGACAAGTACTCGGTTGACCTGACGGCCCGGGCGCGCGAGGGCAAGCTCGACCCGGTCATCGGCCGGGACGCCGAGATCCGTCGCGTCGTGCAGGTGCTGAGCCGGCGCACCAAGAACAACCCGGTGCTGATCGGTGAACCGGGCGTCGGCAAGACTGCCGTCGTGGACGGCCTGGCCCAGCGGGTGGTGGCCGGCGACGTGCCCGACTCGCTGAAGGGTCGGCGGGTGGTCAGCCTCGATCTGGCGTCCATGGTCGCCGGTGCCAAGTACCGCGGCGAGTTCGAGGAACGGCTGAAGGCCGTGCTGAACGAGATCAAGGAGGGTGAAGGCCAGATCATCACCTTCATCGACGAGCTGCACACCGTGGTGGGGGCGGGCGCGTCCGAGGGCGCGATGGACGCGTCCAACATGCTCAAGCCGATGCTGTCCCGCGGTGAGCTGCGGATGATCGGCGCCACCACGCTGGACGAGTACCGGGAACGCATCGAGAAGGACCCGGCCCTGGAGCGGCGGTTCCAGCAGGTCTTCGTCGGTGAGCCGAGCGTCGATGACACCGTCGCCATCCTGCGCGGCCTGCGGGAACGCTACGAGGCGCACCACAAGGTGCGCATCACCGACGGCGCGTTGGTTGCGGCAGCTACCTTGTCGAATCGCTACATCTCCAACCGGCAGCTGCCCGACAAGGCCATCGACCTGGTGGACGAGGCCGCGTCCCGGCTGCGCATGGAGATCGACTCCAAGCCGCAGGAACTGGATGAGGTGGATCGCCAGATCATGCAGCTCGAGATCGAGCGCGAAGCCCTGAACAAGGAAAAGGACAAGGCTTCG
>JAEAMF010002071.1_pt1 | contig 12277 bp, 8 predicted proteins | sample 8958721 | NCBI WGS metagenome assembly JAEAMF01 (sample SAMN16933255, study PRJNA681124) | bioreactor sludge metagenome | isolation source: anaerobic bioreactor treating anionic surfactant - SDBS | place: India: Bengaluru | collected 2019-02-28
AGATAATTGCCTAGTTGTAATTCACCAGTTGGCTTAATCCCTGATACTAATATTTTCATAAATTTTTGATTTAATAACTACATTTTAGTTTTATTTAGCCAAAAAATCAAATCCCGCCCCTCGACAAGCTTGGGGCGGGATAAAATTTAGACTTCAATTATGACCGGTAAAACCATGGGTCGCCTTTTGGTTTTTTGGAAAATAAATTGACCTAAGTTGTTACGGAGTTTTTCTTTGATGAAGGTTTCATTGGAACTGGTCTGTGTCTTATTGTAATCATTAATGATTTTTTTGACTTGCGACCGGATATCTTCCACTAGTTTTTTATTTTCTTTCATATAGATAAAGCCGCGGGAAATAATATCAGGCGAGGAGACCAGATTGCCGTTTTTGCGGGAAGTGGTGGCAATTACTACCACCATGCCGTCTTCGGCCATCATTTGCCGGTCACGTAAAACAACATGGGAGACATCGCCAACTCCCAAACCATCCACGAAAACATAGTCGGTGATAATTTTTTCTTTAGTCAGACTGCCGCCAGCTGAAGTAAATTCAATTACTTGTCCATTATCCGGCACAAAAATGTTTTGTTCTTTAAAACCGTTAAGCTTAGCTAATTTAGCCGCTTCTTTCAGCATGTAATGGTAGGCGTAAACGGGGATAAAATAATCAGGTTTGGCAGTTTTTAGCATATAAGCAATATCTTCTCTGGTACCATGTCCGGAAACGTGGATATCCATCAAGTCGCCGTGGATAACATTATCGCATTGGCGGTATAAGCCGTCTTTGAGTTTTTGGATAGTATTTTCATTACCGGGGATAATGGAAGAGGACAGTATTACTGTGTCGGTTTTTTTTAATTTGATATTTTTGTGGGAGCCGGTGATGATGCGGGACAAGACTGCGTTGCCTTCACCTTGGGCGCCGGTAGCGATTACTACAATTTTATTATCAGGGTATTTGTGGATTTCCTCAACCTTGATGAAAGTTTCTTTACGGGCTTTGATATAGCCGAGTTGTTTGGAAATTTCCACGTTCATTTTCATGCTGTAGCCGTCTAGAGCAACTTTTTTACCTAAGCGTTCAGCGGTAGTAATGATCCAGCCTACGCGTTCAATCTGGGAAGAAAAAGTCCCAACAATCAAACGGCCGGCTGCTTCCGAAAGCAGTTTATCCAGGTTAATTTTCATTTGTTCGCTAGTGGCGCTTTTACGCACATCCACCGCGCCCAAACTTTCCAGCATGAGCACAGTGGGGCGTTTCAGTTTTGCCAAGTGGCTATAGTCAATTTGGGGGACACCACGTGAGTCTTTTTCCATCGTCCAGTCGCCGGGGTGAATAACGGTGACAGTTGGTGTCTGAAAAATCAATCCAACCGCATCCATGATTGAGTGTTCAATTTGGAAGAACTTAATCAAAAATTGTCCGAACTTGAATTGGTCAGTCAGTTTATGGATAACAATAGTTTTTAATTTGGCGGCACTGCCTTTTTTGTAATCTTCCAATTTGTGTTTGACCATGGCCAAAGTTAATGGCCGGCCGACAATCGGCGGGTAATTTAATTTTTCCAACAATACCGGCGCTGCGCCAATATGATCCAAATGGCCGTGGGAGAAGATTACTGCCCGAATATTTTTTTCCTTACCTTTGAGGTAGGAAATATTGGGGATGATATAATCAATGCCTGGCATATCTTCGCCGGGGAATTGCAGACCCATATCCAATAAGACAATATCATTGCCGTATTCAAACACGGTCATATTACGGCCGACTTCTTCGCAGCCGCCCAGGGGGATGATTCTTAGCTTATTGGCTTTAGATGTTCCTTTAGCTGGAAAAAATGGCTTGTGATTTTGATTAAAATTTTGATTGACAGGTTTTTTGCTGATCTGTCGGACAGGTTTGTTCCCTCTTTTTTTAGCAGGAACAGCACTAAGCAACTTGTCAGTTGCGTCTTTAAATTTTTTCATAGTTTATATAAATTATACTTAATCCAGTTGGATTAAGTGGGTTTTAAATCCGTTGATTTAAAACATTATTTAGTTAGATAGTTGACGCTTGGTGTTGATATACCAAGTGTTAATATTTACAAAACGGTCAGCGGCAACATTGATAAAGCCTAGATTTTCTAGACCCTGCAATTTTTTGCTGACAGGATAAATATAAGTTGGATTATACAGGAAAATGGCGAAGTGATTGGCTAATAATTTAGTCTGGAAATTTTTTAAAAGTTCGATTTTTTCCGAGTCGGTTTTGGCTGTTCGGGATTTTTCCAGATTGGCATCAATATCCTTATCGGCAAAAATGCTCAAATTCAATCCGGCGCCCTGGATCTGGCTGGAATGCCAGAAAGGATATGGTCCGGAATTGATATTAATCACTTGGCCAAACAGCAGAACCTGATAAGCCCTAGGTTCAATCGTGTCTGTCTTAATTCTTGATTTAGCCACGATATCTAATTCGGTTTTGATGCCGATGGCTTCCCAAGCTTCCTGGATAATGGAAACCGCTTTAACGTTTTCCGGCTGATCAATTGTCGTTAATTTGATCGTTAGTTCCTGATCGTTCTGCCGCCGGAACTTACTGCTATTATCTTCTGGTAATACCCATTTGAGTTTTTGCAAAATATCGGCCGCTGCCGCCGGATCAAAGGCAACATCCTTGATTTCCGGATTATAACCGAGTAGGCCCGGTAAAATCGGAGCCTCTATTATTTGACCGTCATTATTTAACGCTTCAGTCAAAATTCTCTTTTTATCAATTGCCAACGCCAAAGCTTTGCGGAAATCAACGTTTTTCAGTAATTCATTATTGTTGGGATTGAAAAATAAGCCGGTGTATTGAGGGAAGCGCAGATTTTTTAAAACCAACTCTTTGTTTTTAATTTCATCCTTATATTGTCTGGGCAAATAAACCAAGCCTTCAATATTTTTGTTTTCCAGCGCGGCGACTGCTGTTTCAAAATCAGGATAAAATTTCAGCATTAACTCATCAATATAAGGCTGACCTTCATAGTATTTATCCCAAGCTACCAAGGTATAGTTTTTGATATTGCCGTTCTGATCTTTAGTCAAAGACTTCAGCTTGTAAGGCCCAGAACCAATTGGCTTTTTGTTCAATTCAGCTAATTCCGCACTAAAAGCCGGAATACTATACCACAAATGTTCAGGGATAATTCCGAAAGTCAGGATAGATAAAAACGGAGCAAAAGGCTGTTCCAGGGTAAATTGGACAGTCCGGTCATTTAATTTATTGATCTGTATACCATTAAAACTTGAGCGTAGCGGGCTCTTGAATTCTGGATCTTTAATGCGATTAACAGTAAAGACCACATCATCAGCTAAGATTTTTTCCCCATCATGCCAATAAATTTCATCTTTCAATTCAAAAGTATAGACTTTTTGTTCGGCGTCGATAGTATAACCAGCCGCTAAGTCCGGAACGATATTACCTTGCCCATCAAATTTTACCAAGCCGGAAAAAATTAATTTCACTAAATCACGATCAACATCAGAAGTGGCTAAAGTTGGATTGATAAAATTTGGTGAGCCGATAAGACCTTCAGCATAACTGCCTCCATAGGCAGGCACAGCTACGGAATGGTGTAGAAAAAGTTGCCACCCTAATCCGAACAGAGAGGTTATGAAGATAATCAGTGCAATTAAAGCTTGGAATTTTTCTTTTTTATCCAAAACCTCGGTGATTTTCTTTAATTGCTGCCAGCTGGGGATTTTTTTCTTATTTAATTGCCAGAGCAACTGTTTATTGACGTCAATTTCGCTATTAACGCCGTGTCCTTCTGATTTTTTAAACAAAGTTAAAATCGGGGCCAGAGCCAATTTGGCGAATTTTTTAAACGAAGTCGATAAAATTTCAGTTATTTTAGAAATTAACTGTATATGTTTGTTTTAATTATTATATTAATGCTCTAGCTAATAAAGAAATTAGCCAGGGCTGATAATAAGAAGAGGATAGAAAAGATAATAGTCAAACGAAAAATAGTTTTTTCCGCACCACGTTTAGTTCGATATACTGTACTCTCGCCGCCAAAAGCCGCGCCTAAACCTGAGCCTTTTTGTTGGATTAAAACCAAGGCCATCAGAATTACAGAAATCACAATCTGGATAATTGATAAGGTATTTTGCATATTGTTTTAGTTGAATAACCTTTTCAATACTAGCAGGAATGCTATAGTTTGTCAATAATCATAATTAAATTAATAAATTAAATAAAACAGACCATCAATTCAAAGTGATGGTCTGTAGGTGCCTGTGTCATCAAGTTTGAGCTTGAGCCGCTTTAGGCTTGAGCCACGACCTGTAATTCTTCTTCAACCGGATGGAACTTCGGCTCCAGCCAAGCTGCCAAAAAATAACGGTAGACCTTGTTTGGCTCAGTTGCGGCAATGTCAATGTAAAGAATCGGGTCTTGCAAGCGAATTCTTTCTTCTTCGCTTAAGCTGTTCCACCATCGTTGCCATTGTTCTTGGCGTTCAGCTTCTTCTCTTCTGCTTTGATAGGCGTCCAATTGTCCAACCATCTCTGTGTTGCAAAACTGCAGAACCCCAAACTCAGCTTTGGGAATGAGATTCTTGATTTCCAAGGCCAGATTCAGGTACAGAGTTGGGATTGGTTGCGGATAGTATTGGAGAGGAACACATTTCCATTCGCGATAGAACGTATTTCCTTCCGCGATCAAATCGGTATTATGTCCCTCATAATTTGCCGCCACGATGCCGGCGATAATTGTTGGTATCCATGGCCAAACATAGTTCCAGGCTGACAGGACCCACGAATGAACAAAAAAACAGAACACGATTGAACAAATCAGCAGAGCCAGGAATGTCCAACCCCAGCGGGAAGATAGTTTTCTTTTTCTATCCGCCTGGTCAAACAGTATTTCCTGTTGACTGGTGAACGGTTTGAGCGTTGCCTGTTTATGGGCTTCGACTGATTCCCAGTTATAGATTTTTCTGCCTTTGCCCTTCAGATAATCAGCCAAGATTTTGAGTTGTTGAGCGGCGCTATTAGCGCGATCTAGAGCTTGGCGAACATCATCGGTCCGGGCCTTCATGACTCTATAGCCAATCGTGGTCGCTAAAGCGTCAGCAAAACTTTCACCACCATGTTCGGCGCTGCCATTAGCGTGCAGCTCGGTTTCCAGTTGGTGATTTAGTTTTTCCAAAGCCTCTTCGATGTCCTTGTGTGTTTCAGACAACTCGATTTCTTCCAACTTTGGCATCGTCTCGTCCGCTGTAGCAGAAGCGGTTTTAGGGGAATTGGCCATGACTTTTCCTTGGAGTTAGTTGAGGACATTGTTATTTATTGCTAAAGGACTGCAAAATAATATTACAGATTAATCCTTGTCGGTTGGTTTGTCAACCTGCGAGGTTGATTTTTTAAATTCTCTTCTATGCGCTTGCCGATAATTTTTAATCCCAAATTTATGAGCCTGATTGCGCATATTCTGAAGCAAGAGGGAGATTTTATCGGTTTTTGCCAGTTGAATTGGTTTGATTTTTTTGGGGGTAAATATTTCCTCTTCCCGTTTAGCCAGAGTTATAACCTTGGTTTTCCAATCTTTGGATAAAATCGGATAAACGGTGTTTAGTTGCGGTTTACCGCCATCCAAGACTATTAGGTCTGGTTTTGGCCATTCAGTGTGTTTTTGTCGTCTGGACAAAACTTGCTTCATCATCTCAACATCATTTGGTTGTCCGTCATTATGTATTTTGAATAAGCGATACTGGTCGGCGGCGATTTGCCCATCAACAAAAACTACCATAGAGCCGTAAGCAAATTGGCCCTGGATATTGGAGATATCATAGGTTTCTATGCGGGCTGGAAAGTTTTTTAACTGCAATAATTTTTGTAATTGCAGCAAAGTTTCCAATTGGGGGTTGAGAGTGTTTTTGTGCAGATTATCTTCAGCATTGGTTTTTAGTAAATTCAACAGCTGTTTATTTTTACCGCCGCGCGGTACAGAAATTTTTATTTTGTTGAATGGCGAGGAAATTTTAATGGGGCAAACAATATTTTTTGGTAAATCAATTTGTTGGGAATAATATTGTTGCAAAATTTTTTCCAAAATTTCCCGATCAGCCAACTTCAGTTTATTGGTTAAACGAAAAATAAATTTATCGCCCAAAACGCCCTGGCGAATTTTCATCAGCACAACGACAGCCTGATCCTGAAAAGTGGCGAGGTTAACTAGGTCTAAATTTAATCTGGTTGAGCCGATGATTTTTTGCCGGTTTTTGAGTTTTTGGAGGGCCTGCAATTGGTCGCGTTTGATTTGGGCCAGCTCAAAGTTTTTTGCTCGGCTGGCGTTTTTGATTGTTTTCAACAATTCTTGCTCCAGAGATTTGGTGTCGCCGCGGATAATTTTAATTGCCAGCTTAACAATTTTTTGGTATTCAATTGGATCATTGAGTTCAGTAAATAATCCTAAGCGCTGGTAGCTTAAATTTTGGCTACCCCGCTTAAGCGGGAGAATCCGGTTAAGCAGCTTGACTAAATTTCGCGCCGTCAAGGTGGAGTTATAAGGGCCGAAGTATTGGCCACGGTATTTTTTGCGGCCATGAGCAATTTTCAGTTCAGGAAACTCTTCTTTAGTTACCACAATATAACCCCAATTTTTGTCATCCTTCAAAACAATATTATATTTTGGCTGATGTTTTTTGATTTGGGTAGCTTCCAATAGCAGGCTTTCCCATTCATTATCCACGATGGTGTATTGTATTTTGGTAATCTCTGCCACCATCTGCTGTTTGGCCGGAGTCAGCTGATCCGATTTAAACCAATAAGATGAGACGCGTTTTTTCAGGTTTTTAGCTTTGCCAATATAAATAATGTCTCCCGAATCATTCAGGAAAAAATAAACTCCCGGCTTGTCTGGTAATTGAGATAAATTTGGCTTCATCTTATAGGTGTGTTTTTTATTATTTATTAACTTCGGAAATTATTAGTTTAGTGAATAATTCCATCATAAAGCAATTTATAACTTGCAGCAAGCATTATTAAGGAAAGTGTGTTATAATATTATTAATATGACGGAGGTAAGTAAAAATAAAGGAGGATTTACCTTGGTGGAGTTATTGGTGGTTATTGCCATTATTGGAATTTTGTCAGCCGTTGCTGTGGTAAATCTCTCTAGCGCTAAACAAAAAGCCAGAGATGAATCCATGCTGGCTCAGATGAAAGGTATTTTACCTTTGGTTGATTTATGTGTTTATTATAATGATGCGGTTTGTGCAGATTGTGCGCCGGATGGAGACTTCAAAACTATAGCAGCCGGGAAAAGCATTTGTCAGGGTGAAGTCTGGCCGAAACCGATTGAAGGCTGGGAATGGGGAGGATTTTCTTCTTCTACGCTTTTTTTTCAGCCCGGAGAATGGACCTTTAATGCTGGTCGCGCTGACGGTAATTTAGCTATCGCCTGCGCCAATTTTCAAGGTGAGGCTAAATGTATTTTTGATAATTAACATATTAATTAAACAGACAATTACAGCTAAGTTATTATTTTGTAATTGTTTTTTTGTTTAAGGTTTTAAATGATTGACAATTATCTATTTTTGTGTTATCTTCATTAAGATAAATTGTTCTCAGGCAAGATCGAGAGGCACAATATGTTAGAAATTTTTTCTGTCAGGCGAAATCGCGCCGGCCAACCAGTGCTTTATGAGGGTATGATAACCCCACGTCCAGTCCCCAATCAGGACAGTGAAGTGCATCAACATATTTTGCGTTGCATTATGAACCAAGATTTCGTTGATCAGGCTACTCTCTGCCAAAGAAGGGATGAGTTAATAAAATGGGCTGAGAGCCAAAAAAATAGCTAACCACTCCTCTTTAGGCACCTTAAGCGTCGAGAATTTCTTGGCGCTTTTTGCTTACTCATTTAGTATTATCTACTATATTAAAGCTCGTGGAAATAGTGGATAATGTGGCATAATTTATTTATATTGCTATTTAACATGATTGACAGCTCAGGTTTTTCATGGTATCCTGTCCAAGATATTGTTTTCATCAATCAGCCAAATAAAAACTATGCCAAAATTTATCACAATTAAGGGCGCTCGCGTCCATAATCTCAAAAACATTGACGTCAAAATTCCCCGCGATAAATTAGTGGTCATTACCGGATTGTCCGGTTCCGGAAAATCATCTTTGGCTTTTGATACGATTTATGCTGAAGGTCAGCGTCGTTATGTAGAATCGCTGTCGGCTTATGCCCGGCAGTTTTTAGGTTTAATGGATAAGCCGGATGTTGATCAAATTGACGGTTTGTCACCAGCTATTTCCATTGATCAGCGCACTTCTTCGCGCAATCCGCGTTCGACTGTTGGTACAGTAACGGAAATTTATGATTATCTCCGGTTGCTTTATGCGCGAATCGGCGTACCCCATTGCCATGTTTGTGGCAGTGAAGTCGTACGTCAATCATTACAGCAAGTGGCGGAAAAAGTTTGGGATTTGCCGGCGGAGACTGATTTTATGTTGTTAGCGGCAGTTGTCCGGGACAAAAAAGGTGAACATAAAAAATCATTGGAACGGGTCAAAATTGCCGGTTATCGGCGTGTCCGTTTAGATGGGGAGATTATGACTTTTGATGAATTGGAGCAGCGGGATATTGATAAGCAAAAAAAGCACACCAGTGAGGTAGTGATTTATCGTTTGCGCCGCGCTGGCAGCCGGGAAACTAAAAGCCGCTTATTGCAGTCTTTGGAAACGGCCTTGGATCTCGGTAATGGCTATATCACGATTTATATTCCTAAAGACGATAGTAATTTAAATTTTAGTGAGCATTTTACTTGCCCTAATCATGCGGAGGTGAGTTTTCCGGAAATAGAATCAAGAAACTTTTCTTTCAACAGCCCGCACGGCGCTTGTCCAACTTGTACCGGTTTGGGTACCAAGCTTTTAGTTGATCAGGATTTGGTTATTCCCAACAAAAAATTATCTTTAGCCGAAGGAGCCATTCGGCCTTGGTCCAGAACCGCCGCTAATCAGACTTGGTATTACAAAATTTTGGAGGCAGTGGCCAAAAAAAATAAATTTTCCACCCGAGTGCCGGTAGAAAAATTGACTAAGAAGCAATTGGATATAATTTTTTACGGCACCGGAGAAGAGCGGTATAATTTGGAATTTTCCGGAGATAAGTTTTCCGGTGATTATAAAACGACTTTTGAGGGAGTGATCCCAAATTTGGAACGGCGTTATCGGGAAACCGACTCGGATTATATCCGCTCGGAAATTGAACGTTATATGCGCATTACCCCCTGTGAATCTTGCCAAGGCAAGAGGTTGAAGCCGGAAGTATTGGGTATTACAGTTGGCAGCAAAAACATTGCTGAAGTCAGCGGTTTGACTATTGCCGATCTAAAACCCTGGTTTGCCGAGATTGACAAAAAATTAACCGATCGTGAGCTTTTAATCGTCCGTCAAGTTTTGAAAGAAATCAAAGAACGGATTAATTTTTTGCATAATGTCGGCTTGGCTTATTTGACCTTGGATCGTTCAGCTAGCAGTTTATCCGGCGGTGAAGCCCAGCGTATCCGTTTAGCGACACAAATAGGCTCTTCGCTAATGGGAGTCTTGTATATTTTGGATGAGCCATCCATTGGTTTGCACCAACGGGATAATGCCAAATTGATTGAAACTTTAAAAAATCTCCGTGATCTAGGTAATACTGTTATTGTCGTGGAACACGATGAGGAAACTATTTTAGCTGCTGATCATGTGATTGATATCGGTCCCGGCGCCGGCAAACATGGCGGCGAAGTGATAGCGGAAGGTACGCCGGAAGCCGTGAAAAAGAATAAAAAATCTTTGACCGGCAAATATTTGTCAGGCACTCTGGAAATCCCGGTGCCCAAGAAATATCGTCCGGGTAATGGTAAAAAATTGTCCATTATCGGCGCCTCGGCTTTTAATTTGAAAGATATTGATGTTCATTTTCCGCTCGGCAAATTCATCAGTATTACCGGAGTGTCCGGTTCCGGCAAGTCAACCTTGATGACGGAAATTTTGGCTAAAGCTTTGACTCAACATTTTTACCGTTCCAAAGATGTGCCAGCTGAACACAAAGCCATTAAGGGTTTGGAATATATTGATAAGGTAATTGATATTGATCAGTCGCCGATCGGACGCACACCGCGTTCCAATCCGGCTACTTATACCGGTGTCTTTACTTATATTCGGGATTTATTCGCTGAATTGCCGGAAGCTAAGATTCGCGGCTATAAAGCCGGACGTTTTAGCTTCAATGTCAAAGGCGGCCGCTGTGAATCCTGCCAGGGTGATGGTGTGGTGAAGATTGAAATGAATTTTTTGCCCAATGTTTATGTGGAGTGCGAGGAGTGCAAAGGCAAGCGCTATAATAATGAGGCTTTAGAGATTCATTATAAAGGCAAAGATATTGCCGAAGTTTTGAAAATGACTGCCGATGAGGGCATGAATTTTTTCAGTAATATTCCTAACATTTATACCAAGCTGAAAACTTTGGTTGATGTCGGTTTAGGTTATGTTCAGCTGGGTCAGCCAGCCACCACCCTGTCCGGCGGCGAAGCGCAGCGCATCAAGTTGGCTACGGAATTATCACGCCGTTCTTCCGGCAAGACTTTGTATATTCTGGATGAGCCGACTACCGGTTTGCATTTTGATGATGTTAAGCGCTTATTGGAAGTTCTCCACCGCTTAGTTGACAAAGGTAATACCGTTTTGGTGATTGAACACAATTTGGATGTGATCAAGAGTTCTGATTGGGTGATTGATCTGGGCCCTGAAGGCGGACAAATGGGTGGCTATCTGATAGCCGAAGGCACCCCCCGGGAAGTAGCCAAAGAAAAGAAAAGTTATACCGCACAATATTTAGCTAAAATTTTTGCCACTAAAAAATAGTTTTTTAAAAAAACCCGCGAGGTCAACCAACCTCGCGGTTTTTTTAGACGGGTGGTGTATTTTATTTGCCAAATTTTTTGGCTCGGATTAAGATTAAAACAATATGTCGAATAATTTAGAACAATCTATTATCAAGACTTTAGCCTTTTTTGATATTTTTGATTATCCGTTGACGTTGACGGAGATTTGGAAATGGTTGTATAAGCCGGGTAGTGAGCAGGAGAAAATTGAATTGTCGCAAATCAGGAAAATTTTGGAAACTAGCGAATGGCTGAATAACCGCATAGTGAAAGTGGAGGGATTTTATGCTCTAGCTGGTCGGGAAGCCACCTATTTGATTCGCAAACGACAGAATAATTTGGCGGAACATAAATTTCATCGGGCGCTATGGCTGATTAGATTTTTTAAGTATCTGCCTTTTATCAAAATGATTGCTGTTTGCAATAGTCTGGCTTATAGCAATGCGCGGGAAGAAAGCGATATTGATCTATTCATCATCACCGCTCGTGGTCGCATGTGGCTGGTGCGATTTTTTACCATTGCTCTGGTAAAAATTTTGCATTTGCGTCCCAGTACCGAACATAGTAAAGACACTTTTTGTTTAAGTTTTTTTGTTGACGAAGATCATCTAAATATTAAAGACGTAATGATCGCTCCGCAAGCTGATGTTTATTATCCTTATTGGCTGGAGCAAGTTTTACCGATCTACACTGTCGGCAGCACTTATGAAAATTTTTTAGCCGCCAATCAATGGTATAAAGAATATTTGCCCAATGGTTTGTCTAACCAATTTGTCCATGAGATTAAAGATAGTTTTTGGTCCCGGATAGTCAAAGCTATTTTCGGTTTTATTTTTTCACCGCCCGGCCTGCATCGCTGGACCGATGATTTCTATCGGCGGATTCAGACCAGAATTATCAATCATAATTTGCGCGAACTGGTAAATATTGATACCAGAGTAGTGATTAATGAACGGATGCTGAAATTTCACGCTAATGACCGCCGGGAAGTTTTTTATAAGAAGTGGCGGGAAAAATTACATCAAATACTATGATTGCCAAAGAAAAATTAGCCGAAAAATTATTTTATTTTTTCATCGGTTTGACGGTTTTTTTCATACCTTGGCAGACACGCTGGATTTTTTCTGAACAGCTGATCAATGGCCAAATTTGGGAATATGGCCGTTTGAGCTTATACGGTTCGCAATTAAGTTTGCTGGCTGCGGCAGTGATTTTCTTGGTGTTTTTTAATAAACAATCAGTTAATTGGCAGAAAATAATTTGGGCCAAACCGTTGCTAATTTTTTTGACTTATTTATTTATCATCAGTTGGACCTCGTCGCGACCGATAGTTTCATTATATTATTTTAACTTAAT
>JAEAMF010002072.1_pt1 | contig 12275 bp, 8 predicted proteins | sample 8958721 | NCBI WGS metagenome assembly JAEAMF01 (sample SAMN16933255, study PRJNA681124) | bioreactor sludge metagenome | isolation source: anaerobic bioreactor treating anionic surfactant - SDBS | place: India: Bengaluru | collected 2019-02-28
TGACCAACCTGGGCCTGAAGGAATCGAAGGACCTGGTGGAAGGTGCCCCGAGCAGCGTCAAGAAGGGCGTCACCAAGGAAGAGGCCGCCGCTGCCAAGGCCAAGCTCGAGGAAGCCGGCGCGGTCGCCGAAGTCAAATAAGACCGCTCTCGCTTACAGACCAACCCCACAGATTGCGTTGTTGGCGTGGCTGTTTCCAGCCCACGCCAGCGACGCAGTCTGTGGGCAATCTGATGTCTGCGGCACCCGTGGCTCGCGAGCGGAGGCGTGGACACATGGACCTTTGGGGCTTCCGACCCGGGGGTCTTTTTTTGTAGTGAGGGGCGATGCCTGGATTCTGCGATGTAGAGCTGGCGCGCCGTCTGGAGCTGGCCCACGCCCGGCGTGGCGTCGAGTACGCTCGCGCGCAGGCCGTGCTTCACCCGGACTGGCCGGTGGCGGTCGAGCCCGTCGCCGGGGGATTCGCCATCTATGCCGGACCCGGCTCGCCGGTCAACAGGGCCTCCAACCTGGGTATGCGCGGACCGGTCAGCGCGGCGGGGTGGGCGGAGATTGTCGAGTTCTACCGGCAAAGGGGCGCACCCCTGCGCCTCAATCTGTGTCCGCTCGCCGACCCGTCGCTGCTCGAGCTGCTACGCCACCACATCTGCCACCTGGAAGGATTCTTGAACGTCCTGGCGTGCACACTGCCGGACGATGCCGTCCCCCTGCCCCACCCATCCGGCGTGGAGGTGACCCGCGCGGGCCGCGCCGAGGCGGACCTGTGGATCCGCACCACGGCGCAGGGCTTTGACGGAACCGAGACGCCCCCGCAGACGAGCCTGGACATTCTGGCGCCAAATTTCCATGCGGCAAACGCGGTTCCCTTTCTGGCACGTGTGGATGGCCAGCCGGCGGGTGGCGGCTCGCTCCTCCTGCATGAGGGCGTGGCCGAGCTCGGCGGTGACAGCACCCGGCCCGCCTTCCGCGGCCGCGGGGTGCAGACGGCGCTGCTGCAAACACGCCTGGCCGCAGCGCGCGAGCTGGGCTGTGACCTGGCCATGCTGCTGGCCGACCCCGGCAGTGCATCCCAGCACAACGCCGAGCGCGCCGGCCTCCATGTTATGTACACCCAGGTTTTGATCCTGACCGGCCCGCGCCTTGACGCCTTGGACAAATTATAGTATAGTAGGCGCGGCTGCCAGCCGCCAGCTTCGAAGGATGCATCGTTGGCCCGAGCCCGGCAGAGGAGGATGTGCATGAGCTATCGATTGGATCATCGCGACCAGCAACGGCTCGCGACCATTCTGGGGTTTGCCGTACCCGCCCTGCTGGTTGCAGCCCTGCTGGCGGCAGGGCTTCGCTACCTGCTGGGTGGGAACCTCTACCTGATGTGGCTGGCCGCGGCCACTGTGGTGACCTGCGCCATGTTCCGCCTGGACAAATGGCAGGCGCGACAGGGCGGCCAGCGTGTTCCCGAGATTTCGCTGCACATCCTCACACTGTCGGGGGGCTTTGCCGGCTCGGCCATCGGCATGTTTGGCTTTCGCCAACGTCACAAGACCCATGACCCCGTTTTCTGGGGAGTGCTCCTGGTCAGTGCGGCGCTGCACATGCTTGTCATCTATCTTTGGCTTTGGCCGTAGCGGAGTCTTGACAGCCGGGGAATCCTTGGGTATCATAGCAGCACAGTCGCCGGACAGCCTGTTTGGCTCGATCCCAATAGTGCCACTCCGGCCATCCGAAAGTGGGGAACAGCAGATGCCATCGACACAAGCCGTACCGCCAAAGCGCCAGCGCAGCGCGGAATCCATCGCCCCGGCACTGGTCCTACTGGCACAGCAGATGCAGGCCAAACAGGTGGCCCAGCAGATGGGCGTGTCCTCAGCCACGGTCTTGAACTGGATGGATTGGGCCTGGAGACACCGTGACCAGGTCGAGCCGTATCTGCTCAAGCACTATCCCCAACTGACCCAGGAACAATGGACCGGATTGTGGGCACGCATCGCCCGGCGCAGGGCCAAGCGCGAGCGCCGCATAGACTTCGCCAGCCTCCTGTCCGGGGAATAGAGCGTACCGCGCGGGACCGATGCGTGACCCCTAATGCGTGCTGGCCAGCCCGGTGTCGCCGGGATCTCACGCTTTTAGCCTCATCTCAAGGAGCCTCCGATGACTACTTCCCTGTCTGCCATTTCTGGCCTTGCCGTGGACTTGATGCGGGACCTGATCCGCATTGACACGACGAACCCTCCCGGCAACGAGACCGCTGCGGCCGAGTACATGGCCTCCGTCCTGCGTCGCGATGGGTTTGAGCCGATGGTGCTGGAGCCACTGCCGGGGCGCGGGAGCGTGATCGCCCGGTTACCTGGCAGTGGCGAGAAGGGCGCGCTGTTGCTGATGTCGCACCTCGATGTGGTGCCGGCCGATGCGAAGGAATGGGACCACCCGCCCTTCGCCGCAGAGGTCGTCGATGGCTACATCTGGGGCCGCGGTGCTACCGACACCAAGGACCTGACGGCAACCCAACTGGCCATTCTGCTGGCCCTGAAGCGTGAGGGCCTGCCCCTCAAGCGCGACATCATTCTGGCAGCGACGGCCGACGAGGAGGCCGGCGGCGCCAACGGCATGGACTGGCTAGCACAGAACCATGCGTCGCTGCTTGAGTGTGAATACGCCATCAACGAGGGCGGCGGTTACGGCACCGACCTGGGCGGGCGGCGCTTTTACACTTGCCAGACCGGCGAAAAGGGCGTGGCCTGGATGAGACTCACCGCCAGAGGCAGCAGCGGGCACGGGTCCATGCCTCACGATGACAACGCGGTAGCCACGCTGTGCACCACAGTGAGCAGACTCACGCAGGCACGCCTCCCACAGCATATCACGCCCACGGTAGAGCGCTTGATCAAGCGCATGGCCGAGACGCAGGTTCTGGACCCAGCCGTGCTCGGCGCGCTACTCGACCCGGAGCGCGAAGCGGAGGCATGGCCACAGGTGGAAGCTTACCCTGAGCTGGTGGCTATGCTCAAGCCCACCCTGCGCAACACGGTTTCCCCGACCATGCTCCAGGCCGGACAAAAGGCCAACGTGATCCCGGGCGAGGCCAGCGCCGTCGTCGATGGGCGAATTGTTCCCGGACAGACGCATGATAGCTTCCTGCAGGAGTTGCGACCATACATCGGCGCAAATGTACAGGTCGAGTTCATCCAACGGTCGTTGCCCTATGAGAGTGAGCCAGCGAGTCCGTTGTTTGACCTGATGGGGCAGGTGCTGCAAGAGTACGATCCGGGCTGTATCCTGGCGCCGTACATCGTGGCCGGGTCAACGGACGGACGGATGTTGGCCCAGAGAGGGGTCAAAGTCTACGGCTTCGCGCCGACCCGGGCCGAGCCCGGTTGGCCCGGACTGGAGATGGCCCACGCGCGTAACGAGCGGCTCTCGCTTGCCAATGTCGAGTTCAAGACCAGGGTGCTGTACGACCTGGTGCGGCGCTTCTGCGCGTAGGCCACTGCCTATCCGGCGCAGCGCCAGGGCCGTGGCTCTCAGTCCTGGCCTTGCTTGCCCCAGTGCACTCCCAGCCAGATCAGATCGAGTACATTGGTGGCGCTGACCACTGCAGCCGGCAGAGAGACCTGTTCGCCAAAGAGCGCCAGTGCCGTTGCGGCGGTGAGACTTGTGTTCTTGATTGTACCCATCATCACGCCGGTCAGCCGCGTGGCGCGGTTGACATGTATCTTCCTCAGCGCCCAGTCCAGCACAAACGCCAGGCCAAAGTTAGTAGCCACAGCGATGGCCCCCAGCACCAGCAGGATCTGCGGTTGCCGTAGAACGGTGTCCCGGTTGAGAGCGATCACGAGAAAGATGACCAGGGCGAAGGACCAGTTGACGATGGTTCCGCGCCAGCGCGCCAGCGGTGCTTTGAGGCGACTGGCGTTGATCAACCGAGAGAGCAGCAGAGGAACCAGCACCAGTTGTACCAGTATGGTGACCAGGTCCATGGGGTTGACCGCGGCCGAACCCGCCAGCAGGACCGCCAGCAGCGGCATGATCACGACGGCGGATACGTAGGCCACCAGGGTGCCCACCAGGGCAAAGGACGTATCCCCGCCGAGCATAAAGCTGAAAGGGATGACCGCGATGCCTGAGGGCGTCGCGGCCAGGAGCACACAACCCAGCCACAGGTCGGGATCAGAGACAAGCGCCCGCGCCAGCAGCAGAGTCAGCAGGCCGTTGATGGCATACGTGAAAAGCATGGAGAGGACCGTCGCACGGGCCACCTTGCGCCAGGGGCGAAAGTCACTGGCCACCACACCGGTCAGCGAGGCAGTCATGGCCGCACCCATGGCCAGCATACTGAGCGCGGCCAGCGGGCGCGGCCCCCCGCCCCCCCCCCGCCCCCCACCCCCGGGGGGCGCCCACCACCAGCCCCAACAGCAGTGCGGCAGCCAGCAAAAAGTTGCGGTCGCGCAGCAGACGGACTAACCGCTGTAGCATCAGCTGATCACCCGGACCTTGGCCGGGTCATAGCGGTCCTCGCGCACCTTACGCTCCGCGGGGTAGCCGATCACCACCAGAGCGAGTGGCACAACGTCCTCGGGCAAAGCCAGAACCTGGCGCAGGGCGACCACGCGCTCTTCGCGTGGATAGCATCCGCACCAGACTGCGCCCAGGCCTCGGGCGTGGGCAGCCAGTAGCAGGTTCTGGGTCGCTGCGGCGCAATCCTGCACCCAGAAGCCCTTGTGCGACTCGCGCTGCAGGTCGCCACACACCACGATGGCCAGGGGTGCCCCTGCCACCGGGGCGTGCGGATGCACACGGGCCAGGTCATCCAGCATGCGGCGGCTGCGGACCACCACAAAGTACCAGTCCTGCTGGTTGCCGGCCGAAGGCGCGCTCATCGCTGCCCGCAGCAGCTCCGGAATCCACTGTTCCGGAACGTCCTGGGCCGTGTATCTGCGGATACTGCGGCGCGTCAGAATCCCTTCCATTGCCTCCATACGATGCCCTTTCTCTTCACAGGATTGAACCGTGGACGCACAGGTCACTTGAGCGCAAGCGGCAGGTAAATGCGGTTTCTCCCGGACACGGTGGTTGGTGTACGGCCAGGTGTGGGTGTGCGCGTAGGTGACGGTGTCACCGTTGGCGCCGCTTCCGAACAATGGATGCTAAAGTAGTACGCACCCGAAGTGTTCCCGTCCACCACGATGTAGTACGGCCCCGCTGCAATGTCATGCACAATCAGCGCTCCACCCACGCCTACTCCACCCACACACTCCGCCCGCCCATCCCCACTCAGCAGAACCAGACGCAAGTCCGCCGCCGCTCCAAAGTCCACCTCCAGGTACGACAACGCCTGCTCGATGTTCAGCAGGTACACCGCTTCCGGCCCCCACAGCCCGTACCCGCATGCCCCGTAGTCAAACGCGCTCGCACCATAGTACATCGTGTTGCCCAGGTAGCTGCTGTCGCACCCCGCTGCAATCGGATCCCCATAGCTCGCCGCCGGCGTCGCCGTCGATGTCACCGTCGGCGTTCGCGTCACCGTCGGCGTCAACGTTTTCGTCGCCGTCACCGTCGGCGTTGGCGTCCCCGTCGCCGTTACCGTCGCCGTCAACGTGCTTGTAGGCGTACGGCTCGGCGTCGCGCTCCGCGTCGCCGTCGGCGTGTTCGTTATCGTCGACGTTGGCGTCGCCGTCTGCGTCGCCGTCCCCGTCGCCGTCGCCGTCCGTGTCGCCGTCGGTGTCCAAGTCCTCGTCGCCGTCCCCGTCGGCGTACGGCTCGGCGTCTCCGTCACCGTCGCCGTAGGCGTTACCGTAGGCGTCTCCGTCACCGTCGCCGTAGGCGTCACTGTCCGCGTCGCCGTTCGTGTCGCCGTCGGCTCTCCCGGCGGCCCAATCACTCCCGTCTCCTCCAGGTCACTGCCTACAATGCCTCCCGACGCTGTCACCGTAATATAGTTCGTCACCGTCCCGCGAAACCCAGTGTATGTCCCCAGCGTCAGGTGCAGCACCCGGCTCGCCCCGGCCCCCAGCGACCCCAGCGTCCACGTCACCGTGCCCCCGCTCGACACCCCCTCCGGATCCGAGCTCGCATAGTACGTCCCTGCCGTCACCATGTCCAGCACCTGCACCCCACTCAGCGCCACCGAAGCTGTGTTCGTAATGTAAATCGTGTAGTGAATCCGCGAGCCACCCTCCACCGGATCCGGATAGTCCACCTTGCGCACCGCCAGCCCCGGCACATACGTCGGCGTGATCGTCGGCGTCGCCGTGGGAAGACCCGTCGGCGTGATAGTCGCAGTAGGCCCCGAGGTGCCCGTCGCGGTCGCCGTCCGCGTGTTGCTCGGCGTGGCCGACCGTGTCGCCGTCGCGCTGGGTGTACGCGTCTGTGTGAAGGTAGGACTCGGTCCCGTTGTCGCCGTCGCCGTAGGAGTTGCACTCAGCGTCCGCGTCGCCGTGTGCGTCGGCGTATCCGTCGCCACAGGCGTGCGAGTATCGGTGGGTGTCAGCGTGCGCGTGGGCGAGCTAACCGGAGTCCGCGTGATGGTGCTGGTCGGCGTGCTCGTGGACGTGTGGACCGGCGACTGTGTCGCCGTCGGCGTTGGCGTCCCGGTTCCGGTCGGCGTTGCCGTCCGAGTGGGCGTCAAAGTCACGGGTGTCTGCGTAGAGGTCCAGGTTGGCGTCACCGGTGTGATGGTCCGCGTCGGAGTCACGGGCGTCTGCGTAGGGGTCCAGGTTGGCGTCACTGGCGTGTTGGTCCGCGTCGGGGTCACGCCTCCACCTACCACGACCTCTCCATCCGTGATGGCGAGTATGGGCATCAGGCTCCTGAAGGTTCCGGAGGCAGCCATGGACGTATACCCCAGATTGAGGGTACTGGTTCCCGCGCCCACGACGCTGAAAGTCACAGTCAACACGATAATGTTGCCGGTGGCGCCCGCGGGGTTGGCCCCGTTAAAGGCGATGCTCCCGGAGCCGGCATTCAGCGTGTTCACCAGGCCGGTGTAACCGGCGGGCAAGCTGCCGTTGCTGACATAGGTCAGGATCGTCGGATCCCAGGCCAATGATCCGCTGAAACTGCCCAGGTTATTGTCGGGCGGGGTGACCGCGGCCATGTTGATGTTGATGGTCACCACGATGGAATCGCCGACATCCGGCGTCGCATCCGAAGGGGTTGCAGCGGAAGTCACGCTGCCGCTCTGCGCAAGGACCGGAGAACCTCCGGCCATCGTGCTGCCCAGCAGCAACAGGACGACAAATAGCGCGCGGCAATGAGTCCAAGTGGGTGTGGGTTTCATTTTCAAGCTCTCTCAGAGGTTCCTATCGGTTAAGAAGTGCAGCGTTCGCGGGGCCAGCCCTGGCCCGCCCATACTGGAAGACATTATACCATGCAGGACCGTGCCATGGCAAACTCACCGAGATTTCGCGCTTCTCTACTATTTCAGTGGCAGGAAGACGCGGCCCACTCGCGGACTAGTGGGTGTTCTGGAGCGAGTGGGTGTCCGGTTAGGTGACGGTGTCGCCGTCGGCTCTCCCGGCGGCCCAATCACTCCCGTCTCCTCCACGTCACCGGCCACAATGCCTCCCGAAGCTGTCACCGTGATATAGTTCGTCACCGTCCCGCGAAACCCTGTGTACGTCCCCAGCGTCAGGTGCAGCACCCGGCTCGCCCCTACCCCAGCGAGCCAAGCGTCCACGTTACCATGTTCCCGCTCGATACCCCCTCCGCTGCCGAGCTGGCATAGTACGTCCCCGCCATCACCACGTCCAGCACCTGCACCCCACTCAACGCCACCGAAGCTATGTTGCCAAAGTATGGCGATCCTACACGCAGTGAAACATGCCCATTCTCCACCCGTTCCTGCAGGTGACATTATACCGTGCAAGGACACGTCATGCCAAACGAAAAAGCCCAACGAGGATCGGATTAGAGCGGAAAGGACCAGCGAGCCGGCCATACCAAGACGGCATCCCGCAGTTGCCGATCAGTGGCCAAGGGACTATAATCTCTTGTCGATATGACAGCTCATTGTGGAACCTGTTGCGCCGGCCCAGCGTCTCTTACTTGATCCTGGAGACGAGGTGGTTTCACACAGAGCTATGAAAAGTGGAGTTGTCCATCCTATTATGACGAGTTATTATCCTAGACCCCAGCAACACCCCTCCAACCGGCCCGGCCAACGGCTTTCCCAGTGGCTCTCTTCTGCCCTGGACGATGGCTGGCGCGGCGGCTTTGTCAAGGGCATCGTGATCGCGCTCATCGGCGCGGTCCTGATTCTGTGCCTGGGCTCAGCCCTGGCCGTGGGTGCTTACGTGTATGTTGCGCGGCAATTGCCCGCGCCCGAAGAGCTGCTCGTGCGCGCCGAGACGTTCGAGAGCACGCGCATCTACGACCGCAACGGCGTTCTACTGTGGGAGGTCATCGACCCCACCGGAGGACGTCGAACGGTCGTTCGCCTGCAGAAAATCCCGCTCGTCGTGCGCCAGGCGACCATCGCCACCGAGGACCCCACGTTCTACTCCAACCCGGGCGTCAACATTCTGAGCATTGCCCGCGCCTTCTTGCAGAACCTGCGCGAAGGCGGCATTGCCTCGGGCGCCAGCACCATCACCCAGCAGCTGGTGAAGCAGCTGTTCCTGTCGCCGGAGCTCACCTACGAGCGCAAGATCAAGGAGGCCGTGCTGGCCACTGAAGTCACGCGGCGCTACTCCAAGGACCAGATCCTGGAGATCTACCTGAATCAGGTATACTATGGCAACATGGCCTACGGCATCGGCACAGCGGCAGAGGTATACTTCCAAAAGCCGGTAGACAAGCTGACCCTGGCCGAAGGGACGATGATCGTCGGCATGGCGCAGGGGCCGGCAATTTATGATCCCTACACCAACCTGGACCAGGCCAAAATGCGCCAGGGCATTGTCCTCGATCTAATGGTCAAGCGCGGCTACATCACGCGCAGCGAGGCGAATCAGGCGCTGGCGGAAGAGCTGGTCTTTGCCGCACCAACCATCGAACTAAAGGCGCCGCACTTTTCCGTCTATGTACGCGAGCAACTGGAGGCACAGTACGGGACGGAGCTGCTCTACCGCGGCGGCCTGCAGGTGACCACGACGCTGGACCTGAAGCTGCAGGAGGCGGCGGAAGCGATCATGCGCGGCAAGATCGACGCCCTGCACGAGGTGAACGCCACTAACGCCTCGTTGGTGGCAATGAGCCCGCAGAACGGGCAGATCCTGGCCATGGTTGGCAGCGTGGACTTTCACGATGCAGCCATCGACGGTCAGGTCAATGTGGCACTGCGCCCGCGACAGCCCGGCTCGTCGATCAAGCCGGTGACCTACCTGGCTGCCTTTGAGCAGGGCTGGACGGCGGCCACGTTCGTCATGGATGTCCGTACCGAGTTCCCGGACGGGGCCAACCCGGCCTACGTACCCGGGAACCACGATGACAAGTTTCACGGGCCGGTGCTGGTGCGCAGCGCGCTGGCGCGCTCGCTGAACATCCCGGCGGTCAAGGCACTGCAGTTCGTGACGGTGCCCGGGATGCTGGATATGGCCCACAGGCTGGGCATCACCTCGCTCAACCGACCGGACTATGGCCTGGCCTTGACCCTGGGCGGCGGCGACGTGACCCTGCTGGAGATGACGACGACCTACGCCGTCTTTGCCAACGGCGGGCGACAGGTGCAGCCGCAACCCATCCTGCATATCGAGGACAGCAGCGGGAAACTGGTCTTCCAGGCATCGGAGCAGCTCGGCGACACATTGATCGACCCGCGCCATGCCTACATCATCACCAGCATCCTCTCGGATCGCGAGGCGCGCATCCCCACCTTTGGCACGCCCAATGCACTGGAGCTGTCACGCCCGGCGGCGGCCAAGACCGGCACGACCGACGACTACCGCGACGCGTGGACGATCGGCTACACGCCGGACCTGGTCACCGGGGTATGGGTGGGCAACAGCAACGGCGACCCGATGAAGCGCGTCTTTGGCTCGCGCGGCGCGGCGCCCATCTGGCACGACTTTATGGAAGAGGCGCTGCGGGATACGCCGGTGCACGAGTTCACCGTGCCCGACGAACTGGTGACGGTGGAGATCTGTCCGGTATCGGGCAAGCTGCACACCGACAAGTGTCTGGCGGCGCGCAAGGAGATCTTTGTCGCCGGGACAGAGCCCAAGGACACCTGCGATATCCACGTGGATGTGCGCCTCTGTGCAGTCAGCGGGCTGCGGGCCTCCGAATTCTGCCCGCACAACGCGGTGGTGCAGCAGTACTTCGAGGTCTACCCGGGCGAGGGCCGCGCCTGGGCCGAGGCGCAGGGCAAGCCTCAACCGCCGGCAGACACCTGCACGGTGCACACGCACGCGCCGCGGGTAGAGCTGACCCAGCCGGCCTCAGGCAGCTTTGTGCTGGGCGTGGTGGGCGTTTACGGCAGCGCGCGCATCGACGACCTGGACCACTATGAACTGCAGTACGGGATCGGAGATAACCCGATTGGCTGGGGGACCGTGACCTGGCAAAACAACGCAGTGGAGGAAGGGCTGCTCGGCGCCTGGGACACGCGCACCCTGCTGAATGGGCTGTACTCGCTGCGTGTGGTGGCGTTCGACCGCCACGGCAACAGCGCCATGTCGCCAGCCATCCGCGTGCTGGTGGAGAACCCGACACCAACGCCGACTCTGACGGCGACACCTACGGCAACGCCCACGGAGACGCCGACGCCTTCACCCACGCCAACGATGACGCCGACCCCGCCGGCAACTGCGACGCCGACGCCCACGGCCACGCCAACGGCCACCGAGCCGTTACCGGCACCCACGGCGACCGATGTGCCAACCGAGACGCCAATGCCGACGGAGGTGCTGCCGACGCCGACCCCGCCGCCCACCGTGCCCGCGGACGAACCTACGCCTACGGAACCCAATCCACAAACCACGCAGATCTCGCAGATGCCCCTCCAGAAACCAGGTTTCTGACCCCACAGAGAGCCTCTGCGCTCTCTGCCACTGTTACTATCCCGTGCTGCGAGGCACCTCTCCGGTTCCTGGACGGGGCTGCGTCCTCCGCGGCAAAAATGCCGATTGACAGCGCTCGAAAGCTGCGCTAGAATCACGCTGGACGCCAAAGGAGAGGCACAGTTGCAGTCGCGCGGAGCCTGGCCCCAACCCACTCTCGCCCGGACGCTAACGGGCGTAGCACTCTGTCTCGTCGCGGCCCTGCTGGCGCAGCGGAGCCTCGATCGGCACGTGGGCAACTCGCCCCCCTGGCTGCCCCTGGCCACCCTGGCCCTGGCCGGCATCGCCTTTGCCATCCTCACCCGCCACGTTGTGCTGGAAGCCGCGGACCGCGACGGCGCGGCCGAGCCCGCAACGATCTCCCGGCCCATGATCGCGGCGACGGTGGCGATCAGCGTGCTGGGCTGCCTCAATTTTGGCGGTAACCGCTTCCGGCCGGCTGGCGTCGTACTGTGGAGCGGCGGGGTGCTGCTCGCCCTGCTGTACCTGTGGCTGATCTCACCTGCGTTGCGGCCCGACGGGCTGCTGCGCACCGCACGGGACGGAAAGCGGCTGTGGGTGCCCGCGCCGGCGCTGGCGCTACTGGCCATCGTGCTGCTAGGCGCATGGTTCCGTCTGTACCTGAACGGCGCGATTCCGCTGGAGATGGGTTTTGACCTGGCCAGTAAGTACTTTGATTCGCTGGCCATTGCCCGTGGAGAGTACGCAATCTTTTTCCCGGCGCGGCTGGGGCGCGAAGGATTGTTTTTTTACAGCGTGGCCCTGGTGGGACGCCTTGTAGGGATGACCAAGGCGACCCTGCATCTGACGAGCGCGCTGTTCGGCACGCTGACCATCGTCGCGGTGTACTTTCTGGCGCAGGAAGTCCTGGGCCGACCATCGGGCCTCCTGGCCGCGTGTCTGCTGGCCCCCACCCGTTGGCACATCGTGGTGAGCCGCACCGGATTCCGCGCGGCGGCCATGCCGCTGTGCACTGCTCTGGCGCTACACGCTCTGATCCGAGCGCTGCGGACGCGGCGGCCGCTCGATTTCGGCTGGGCCGGCGTAGCGCTGGGGATGGGCATCTACAGCTACCGCTCCTTCCTCTTTGTGCCAGTGGCTATCGTCCTGGGCCTGCTATTAACCTACCATCCCAGGCAGCTGCGTGCCCTGTTCCCGGGCCTGGTGGTGATTGTGCTGGTTGCGGCAGCCATTGCCGGCCCATTGGCACGCTATGTGCTGGAGAACCCGGAACAGTACCTGACCCGCCAGCGCTACCAGTGGCAATCCATGGAAAAGAGCG
>JAEAMF010002073.1_pt1 | contig 12256 bp, 11 predicted proteins | sample 8958721 | NCBI WGS metagenome assembly JAEAMF01 (sample SAMN16933255, study PRJNA681124) | bioreactor sludge metagenome | isolation source: anaerobic bioreactor treating anionic surfactant - SDBS | place: India: Bengaluru | collected 2019-02-28
GGGTATCAGGCCCGACATCGCGAATGGATATGCCTGCCGTCATCAGGGGCGATGCATGTTTGTGGCTATTGGCATTCACCTCGTGAACCTATCCATTCCCTGCAACGACTGATACTTCGCACACTACAAACAAAGCCTCCTACCACGGGACTCAAGTGAACAGCATTGCGGCAATTTCGGCTTTTTCGATGTGTAATCCATTGGTCTGGGTGTTGTTGGCTTGTCAGCAATTCGGCAAATTAAGCGTGACCTGCGAGTCATATCGCGCATCTTCACTGTATATTGTCAGGACCGGGAATCGCCCTGCCATCCGGTATGTGCCTGCCAGGCATGCCTGGCAGCCTGCTTCGCCGCGTTTTTTGGTGGCAAACATCCCTGATTGTCGGTGCCTCTCCACTGTGCGAGCGGCGGGTATTCAGTTGTTAATTAATGGGAAGCCATATGATTGGCATTAAAAGCATCGCCAGTTACGTGCCGGCCGCTGGCGTGGACAACTACGCTCAAGGCGCAAAATTCGAAAAGGATGAAGCTTTCATCCTGGGCAAGATCGGTTCCGCTTTCCTGCCACGCAAAGACGTCGCTCAGGAAACCTCGGACCTCTGTGTAGAAGCTGCCAATGCCTTGTTTGCGGCCAACCCACAGCTTTCGCGTGAATCCATCGATGCATTGATTGTCGTCACTCAGAATGGTGACGAAGAAGGCTTGCCGCATACCGCTGCCATCGTTCAGGACAAACTGGGCCTGCCGACTCATGTGGCTGCGTTTGATATCTCGCTGGGCTGCTCGGGCTACGTCTATGGTATCTACGCGCTCAAGGGCTTCATGGAAGCCACAGGCCTGAAGAACGGCCTGCTGATCACGGCTGACCCTTATTCGAAGATCGTCGATCCGGAAGACCGCAATACCACCATGCTGTTTGGTGATGCGGCCACGGCTACCTGGATGGGCGAAGATGCACCGTGGCAGTTGGGTAAAGCCAAGTTCGGTACCGACGGTTCTGGTGCAGCACACTTGAAGGTCACTGATGGTGTGTTTTTCATGAACGGGCGTCAGGTGTTCAACTTTGCCTTGCTCAAGGTCCCGGCCCACCTGCATGAGTTGCTGGGTGAAAGCGGCCTGCAGCCGGCAGATATCGATGCGTTCTGTATTCATCAGGGCAGCGCGGCCATCGTCGATGCGGTTGCACGACGTTTCGAGGACGACCCGGAGAAGTTCATCAAAGACATGGTCGAGACCGGTAATACCGTGTCGTCGAGCATTCCGCTGTTGCTGGAAAAGCACGTGCTTGAGTCGGGTTTCAAACGTGTTGCATTGAGTGGTTTTGGTGTTGGTCTGTCCTGGGGGTCGGCGATCCTCCAGCGTGCGGACTAAGCACAGCAACTGTTGACGAACCCCCGCTTTTTAGCGGGGGTTCGTTTTTTCAGGGCGTTCTTTTTCGGGTTCCAGGTTTACTGGCGCAGGCATCTCCAGCGATGCAAGTGCTGCATGCTTGTGAGTACTTTACGGTGTGCGTTGTGTGGTGTGAGGGGGTAGGGCGGCGCTGTTTTTATGGCGTCAAACCCTTGATTTCATTGGGCTGGCACGATGCCAGTAAAAATTTTCAAAAAATCCCTAAAGCAACGTGCGTTGACGACGATAACTATTACGAAGGTTCTCTAGGCCAAACCCGGCGGTTGCCAAGGCCGGAAGCCGCAGTATCCCACAAACGAGGAATTCGTCATGGCATTAACCGTAAACACCAACGTCGCTTCGCTGAACGTTCAGAAGAATCTGGGCCGTGCTTCCGACGCGCTGAGCACCTCGATGACTCGTCTGTCTTCCGGCCTGAAAATCAACAGCGCCAAAGACGACGCTGCTGGCCTGCAGATCGCTACCCGTATGACCTCGCAGATCCGCGGTCAGACCATGGCTATCAAAAACGCCAACGACGGTATCTCGATTGCTCAGACCGCTGAAGGCGCGATGCAAGAGCAGACCAACATTCTGCAGCGTATGCGTGAGCTGGCCATCCAGTCGCGTAACGCCTCGAACAGCAAAGATGACCGTGACGCCCTGAACACTGAGTTCGCGGCAATGTCTGACGAGCTGACTCGTATTGCTGACAGCACCCAGTTGAACGGCAAGAACCTGCTGAACGCCGCTTCGACTATGACCTTCCAGGTCGGTTCTAACACCGGTGCTGAAAACCAGATCGACATCACCCTGAAAGATCTGAAAGCAACTACTCTGGGTGTTGACAAGGGCACCATCGCGATCTCTGGTGCCACTGATGCCGATAACAAGACTAACTTCGAAGCTGCTGTAGACGCTATTGATGCCGCGCTGCAGACTATCAACACCACTCGTGCTGACCTCGGTGCTGCGCAGAACCGTCTGACCAGCACCATCAACAACCTGCAAAACATCAACGAAAACGCCGGAGCTGCTCTTGGCCGCGTACAGGATACCGACTTCGCTGCCGAGACTGCTCAGCTGACCAAGCAGCAAACTCTGCAACAAGCATCGACTTCGGTTCTGGCTCAAGCCAACCAGCTGCCATCTGCCGTACTGAAACTGCTTCAGTAATCGCCTGATGGTTATCGGCGGGGGAGTGCATTGATGGCGCTCCCCCGCCTTTTGCATTAAGAGGTGACAGACATGGATATGAGCGTGAAGCTGAACCAGTCTTACCCGGCAGTGCGACCCACCGAGCAGGTCGCCGAAAAAGCCACGGCAAAGCAGAGTGAGCCGTCGCGGGATACAGCCGACAAGGGTGTGCCCGATACTGAAAAGGTGAAGAGTGCTGTCAAGGAAATCGAAAAATTCCTGGCCTCGAACCGACGAAATCTCGAATTCTCCACGGACGAAGAATCCGGCAAGATTGTGGTCAAAGTCATCGCTAGCGAGACCGGTGAACTGGTACGCCAGATTCCATCGGAAGAAGTCTTGAAGATTGCTAACAGCCTCAGCGATGTAAATAGCCTGCTGTTCAACGCGAAGGCCTGAACTGGCAGACTTACCATGTGTTCGCTAGTCTCGCTGGGCTAGGGAAGCGCGAAACCTAGAGGGATTAAGAATGGCAAGTCCAATTACCTCCACTACGGGCATGGGCTCGGGACTGAACATCGGTTCGATCGTCGAGGCGCTGGTCAACTCCGATACGGCCGCCAAGCAGGCCCAGATTACCCGTCAGACGACCAACAACAAGGCCTATATTTCCGGCGTGGGTGCGCTCAAGAGTGCGCTGGCGGCTTATCAGGCCTCAATGGCGAAGCTCAACAGCAGCACTGCGCCTGCATTCAATGCCTATGCTGCCACGTCTGCCAATGAGAGTGTTCTCAAGGCCACGGCAAGCAACACTGCAGTTTCCGGTACCTATGAAGTCAATGTCTCCCAATTGGCGACAGGCTCCAAGGTGGCCAGCAGGTTGTATACGACGGCCGAAGGTGGTGCTGCGACCCCGATTCCGAAGGGCGACCTGACCATTGAGCAGAACGGCAAGACCTATACGGTAAGCATCGGCGATGGCGCCACGCTGCAGAGCGTGCGTGACTCTATCAACGATGCCCTCGCAGTGAACGGCATCAGTGCGAACATCATCAATGAGGCGGGCGGTTCGCGCCTTGTGCTGGGTTCTACCACCACGGGTGCGGGGTCTGATATCAAGGTGACGGGTGGTGCTACCGGTATTGATATCGACGGTACCCAGTCGATGGCGACCAGCCCGAGCGGTGCTGGCTTTATCAGTGCTATGGCTCAGGACGCGAAGCTGACCATTGATGGCCTGGAAGTCACCAGCAAGTCCAATACCGTCAAGGATGCCATCAGTGGTATCACACTCGATCTCGTTGCGAAGAGCGCCGATCCAGCCACTACCACCAAGGTAACGGTTGGTGCTAACAATGACGGGCTGAAAGCTTCTGTGCAGCAGTTTGTCGATGCCTACAATACGATGGTCAAGGCGGTCAACGCGCTGACAGCGACCAGTAAGGACGCCGACGGCAATACGGTGCTTGGTTCGCTCACAGGGGATGCGACCACGCGTTCGCTGTTAGCGGATATTCGTAGTGAGTTGGCGACTGTTGGTTCGGGTGATCGCCTGACATCGCTAAGCCAGTTGGGTATTAATACCCAAAAAGACGGCACGCTTGAGTTCAATGGCACCAAGTTCACTGCGGCCATGAATGACAAGAAGCTGGGCAATGAGGTTCAGGAGCTGTTTACGGGCACCAATGGTGTCTTTGAGCGGATGAACAAGGCCATTGATCCTTACATCAAGACTGATGGCATTCTGGCTTCTCGCGCCAATAATCTGGATACGTTGCAGAAGCGCCTGGATCAGCAGCAGGAAGATCTTGATCGTCGTGTCGAGCTGCTCACAGCTTCGCTGACCAAGAAGTACATCGCCATGGATACCGTGGTGGGTAAGCTCAAGGCGCAAGCTAATAGCATCACCTCGATCTTTGAGGCGATCACCGCGCAGCAACGGAATTCCTGATCGATTGGCGGTGCCAAAAGCCCGGCGTCACCCTTGTGGTGTGCCGGGCTTTTTGCGTTGTGGCTAAAGTTTTTTGACACGCTGTCGATATAGCCGGTATACGAACCCTTTTGTGTGACGAGGTAGAACATGAACCCTATGTTGGCCCTTCGGCAGTACCAGAAAGTTAACGGCCAGGCGCAAACCTCCGAGGCTAGCCCGCACCGTTTGGTACAAATGTTGATGCAGGGCGGCCTGGACCGTATCGCTCAGGCCAAGGGCGCCATGGCGCGCAATGATATCGCCCAGAAAGGCATCCTGATCGGCAAGGTCATCGGTATTGTCGGTGGCTTGCGCGAAGGTCTGGATCTGGAAAACCATGCCGATTCATTGGCGGACCTGGACAGCCTGTATGCTTACATGAGTAAGCGTCTGGTCGAGGCCAATGTACAGAACGATCCGGAAATCCTCAACGAGGTCGCTCGTTTGCTGATTACCGTCAAGGAAGGCTGGGACGCAATTGGCGAATAATTCGCTTGCGCCGAGGAGGTTGTGATGAGCGCCGTGCTCGAGCGTATTGAACAAACCCGTGATGCATTGCTGGGTGCATTGGCCAGCCGTGATTGGGATGCGATCAGTGATCTGGATGTGAATTGCCGTCTTTGCGTCGATGATGTGCTGGGCGAGCCAGAGCTGGATGAAACTGTGCTGCGCATCAAACTTGAGGAGTTGCTTGGTGTCTACCGGCAATTAATCGAGGTTGCAAGTGGTGAACGTCAAACAATAGTCGATGAACTGGCACAGATCCGACAAGCCAAAAACGCGGCAAAGGTATACCATCTCTTCACTTGACGCTGGCCGATTCGAGAAATAAGTGCGCCATAAATTTGACTGTGTGCGGCTTTTTGACTTAACTAGTGGCTGTTTTCTAAATGTTGACGTCCAAGCACTGACAGTTCAGTCGGAATGATGTCGAGCAAGCCCTGAAAGTGGGGCGCTGAGTTGACTAGGGAAGTTGCTATTGCATGTGGCGTGAAACCAAAATTCTCCTGATCGATGACGACAGTGTCCGCCGCCGCGATTTGGCGGTGGTCTTGAATTTTCTCGGCGAAGACAATTTGCCCTGCTCAAGCCAGGACTGGCAGCAGGTCGTCGAGTCGTTGTCATCCAGTCGTGAAGTACTTTGCGTCCTGATTGGTGCTGTGAATGCTCCGGCAAGTCTTTCGGGCTTGCTTAAGACAGTGGCAGCCTGGGATGAGTTCCTTCCCGTGTTGCTATTGGGCGAAATTTCTTCGGTCGACTTGCCCGAAGAGTTGCGCCGCCGCGTGCTGTCCAATCTTGAAATGCCGCCCAGCTACAGCAAATTGCTGGACTCGTTGCACCGTGCCCAGGTGTATCGCGAGATGTACGATGCTGCCCGTGAGCGTGGCCGACAGCGTGAGCCGAACCTGTTTCGCAGCCTGGTCGGCACCAGCCGTGCAATCCAGCATGTGCGGCAAATGATGCAGCAGGTGGCCGATACCGACGCCAGTGTATTGATCCTGGGCGAGTCGGGCACCGGCAAGGAAGTGGTTGCACGCAACCTTCATTATCATTCCAAGCGCCGCGAAGCGCCGTTCGTGCCGGTCAACTGCGGTGCGATCCCGGCAGAGCTGCTGGAAAGCGAATTGTTCGGTCATGAGAAGGGTGCTTTCACCGGCGCTATCACCAGTCGCGCCGGGCGTTTCGAATTGGCCAATGGCGGCACCCTGTTCCTTGATGAAATTGGCGACATGCCGCTGCCGATGCAGGTCAAGTTGCTGCGGGTGTTGCAGGAGCGAACTTTCGAACGTGTAGGTAGCAACAAGACCCAGAGCATCGACGTGCGAATCATTGCGGCGACTCACAAGAACCTCGAGAGCATGATCGAGGTGGGCTCCTTCCGCGAAGACCTGTACTACCGGCTTAACGTTTTCCCGATCGAGATGGCTCCCCTGCGAGAGCGTGTCGAAGACATCCCGTTGTTGATGAACGAGTTGATCTCGCGCATGGAGCACGAAAAGCGTGGCTCTATCCGTTTCAACTCGGCGGCGATCATGTCGCTGTGTCGTCATGGTTGGCCGGGCAACGTTCGCGAGCTGGCCAACCTGGTCGAGCGCATGGCAATCATGCACCCTTATGGGGTGATCGGGGTCTCCGAGCTGCCCAAGAAGTTCCGTTATGTCGATGATGAAGACGAGCATCTGGTCGACAGTTTGCGCTCTGATCTTGAGGAGCGCGTGGCAATCAATGGGCACACGCCAAACTTCTCCCATCACGCCATGCTGCCGCCCGAAGGGTTGGACCTCAAGGATTACCTCGGCAGCCTCGAGCAGGGGTTGATCCAGCAGGCGCTGGACGATGCCAGTGGCGTGGTGGCCCGTGCTGCGGAGCGTTTGCGTATCCGGCGTACCACGTTGGTCGAAAAAATGCGCAAGTACGGTATGAGTCGGCGTGAGGGGGACGAGCAGGCAGAAGATTGACGCCTGTCGGGTGGTGACACTGGCAGAGCACCTGCTGTCGCCACCAATGCCCCTATTTTTTGCAGGGCTGTGGTGCCCGTTACCGTTGGCTCCTGCCGTTTCTCTCAGGGCTCGTGGTCTTGTCGTGAAAATTATCCGGCACGGCTATTGCTATACCGCTGGCAACATACCGTTTTATGACGGTGAGCCACGCGAGAGAGCACGATGCCCCACGCCGCTACCATCTCCAGTCTCCCTGAGCTGAAGGGAGCGAACACCTCTGAGCAGGACAGTCGTAATGGTCTTGAGCAGGCCTTTGCCCTGTTCGATCAGATGTCGACACAGCTCAGTCAATCCTACAACCTGCTTGAGGCGCGCGTCACCGAACTCAAGGGTGAGTTGGCGGTGGTCAGTGCCCAGCGAATGGCAGAGTTGGCCGAGAAAGAGCGTTTGGCCAATCGCCTGCAGAATCTCCTGGATTTGCTGCCGGGTGGCGTCATTGTCATCGATGGGGCGGGGCGTGTGCGTGAAGCCAACCCGGCCGCACGTGAACTGCTGGGCGAGCCGTTGGACGGTGAGCTATGGCGTCACGTGATCGCTCGCAGCTTTGCGCCGCGTGAAGATGACGGTCACGAGGTATCGTTGCGTGATGGTCGGCGTCTGTCGATCGCCACCCGCTCGCTGGACGCCGAGCCGGGTCAGTTGGTGCTGCTCAACGACCTGACCGAGACTCGCCACCTTCAGGACCAACTTGCACGTCATCAGCGACTGTCATCGCTGGGGCGCATGGTCGCTTCGCTCGCTCATCAGATTCGTACCCCGTTGTCGGCGGCCCTGCTTTACGCCAGTCACTTGGCGGAGCAGACCTTGCCGGCGCAAACCCAGCAGCGCTTCGCCAGTACGCTGAAGGAACGTTTGCACGAGCTTGAGCATCAGGTGCGCGACATGTTGGTGTTCGCGCGGGGCGAGTTGCCGTTAACCGATCGCCTGACACCCAAGGCACTCTTCCAGGCGCTGCAGCAGGCGGCACATCCCCACGTTCAGGGGCATCTCGTACGCTGGCAGTGCGACAGCCATCTGGGCGATCTGTTGTGCAATCGGGACACCTTGGTGGGGGCGTTGCTCAACCTGATTGAAAACGCTGTGCAGGCCAGTGCGGGCCAGGCCCGTTTGAAAATTCACCTGTACCGCCGAGAGCAACTTTTGCATGTGTGCGTGAGTGATGCCGGGGCTGGTATCGATGCGGGGCTGCTCACTCGCTTGGGTGAGCCGTTTCTGACCACCAAGCCGGTGCCGGTCGCCTTGGTGGTCAAGGCGGTGGCGCGAGCGCACCAGGGTGAGTTGCAGTTGCGCTCTCGTCCCGGGCGAGGCACCTGTGCCCGCGTCAGCTTGCCGTTGATCGGTGCGCAGGAGGGTATGGCGTGACGGCGATCAAGGTGTTGCTGGTTGAGGATGATCGGGTGCTGCGCCAAGCGCTTGGCGATACCCTGATGCTCGGTGGTTTCGACTATCTGGCGGTAGGCTCGGCAGAGGAAGCGCTGGCGGTGGTTGCTGAACAGGCCTTCAGCCTGGTGGTCAGTGATGTGAACATGCCGGGCATGGATGGTCATCAGTTGCTGGAGCTGTTGCGGGCGCGCCATCCGCAGTTGCCCGTACTGTTGATGACCGCGCATGCTGCCGTTGAGCGCGCGGTGCAGGCCATGCGCCAAGGGGCTGTCGATTACCTGGTCAAGCCATTCGAGCCGCGCGCCTTGCTTGATCTGGTGGGGCGCCATGCCGTGGGTGCGTTCGACAAGGCAGAGGGCGATGGCCCTGTGGCGCGTGAACCCGCCAGTGCGCAACTGCTGGAGTTGGCAGCCAAGGTCGCACGCAGTGATTCTACGGTGCTGATTTCTGGTGAATCCGGTACCGGTAAAGAGGTGCTGGCGCGTTACATTCATCAGCAGTCGCCCCGGGCCAGTCAGCCGTTTGTGGCGATCAACTGTGCGGCGATTCCCGACAACATGCTTGAGGCGACCTTGTTCGGGCATGAGAAGGGATCATTTACCGGGGCCATTGCCGCTCAGGCGGGGAAGTTCGAGCAGGCGGATGGCGGTACTTTGCTGCTCGATGAGATTTCCGAAATGCCGCTTGGCCTGCAGGCCAAGCTTTTGCGTGTGCTACAGGAGCGCGAGGTGGAGCGGGTTGGCGGGCGTAAGCCGATTGCGCTGGATATTCGCGTAGTTGCAACCACCAACCGTGATTTGGCCGGTGAAGTGGCGGCAGGACGGTTCCGCGAAGACCTCTACTATCGCTTGTCGGTGTTTCCCTTGGCCTGGCGCCCCTTGCGTGAGCGCAGCGCCGATATTCTGCCGCTGGCCGAGCGCTTGCTGGCGCGCCACGTCAATAAAATGAAACACGCTGCGGTGGTGCTGTCGCCCCGGGCGCAAGCGTGCCTGCAAGCGTATCCATGGCCTGGCAACGTTCGGGAACTGGACAATGCCATCCAGCGTGCGCTGATTCTGCAGCAGGGTGGCGTGATTGAGGCTGAGGATTTTTGCCTTGCCGGTGCTTTGCCCGCACTGACGCCAAGTGCAGTCGAGCCGCAGTCGTGCGCGCCTTCGCTGAGCACGCCCGAGGCCACTGGGTTGGGTGATGACTTGCGTCGGCATGAGTTCCAGATGATCATCGACACCCTTCGCGCCGAGCGCGGTCGCCGCAAAGAGGCCGCCGAGCGATTGGGCATCAGCCCGCGAACCCTGCGTTACAAGCTTGCGCAAATGCGTGATGCGGGGATGGATGTCGAGGCCAGCCTGTACGCCTCGGGCGGGTAAAGTCGCGGTTATTTAGAGTTTTTATTCGGCTCGCATACGTAGCTGGCACTCTTGTTGCTAAGTCCAGCGTATCCGCTGCGTGAGTGTCAAAAAAATGCGGGCCGTCGGAGAGAGAAGTCCATGAGCCAAGGTGTTGAATTTAATCGATTGATGTTGGACATGCGCGCCATGCAAATGGACGCGATGTCCATGCCCAAGGCTGCTGCGCCAGCGTCTGAGCTTGGCTCCAGCAATTTTGCCGACATGCTCGGCCAGGCGATCAACAAGGTCAGCGACACCCAGAACGCGTCTACGCAACTGGCCAACGCGTTTGAAGTCGGCAAGAGCGGCGTCGACCTCACCGACGTCATGATCGCTTCGCAGAAAGCCAGTGTTTCCTTTCAAGCCTTGACCCAGGTGCGCAACAAGCTGGTGCAGGCCTATCAAGACATCATGCAGATGCCGGTTTAAGGGCGAGATTGAGTCATGGCCGAAGCAGTCGTCGATAACGTGCCAGCCAACAGCAGGCCACCAGCACCCAAGCCGCCCCTGTTCGGCTTGTCGTTTCTGGAAAATATTTCGCAGATGCCGGTATTGCGTCAGGTCGGCTTGCTGGTCGGCCTTGCCGCGAGCGTTGCGATTGGCTTTGCCGTGGTGCTCTGGTCGCAGCAGCCCGACTACCGTCCGCTGTATGGCAGCCTCACCGGCATGGACACCAAGCAGGTCATGGAAACACTGGCCGCTGCTGACATTCCGTACAACGTCGAGCCCAATTCGGGCGCATTGCTGGTCAAGGCCGAAGACATTTCCCGTGCCCGGATGAAACTGGCTGCTGCGGGCGTAGCGCCGAGCGATGGCAATGTCGGTTTCGAAATTCTCGACAAGGAACAAGGGCTGGGGACCAGCCAGTTCATGGAAGCGACCCGCTACCGTCGCGGCCTGGAAGGTGAGCTGGCACGGACCATTTCCAGCCTGAGCAACGTCAAGGGTGCGCGGGTCCATCTGGCCATCCCGAAAAGCTCGGTGTTCGTGCGCGATGAGCGCAAGCCCAGTGCCTCGATTCTGGTTGATTTGTACCCTGGGCGTGGCCTGGAGCCTGGCCAGGTGATGGCCATTATCAACCTGGTAGCAACCAGCGTACCGGAGCTGGAAAAGTCTCAGGTCACCGTGGTTGACCAGAAGGGCAACCTGCTCTCCGATCAGGTGCAGAACTCTGAACTGACCATGGCCGGCAAGCAGTTCGATTACAGCCGCCGCATGGAAAGCATGCTGACCCAGCGTGTACACAACATCCTGAACCCGGTGCTGGGCAATGACCGCTACAAGGCTGAAGTGTCCACCGACGTCGACTTCAGTGCTGTCGAGTCGACCTCCGAGCAGTTCAATCCGGACCAGCCCGCCCTGCGCAGCGAGCAGTCGGTCAACGAACAGCGCTCCAGCAGCATGGGCCCGCAAGGTGTGCCTGGGGCGCTGAGCAACCAGCCGCCCGGCCCGGCTTCTGCGCCACAGCAGACCGGCCAGGCACAGGCAGCCGCTGGCATGATTCAGCCAGGGCAGCCGCTGCTTGATGCCAACGGCCAGCAGGTCATGGACCCTGCAACCGGTCAGCCGATGCTCGCGCCTTACCCGGCAGACAAGCGTCAGCAGTCGACCAAGAACTTTGAGCTGGACCGCTCCATCAGCCATACCCGTCAGCAGCAGGGGCGTCTGACGCGCCTATCGGTAGCCGTGGTGGTCGATGATCAGGTCAAGCTCGATCCTGCGACCGGCGAAGCCACGCGTACGCCTTGGGGCGCCGAAGATTTGGCGCGCTTCACCCGACTGGTCCAGGATGCGGTGGGCTTTGATGCCAGCCGTGGTGACAGCGTCAGCGTGATCAACGTGCCGTTCGCTGCCGACCGTGGTGAAGAGGTCGCCGATATTCCGTTTTACTCACAGCCCTGGTTCTGGGACATCGTCAAGCAGGTGCTCGGCGTGCTCTTTATCCTGGTGCTGGTATTTGGTGTGTTGCGCCCTGTGCTCAACAACATCACCGGTAATGGCAAGCAAGCCGCTGGCGATAGCGACATGGAACTGGGCGGTATGATCGGTCTGGATGGCGAACTGGCCAATGACCGGGTAACCCTTGGCGGTCCGCAAAGCATTCTCTTGCCGAGCCCGAGCGAGGGCTATGATGCTCAGCTCAATGCAATCAAGAGCCTGGTGGCCGAAGACCCGGGTCGTGTGGCCCAGGTCGTGAAAGAGTGGATCAACGCCGATGAGTGATAACAGAGCGGTTACCGCCAAACTGACCCGTGTCGACAAGGCCGCTATTCTGCTGTTGTCATTGGGTGAGACGGACGCAGCGCAAGTGTTGCGGCACATGGGCCCCAAAGAGGTCCAGCGGGTCGGTGTGGCCATGGCGCAAATGGGCAACGTGCACCGCGAGCAAGTCGAGCAGGTGATGAGCGAGTTCGTCGAGATCGTCGGCGATCAGACCAGCCTCGGCGTCGGCTCCGACGGCTACATCCGCAAGATGCTCACCCAGG
>JAEAMF010002074.1_pt1 | contig 12247 bp, 8 predicted proteins | sample 8958721 | NCBI WGS metagenome assembly JAEAMF01 (sample SAMN16933255, study PRJNA681124) | bioreactor sludge metagenome | isolation source: anaerobic bioreactor treating anionic surfactant - SDBS | place: India: Bengaluru | collected 2019-02-28
GACTACCAGACCTGCAGGCTCAGCGCTGGTCAGACCTGATTTACGCAACAAAGCCATACAGATGCGAGAACCATGCGCGTCCGCGTCTTTCGAGAGCATCCTCATTTTCCCAAGAATGGAGCAATACAAACCCTTCATGCTCGAAAAGGGTACGCAAATACTCCGGCTGATAGCAGTTGAATAGTCGGCCCGCGGCGTCCCGCTCGCTAGGTTGTGCGCCGGGCTGCGCCTTCGGAAGCGAAATCAACACTCGTCCGTGCGGCTGCAGACAAGCTTTGAGTGTCTGCACAGCTACCGCTAACTCAGCGACGCAAAGATGCATCAGCACCGCGCAACACAGCACACCATGAAAATTGCCGCCAAATGGAACTGGCATCGAAGGAAGTACGCCATGCATGACACGCCCGGCTAACTCGGGGTGCAATTTCTGCGCGAGGCTGACAAACTCGGCAGTGCCATCGACACCGTAGGCTTGGTAGCCTTGACGTAGTAGTTCCGCAAGGTCTCGCCCAGATCCGCAACCGACATCCAACACGCGCCCTGCTGTGCAAAACGCGGCGCCAAAGTGCGCTGCAAGCGGACTAGCAACAAGCTCATAACGGTTTGCTACCTCTTGTGCGTTGGTCGCATAAAACTCTAGCGTTTGGATGTCCATTCGGCGAAAACTAGTGGTGGATGAAGCCGGTGGTCGGCCTGGCTAAAATGCACTGAGGTCGAACACCTGGCCAAGTGTTCAACACTTGGCCATATTAGGTCTTAAAACCATGTTTCTGGCGGTGTGCGGCTAGGTATGGCCGATGTCTTGCGTGCACGAAGCGCAAATGCGTGTCGTGCTTGACCCCGAGGGTCTCCAATTCGTTTGGCAAGAGTTCAGGCTGACGTAGCAAGCTGCCGTCGTCACCAAAGCTGATCAAGCCCCGATCGAATAGGCGGTCGAGAGAGGCAACAAGCAATAGACCATTATAGGCATCGAGTCTAGCCGCATTCGACGCCTCGACCCACGCCTGTGCATGCGAGGCAATCAGCACTTCCGGCACAGCGCATCCAGTCACGGCGCACCGGTTGCCCCACAGCGCCATCATGCGACGCCGAAAGCTCCCCTGGCCAAGGCGTGCATTGATCAGGGCTAGACGCGTTGTCGCGCCGATGTCGCGCGATTGCGGATCGGCGTCGACTGCTTGTGTGGCTGCACGTGCCTCCCAGGTATCGGGTGGTTCTGGCTCGGCCTCATGCGCTGCATGGCCTGCGTCAGCGCCTGCACTGTGGTCTTCCGCCCTTAGATGCGTCAGCAGTGCCAGCAGCGCTCGAAGAGCGCTCACATCACGCACTGACACTGCGCGACCGCTTGGCATACCCTCACCCACACGACGATAGCTCAGCAATCCTTCGCTGAGATACGGTGCCGCCTCCATGGCGACGCCATCTGGCAGTGCAACGACGGCCTCAAGCAATGCGCCGTCATCGTGATGGATGACCAACGGTGCCTTGCTAACCGCTTCTAGGCGGCCCTTAGGGCCCCTGATCTTAACGTAGACAGGATGCGCCATCTTCGCATGCTGATAGCCGTGCGCTTTGGTGCGCCCGACCTTGGTCAACGAATCGAAGCGCTGCTCTTTCAAGACCGCGGCGATCTCAAAACTGTTTAGCATAAATATGTCGTGTTACCAGTGAACGGTTTTGTTACCGCAGTGGCGCCGTATAGCGCTTCTCCATGATCGTCCAATGTTGTAAATTCCCGCGTCGTGGTCTCTTAGGCTGAGCACCTCTTCGCATGCAGCAAGAAGCATTAGTCCCTAGTTCAGACTTGCTCACGCCGCCTTAGATTGATGTTTTCACTCCTCGTCGCTGCACAAGAAACTTGGGTGGTATTCCCTCATGGATCCAAGGCAGCGATCGCTAAAATTTCCCCGCAATCACAGTTGCCGCGCTGACGGCGCTCACCCCAGCTAGGCAGGCCACCACGATGAGCCACGTACGCAGCCGCTCGGTGGTCTGTGTGACTTGCTCACGCAGCTGTTCAGCAAGCGTGTTGTGCTGCTCTCTAAACGTGTCGAGCTGATTTGCTTGCCGCGCGAGCATGTCTTGTGTCGCCGTGATCGACTCGGCCAAAGCAAGAATGTGCTGATCGACGCGCTCGTGCTTCGCGGTCACTTCCTGCTGAAACGCGGCGGCATCGTGCTTGATCGATTTGTGCAGCCGCTCAAACAGCTGCAGGTGCGATGCTTCATGCTGTACGGCGATGCCGCTGAGGTGCTCGGTCGCGTGCTGGACCCGCGTGGCGATCTCTCCTGAGCGTGATTGAATCGCGCCTTCCAGGTAAGCGACGTTCTGCTGTAGCGTCGAGTCCAGGGCCGCCCGGCTGTCAGACACCGCATCCGTCACGGCGGTGAGTCGACTGACGACCTGATCGGCGACACCTTCGAACTGCACACTGTGTTGCTGAATGAGCGCATGGGTTTTGTGGAAGGGGCCCTGCTCGAGCTCCATCCGCAACTGCTCTAGCAGCGATTGCACTTTGCTACCTACCTCACGCGGCGCGTCACGGCTCGTCGACCTTACTGCGTCGACCTTCTTAACAATATCGTCCAGTGTTAGCCGCAAACCACCGAGATTCACGTCTCGTATGTCTTCTACCACGGTCTCGACTTGCTCAAGCCGCTCCTCCAATACTTTGATCGAATGAGCAATCGGGTCGAGGGGCGCACGCATGACCTTGTCGAGCAGATCCTGGAAGTCACGCTCTTGTCTTTCAATTTCTTGTTGGATGGGCATAGTTTTTTGGAGTTAGGAACGATGCGTTGCGTTTTCGGTGGGCTGAACGTGTAGTAACACCTGTTTCCTCACTTGCTCGAGTTGTACTGCAGCCAGCAATCCCATGAACGCGAGAGTAGGGTTCGATTCAGCATTGATCAATGTTTTCCGATGGCGCAGTTCCGTAAGGTACTCGCTATCGAGCAAGCCCATAAAACGGCGGCTTTCCTGCAGGTCAGCGTCCATACGCTGCTCGAAGACATTTTGCTCGTGCTGGTGCTCTACCAATTGACGTTCGAGGGCCTCAAGGGTTGGCTGGTTTTCTTCAATAAATTGTTCCCATGAGCGCTGCTTGGCGCGCTCGCGACTTAATTCTTCTTGATACTCAGCCAGCTTCGTGCAGCCCGCCTCGAACCACGTGTGTCGGGCCAGTCGGGTAAAGGCAGCGCGTGCGTCCTCGGTACAGTCGCGGAGCGTGCGCAAGTCACGCTGGTAATCGCTGCCAGGTCCCGTCTTCCAGTAGCGATCAACCCAGTAGTCGTCTAGCGTCGCGAGAAGATCGGCAAACAACGCATCGAAACGCCGATCGAGTAGCGCGGTATCGACGCTGATCTGTACGCTGCGCCAAAACCAGGCGCTGTCTCCCCCGCTCAACTCTTTGGGCCGGCTGTTTTGGACAGCTTGTGACAAGGCGGCCTTACGCGTGCGAATACAAATTTTGAAACCCGTCACCCGTTCACGTGGACTCGCTTCGCTTCCATCCGTGCTCACGTTTGGAAGATGCAAATGCGCGTCGAGATCGCTACGTAAGCGCTCAGGGCTCAACACTTGTAGACGCGCGTCGAGCCGCTCGAAGACTTTGGTCGCCTGCTCCTTAGCACGGCTCGCGTGTCCAAGATCGTCTCGCGTCTGTTGAAGCTGCGCTTGTAGTGCTGCACCAGTTTGACGTAGTTCGTTGAGACGTCGTTCCTTGACCTTGGCAATCACAATGTGCGCGTCCACCGCAGCGCGCAGGCGCGCGATGGGCGTTACCGCCGCATGAACCTCCGCCAGCAACTCATGCTTCAGGTCGTTAACCATGGGAGCCACCCGCGCGAACAGCTCCGGTTCGGTTTGCTGGGCATCGAGCCAGGATTGGCCAAACTCAAGTGGAAAAAAACGCTGAGGGCGCTGGGCGTCCTCGCTCAGCGCGATGGAACGCTTAATCTGCTTGATTAATCGTTCTCGATAGACGGCCGCGTCAGGCGGTCCCTGATCCTGACGCACCAGATCGCGCACCGATTTGGCAGTAAACGAATAGGTCGTCACGATCCTGAATCGGCTCGGTGCGCTTTGCCAATCCTCGATACCAGGCAGGGTCAAAGTCCCCTCTTGTAAGAACGAGAGATCTTCTCCACGCCCGACGAGCAAAATCAAGTCAGCCAGCCGGACATAGGTGCGCGCCATCTCATGAACATGTTCTTGTTCCGTCAGATTGGCAGGTTTGTCCCCAGGTAGATCGAGCATGCGCACGGAAGGCTGCGTAGCACTCAAATCGAAACAGTCGATTGGCAGCGACACGACACAGGGCGCCTTAGCGAAAAGTTCACGCGCTTCCATTTGACGACGCAGCTGCCCAAGTGCGTCGGTAATGCCAGCATCGTCATCGAACCAGGTAGTTGCGTGATGATCAACCTTGAGCCCCCAGCGCCTGTCAGGCGAGCGGCGATATTCCATGGTCGTTGCGGTCGCCGACTGGCCCTTTGCACGGCCGCCGCGTAATACCTGTGATACCCGTGCCATTTGCTGTGGCAGTACGCCCATCAACTCGATCAATAAGGTCGTCTTGCCGACCTGGGTCTTGCCGAACACAACCACATAAGCCTCGGCGCGATCATGTTGGGGAGCTAATCGCTCACGCACTTCTGGGCTGAGCGAATCGACAAAGCGGTCATAGGCGCGAAAAGCCCATGCTAAGCGCTGATTGTCATAGTCAGCCCAACAGGTAGCCGACCGCGGCGGGTCTTGGTCACGCGGCGCCATCCTGTCATGCCGCTAGATCAACATCGAAAAGCGCAAGCGAACGGCCCGAGCGACCTATGTGGTCAAGCAGATCGCGTTGATGCGCTCGCACGTCGGCATACGATTTAGCCAGTCGATCCTTCTCCATTAGGTGTTCGTCTAAGCGATACCTTTCACGCAAAGACTGACGTAAGCGGTTGCGCAACTGATCCATTAACTGATCGAAGTGGCGCACGAAATGGCGCTGATGATGCTCCTTCACATTGGTCAGCATCGCGTGCGCGATCACTCGGGCCTTCTCGTCATGCAGGCGCGTCGCGCGCATCGCGGAATAGGTCAGATACCCCACCGCGACCACACCCACGATGGCTGCGCCGATGCCACCCACGGCAGCCGCACCCGCAGTGCTAGTCGTACCAACCGTGCCTGCGGTGGAAGTGTCATTCGCAGATGAACTGAATATATTCAGGAAGGCGGGAATCACGTCCACATCGCCATCGCTGACGACGTCAACCGTCAAGATAGTAGCGATCGTACGCAACACCGTTTGGCCTAGCGCTACACCATCTCCAAGTTGGTCAACCGCTTGACGCATCATGTCCGGTCGTTCAGCGACTGATTGCACTTTCAAGGAGGTGGGATTGACGCCCACCAAGGCGGGCAACAAGCTGCTCACGCGTGCATACTCGAGCGCTAGCACTGGCAACAGTTTTACTGAGTGCTCGAGTTCTTGGCTGGTGCGCTGCGCTTGGCCAGCGGCCACTGGTTTGCGCCCTCCCAGCACCAAGCGCAGGTTGTTCTGGTCTTCCTCGCTTGGTCGCTTCCACGCAAGGAGTTGTCTCCCCTCTCCGATGTAGCCCAACTTCTGTGCCACAGGGCCGCTCACCTGCACAGCATCCTTCGCTTGCGCTAGGTCCGGGGCACCTAGGGTCCGCTGGGTTAACTTACCTATCGATGCCGCATATTGTTCCAGCATGCTCGATGGCGTGCCCCATGATCCATCGATATCTCTTTCGAAACGTGTTTGGCTTGACGTAGCATTCCTGAAGAAGTCTTTGATACCATTGATGACGCCCTCATGGTCATCATTGAGCCGCGTTTGCAGCGTTTTCCACGCGTTTTCGAAGCGGCTGTCTAAGAACTCAGCCAGCGCGTCCTGATATTGTTCGCGCAGTTCATCCCTAGCTTCATCGAAAGCTTGTAAGCAGTTAAGGACAACTTCATTAGCTCCTTCGTCGCCTCCCTCTCGCTGTTGATACAACAACTTCGTCTTGTTCGCGATCAGTCCCAGCACAGTCGTTAGGTCGCGGCTCAACACTGCTTCCAGTCGGCTCAACTGTGCTTTACGATCGCCACCGCGAGAGCGGGCAAGGTCTTCAATAGCCTCGCGCATGCGTGGCATCCACTCATCGATATAGGTGTTGTCGTCCGCACCCGTGCACAACACCCAACGATCGATCGCATCCGGCGCCACCTTGAACACCTTCCCTGCCGTAGCGCGCAACTCTTGCAGTCGTGCTGGGTTATGGCGTGCTGCCTCTGTCTTACTGATCACGATAAGTGCCTGGGTTCCACGCAACTCGTTTGCCATCATATCGTTGACGATTTGAACTTGCTCGTCGTTGGCCATGCGCGTTTCGTCGGTGACGATGACACACCCGGTAGCTCCTACTAGCGCTTGACGCATCAGTTCTTGCCAAGTCTTGTTGTCGCGTTTTTGCGGCTCATAGCCAGGTAGCAGTAACCACGCTTGGTTGGACGTAGCAAAGTAGCGCTGCGGCACTTTGAGCACAGGCAGCAAGACATCGAGTCCAGGATCGCTGACCGCCTTCTGGAAATTCTCGACCTTGTCGATCTTGTCCTCCTCTACACGATACTGCCCTTCCTTTAACGTTAAGCGACGTAGTATCCCCTGCGCACGCTCGATCGAAGGATCTTCGAGTACCAAGATCGGTAGCTTTTCGCCACGCCCTTCATTCGGCTCCAACCATTTGCTATCTGCTCCGTCCAATCCATACAAAGAGCACAGCAGCGTAGTCTTGCCAGCGCCTTGGGACCCGCCGATTGCCAAGATCGAAGTTTCGCCGAGCACTTCAGCCAGCAATAGACGGCGCATGACCACCGGCATCTCTGCCTTCAGACGTTCATCGTTAAACAGCTGACAAGCGCCATACAGCTCGCGCAATGCAACGTTTAAATCTTGCAGCAGGATTTCCGGAGATTGCATAGTTCCCTCAAGAGAATGTTTCAGGTCTGAAACTAGTATGACAAGCGATGCCATTTTGGTAAAGCAAATTGGCGGTCTTACATCGTGTAGCACCACTTTGCAACAGGTAGCATGCGGTAACACTGCCAAGCGCCGTGCGATTCCAAGAGTTAGCGCATAGCGGCGGCAGATCGCCCGACGCGCCAAGGTTTCTAGTGGCGAGCAGGTGTGCGCTTACGCTGTGCGATAGTTTCCGGTTTAGGGCGACATGTCGTGTCGTTTCAAATGTATTCAGCGCACTTACAGAACCCGCCTGCACTCGGACAAGGATGGATCCGTCGGTAAGGGCGTGTAATACAACTTTTACAAATGTGCACATACGGACGGCACAGCTCTGCTCAGATGTGACCCTCTTCTGAGCACCACTGCCTATGTTTGGCGTCGCAAGGCACGGCGTTCGGATGCGACAGGATTTGTCGGCACGTTTTGGCAAACTAGGCTTTCAATGAATGCCCTAAGCCAACCGACGACGGATGGCCGTCACCACGTCTGTTGTAAAGCATCGACCATAAGTTGCGAGAATGGACTTTCCATATTATTCTGAGGAAATATATATTTTGCTAAGCTAACAGCAGCCTAGCCTGCCGACTGTATGGCGTCAGCAGCGTATCCGCAGCTAGTGACATCGCAACGCCATCACGACGTGTTAACCACAGATTAAAACGAGTTCCTCCGCTAGCGCGTCGTCCGACGTCCACCCTCTCAATATGATCAAGATCCAACTCGCCCTCATGCGTATCGGGGAGCCAACCCTGCAAGCCCTCGTGGGCAACGAGGTCGTTCAACACCTCAGCTTGTTGCATGACGTGGTGACGGCCGATAAGCTCGCGGACATCCTGCTCATGCGGCATGGTCCTGATCTGTTCGTCAACCGTGACATCCGCCTGGCCGTTTTTGAGTCCCTGCCATCCGACCAAGCCAAGGAACTGGCTGATGGTGTCACGGCCCCTAGTTCAGCGAGCCCATACGCCCGCCTAGCGGCGCTTGCTTGCCGTCCCGGGTCGGACACACTGCACCGCCTATGCGCGTTCTTTTCCGTTCCCCTGCCTGCTGCTCCCGATCAAGAAGAGGACGACGCACCCATTGATCTTGAGGCCGTGCAGCCAGCCTATCCGGTGTTCGACTATCAAGCGCAAACCATCAAACGCGCATACGCTTTTCTCGGCGGCGCAGATCGACGCGTGCTCATCCACATGCCGACCGGGGCCGGCAAGACGCGCTCAGCGATGGTGCTGATTTGCCGCTATCTGAACGAGTACCCAGAGCGCGCCACCGTCGTGTGGTTGGCCCACTCAGAGGAATTGTGCGATCAAGCAGCGCAGGAGTTTAGCAAGGCGTGGGCAGCACTTGGCACCCGAGCGCTCAAGCTAGGCCGCTTTTATGGTGAGCACGAGCTCGATATGGGTGACTTTCGGGATGGTTTAATCGTGGCCGGATTGTCCAAGCTATATGGCCGGTCCCTGACTCAGCAAGACCGGTTTTTGCGGCTCATGCGCAGCGTCGGCTTGGTAGTGATGGACGAAGCACACCAAGGTGTCGCGCCCACGTACCAACACCTGCTCGACATGCTGGCACCGCAAGGCGGGCCGACGGCCCTGCTTGGATTGTCTGCCACGCCCGGCAGGTCGTGGCTCGACATCACGCAAGATGAACAGCTTGCAGCGCTGTTTAGCCGTCACAAGGTCACGCTAGCCACCGACGGTCAGTCAGATCCGATCACGTTCTTGCAAGACCGCGGCTATCTGGCCGTTCCCGAGTACCGCTGGATTCCCTATCAACCGATGCTGCAGCTGACCGATAGCGAGCAGCGAGAACTAGCCAGTGGTCTTGACCTCAGCACCCGCGCGTTAAAGCGGCTCGGCGATGATGTTCAGCGCAACCTGCTGGTGCTGCAGGCAGTCGATGAGCAGGTCAAGCAGGGGAAGAAACTGATCGTGTTCGCATGCTCGGTCGACCAAGCGCATCTGCTCGCCGAAGTGTTGAGCGTGCGCGGCGTGCGCGCCGCTGCGATCTCATCCCGTACCGATTCAACCGAGCGCCGCCGTGTGCTCGATGCATACAAGGCCGGGGAACTCTACGACGTGCTGGTCAACTATGGCGTGTTAACGACTGGGTTTGACGCGCCAAAAACCAACGTGGTTATCGTGGCTCGCCCCACCCAATCGGTGGTGCTCTATAGCCAGATGATTGGTCGCGCTATGCGCGGCCCGCGCTCGGGCGGCAACAGGGACTGCCTGATTATCACCGTCAAAGACAACATCCCTGGATTTCGCAGCGTGTACGAGGGCTTCACGCATTGGGAGGACGTGTGGAACTAGATTCTGTTCACACGGCCTAGACAACAACAACTACCAGAAAGACGACTATGCAAATCATCCCACCCAGTCTCGCCATCAAAGCCATGCGCGACAGCGGATACCGCGACTCGGCACATGCCTTGGCCGAGCTGATCGACAACTCAATCCAAGCCAAAGCCACGCGGGTCGAAGTGCTCTGTCTGGATAAGGTCGAGGTTGTGCAACAGCGCAACCGGCGCCAAGTCGACCGCATTGCCGTGTACGACAATGGTGAGGGGATGACGGCCGAGACACTGCGCATGGCGCTGCAGTTTGGTAACGGCACCCGTCTGAACTCCGAAGACCAGGTCGGTATCGGTAAATTCGGCATGGGTCTGCCCAACTCCTCGATTTCCCAGTGCCAAAAAGTCGAGGTGTGGAGCTGGCGCGATGGTCAAGTCAACTACACCTATCTCGACATCGAAGAGATCCGAGAAGGCAAGCTCGTCGATGTACCGGCACCCGTAGCCGGGACGCTGCCAGAAGAGATCGTCGCCAAAGTGTCGCAACCGATTGGCGCGTCGGGCACGCTTGTGCTGTGGTCGAGGCTCGACCGGATTCGCTGGAAAAGCAGTAAGGCACTGCTGGAAAACGCTGAGTTCTTGGTTGGGCGCATGTACCGGTACTTCATCACGAACGGGTCCGTGCGCATCCGTCTTGCCGCCTTCTCGAAGCCAGCGGCCGGCGGCTCGACGACCGATTACGACGTGTACGCGCGTCCGAACGATCCGCTATACCTGATGGCAGACACCTCGTGTCCAGACCTACCTGAACCATTCGATGGCGAGCCGATCTTCGAAGAGTTCGGTGAACCTGTCGTGCTTGGTGTCGAACTTCCGGGGGATCCTCAGGCGCACCCCGTTACGATCCGCTTCAGTATCGTACGAACACCGATCCGCAAGATGCTGATTGAGCAGTATGGCCAGGCTGGTAATGCTCCCCAAGGTAAGCATGCGATGCGCAATATCGGTATTTCCCTTGTGCGCGCGAAACGTGAGCTTGAGATGAGCCCCGCACATGTCAGCGGCCATAACCCGGTAGAGCGGTGGTGGGGTGTCGAAGTCTCATTTGAACCAGTGTTGGACGAGATTTTCGGGGTCACGAACAACAAGCAGAGCGCTACCGCGTTTAAATTTATGAACCTCGACGACGATGCCGCAGAGGAAGGCATGTCGACTGAGGACTATCGGGCGTACTTAGAAGAAACCAAGGACCCACGGATCGCCCTGTATCACATTTCTCGTCACATTGATCGCAACCTGTCTGCGATACGCAAGCAACTTGGCCGGATGACAGAAGGTCAGCGCAAGCGTGCCATCGATATGCCGAAAGGAGATCCGGCAGAAGAAGCAGCGACACGCGCAACTCGGCTGCGTATTAACGACGGTCACGAGGGGGGGAGCGATCGCGAAGAAACGCTATCGACCGAGGAGAAAACGAGCGAGCTCACGCTCGAATTAACGAACCTCGGTATTGATCCAGAAGAGGCCAAGGAAATCGCTGTGTCGCATATCGATGCTGGACTGAAGTATGTGTTCCAGCAGCAGCCTTACGATGGCGCGTCGTTCTTTTCGGTCAGCTCGAAGGGTGGCAGCATCGTCATCAATATCAACAAGCAGCATCCTGTGGCCCCCCATTTGATTGGGTTGTTGGAGGAATCCGAAAACGCGTTGTCAGACAAAGCGCTCATGGGATTAAAACTCATCCTCTGTGCTTGGGCGCGGCTGGAAGACGAAACCCAGAACGCGCAGCTCAAGCAACGCTACGTCGATTTCCGAGACAGCTGGGGTCGGATAGCACGCGACTTCTTCAGCGTGGCCTATGACGACTGAGCGGCGCATCCGCGAAGTGCCCTTAGGCGAGATCCATGACGCAAAGACCGCCATGGGTCTCATGCAGGAGGCGCTATCCAAGCTGTCGTATGCAGAGATCCTCGTGATCTCCGCGTACCTGACGGTGGACGGCTTGCGCGAGCTCCTGTCGAGCGTGCCGCCATCTAATCGGGTGCGCATCCTCGCGCGCTGGCAGCCTGGCGACCTCGCTAGTGGTGCGTCCGATCTTGCCAGCTTCGACTTCGCCCACGCCCAAGGGTGGCGATTTTTTACAAGTCAGTCCCTCCATGCGAAAGCATTCGCATTTGGTGAGCAGGCAATTTTCATTGGAAGCGCCAACTTAACGCGACGCGGGTTCTCGGTCGGCGGCGAGGGCAACCTCGAGATCTTGACGCAAGTGCCAGCGACAAGCAAAAACCTCAACTTCCTGGATGGGATGTTCCACGACGCGATCGAGATCGATCAGGCGCTCGTCGAACGAGCGCGCGAGTGGCTTGCAGCGCACGCGTCCCAGCTGGGTGCCGAGGCCCCAAGCGACATACCGGTCTGGCCTCTCCTCGAGAGTGAGCGCGCACGTGACGGGCAAGCGGTGACCCGGCTCGCGGTGTCGGAATGCTTCTTCACCGACGGGAGCTGGATTCAAAGTACGCCTGTCACAGCGGCGAGCGTGGAGCAAGCGCATGACCTGTCGATGCTGGCACAAGTCGAGCTCACGCAACGTGGCGCCGTGGTGCGCGCGCTCCGGCAAACCAAAGTGTTTCGCTGGCTCGAGCATTACCTTCATGAGGCGCCCGATCAGGAACTGTACTTTGGCGCCTTGACAGCCGGCCTGCACGATGCGCTGATCGACGACCCGCGCCCGTATCGACGTGACGTCAAGGCGCTGCTAGTTTTTCTTCTAGCTTGGATAAAAGCCTATCCCGAATGCGGCATCCGCATCGACCGCCCCAATCACTCCGAGCGTGTGCGACTCGCTTGAAGGCAAGCACAACAAACGTTAAAGCATCTTGAGGTACCCTAACTTTTTCGGACACTTCCGATTGATAAACTTGTCGGAAGGA
>JAEAMF010002076.1_pt1 | contig 12220 bp, 14 predicted proteins | sample 8958721 | NCBI WGS metagenome assembly JAEAMF01 (sample SAMN16933255, study PRJNA681124) | bioreactor sludge metagenome | isolation source: anaerobic bioreactor treating anionic surfactant - SDBS | place: India: Bengaluru | collected 2019-02-28
GAAGTCGTCGATTAAATGTCCTGTTTTTAGGTTTATAACTGAGGTAATATTATCGTTAATGCCATCTGTGAACCTTGAGGTTATAGTAACGGTGATGTTAGGATTTTGGACACTTATTATTTCCATGCGTGCCCACTCCACGTCATGTCCCTGCATAGGTGCTCCTGATGAGGTTACGTTGTATTCTATCCAGTCGCCGCTTTGGACTCCAATTGACAACTCAGTTGCAGAGGCAACTGATAAAAAACAAACAATCGGAATCAAAATCATAGCTTTTTTTGCGAGCGTCCTTCGCATAGTCAATTGTTTAAGTGTTTATGCTAATAAAAATGATTCTGAAAAGTAAATACTAAAAGTAGCTGATGGTGCACAGGGGTTTATTCTTCCATCATTATCAAAGTTAAAGTTGATCTTACCCGGTTTAAGGTGCGGATTCTTCGTGTAACCATTTCTTTTAGTTTTTCCATAGAGTCCGCCTTTACTTTGCTTATGATGTCATAAACTCCATAGGAGTAGTATGCTTCTTCGACGCCTTCAACTTTTTTTAGCTGACCCACAACTTCTTCTTCGGCTCCCGATTCAACGTTAATCAGTACAAAGGCTTGTGGCATTTAGAGTCTCCAACTAATGCTATTGCAACTCTGATTAATAGTCCTTATGTAATAAACAGGTTAATTGCTGTTATTTTTTCGTCATAGTCAAAAAATTATGTTTTGGTCTTTTTAGAAGCTATAGATCGTGGGTAATTTTGCCTTGTCGTATAAACGTCGCTACTGGCAAGTCGCACTTCAGTAGCTTATGCATCTTTGTTTATAATTAATAATTGATTGCACAATTTTTCAAAACTGCACACAAAAGAGTTATATTAACTTCGAAGGAAAGTTGTAGGTTATATCAGGGAAGCACATGGCTAAGTACATTTTCGTTACCGGCGGAGTGTTAAGTTCAGTCGGCAAGGGCATATTAACTTCCTCCATCGGTAAAATGTTGCAGGCAAGGGGACTAAAACCCACTGTTATCAAAATCGATCCTTATGTTAACATCGATGCAGGTACGATGAACCCCTATATGCACGGTGAAGTCTTCGTGACCGATGATGGTGGCGAAACTGACCTTGACTTGGGTTGGTACGAACGTTTCTTGGATCTGAGTCTTAAACAAGCTAATAATTTAACTACTGGGACTGTTTATCGATCTGTAATTGAAAAAGAACGCCATGGTGATTTCTTAGGTAGATGCGTCCAAATTGTTCCTCATGTTACCAATGAGATAAAGAACCGCATAAGAAATGCAGGTAAAGCGGCAAACGCGGATGTAGTATTAACAGAGGTCGGCGGTACAGTTGGTGACATCGAAGGTCAGCCTTTTCTGGAAGCCATACGGCAGATGCGTGTCGAAGAAGGTTTCGAAAATACTCTATATGTCCATGTAGCGTTGGTTCCAATATTGGATGTTACAGACGAATTCAAGACTAAACCACTTCAGCACAGTGTCAACGAGCTTCGTCGCATCGGTATTCAGCCTGACACAATAGTTGCCCGCAGCCCAAAGATGATAGATGCTGAAGCACTCAGAAAAATTGCGCTCTTTGGCACTATCCCCGAGAGCTCAGTTTTCTGTTCTTACAACGCTGAAACAGTCTATCAAGTACCGCTAATTTTAGACAAGCAGGGTATGGGCGATTTTATCTGCCAGCGTCTAGGGTTAAAATGTGATGTTAAAGACTTTGGCGCTTGGCAAGTATTCGTCGACGGTATGATTCAACCTGAACACGAAGTCAAAATTGCTTTGGTTGGAAAATACGCTGGGCTCTCAGATAGCTATGTAAGTATGACAGAAGCGCTCCGCCACGGCGGCGCAGCATGCAGAACCAAAGTTTGCATTAGTTATCTTGAAGCAGAGAAATTCGAGCGGGAACCTGAATGTGTCAAAGATCTCGTCAACTTCGACGGCGTCTTTGTCCCTTACGGCTTTGGACCACGCGGCACTGAGGGCAAAATTGCCGCGGCTAAATTTGCAAGAGAAAATGACATCCCCTTCCTGGGTATATGTTATGGCTTCCAGTTGGCGGTCATAGAATTCGCACGTAATGTTTGCGGTCTGACGGATGCCAACAGCACTGAAATCAACCCTGATACCCCATACCCGGTGATTGATCTTATGCCTGAGCAGCGGGGTGTCGAAATAAAAGGTGCAACAATGAGGCTTGGTACTCATAAAGTGCTTCTCCAAAAAGGGAGTTTAGCTTATTGTTTGTTTGGTGGAGAAGAAATTCACGAACGGCACCGCCACCGCTTTGAAGTAAACCTTGATTACATCGATGCTTTAAAGAACAAAGGATTATGCTTTACAGGTAAAAGCAGTGATGGCAGGAGAATGGAAACTCTCGAATTACCTGAAAAATACTTCTACTTTGCATCACAGTTCCATGGTGAATTCAAGAGCAGGCCAGGCAGACCATCACCTGAGTATTTTGGTTTCATCCAAGCTTGCGTTAATAAGAAGCTTGGTAAGACTAAGCCATCCTTTTCTTAACCATTTTTACCTTTTTTTAGGAAATTTTATAATGAGCCGTTTACATGACTCCTTAAAGGATTGATGTAAAATGAGTATGGAACCCACTGGCGAAAGAGATTCAGACGCTTACAGCAAGAAAATGGTCGAAGCAAAAGACGAATTAGGTCAACTTCAAGCAGAACTTAATAATGTACTCGTAAAATTCTGTTTACGTGCACTTCGTGTTTTTCAATCAACAAGACCTGAGCCACTTAGACCTGGCGAAATTGCTCTAATTGTAAACAACGAGCTTGTTAAAGGCGTTTTATACGATTTGAATCTCCAGCCAAGCATTGACGCTATAGCAAAAGCTGCTAAGGAAACTTGGGCAAAAGAGCAGAAACAGTAACTGCTCAAACTTTTCTATTTTTGAATTTTTAGAGTATTATCTTGTTTTAGGTTGATATTTAAAAAATAAAGTTGTTGGCCGAAATTACTTTCGGCGGGCATAATCCATGATTGGGATCAGTTTGGGGTCTGCCTGAACGATTTGCATGTCATCAACCATGCCAACGAGTGCACCGTTTTTGTCGACTGCAGGGAGATGCTTTATGTTCCAATGTTTCATGAGTTCGGCTGCTTCTTTGAGAGATGCATTTTGGTCGATAACGACGAGTGGGTTTGTGTAGACCATTCTTGCGATAATGGTTCTGATTGGTACTTCAGCTTCCATTGCTCGAACAATTAAGTCTCTTGTTGTGATGATGCCTGTTGGCTTCCCGCTCTGAATAACAAGAATTGCGTCTTTGTCGTATTTAGTCATTAAAGAAATTACGTCTTTCAAAACGGTGTTGTTTTCTACTGTTTTAACGTCTTTTTGCATAATGTCTTTTACTGTGCAATTGTTTGCTGCCATTTATTTTCACCTTGACGCTATGAGAGAAGCAGTAGTTGTTTATCAATTTTACGTTTATTTTCTTAATGAAAGACTATAATCCTTAAAGGTAAGTAAAAGCCCTTGTTTATTTAATGAATAAGGGGTAAATTGAATTTTGAATAAGGGCTACTCTGATGAAGGACGCTTTAACCAACGCTTAGATAACGCGAAAAGCTACGGTGAAGTATGGAAAATAGTGCAAGAAACAGCTGAATATACCTTGGGTAAGCGCCGTAATAGCATGATGCTTTTCCTTGACGATTTGCCTCTGTAATTAGGCGCTTATTATCCTGTTGGAACTAACAATATTGTACTCAATCGTGCACTAGTGGATGTCGTTGAAGCGTCAGTAACGGATAAACCTACCATTAACTCCTTAGTATACAACCTGCTTTTACATGAGTGACTTGTCTGAGGTTGGCGTTAGACAAAATGTGGTTGAAGTTGCCAAGAGAAGCTTTGGCGAACAACATATCGTAACTGTCCTGGCGCGCAAATCTCCATGGGTTCTGTTAAAAGATATTTCGTTGGTACCGAACGCTCCTAAGCGTGTTATGGAAATTGTGCGTGACTTCGAAAAAACATGCAACTATATAGTATAAGATAGCAGATGAGTCTTTGTTCTGTAAGTATTAATAATAAAAAGGGAAGAAAATTTAGTAGTTTTCAATCCAGACTTCAAAAAACGCTTTTGGATGAGCGCATGTTGGACATTGATCTGGTGCCTCTGGACTTTCTATTACCATGCCGCAGTTTCTGCATTTCCATTTTATCGGTTCATCTTTCTTGAATACTTTGCCATTTTCAATATTCTCTAGTAGTTTGTTGTATCGCCGTTCGTGGTATGCTTCTACCTTAGCTACCATTCTAAATGTTGTAGCAACATCTTTGAAGCCTTCTTTTTCTGCGATTTTTGCAAAATTTGGGTAAATAGTGCCCCACTCCAGTTTTTCGCCTTCAGCAGCAGCTTTAAGGTTGTCAGTAGTGACTGCAATTATGCCGGCTGGATAGGAAGCGGTGATTTCTACAACTCCGCCTTTCAGGTGCTTGAAGAACAGTTTAGCATGTTCTTTCTCGTTTTCTGCTGTCTCTTCAAATATAGCTCCGATTTGTTCATAGCCTGCTTTTTTTGCTACACTAGCAAAGAATGCATATCGGTTTCTTGCTTGAGATTCGCCTGCGAAGGCTGCCAAGAGGTTCTTTTCTGTTTGACTTCCAACAAAATCCATAATCAAAACTCCTTACCGATAATTTGCAGTAACAAAAATAAAAGGGTTCCTTGATAAACAGTGCTAGTTCATGTTAAATGCTTTTATTTTCCGTTTGACCTTTAACCTGATGCCGGATGATGAGAAGGCATTAAGTTGACGTAACAGGATGAAAACTCAGAGTTACTCAGACGGCACATTTCTTCATCAGGCAGATTCAAATACTAAAAGGCAACCGTGCAACCGATAGTAATTTTTAAAAGGACTATAAACCATTCATTTAGTCTATTACAGGAAGCGAAAGGTTGGAAACAGTTACTGGAAAAAAGATCGTCCTCACAGCATCAGCTACAGAAATGAGTGACTTTTTAAATAATCCATTCATAGCATTCGCAGGTGGCTTTGGTAAAGGCCCAATCCCTTTATCATACGTGCGCAAAACGCTCTATCCACATCGCCAAAAGCGTGCTGATGGACAAGCAAGCTATGCGCCTTATGGATTACGAAAAGTTGAATCCATGTTATTTGAAGGTGGATTCTCACAAGATGACATCGCAGTAGCTTATCCCGAGGACTTGGACAAGTTTATTGGTCCAGAAACCAAAGTTGTGGGCATATCCAGCATGGATCCCACAGGCATGGGCTACGTTAGCAAAACCTACAGCTCCATCGTAGGTGGCGGCGAACCCATGAACCGAATCGAATTCCGCAAACTCGTCATGCACCCCGCCATCAAAAAATATAAACATAGTCTCAAATTGATCGTTGGAGGATACGGTTCATGGCAACTTGAACGTCAACACGTATCAAAAAACTATGGTATCGACTGTGTCCTGATGGGCGGCAGACCTGGACCAATAGTTGAGCTTTTCAAGAAAGCCATAAACGGTGAATCGCTTCCTAGAATTGCAAAAGCTGACGAATCACTGGATAACTGGAATTATAACCAAGAAATGCCTATCACCGAAAACGTCGCTATCCATGGTGCAGTTGAAATCAGTAAAGGGTGCGGCAGGAACTGTCAGTTCTGCACACCCACAATGCAACATAAAATAGATGTGCCACTTGATAAAATCATGAAAGAAGTTGCCTTAAGTGTAGCTCAGGGCAGCGACCACATTACCTTAATCACTGAGGACATGTTCCTTTATGGCGCAAAGGACCCACGGTTTGTACCCAACCGCGAAGCAGTTGTTAAACTCTTCAAGACTGTGGCTGATTATCCGGGTGTAAAAAGCATTCAGGCAGCGCACATGTCGCTGGCGCCAGTTTGGCATGATCCAAAAATGATTCGGGAACTCGCTGAAATTCTAATTGATAAATCATGGTACTCTTTTGATAAAAAACCAATTATTACTGCTGAAACAGGTATCGAAACTGGTAGTTCACGTCTCATGAAAAAATACATGGCCGGTAAGATGTTGCCCTTCCAGCCTGAACAGTGGCAAGAAGTCGTTACCCAAGCGTTTGGGATCCTAAACGACAACGATTGGTACCCGCTTGCGACCCTTATAATTGGTTTGCCTGACGAGAAAGAGGAAGACATGCTTCAGACGCTAGAGTTGATGGACAAACTAAAAGGCTATAACGCGTTCTATGTGCCGCTCTTTTTTGTGCCGTTGGAAAACTGTGTTTTAATGAAGCAGAAAGGTGCTGAAATGGATTCGCTATCTAAAGCTCGCTGGGACTTCTTCATTAAATGTTGGGAATATAACATTAAAATCTGGAAACCCACATTTCTAGAAAACCGCCTGCAAAGCCCAATGCTATACAATGCATTTGACAAAGTCGTAATTCCCTACTTCGGTAAAATTTTAGGCGCATACTACAGTTTAACGCGTGGTGATAGCGGAGAACAGTTCAAGCAAGCTGTCTACCAACTAAGTTTGCCTATGCCGGATAACGGCAGAAGGACAAAAGGAAAAATAAAAGCTAAAGTCTAGGCAGATTCTTCTGCCATATCCTCATTGTTTTCTTGCTCTACTTCTTCAGTTAAGTTTACTTCAGGCATAGCTTCCTGTAAAAGCGTATCTGCCTGTGCTGTCTGTTGAATTAGCTGCTTTAGGATTTTTCTCGCATGGGTTATGTAGCCTGTGTGTCCAGTCATCATTGTGTTAGGTCTGGTTTTCCCGCGTTCTACCTGCATTGTGCGCATTAAGCATTCGATTGTTTCTATGAATACAAAGCCATTTTCACGTAGAGCCTCTGTTGTCCGGACGACTTGGTCGATTGTTGGACTAAATGATACGAGGATACCTGACGGTTTGAGTGCTTGGTAAGCGTGCGGGATAACTAGCCATGGGACTGCGAGGTCCAAGATGACTGCGTCTAAGTCACGTTCTTCTATGCCCATTGTTACGTCGCCGCTTTTCATTTCAACATTGTTTTGGAGTTTTGCACGTTGAATGTTTTTAGCGGCGTTTTTCTGGAACTCAGGACGCAACTCATAAGTGTAGACTTTTCCTGTTGGGCCTACATAGTGTGCAAGAGCTGTAGTTAATGCACCTGTTCCTGTTCCGGACTCAAAAACCCTGCTTCCCGGCCCAATACCACTAAACATCACGATTAAAGCGGCATCTTTTGGGTAAACGATTTGCGTGTTGCGGCCCGATTTCATCATGTAATCAGTCAAGTTTGGTTTTAGGGTAGTGAATGTGATTCCAAGGCTGCTTTTGAAAGGTTCACCATACTCTTTTCCAATTAAGTCATCAAACTTTAGGTAGCCTTTGTGTGTGTGGAAGGTTTTTCCCGCTTCTACCTTTAACATGTATGTTCTCCGTGCGTCTAAGTATATGAGTACGTAGTCGCCGTCAGCGATTGTTTCATTGATCAAATGTTGTTCCTCTTGAGAAGTGAAAATAAGGTTGTGCCATTTAAGCTTTGAAGCTAAAATGTTAGAGTAGAGTATGTCTGGTACTTTAGTGGAAGTAGTAGAGTGTGAATTAGTTATAATCTGCTTACTTGTTATTTTCTTTAATTTTTTCTTTTTCTTGTTCTTCTATCATCTGCTTAACTTTTTTCTCTAAATTACGTTCATATACGTGCTCAGGAATCGGCGGTGAGAGCACTTTTTTCTTGTAAAGATCACTTGGCTGCACGATGCGTTGCTCGCCAGATCTGACTGTTACTTTCTTGTCATCCAAATAATCCTCAAAATCTTCCAAGGCTTCCACTATCAAATATCCTTCACTTTCAGTGATAACTTTCACTTTATGTAGTCCCTTATAGTAGTAAAAATCCTTCATAGAATACACAATATGCTATTTTCTTATGGAAGTAAATAACTTTGCGGGAGCTAAAACAATCTTACATCGCAACTTCGAAGTTTCGAAGACGTCGAAAATTCTATATGCCCCTCCTGTTTTTCAATCAGTTGACTTTCCAATTTGTCATAGTACTTCTTCGGCTTTCGAAAAATCAAGATACATCAACATTTAGTAGCTGAAATCAACCAATATGATCCCGTCAACTTGCACAGTTGTCTTGTCGAGTTTCACTTCAATTCACCCTAATTGTCTACAGTTGTCCCTTCACATTAGAAGCTTCAGCAACAACAGCTAAGGATTCCGCTTCGTGCCCTCTTTAAACATTATCATACACCATTTCTTGCTTGACTCCCTGATCTCGAAAGTTATCCCTACAAACAACATTGACTGCTGAGATGTTCATTAGAAACAATTAGCTCCTCTGTAGAAACTACGTTCTGTCTTAGTTTGCACCTAAAGTTTCCTCTAATACTTGCACTTTTTTGCAAGTTTTAGAAATGGCAAGAATAATAGATGGTAAAGTAAAGATACTAAAGACCCGAGTGTACTTGGGTAAACCTACTTTTCGTACATCCTCCATTTTTCCTCCGCCCTTTAAGTATCCTTCAATGAAGGCTTCAGCGATTTTTTCAGCTTTTGTGATATTGTCAAAGGGTTGCAAGTAATGCCCGCAGTAGTACAGAAAGACAGCTATGTCCCATGCTCTATCGCCACCTTGTTGAGCTTGCTCAAAGTCGATAAGATAAATTGTGGAATCAGATTGGATTAGTACGTTATCTGGTTTTGTGTCGCCCAAGGCAACGTTATGTCCATGAACCTTCGCTAGGATCTCACCGACTCTGCGAATGGTTAGGAGTATGTCTGTCGCGGTTGTTTCATCGTTTGTTGTGGAATAAATTTTGACAAATTCACTTAGGCTTTGCCCCTCGATAAATTCCATGAAAACTAAGCGCTCTGGATTGCTGACTTGAAGGATTTTGGGCACATTGAACCCTTCGTTTCTCAAGAACTCGTTTATTGCGTATTCTTTTGCTAGCCGTGCTTGACCTGAAACAGCAAATGAACGTGCTCCAAATGACCATAAAGTTAATGGGAACCATTTGAATCCTGACCAATCTTTGAAGCGCTTGGCTAAAACCTTAGTTTTTCCTGTGTTGATTAAGTATACGTCGTTTAGCATGCCTCCGATTGGTTCTATTTCGATATCGAGGTTCTGGTCTTTTAGAAGCAATCTTTGAGTGAATCCTTTTATGTCGATTTTATCGGATAGTGAAACTAAGCCTTCTGCTGTAGGGAAGAAAACATATTTTAGCGGATCAACAAAATTGTAAATTTGACCGGGTTGTCGTATCCAGTTGATTTTTTGAGTCCGCAAAAATGTTTCCATGTTCTGGGTTACTATGTTCATCATTTGAGGAAGTACGCCGAAAAGAGCTGTAAAGATTGTTCTTGGAGCGTTTTTAGAGAGATTGATTATTCGGATTTTAGGATCTTGACATTGACTGATGAATTTTTTTGTTACTAAGACATGACCATTTTGCAGTATGATCTTTTGTTGTGCTTGCAATTTTTTTAGTGCCGTTATGTAGCTATCTATATGTTGCTTTTCATTTTGCACCAAACCATTCGTCAGATTAGCGAGGTCATAGTTAAGTAAAGGAAAAACCCTGACTCGACTTGAGAAAACTTCATAAACGAAATACTGGGGCAAAATTTGGATGCGGTGGGCTAACTCTGGAAAGTTTATGACTAAATTTTCCAGTAATTCTATAACTAACCGCTGTTTTAGCTCCACTTCTTTATCATGCAAATAATTTTTTCCAAACAGAGGAATGTAGGGAAAAATGAGTTTACTTGCTATGGATTCTCCTAACAAGCCCCTGTCTATGTCTCGTTCAAAAACCCACTGGTCCACAGCAAAGACAAAGAAAGTCTTGTTAGCAATCAATTTCAGATAGCTCATCAGTCTAGGTTGAAAATCACGTATTACAAGCATAGCTTCGTGTATGGTCCGTCCGTTTCGGGGTATAGTCGAATAGTTGTCAACTTTGGCCACCGCAGTTATGTCTAATTGCCCAGCGATGTGCTTGCAAAACTCCATGATTTGTTGTTCTATCTTATTTTTTTCTACCGTGTTTACCGTTTCTAAGGTTAATTGCCCCTTTACTTTTCAGTAATAGGAATTGCATTTTGTTATATTTAAAAGAAGTTTACTTTGTTGCCCGTAAAGGGTTTAGGGGAAGGTTGTTATCTAGATTAAATAGTCTGGCAAGGGAAAAGAAAAGCTTGCCAGTTTTTAGGGTATTTTTATTGTGAGTTGGGTTTTGGCCTTCGGAGCTATAATGCCGACTGTTGTATCTGTTTCTGGGTTAACTATTGTGATTTTTCTGCAGATCAGGTTGAGTGATTCTTCGGTGAAGTTGAGCATGTTCTGTCCGTCAGTGGTTAGGTTGTAGATTTTTCTTGGGCGTTCGTAGTTCATGTTCCATGTGCTGTTTACGTAGCCTTTCCTTTCGAGAGCACTGAGCAGCGGGTAGACGGTGCTTGGACCGAAATATACACCAAAGCCTTTGCGTATCTTGGTTATGACTTGGTAACCGTGCATTGGTTCCGAGCTCAAGAATTGCAGGATGATCATGTCAAGNTTTGGTTGAGACCTCTTTTTGTGAGCTTGCTTTTAGCATTTCTTTCATTCTCCTTTTTTGTGTTTTTTTGTCCAACAGTTTTTCTGTTGGACTTGTGTACAATATGTCCTTTTTCGAACATATCACGAATATAGAGTATTAATACACGGCGATATAAAGCTTGATACATACCCCAAGCATACCAAAACATAACAAAGCATACCCTACTGCAAAAAATTAACATAAACTAAATAAATCAAAACATCAAAACATACACAACCAACATTCTCCAGGAACAGCAAATGTCAGAAAACTACAAAAAAGAAATTGTACAACACATAATCAGAAACCTGCTAGACATTCAACTCTTACGTATTATACAAGCGGAACCAACATGGGGATACAAGATAAAAAAGCAGGTAGAAAACGATTTCAACATCAAAATTCGCCACGGCGCCCTATACCCCACCCTAAATAGTCTTGAAGAAAAGGGTTTTGTTGAAAGCAAAAAGATGCATAAGGACGGTCGAGCCCGAAAAGTATATTCGATAACTGGAGAGGGTCGAACATATTTGCAAATGTATTATAACATTTTGCAGGGTCAGTTAGACGACCAAAAGAACACTGTTTAACTGTTATCAATGAATTATTATTTTCATCTTTTTCAGTATTCAATATGTTAATTTTTAATTTAACCAGAACAGGTAGGCAAAAGCTTTTATTTTGATTGCACTGAACAAAAACTCGGAGAAAAACAATGAATCTAGAATCAAACAAGATCTTAGGCGGCATAGGCGCAATACTCATGTTCATCGGCATCATCCCTTTCATTAGCTACTATGGCATTATCGAACTTGTCGGCGCAATACTAGTTCTAGTGAGTCTCTATGGATTAGGTAACTACTATCATGACAGTGAAATCTTTAAGAATGCACTCTACGGAATCATTACAGGTATAGTCGGTGTAATTATAGCATTTGTAATTGCCTTTACAGTTATCCTAGCAAGCATAAATGATCTGCTATTCGAATTATTTCCAGGCTGGAATGGTGATTGGACATCCCTCCAAGGGTTGACCCCTGATCCAAACGCTTTCATGGGTGACCTCTCTGCATTTATTCCATTATTCATGGGTGTAATAGCTGTCATCGTTATTGTCTGGGTATTTGCAATTATTGCAACATTCTTCATCAGACGCTCGTTCAAAAAAGTCACTGCTAAATCCACGGTTGGCTTATTCGGTACTGCTGGTTTACTGCTACTAATTGGTGCATTCTTGGCTATTATTGTCATAGGGTTTATCCTGATGTGGATAGCCGTACTACTCTTGGCAATCGCCTTCTTCCAGCTAAAACCTGGACAGATAGAAGCAGTTCCACCGCCTCCAGTCCCCGTCTAAAACTTCTATTCCAAATAAATCCTCTCTCTTTTTATTTTTTAGTCTCTTAGATAGGTGGTTTCTCTTAGGATATCCGCGTAAGGCGGTAATTAAAAAATCAGATAGTTATTTTTTATTGAAATTGATCTCTAGTCGCTAAAATATGATAGTGCCTTTTTAGGTTTGGATTCATATTCAGCGGTGACACCCAAAAAGATATAGATATATGACTCTCGGGAGTTTTCTAATTTTTTGGCTAATCTTAATAGTTGTGGATTATCAAAATCTATGGCCAGCATCCAATCCAAGAT
>JAEAMF010002081.1_pt1 | contig 12202 bp, 9 predicted proteins | sample 8958721 | NCBI WGS metagenome assembly JAEAMF01 (sample SAMN16933255, study PRJNA681124) | bioreactor sludge metagenome | isolation source: anaerobic bioreactor treating anionic surfactant - SDBS | place: India: Bengaluru | collected 2019-02-28
AGGATATTCTTGCGCGTTCTGGATCCGATGCCCTGGAATATTGACTCTGGAGGTCGCTGCAGATCAACCAGATAGTTCAGATGACCCTCAAAGAGAAAGCCTTGCTCGCGGAGTATCGGCTGCTCCGCTTCCAGACTGGAGGCATTGCGGAGCTCGGTGAACAGCACCGCCCTGTCGACCCGCTGAACATAAGCCCGCAACAGAACTCGTAGTGCGCGGCGACCATCCGCGCCAGGAGCGCAGAGCACACTGCCATAAGCAACCGCTCGTGTGGTGAGAAGGCGCAGGGGCTTGATCACCGTGATCTGCACGGGTAGCAGCAGGGCCAGCAGGCGCCCATCCTCGGAGGCAGCCCAGCACTCTGGCCGGTTATTCCTGGCGCGGGCAAAGACCTGGAACATCTCCGGTGTGTGGAAAACGTTGCCCGCCGGATGGTCGGCCACAAAGTGGCGCCATTCCTGCTCGTCTGGTGCGTTGCTGACGGTGATACTCATAGGGCTAGCTACAACACGACCTTCCTGATCTTGCGGCTCTTCCCATTGGCCGTTTTCTGGAAGCAGAGGATGGGTTCCGTTGCCCAACTCGCCGGCGCCAGGTTGAACATCAACCGCCTGGCATGGCGGTACCCCAGTGCCAGGGCTTTAGACCTGGCATACAATGCTTGATAGCGTGTGCTACTCCCGGGGAGAGCAAGGTAGGCAGTATCAGCCACGAAACCGAAGGATGACACATAGTCAATCAGGGTCTTGTAGGTGAAATACCGGACATGGGCATAATACTCATAGCGCGAGCTCTCCGACAGCGGATCAGGATACCACCTGCCTGTGGCCACAAGGGGCCACAGGTATTCGGGGGCGGCATAGTTTGGGGTCGCTATGTAGAGATAGCCGCCGTCGCTCAGCATGCGATGGATTTCTTGCACAAAGTGGTCAATGTGGATCAGATGCTCGATAATCAAAAGGGCGATAACGGCATCAAAATGGCCCGCAGGGAAAGGATACTCCCGTGTGCTGTCGTCAAGGTCGAACGATACAGTCTGGACTCCCAGCTTGGTCAGGATCTTGAGACAAGTGGGGGAAATATCGTTACAGACCAGGTCGGTGGGATAGTTGTCCCTAATCTTCTTGGCAATACAACCAACACCCGCGGCTGTGTCGAGCACTCTTCGGTGCTGCCGGTTTTCAAAGGCAGCAGGAAAGATCCGGTGACGTTCCTTGAGTATGGTAAACTCCTCAAGGTCCTCAATACCGCCCAACCGGGTTTCCTCTAATTGAATCGCATCTTTACTCATCTGACTCCTCTCTGGAGAATCTCATAGGCCTGAAGGAGCTGTTTCGACTGCTGTGACCAGGCAAGCTCCGTTTCTATCCGCACCCTTCCCACACGCCCCATCCGCTCGCAACGCACCGGGTCATCCATCAACAAGACGATCTGCCGTGCAAAGTCAAGCTCGTCGTTGGGGCGCGCATATACAGCGGCATCCTGTGCCGAGAATCGGTGCTCCGGAAGGTCAAAAGCCACGACCGGTTTTCCGAACGCCATGTACTCCATCACCTTGGCCGCAGTGGAGCGGTCATTAAATGGGTTTGAAGGCTCTGGTGCCAGGCAGACGTCCATGATGCTCAGATAGCGAGCTACCTCTGATTGCTCGTCCACCCAGCCAGTGAACGATACATACTCGCCCAGCGCCAGCTGCTGAGTCAGGGCCTTGAGGCCGGGCACAGCATCGCCGTGGCCGACCAGGATGCACTGAAAATCTCTCCTGCCGAAATCGCCTGCCAGGTGCCGGAGCGCTCTCAACAGGTAGTCCACCCCATCCTGAAAACCGATCACGCCCACATAGCCGAGAATGGTCTTGCCGGTTCTCAGTCTCGCATTCTGTTCGAGGCCGCTCGATGGCAGGTCCGCAGCCGGGTGCTCCGCCCCCGGACCCGGCTCTGCGCCCTGCGTTGTCAGCGTAGTCGGCAGGGATTGGTGAGGAGTATCCGCGACACGCAGCTCGTTCAAGTCCGGTCCGTTGCGGACGATGGTGATGTTTGCCTCTGGCACCCCTCCACGCTGCATCTCCATGGCCTTGTAAGACTGGTTCGTGGCAATGACATGATCCGCAAGACGGCAGGCCAGCTTTTCCAACCAGACCAGTACACGGAACAGCGCCGGGCGGCCGTTGCCCCCGAACCGTGCGTCATACAGCTCCGGGGCGAGGTCGTGATGATCCAGTACATAGCGTTTGCCGAACAGCTTGTAGAACGCCGCGATGAACACGAATGTGTCGGGTGGGTGATGGGCATGCAAGATGTCAAATCCTTCGCCTATCCACACGAGCAGGGACATAGCAAACATGACCGCCATGGAGTAACCGTACTCCCAGAGATAGCCGGCAAGACCACCGGCGGGCGGCGGGGGCGGGAAACGGAGCACATGCACACCCTCCACCACCTCCGTCCAGACCTGTACTGACCACTTTGGGCTGATAACCGAAACTTGATAGCCGGCAGCTACAAGCGTCTTAGCCTCCCGCCGCACCCTGTCATCTTGCGGGTAGGCGCAGTTTTGTAGCAGCATGAGCACGCGTTTACCAGCGGACGCCTTCATATCCAACCTCTATATCCTTCTGCCAGACAGCGTATGGGCGAAAGCGTAGCAGACAACTGCGGCCCATGTCCAACAGAGTCTAGTCATGATCACAACCCCGCCGGATAACCGTCCACAGCAGCAAATCGTTCGGCCGCAGTTGCAGGTCAACACTGCTGGGCGCTGAGCACATCCCTCAACTGAGCCAGCCTGGCCTGCAACTCCTGCTGATTCTCCTGGCGCAGGGCGAGCGCTTCCTGTAGCAGCTCAGGCTGCCTCTGCTGCATCTCTCGAATGCCCCGATAAATGCCCTCCGGCGAGTTGTCGACATAGACGGCTCCCCTGGAGACGGACTGGCGAAGAAAAGGCCAGTCAGAGACGACCAGTGGTTTCCCCACGGAGAGCCCTTCGCAAGCCCCTAACAGCAGGGTCTCATCACGGGTCGTGAGGACCATGATTGCATCTACGGCCCTCAGCAGGCCGATGTACTGCAGATCCGGCAGAAAGCCCGTAAACGTTACCTGCGGCGGCAATCTCTCGAAGAATTGCCGGGGCATGCGGCGGGTATCGCCGGTCACATGAAGGTGCACGTCAGGGATTCGAGAAACTGCCTCCAGCACGGCTGCCAGCGGTTCGTCGGCAGAAAAAGTCTGGACAAAGGCGATATTGAATCCCGCTGCAAGCGGATAGCTCTCGCCCGCAGGCAACTCGGCCAGGAGCCCTCCCAGGATCAGGGCGCGTGCCTGCCACGATTCGATGACCGCAGCCCAGTGCTCATTGGTCACAATATTGACTGCCGCCTGGCGTGCCAGCCGCTTCTGCACGGGCAGCCCCCACTTCCAGCGGCTGGAGAACGCATCGGTATGATGGTCAAGGACGAAACGAGCGCCGGTAATGCGACAATAGAGGGACACCACCCAGCCGCACACAAAGGGCGGATTCTGGACCAAGACCACCTCAGGGCGCTCAGCAAACAGAACCTGCCATGTCTTGATCGCCTGCAAAACGTATTTGGGCGCAGCGTACAGGGGCGTCTGGAATTTGAGATAATGAATGCAACGCAAGGTCGCACCCAGTTCCCGGGCCAGCATCTCGCTTCTGCGGCTGTAAGGCGCCCAGGCAATGAACATCCAGGGCCGAGTCTCAGGCATGCAGCAGGTACCTCTTGAATAGTCTTGCCAGTGGCTTTCTTACGACGCTGATCTTCACAGGGTCGTCCCTACTCTTCCTTCCATGGGTCAGTCTGCGAGTCCGAGTTGCCTCAACCAGGCAACCGCCATTCTCAGGCCAGTGTCCAGATCGAACCGGGGCGCGAAGCCAAGAACATCCCGGGCCTTGGTGGCCAGGTAGAGCGCCTGCCGATTGTAGAGACCGAAATCCGTCGGGCGGGGAGAGGTCTTCATGGTCTTTTCGAAAGATTTCATCAGGACTTTTGCCGGCCCGAAACTGGCGGCCACCTTCCGGATTGGAACTTCAAATCGGTCCCGGGCGAATTTGGCGGCCGTACGGACAGGCTCCATGATGGTGGCACGCGCACTGGCTCCGGCAGGCTCGATCACTCTGAGCTCTGGCAATCCGAGAGCCGCATTGAACCGCTGGAAATACTCATTCCAGGTCGGGGTTTCGGGGCCATTCAAGTTGAACGCTTGACCGGCTGCTCGTTCGTCGTGCGCAGCCAGAAGGACCGCCGAAACCAGGTCGCTGATGTAGACGAGGTTACAGATCCCATCCCCGTGGCCCTTGAAGATGCCCCAGTTCCCCGATTGGAGTTTTTGCGCGATGCCAACTGTCCAGGTTTTGCTGAACGGGCCATACACGATCGACGGTCTGATGATCGTGACAGGTAAGCCCTTGCCCTGATACTCCCGGCAGAGCTCCTCCGCCTTGACCTTGGCGTCACCATAGGGATTTCCGGTGAGCTGGCACGGAAACGTCTCATCGACATCTCCGCTGGGGCTCCCATATACCTCCGTTGTGCTCAGATGGATGAAACGCCCGACTCCTTGCCTTAAGGACGCCTCCAGCATATTCCGGGTGCCCGAGACGATACTCTCATCCGATCCTTTGCCGCAGTGAATGACGCAGGTCACCCCTTGCAGGGCGGTGGCGATTTGTTCCGGATTCAGAATATCGCACAGGGCAATCTCTAGCGGAAAGCGGGCCAGACGCACCGCACTCATCCAATGACGGATGCCCGCGCGCACCCGGGTGTCCCCGCGGAGATACAAGGTCTCGGCTAACCACCCGCCGATGAATCCACTGGCTCCGGTTACCAGAACTCTCTCTTCCTCACCCACGTAAGTCCTCCAAGTCATACCAGGGCATCTCAAATCGTCTCGCCGCAGCATAGCATTCGTCGATGAACTCGAGCGAATCCAGCACGTCTTTCCCGGAAACAAGGGGCATTCCGCCGTTCCGGATCACGTCCGCAAAGTTGTCTACGACCTGGCAGGCGATGTCCACCTTGGTCGCTACGGTCGCAGGGAGTCGGATCCGTTGCAGATGCTCTTTCCCCATTCTCAGGCTGATACTCTGATAGTCGTAGACCTCTCCTTCGACCGCTCCATTGTCGCAGACAACCGCGAACCGGCTGGGAAAAGTCCCGAGCCAGCTCAGCTTCACTTCGCCCGTGCACCCCTGGTGTTCGAACTGAACGTGTGCCACTGCCTCGCTACCCCCAAAGGAGTCATTCTGCGAGGAGATCAGCCGGGGTTTGCCTCCCAGCCACCAGCAAATGTGATCGATCACGTGTGCGCCACGGTCGCGCAATACCCCACCGGCGCTCGGCGGCGAATTGAAGTAAAAGCCGGACACGGTGGGCCAACTGAATTGCTCGCCTACATAGTACTCGATCCGGCGTGGTTGTCCCAGAACCTTGCGGTCAAGCAGTTCTTTCACCCTGGCAAACGTCGGGACGAGCCTTTGCAGATAGTCCACCGCGAGCACTGCATGCGATTGCTCCGCTTGCGCAATGATCTCCCGGCCCCTGGGTGCGGACTCGGCCAGCGGTTTCTCACACAGGATATGTATCCCTTGAGCAAGAAGCTCAAGGCAAACCGGATGATGCAGGGGGGTGGGAAGTGCGATGATCGCGCCATCGACTTCCTGCAAGACCTGCCGGTAGTCTACAAGCCACCGCTTCACGTTGAAACGCTCAGCCAGTTGTTGTGCCCTTGTGCCGTTGCGATCCACCAGGATCAAGCCCTTGTGCAGGTCGGGGCGCCTGGCAAAAGCAGGAAGGTAGTATTCTTCGGCGATAGCACCACATCCGATCAGGGCCAGGCGGGGCGAACCCTCGGCCGAGATGGTTGATTTACGGAACTGTCTTGGAGTCACAGACATGCTCATTGTTCTCCTGGATTGAGCCCGCATAGCAGGGCGCACTGGATAGCTCTTGAGATGGATAATGGGAACACTGCATCGCACATAGTCCGCTGGTCACTGCCCCAAAGGCTGGAACGCGGAACGGACAATCGCTATGAATGCCCTGTAGGCGACCACCTCATAAGCGCCGATGTCAAAGCCACTGCCCTGGGGGCGGGGCGTGCCCTCGATGTCATCGGTGACATCGGGCAGCGGTTGCCCGGCATCAATGGCCTGCGAGGAGATTTGAAGGTGGAAATCGTCCCCCGCCGGGTCAACAAAAAGCGGATCTACACCCCACAGGTCATGAGGAGAGGCAGAGCCCCACAGCCGTTCTCCGTCGCTCCGATAGGACAGGTTGTAACCAACATCCAGGCCCTGCCTTGATAAGCCATCCACGATGCCAATGATCGTGCCTGGAAGATCATAGAATATGTTGTTCTTGATGGTGGTGTAGGGTGATCCGTACAGCGTGACTCCGACCGGGTAATAGGCTGTGGTGCAGTGCACATCACTGGCGAACACGTTGTTGACAATCGCCAGATGGCTGCCCCCATTCACGTTTACACCCTTGTAGGTTTGGATGATGTTATTGCGAATCGTGAGATTGTTTGCTCCGCTCTCGATCATCAAGCCCTGTCCGGTCGCAGAGAGCTCCTGAGCGTAGATATTCTTACATCGATTCTGCTCGATGATGATGTTGCTGGCCAGCTCATGGTAGCTATCCTCCCATGTCTGGAAGCAGTCTGTGTGTGCGTATGCACTGGCAGCAACACCATCATGGATGTCGTGGATGTTATTCTTGCGGATGATGTGCCCGGAGCCAAAGAAATGAATGCCATCGGAATCACCGGTCCGCGGTGGTCCCTCAGTTGTCCCTCCCCAGATCTCGTTGCCTTCAATGAGGTGATTTCTTCCGCGGACATCTATACCGCAATCAACACTGTTGTACAAACGGTTGTTCCTGACAACACAGTCACTGGTCAGAGTGGGGTTGCTGGGAGTAGCGTTCAAGGTAATGCCATAATGGGCGGCAGAATGGATATAGTTGTTTTCAATCAGGCAGTTGCTACCCTCTATAAAGACACCATTTCCATCCGTCCAATCGGCGGGGGTGTCTGTGATCTCAAACCCTCTGATGGTTATATGGTTGGCGCGGACAGTGAACCCATTCATAACCACAATTCCTTGAGTTTGATAGGCAATTCCGGCTCCCGATTGCCCGGATCGGGTCACTCGGACATGCTCAGGGTAGTGTCCGGCGGCTACTACGACGGTACTGCCAGCAGTCATGGTGTTTGCCGCCTTCTGAATGGTTCTCCATGGCCGGGCGCTCGTCCCAGGATCGGCGTCATTCCCGGCCGGGGAGACATAGTAGACGACCGCCGCCTGAGCAGTAGCGTACGGCGGGTTCGCACCCGCGGTCCTGGTGAGAGCAACCTCGGCCGTATTCGCATGGCACTCCGCCTGGCTCAGCAACGCGAGTGTCAGGCAAAGGCCGGCGATGAATCGCTTGCTCAAAGCTACCTCGTATCTGCCTGGTTCAACCACGACTGGACGAGGGCCAGTTGCGCAGGGTCCCGCGATCCAGCCGCCTTCTCGAATGCGGTGCGCACTTGCTCTTCGATCCAACGGTATGTGTGCGCCAGTCCTTCCTCGAGCGAGACCTCCGGTTTCCAGCCCAGAACCTCATGAATGCGTGTAATGTCCGCATTCCGCCCGCGCACGCCCTGTGGCCCACTGACGTATTTCTTGGCAAGGCGCACTCCCGCAACGGTAGCCGCCATGTCCGCCAACTCATCAATGGTCACCATGCGGTCTTGGCCCAGGTTCAGCGGCTCAGGATAATCGGAATGTATCAAGTCGTGGATGCCGCGCACACAATCATCAACATAGCAGAAAGACCGTGTCTGTTTGCCATCCCCCCAGATTTCGATGGTGTCAGAGCCCGTCAGTTTTGCTATAGCCACCTTGCGACACAGGGCCGCAGGTGCCTTTTCTCGTCCGCCCCTCCAGGTTCCCAGAGGTCCGAAAATGTTATGGAAACGGGCAATGCGCGTTACGATGCCAAAATCGTCCGCGTAATGCCGGCAAAGGCGCTCGACAATCAGCTTCTCCCAGCCGTAAGCGTCCTGAGGCTGAGCCGGATAGGCATCCTGTTCTCGGAGAGGATTCACATCGGTTTCCATTTGCATGAACTCGGGGTAGACACAGGCCGACGAAGCAAAGAAATAGCGCTTGACGGCGTTAATACGTGCGGCCTCAAGCGTGTGGATGTTGATGAGCGCGTTGTTGTGCAGAATCTGGGCATGATGGGACGAAATGAACCCCATGCCCCCCATATCTGCGGCCAATGCATATACTTCATCAACGCCGCGGGTGGCTTGCAGGCAGTTGTCCCACCGGCGCAGGTCCAGGATTTCGAACTCATCCGCCTGTGTGACATTGAACTCGGGATGCTTGAGGTCAACACCCCGGACCCAATAGCCTTTGTTTTTGAGATAGGTGGTCAGATGATTGCCGATAAAACCACCGGCGCCAGTAACCAAGACTCGTGTCTGAGTCGACATCGGGTTTGTCTCCTTCCATCCAGTCAGGTACGCCAATACTTAGCCATGCGAGCCTAGCGCCTTGTCGTAGACTGCAAGCGATCGCATGGCGATCTCTCTCTCCGTTTCATTCACCCATTGTAGTGCATTTTTGCTCATCCGGTGCCTCAAATCGTCATCAGAAAGAAGCCGAATAATGGCCTGCCCGAGTTGTTCTACGTCGGCCGGAGGCACCAGCAATCCAGTTACGCCATCCTCCACGTACTCTGGCAGACAGCCAACCGTTGTCGCCACGACCGGCTTGCCGAAGACATAGGCCGTCATCAGGATGCCACTGGTAGAAGACGAGATATAGGGAAGAGCCACCACAGAGGCCCGCTGAAAACAGGCGGCTGTTGCCTCGCCGGTCGCAAAACCCTCCTGGATCTCAAACTTGCCGGGGTCCTGGATCATCGGGCGGCAGCGCTCCAGGTCACTACCCTGACCAACGATGAGAATACGTGCCTGTGGCAATTGTCGGGTGATCATGGGCTGCGCCCGGACCAGGTACTCCAGCCCCTTGTGCACCAGAGCCTTACCAAAAAACAGAATTGTGCCCGGCTCTTCGGCGCTTTTCTGGCGCGACCATCTGACCGCTGTGGTGCGGGGACCCAGAGGTACGTAGGCAATCCGATCCACAGGGACGCCATAGAGCTCGTGCACGAGCTCAACCTGACTTGAACCATTGACCACAACCATCCGAGAACGGCGCGCCAGGAGTTTGTAGACCGCTTTGACCACGGGCGTGGGCAAAGCGTCGCCTACATTGGGCTTGGGGACGATCATTGTCGAAACCACAGGCAGGCTGTCCAGCATGTTGGCGAGCTCCGCAGCCCACAGGTCGCCTGGGCCCGCCAGAAGGTGTACGATGTTGGGCCCGTCGTGGCGGATGGCCTGGCGGATGCGATAAACCACCGCCAGCGAACGCGGGTCGCGAATGCGGGGGAAGCGGAACAGACGGACATGGCACGCGGGAGGCAAGAGCCCCACCTCATAGAATCGATTCTCCAGCCAGCCTGCCTGGTCTGGTGATTCGCTTGCCGGGTCGGCTGCCAGATACAGGGCAGCGCACGCCTGCGAAAGATACATGGTAACGGTGACACCGACTCCATGCAACGCATTCGCGAGGTCAAGCCCATAATCGAGATCATTAAAAACGACCAGGCCAACGTGCATCCCGACGTTCAATATCCTCTCCTATTGCCCCAACAGCTCCGCATAGACCTCCAATAGATGGCCGGCGACCCTGTCCCAGTCATAGCGGTCCTCCACCAACTGCCGGCCGCTGGTGGAGATGCGCTGATACAGCTGCGGGTCGGTGAGAAGACGGGCCGTCTTCTCGGCGAACTGCTCCGAGTCAGCGGAAATCAGGAGATGCTGGCCATCGATCACATCCAGCCCCTCGCAGCCGATGGGGGTCGAGACGACGGGGCGCCCAAGCGCCATGGCTTCCAGAATCTTGAGCCGTGTGCCGCCGCCGGCCCGTAACGGGACAATACAGGCCGTACTGCGGCTGTAGTAGGGCCTGACATCCTCCACATAGCCAGTTACGTGCACGTCATCGCTGTTGAGCGCGGTCACTTCCGGAGTTGGCCTTCGGCCAACGATCCACACCTGAACTCCGTCCACCGCACGCCGGATGCGGGGGAGTATCTGATTGCAGAACCAGACCGCGCCGTCCGCGCACGGTGCATACTCCATGTTGCCAATCAGCAGAAGAGTTGGCTGTGTTCCTTGCAACGGCAAGGGCCGGTACAGGCTCGTATCAACCCCGTTGGGGACAACGTCCACTTGCAGGCGCGGATTAGCTGAAATCAACCAGTCTCGATCCTGTGCAGATACTGTGATACAGCGATCAAAGCGCTCAGCGTAACGCGGTTCCCAGCGTCCCATTGTCCAACCGTGTAGCCATGACCGCAGTTTCCAATCCGGTCTCTGTGCAAGGCGTGAAATGCGTTCGTATTGCATAGAGGTAATGTTCTGGAATGCCAGCACGCACTTGAAACGTGCATCGGATGGGAGAGCCTCCAGATACAGTGCCATCCGCGACTGCTCGATGTGCACGATGTCGAAATCCACTTCGGCCACAAGCCGCGTGAGTTTGTTGGCCAGTTCCTCAGAATACAGGAATTCGAGCTCGACAGGTTTGCCAGCCAGGGCATAGCGAATCAAGCCGGGCAGACGCGCCAGCTTGTGGCGCTTGAGCTCGGCTGTTTCCACCCCACGGCAGAACTCCAGCAGATGGGACTTGCCGTGACCTTCGTCAGGCCCGATAATGGGAGTAGCCAGCCATACATCGTGCTGTGTGGCGATGCGCCGGATCAGGTTGTAGGTACGGATCCGGTCTCCTGAAATCGGGGGATAGGGCAAGTAGTCGGTGATAAAAAGGATGCGCATATCACTTGTCCGGGTTACGGCCCGGCAAAACCCGCGTGCCGGCGAGTGGCTCAAGATATCCCTCAAGCTGGCCAACGACTCGTTGGAGCGAATACTTTTCGTGTATGGTCTTGAGCGCCGCGTGCCGAATCGCATGAGCCAGGCCTGGTTCTTGCACAAGCCGCCTGACTGCATTGGCAAGCATGAAGGGTTCATCCGGTGGCACGAGCAAACCATTATCCCCATCGGAGATAATCTCCGCCAATCCCCCGCAACTGCTAGAGATCACCGGCAAGCCTCGCGCCATAGCCTCAAGCACGGTGATACCAAACGGCTCCGCCCAACGTGACGTGACCAACAGCGCGTCGTATTGTGAGTAGAGCGCGAGCAACTGGTCATGGTCAAGTCTGCCGGCGAATGTGACGCAGTCCTCCAACCCGGAGCGCGCCACCATGTCCCGCAACTGGAGTTTGTACTCACTGGAGCCATCCCCCACAATATCCAGCTTGAAGCGGCAGCTCGCCGGGTCTTCGCACAGATGTCTTAGCGCCTGGATGGCGACATCCGGCCCTTTCTCACTCACGAGCCGTCCAGCAAAGAGCAATCGGACCTCTCGGCCCTGGCCAGGCTCAGACAGATCCGGCAGCTCGTCCGGCTCGATCAGCAGGTCAGAACGAATGCCCTCAGGTATGACGTGCATGTCCTGCGCCGGGAAGCCAGCGCTGATGTAGCCCTGCATAACCGCCCTGCTAACTGGAAGCATGTGGCTGGTATTCAGGCGCTCAAAACCACCCAGGCCAATAATGTTCGTCCGGTACCACCCGGTGATGGGCGACGCCTCCAGCTCCAGATGAGTCTTGAGCTGAGCCAGAGAATAGTCCTCAAGGCGAAAGACCGTGGGGATACCTTGATCTTGAGCGGCGAGTACGGGCAGGTATGAGACGTTCTCCATATGCCACACGAAGGCTATGTCAGGCCGAACGGCACGCAGAACGGCCCAGGCTTTCTGGTAGTTTTTTCTTAGAGCAAGTGCCCGGCTCACCTGCCGGTACCGCCGGCGCAATCGCAACAGATCATGCGCATCGTCACCAGTCGAGTCGCTGCTCGATGGAGCGAAAGCTAATACACGGTAGACATCGTCTGCTACCGTGTCCCGGCTCAAGCCCCACCGGCTCGTAAGCACCAAGACCTCGTGACCGCGCTGGAGCAATACCTCAACCGTACTGTGGCAATTCAGTTCGTACCCACCAATATAGTATGGTGGGTACAGGTCGCTCATCACCAGTACTCTCATGCTTTGT